>Ga0210409_10006758_pt1 | contig 11899 bp, 7 predicted proteins | sample IncBWH17MmetaG_FD_161649 | JGI IMG/M metagenome (GOLD analysis project Ga0210409, IMG submission 161649) | Forest soil microbial communities from Barre Woods Harvard Forest LTER site, Petersham, Massachusetts, United States - Inc-BW-H-17-M | ecosystem: Environmental > Terrestrial > Soil >...
GATGAAGGCCTGAATGGACACTTTTCTACAACCGCTCAAGGATTTGGTTCGATGCCAATGCGATCATTGACTGCTGATCGAATCCGCTGTTTGCAGCCAAGGTAACGTTCGGTCGTTTGAACCGATACATGCCCCAGAAGAAATTGGATCTGCTCCAACTCGCCTCCCGAAGCATGGCAGAGTCGAGCACAAGTGCGACGCAGATCATGAGGCGCTAATTTGGCGACACCCACGGTCCGCGCGGACTCTTTCACAATGTCCCAGACTGCCTTTTCCGAGATGCACTCTCCCCATGCCTTCCCAACTTTATTGACCCGGCGGAACAATCTTCCTTGATCAATTGCAGCGGCGGCGAGCCAATCGTTTAGCTCGCTTCTTACCCAGTCTGGCATCGGAACGGTTCGAACGTGGCCTCCTTTGCCGAGCAGATCAACAATGGCCCAGTGCTCTTCGCGCTGTTGGAGATTATCCAAGCTCAAAGCCACAGCTTCGTGCCTCCTTAACCCACACGCGAGCAGCAATGCGAGCAAGGCTCTGTTGCGTTTTCCTTTCAGGCATTGACGATCAGGTGCTTGCCATAGCGCGTGGCTTTGCTCTGCGGTTAACCAATTCCCAAGCCGCACGCCAAGCTTCTTCACACCCTTAACGCGACGAATGCCAGCAGCCAAATCAGCGCTGAGAAGACCGCAATCGGCCGCTTCATATGCGAGTCGGCGCACCGCGCCAAGACGCACATTGATAGTGCCGGGCGCGAGTTGACGGGATTCGAGATGAGAGCGATAGCGCAAGACCACTATCGGTTGAACGCCAAGCGTGGTTCCGAACAATACCATTCAACGAACTCATCGATGGCGTGACAATACCCCCGCTTTGCATCTGTGGAGTTCAGGCTGTTCAACACTGCGGCCTTGGCGTGTTCCAGGTCGGGCAACCGTAGGACGGATTTACTGCGCTTTCTTCGCGAACTTGATTTCTGATTCATGACCAGTGGCCTCCATACCACCGATCAATGATCCGAGTAACGCCTCGACTGTAAAGTCAGGGACCGCCGTGAGTCGACCAGAATCGGTTTCAAGCGTGCAAATCTCCAGAACCAAACTTCTTGCGTGGGAATGCCGTCCTCGGGCCTATCCGGTCCATCTGGGGGATTACTTACGGTTTGCCCGTATTCCGGGAGTTGGCCCGTATTTCGTTACCTTTTCGGTCTTTGATCGAGTAGACTCAGCCCGCTCGGTCCTATGCCACTATCTGCTGGCACAAAACTCGGCCCCTACGAAGTCTTCTCCGCTATCGGCGCGGGTGGAATGGGCGAAGTGTACAAAGCCCGTGACACGCGCCTCGATCGAACTGTCGCCATCAAAGTTTTGCCGACGCATCTTGCGAATCGCTCCGAGTTGCGCGAGCGATTCGAGCGCGAAGCAAAGACCATCGCCAGCCTGAGCCATCCGCACATCTGCACGCTCTACGATACAGGCCATCAAGATGACATCGATTTTTTGGTGATGGAATACATCGAAGGCGAAACGCTCGCGCAGCGATTGCAGAAAGGTTCGCTGCCGATCCAACAGGTATTGCAATACGCGATCGAGATTTCTGATGCACTGGACAAGGCCCACCGCAAGGGCATCACGCATCGCGACCTTAAGCCCGGAAACATCATGCTCACCAAGTCGGGGACGAAGCTGCTCGACTTCGGTTTGGCGAAGCTGAAGCAGGAAGCCGCTCCGGCCACTCCGGATTCGCAGCTTCCGACGATGAATGACCCGTTGACAGCACAGGGGACCATCGTGGGCACGTTGCAATACATGGCCCCGGAGCAGGTGGAAGGTAAGGAAGTGGATGCCCGCACGGACATTTTTGCGTTCGGCGCGGTAGTCTACGAAATGGCGACGGGCAAGAGAGCATTTGAAGGCAAGAGCCACGCGAGTGTGATGGCGAAGATTCTTGAGTCCGACCCGCCGCCGATGTCATCGCTTCAACCGATGACGCCGGCGGCATTGGACCGGGTAGTGAAGAAATGCTTGCGAAAGGACCAAGATGATCGATGGCAAAATGCGCGTGATGTGACGGATGAGTTGAAATGGATCGCCGAGGGAAATGTTCCAGCCAGTGCGCCACCGGCCATCCCCATGCCTCGCACTCGCTTGTTGCGCCGCTGGGCACTCGTCGCAGGACTGGCTTGCCTGGTGGTGGTGGGCGTCGCCCTCCGAATTCTGATGCGCACGCCGACGACAGTCATGCGCCCGGTTGCGCGCCTGCTGATGACGCTACCGGCGAACGACCGGCTGCGGCTCGCAGCTACAGAACCTGTAGCCCTGTCGCCCGACGGCTCGCGCCTCGTGTATGTCGCGAATCGTGGTGGCATCAACCAACTTTTCGTACGCGCGATCGATAGCTTCGATGCAAAACCGATTCCCGGTACCGAGGGCGCTTTCGGCGCGTTTTTTTCCCCCGACGGGCAGTCGATCGGATTTGTGGCCGGGAGCAAGCTGAATAAGGTCTCCCTCAGTGGAGGAGCGCCGTTGAGCCTCGCCAACGTGCTTGGCGACCGCGGGGCGAGTTGGGGTCCCGATGACACGATTATCTTCACCCCCACTACGAATGTGGGCCTGTTTCGGGTTCCTGCAGCCGGTGGAACGCCCAAGCCTCTGACCGTACCGGACCGCAAGGCGGGAGAGTATGGTCATTTGTGGCCGCAGTTTCTTCCGGGCGGCAAGGCAGTGCTCTTTACCATCTGGAGCGGCGTCGGAGGGATCGACCGTGCCCAGATTGGCCTGCTTTCTCTGGAGACGGTTAAGCAAAAAGTCTTGATCGAAGGCGGTACCTACGCACGGTATGTTCCCTCGGGGCACATCGTTTATGCGAGGGCGGGGGGATTGCTCGCGGTGCCATTTGATCTCCAACGGCTTGAGGTGACCGGCGCCCCGGTGTCAATTCTTGAAGGCGTCGGTATGGACCCGAGTTTTGGTTCAGCCTATTTCAGCTTTTCTTCGGACGGTTCACTTGCCTATGTCGCCGGAGGGCTGAGTGGCGCCGATTCCACACTGGTTTGGGTGGACCGCAAGGGAGCGGCGCAACCGCTTCCTGTGCCGCCACGCGGGTACGATTCCCCTCGCCTCTCGCCCGATGGTCAGCGACTGGCTGTTGGAATCAATGGCACTAGCCCTGGACTGTGGATTTACGATCTAGAACGCGGCACCCTAACAAAGTTGATTGATGCCGGGGTGATTAATCCATATCCCATCTGGACGCCTGACGGCAAGCGTGTGACATTTAAGGCTCCAGTCGGGGATCCGTTCAACCTCTACTCGATGCCCGCCGATGGGAGCGGCTCACCGGAGCGTCTCACCACGGACGAAAACATCAAATGGCCAGGTTCTTGGTCACCTGACGGTCGCGTGCTCGCCTTCATAGAACAGGGTCCGACGGCTGTTCCTGGCATCCAGGTGGTAAAGCTGGATGGCGACCGCAAGCCACAACCGTTTTCGCAAACGCCGACTTCCAAAGTTGGTGGAGTGATTTCGCCGGATGGGAAGTGGATCGCATATGAATCCACCGAATCAGGCCGGGCGGAGGTATACCTTCAGCCGTTTCCCATTCCCGGCGGAAAGTGGGAGATTTCGACCGACGGTGGCACCGAGCCAGTTTGGAATCGTAATGGTCGGGAGCTGTTTTACCGAGGCGGAAACAGGATGATGGCCGTGGATGTAGTGACGCAGCCCACATTTACCGCAGGCAAACCTCGGTTAGTCTTCGAAGGCCGCTACGTGGCGCGCACGGGCGGCTCCCCCGCAAACTACGATGTCTCACCGGACGGACAGCGCTTCTTGATGATCAAAGGAAGCGAAGAAACACCAGCGACGCAGATCAATATTGTGCAGAACTGGTTTGAAGAGCTGAAGCAAAAAGTTCCCACTGGAAAAAAGTAATGGCACTCGCTGCTGGCACCAAACTCGGCTCCGACAAAGTCCTCGTGCAAATCGGCGCGGGAGAAACTTCTTCGACGAACTGCGACGCAAGGTTCCAATCGGCAAGTAACTGCAATCGCGTTTAACCCTGCAAATCTCCAATAAAAACAACCCTTTTGAGGTGGTTTGGGCGGTTAGGTTATGGGTTGTCGGCAAACCGCACGTTAGCCCCAAATTCTCAGTCCCGGAGTGGTAGCCGGGGCCAACTTACGAGTAGACCGCCTTTGGGAAGCGAGATATGGCGTGGAAACGGCGCCTTTTTGCAGTCGTGGGGGCCGTTTGGCTAGATTCGACGCGTCGTGGTCAACCTTCAACGATAAGGAAGCGGTTTTAGCAGACCCATGAATATCAAGATTCCCCAGACAGTCTCAAGCGTGCCCGCCACGATGAGGACGCCGAGATTGAAGTAGAATCCGAGAGGATTGTCTTGTCGGTTAGGCCGGTACACCCGAAAGAAACGTGCCGTAATGAACTCGCCCGAGATATGGCCTCGCCAAGCCATAAAAAGAGTACCGATGCCTAACACCAGGAGAAGGATTGTGCTCATTATCCAATCCATTATCCGCCACCTCTTAGTTGTCTCGCATGCGAGACGGTCCTGTGCCAGTCAGACGCCCTATAACCAAATAATATTATACTTGACATAGCTAAGTAATGGCATTAATAATACCCTCTTTTATGAAGGCAGACTAGTGTACTCATTGGATTCTACCCGAAATTAAATACATGCGGTCCTGTAGCGGCGACGAGTAGGGGTGAGCAACTTGGAGTCGTGTTCTCCGACGTTTCGGGTCCTAAATGCGGGTCCTTAACGGTGAGAGAGGTGCGGACTTGATAGTGCAAAGGATCAGTGTGTATCTGGTGGCCTTCCCTGAACCCGCGCTGTAAATCGTTTCACTCATGATCGCGTGCCCGGGCTAAGTTCTCGCTGGCACCTGATCAATTTACATGGGGCGGATAAAATGCAGCGAGCAGACCGTGCTACCACTATTGGCCGAGCGTTTAGCGTCAAGACTCAATTTGCATTTCTCTTTCTATTAGGTCTAGTCCCATCCGTTTATCGACTCGAACTCTTGGAGGAAACGTGAGCTTCTCCCAGCCTTTGCCGACTGCCCGGTTCTTCTGTGAGGAATGCGGAAGAGAGACGAGATTCTTACCCATGCACGTAGCACGCAGTTTTGCTGGCGTGAGCAGAACGACCATGTACTATTGGATTAGGCGCGACTGGGTCCATTGTCGAGAACTGGCAAGCGGCAGACGTGTAGTCTGCCAAGAATCGTTGAGTCGGCCCACTCCCAAAGGCGAGCGCGACAGTGTCATGATCAGTACCAAACAGAGCCAGCGTGGCGCCCAAATAAACACGGACTAACGCGTTCAATCCGGTTCAATCCAGTAGGTTGACCTCTTCCTGAATAGTAAAATATATTCCCGCCTTGAAACATGAATCCTGAAGAATAACCAGCCTGAGTTTGGCCAGGGTTCAACTTGGTTTCCCCTGGCTTATCGCGTGTCGCAAGAAGCGGGATGGGTCCATTCCATTAGGTCAGAAGTACAGATATTGAGCGTGGCATTTCCACCGAATATTGACGAATATTTTATATCGTTTTATTGATATAAATTTCTTTGGTCGTATCTAGTCACGGCTTTGATTATGTAAACAGAGATATATTTAAGTTGTTCTATCCTTGGGTCCAGGTTGAAACCAAGTTCGTGTTGAAATTTACAATTTCAGGAGGCCCTATGTACTTTGGGCGCTTTGGTCTCTTTGTTTCGTTCTTGCTTCTAGCCGTTCCGCTAAGGTCAAAGGAAGCTCCTCAAAGCCAGCCGCCTGCAACGGTACAAGTACCCGTCTTCTTGCAGCAGTCCCTTGGGGCATTGACTAAGGGCATGGCAATCAACGATGTCACGTTGACCGGGTCTGCACGACGAGTTGCGGGATCAACCGATGAAACAGGCACAGCAACCTTGCAGGCGCTGACAACGGGGGAGACTCGGGTGGGCTGGAGTTTCCCTTCAGGAGTGCAGACAGAAATTCTCACGAACTCGGTAAACGGACCTGCGGGGCAATGGATCGGGCCGGACGGAACATCGCAAATCATCCCACAACACAATTTATTCATCGATCCGGCATGGTTCTTTCCCGCGCTCCTGATATACAGAGCGACTTCCTCTCAGTCCTCAGTTCTCATCGATGTTGGAAGCGAAGTGCGCGATGGACAGCCTGTCGAACATCTCACCATGTCTCAGCAATTTCCCGGCACGACCACATCAATCTCGGCACTCATGCAGCACCTGAGCGAGACAGAATTGTACGTCGACCCCTCGAGCCTGCTGCCCGTCGCTATCGCTTTCAAAATTCACCCGGACAAGAATGTTCTACGGGATATCCCCGCCGAAATTCGCTTTTCTGACTATCGCATTGTCAGTGGCGCACAAGTGCCCTTTCATGTGCAGAGGTACGTATCCGGAGTTTTGACACTCGATCTTCAATTCCAAACGGTCGCGTTAAATACTGGCTTGGCACCCAGCGTTGTCACTGCCCCGTAAGGTAAAAAACAAAAATGGAGACGATGCGATGAAGACCTACCTGATACGCGTGTTCTTCCTATTGTCCGCGTTTGCTGTCTCCGGGCGCGTTGCATTCTCACAAGCGACAACCGCGATGCCGGGAACCCCACCGTATAGCACGATTGCAGGCGGACCCGTGGATCAAATCAATCTTGCAAACTTGAATGTGCATTTCAGGTTCCCGGTGCTCCACAAACCCGGTCGTGGGCTACCCTTCGACTTGGACATGACCTACGACACGACGATATGGTATCCAGTCCAAATAAGCGTGAACCCAGTAACTTGGCAATGGCAAGCCGTTCCCACAGCCGGTTGGACCCAGTCGAGCTTAAATGTTGGTTCGCTTTACTACGACGCGCAGCTTTACAACGGAGTCGTCTACTACTGCGATATTGCCTACTATGATGGACGTGGAACTGGACACCCTTTCCCGGGGCCTCTTGATCCCTACGGGTACCCTTGCCCGGCCAACAGCAGCAGTCAAGGCCCCTATGTGAAGAACGCTGTCGATGGCTCAGGCTATTCGCTCACGCTGAGCAATGTAACAACAGTAAGCGCTACAGCCACGCTTAATTCGAGGGACGGGAATTATATCACCCCGCCAGTCAACACCCAATCAGGCCCTGGAGCCGTTACGGACAGAAACGGGAACCAGATCTATTTCGACGGAACGAGCACGTACACGGACACGATGGGGCTCCCCGCCCTAAAATGGAACGGCTCGTCGAATCCTGCAATTTCCGCCACATTCACATATGTCGGCCCGACAGGCTCTCAAGCAGCTGTAACATTGGGACTTAAGGGCTATCCTGTGAAAACTAGCTTTAACTGCGGCAACGTTGTGGAGTCGAGTGGTTACAGCGATTTGATGGACCGACTCACACTGCCGAATGGAACTTATTACCAGTTTTCTTACCAACCAACGCAAGGCGGGCCTACTGGATCGGTCACCGGTCTCCTTCAATCGATTCAGTTGCCGACCGGTGGCACGATCACATATCAATACACCGCCATGGATTGCAATGACGGCACGACTCAGGGGTTGATCCGGACGACTCCTGACGGCATTTGGACCTACAGTAGACTTCTCGGTTCCGGGCAGGCCACGACCACAACGGTCACCGACCCGCAGGGCAATCAGACCGTAATCAAATTCCAAGGAATCTACGAAACACAAAGGCAGGTTTACCAGGGTTCCAGTTCGGGGACGCTGCTCGAAACTGTAAATACTTGCTACAACCTCAGCGCCAGCCCGTGCACCGGCACGGCTATTGGGCTTCCAATCACGCAGAAGTCCGTGATTACACAGTTGGGCTCCAGTGGTCCAACGGCGAAAAAGGTGTACACATATGCGAACGACGCTTCAGGTTTTCTCACCGAAGAAGATGACTACGACTTTAGCTCACGCGGGGGCGGCCTGCTAAGGAAGACAATTTACACCCAAGCGGCGCTAGGGGCTATCAAGACATTGGCCAAGACCGCGCAAGTCTTGGACGGAAACGGGAACCAAATCTCCCTCACGACGAACAACTACGACGAACAGCCACCAGATGCAACGTCAGGGATTCCTCAACATGCAAATCAGCCGCCGGGCAATCCGAGAGGGAATCTGACCTCGGTGCAACGGTGGTTGAACACCTCGAACGGGAACGTGACCACGCAGAACACATACTTTGACACTGGAATGCTGGAGGCGACGGCAGATGCGAACAACAACCTTACAACTTACAACTATTCTGGCGCATTTGCTGGAGCGTACTTAACTCGGATAACCAACGCTCTGGGCCAAGTCACCACTCACAACTACGATCCCAATACAGGCGTTTTGACCTCCACGACAGACCCGAACGGCCAGACGACAACGCTTGCTTATGACAACATGCTTCGCCCAACGCAAACGAACTATCCCGACGGCGGGCAAACGACGATCTGCTACACCGACGAAGGGGGCGGTTCATGCTCTCAGTCTGGCCCGCCATACAGCGTCGTTATGACCACGAAAATAAAGAGCGGGTCAAATGCTGTGTCCACTGTCGTTACGGACAACCTCGGTCGTACTGCACAAACGAAGCTCAATTCCGATCCATCTGGCGTCGACCTCACGGATACGACGTACGATACCCTAGGCCGAGTAGCCTCGGTCTCAAATCCGTACCGCACAGGTGATCCATCGTATGTCACATGCTACGGAACAGTTTCTGGTGGAAGCTGCAAGAAGAATGGCTACGACGCGCTAAGCCGAATCACAACAATCACCGATCAAGATGGAAGCACAATTTCAGCCGTGTACCCTGGGAACTGCTCAACAGTAACCGACGAGGCTAAGCCTACTGGACATGCCCGAAAATCCTGCGCCGATGGCCTGGGGCGCATCGCTCTACTTTTTGAGGATCCTTCCGGTCTCAATTACGAAACCGACTATCAATACGACGCGCTTGGGAATCTCCAGTGTGTGGCGCAGAAAGGCACCAACTCCGGTACGTTCAGCAACTGCGCGTCCACGCCCGCCTCATGGCGGCTGCGCACCTTCACGTACGATTCGCTTTCGCGACTGGTACAAGCCACGACACCTGAGGGCGGAACGGTCTGTTATGGCGCGTATTCAGGGACGTCCTGCCAGCAAAATGGTTACGACGGAAACGGGAACTTAATCACAAGGAGTGTTGCCAAGCCAAATCAGACGAGCACCACGACGTACGTCACAACCAGTTACACCTATGACGCGTTGAATCGGCTCACCGGGAAATCCTACAACGACGGCAGCACGCCCACGGTGAACTACACCTACGATGGAGCAACGCCTGGGTGCTCCGTTTCGTTCACGTTCGGCAGCTTCGCGGTCGGGCGACGAACGGCCATGTGTGACGGGGGCGGTTCCGAGGCCTGGCTCTACGACCCGATGGGGCGAATCTTATCCGATCAGCGGACGACTAATTCAGTCACGAAGACGGCCACATATACGTACAACTATGACGGCACTATTGCCGCACTTGGATATCCAAGTGGCAGCACGATTACATATGTCACAAACGCCGCGGAACAGCCCACGTCAGTGACTGATACCACGAACAACATAACTTACGCTTCCGCTGCACTTTATACGCCATTCGGCAGCCTGAGTTCATTAACGAATAGCACCGGCATTAAATCAAATCTGTACTACAACTCCCGGCTCCAGTCCTGTCGAGTTGCCGTCAATTCGAGTGGTACGGCACCAACGTCCTGTTCAGATTCTACGAACTCAGGCAACGTCCTCGATCAAAATTACAATTTCAACTTAGGAAATGGAGACAACGGGTACGTGGCAAAAATCAGCGACAACCGAACAGGAATGTCGGTCCGCAATATCAACTACACCTACGACTCGCTGAACCGCATTGCCTCTGCCTACACGGACTCAACCTCTGGGTCTTATTGTTGGGCGGAAACCTACCAGATCGACTCCTGGAGCAATGTCATCAGCCTAAATAACCCTCCCAAGTCTGGATACACGGGATGCGGGACCGAAGCTTTCAGCCAGTTGGCGAATGCCTCGAACCAATTGCCGTCCATATGTACCGGCGGAAACTGCTACGACGCTCCTGGAAACCTGCTGAATGATGCGGCCTACAGGTACTTTTACGACGCGGAGAACCGCGTCTGCTCGGCAAGTGGGACCAGTTGTACCACAGGGACGGTCTACACCTACGACGGCGACGGTAGGCGCGTGGAAAAGTCCAACGGAACGATCTATTGGTATGGCGCCGCCAGCGCCGTGCTGGATGAGACGGACCTCAGCGGCAATCTCAAGAACGAGTACATCTTCTTCAACGGCAACCGCATCGCGCGGCGCCAAATCCAATAAGGGGCAGACACATGACTCACCTCAGCCGAGTTAGTACAGCTGCCGTGCATGTCGCTTTGCCACAAGTCACTCTGCCGTTCGGCTACCGGCGAACATGCCCGGTGATGCCTCAGGCATTAATGCGGCGTTACAGGGCGATTCTCTTTTGCGTTGCCCTGATCTCGTGTCTAGCTGTGTGTCTAACGCCGGCGGCCGCGCAGTCGGTCCCCAACATCACTTCTGTGTCTCCAACCTCTGGAGACGTTGGAACGGCGGTGACCATTACCGGTTCGGGGTTCGGGTCGACGCAAGGCTCCGTCGCGTTTAATGGAATACCGGCAACGTCTATAACCAGTTGGAATACAACAAGTATAGTTGCTGTAGTACCGGCCGGGGCGTCGACCGGGAACGTAGTAGTCACGGTAGCAGGCGTACCGAGCATAGGGGCAACGTTTGCCACTGGGAGCCTTAACACGGCGCGCTATAAGCACACAGCGACGCTGCTCCAGAGTGGATTGGTGCTGGTTACGGGAGGTTATGATGGCACTTATTACCAATCCGGCGCGGAGTTGTATGATCCCTCGACCGGAAGATTCTCCGAAACCAATGGGAGTCTGAAAACAGCACGCAGTTCCCACACGGCGACGCTGCTCGAGAATGGATTGGTGCTGATTACAGGGGGTTACAATGGCAGTTACGTCTCCACCGCGGAGTTGTATGACCCCTCGACCGGAACGTTCTCCTATACCACTGGGAACCTGAACACAGCCCGCAGTTACCACACAGCGACGCTGCTCCAGAATGGATTGGTGCTGATTACAGGGGGTTACAATGGCAGTTACGTCTCCACCGCGGAGTTGTATGATCCCTCGACCGGAACGTTCTCCTATACCACTGGGAGCCTGAACACAGCCCGCGGTTACCATACGGCGACGCTACTCAACAATGGGATCGTCTTGATTGCGGCGGGATCCGGCAACTCTGGAAATCTCTCCACCGCGGAGTTGTATTATCCCTCGACTGGAATGTTCTACTATACCAATGGGAGCCTGAACACCGCACGCTTCGTACATACGGCGACGCTGCTCGGCAGCGGATACGTTCTCATGGCAGGTGGCTACAACAGCTCTGGCTACCTTTCAAGCGCCGAGCTGTATAACCCCGCGACCGCAACTTTCACCGCAACAGGCAGCTTGAACACGCTGCGCGGTTATCACGCAGCGTCGATAGTGAGCGATGGAACGGTCTTGATTGCGGGGGGCGCCAACAATGCCACTGGCTACCTGGCGAGCGCCGAGCTGTATAACCCCTCGGCTGGGACTTTCACGACAACGGACAGCCTGAACACTGCGCGAGCTTATGACACGGCGACACCGCTGAAAAACGGGACCGTGCTGATTGCTGCAGGACAAGGCAGTTCTGGCACCGCCGTCTCCAGCGCGGAGATTTACCAGACGAATAATCCAACGGTTTTCCACGTTACGGACGGATTGTGGCCGAACGGCTACATGTGCCGGCGCGCGATCACGATTAGCCACAC
>Ga0210409_10006759_pt1 | contig 11899 bp, 9 predicted proteins | sample IncBWH17MmetaG_FD_161649 | JGI IMG/M metagenome (GOLD analysis project Ga0210409, IMG submission 161649) | Forest soil microbial communities from Barre Woods Harvard Forest LTER site, Petersham, Massachusetts, United States - Inc-BW-H-17-M | ecosystem: Environmental > Terrestrial > Soil >...
ATTTGTGCACGAAACGTGCTCCAGTTGTCCGCGCTGACGTCGCCCTCATAACCCGCCGCGTATAGCGCCACCATGGTTGTGAACATGGCTTCGCTGCCATCCACCGTCACGCGAGTCACAGGCGCGGGAACGCGCTGCTCTTTGGGAGGCGCAACCTGCGACAAGCATGCGCCTGCGCACACTCCCAGCAGCGTAAAAATCACACCGAGTCTTGGGAACAATGTTCGAATCATCTATTTCGTTTAATTTTCTTACGGCAGTTCGCACAAAAGCGGGCTCTTCCCGGCCGTCTCTCGAGGTTTCGCTGGTGGGAACCCTTGCAGATACAGACAGTCACGAACAGCACTGCCGAGCCAGCTAAAAATGTACAGGGCGCCTCTCCCTTCCGTCAAGGAATCGCCGCGCTCTAACCCGCAACTCCTGGCCTAACTCTCCCGAATATAGGAAGATGGCTTTAGCCCTCGCTTTCGTTGTACCGCCGCTTGCGTAGAGTTAAAATCCCAACCATGCGGAAATGGTTCCAAACCTGGCTGGTCCGGGCCTCACTTCTGATCTGTTGCTACGGAGTTTTTCCTCCTGTGGGCACAGCTCAGCTCGTCGGCAGCGATCCGCCTCCAAAGCCTCAGCAGCAACTCACAAACTCCCCCGAGCCATCCGACAAGCCGCCAGCCGCCTCTGCCATTCCCGCCAAGCTTCTCTCTACCAAGGAGTTCACGCTTGCCGGCAACAAAATTTGGACCGACACGGGGATCATGCTGGAGCCTGGCCAGAAATTCATCGTGACCGCCGACGGCAAACTCCGCTACTCCGACGCCAAGGAGGACAACGGCCCAGAAGGCTTGGCGCGCGGTTTCAAAGATCTAATTCGCATCCTTCCGTTCAACGGGGCCGGCCGCGGTGCTTTGATCGCCAGAATTGGCGAGCCTGATTTTGCGCAACCGTTTTTGCTTGGAGCCCACAAAGAAGTCATCGCCCCCGTCGGCGGGAAACTTTTCCTCGGCATTAATCAGTCCGGCGTTGATACCGGCGATGGCAGCTACAGAGTGAAACTCGAAGTCTTCGCCGCGGATAGTTCCACTCCGCGCGAAATCGCTCGCCAGGTAACTTCCATGCCCGGTATCGACAACGAACTTTTTACCAAGATCCCGCGCCGCATCGGCGACAAAGAAGGCAATCCCGGCGACATGGTGAATTTCTTGATTATTGGGAATGAAGATCAGATGAAGCAGGTCTTCACCACCGCTGGCTGGGTTCAGGTCGATGCCAACGTCGAAGCCACGGTGCTCGCCGGCTTCCTCGCCAGCATGTCCAAGGAATCTTACTTAACCATGCCCATGAGCCCGCTTTATCTTTTCGGCCGTCCGCAGGATTACGGCTGGGCTCACGCCGAACCCATCACGGTCGTGGCCTCTCGTAATCACCTGCGCGTTTGGAAAACGGGCTTCACCGTTGAGGGCCGCATGCTCTGGGTCGGCGCGGCCACCCACGACATCGGCTTCGAAAAAGATCAGCGCAACAACGGCCTAACCCACAAAATTGATCCCAACATCGATCTCGAGCGCGATTACGTCGAGAAAACTCTGTCCAGCACTGGGCTTGTCAGCGACCTCATGCACTTCACCCCTGAAAATCCCATGAAGGAAGCCAAAACCGCCACCGGCGGCTCTTTCCACTCCAACGGCGAAGTCCTAATCCTCAAGCTGGTGGACACCGCCGCAAAATAAAAATGCACCGAAGCGGCATCTGTGGTGGGGGTCCAGACTGCTGGATCCGTCTCGGCACGGTCTCGACAGTTTCTCGGCTCGATTTCTCTCTTTTCCGGTTCTCGGCTTGTCTCTTTCCTATGTAGGGGCGGCTTTGCGCCGCGCTCTTGGGGTTCTCTTACGCTGTCATCCCGACCGGAGCGGTGCAGTTTGCCGGGGAGAGAACGGATCCCTCTTCTCTTCCATGCAAACGCCTTCTTGCGCGGACGGAGGAAAGGAGGTTGCCTATGTTAGGTTCGCGCTTCCTTCCTACTCTGTCATCCCGATCGAAGTGCCGCGCCGTTTGCGGCGGCTATCGACCACACCTCAAGAAAACTCGATGCAACGCGCACAAACGCCTTCGCCTTCAATCGCCCGCCCGCTCCGCCGGGCGATTGCTACCTGCCGCTTCCGCCGCCGGATACAACTTCTCAAATTCCGGCTCATCCTGCAGCATGGCCAGATCGGGATCCCGTCGCGCCCAAACCGCATCTCGGAATCCGGCCTCCCACGCTTTCTTTAACGTATCCATGGCCTCGCGCTTCCGCTTCAGCAACGCAAACGTGCATGCCGCGTTATACAAAATCGAAGCCTCATTCGCTCGCAGCGTAATCGCCAGGTTCAATTCCTTGATCGCGTCGTCCACGCGGTCCAATTCCGCGTAATCCACGGCCACCAGAATTCGCGCGCGCGCATCCTCCGGCACCTGCTTCAGGTGATTTTCCAGCGCTGCAATTCGCCGGAACAACAAATTGCGCCGCTCCTCCTTTTTCCCCAGTGCGCCCAGCGAATTCGCGATCGGCACGTACACGTTGTAGTCCTCGCCGTTCACTTCCAGCGCCGCTTCCATCACGTCCGCCACTTCCTGGTAACGCCCCGCGGAAAACAACGCTCGGCACAACAGGTAGTACGCGCCCTCGCAATCTCTCTTGCGCTCGATGGCCTTCAACACCATACGCACCGCTTCGTCATGCAATTCCGTTGCGTACAACACCCAAGCCTGGCTCACTTGCACTTCCGGCAAATCCCACCGTAGCGCCACCGCATTCCCCGAAGCGTTGCGCGCGCGTTCCACCCAGATCGCATCGCGGCTGTAGTTGCAATAGAACATCGCGCAGGCATTCGCGCACGCCGCATAAGCCAGCGCGAAACTCGGATCCATAGCCACCGCGTTTTCAAACATGGTCAGCGCGAATTCCAGGTCCTGCCGCGTCTGCCGCCGCGCATAACGCTTGCCACGCAAATACAGGTCATACGCCTGCAGATTTTCCGTCGGCTTCACCGCCAGTGCTTCCAATTCCTGCGGTGAAAGCGTGACGCGCAGCGCCTCGGCAATCTTGCGCGCAATCTCGTCCTGCATCTCGAAAACATCTTTCATTTCCCGGTCGTAGCGCTCCGACCACACCGGAAAATCCGTGCTGGTATCCACCAGTTGAGTGGTGATGCGCAGACGGTTCCCCGCGCGCCGCAAACTGCCGGTCAACACAAACGCGGCCTTCAATTGATGCCCGATTTGCGAAGGCGCCACGGGCCGGTCGCGAAACGCCAGAACCGTCGGCCGCGCATACGTGTTCAGCCCGCGAATTTTCGAAAGCTCCGTGATGATGTCCTCCGTGATTCCGTCACGCAGGTATTCATCCTCTTTCGCGCCGCTCAAGTTTTCAAAATAGAGCACCGCAACCGATTTCGTGCCGCCCGGCTTCGGCACGCCGCTTTTGGTCTCCAGCAGTTCCGCCGCGCGCCGCGATCCGGTATCCAAGTCGCGTTTCAAACGGTTCAGGTCGGTCTTCAATTCCGTGGCTGTCTGGCATCGCAGAGTGCGGTCTTTTTCCAGCAATTTGGCGAGGATCCGCCCGAATTCCGCCGGCAGTTGCGGACTCACCTCATCCACTCGGGGAGGATCGCGGTTCAGGATCGAATCGAAGATCACCGCCGACGTATCTCCCGAAAAAGGGGAAACTCCGCTGGCCATCTGGTACAAAACCGTGCCCAGTGAAAACAAATCCGTGCGCGAATCCACCAACTGCCCACGCGCCTGTTCCGGGGACATATACGACGCCGTGCCCACTGCCGCTCCCGGCGAAGTCAATTCGGCCGTCTGCTTTTCGATCACCGTCGACGGCCCTTCGTCCTTGCTCTTCTGGGTCGGCTCAATCTTCACCAAACCAAAATCTAGAATCTTGATCTGCCCGCGTTCGGTCACGAAAATATTTGCCGGCTTGATGTCCCGGTGCACAATTCCCTTCGAGTGCGCCGATTCCAACGCATCGGCAATCTGTACCGCCATCGGCAGCAGCCGCTCCATCGGAAATTGCACGCGCCCGAGCATCTGCGCCAGGGTCTGCCCTTCCAGCAGCTCCATCACCAGAAAATAATTTTCTTCAAATTGTTCGATGGAATGAATGGTGCAGATATTCGGATGGTTCAGCGACGATGCCGCGCGCGCCTCACGCTGAAACCGTTCACGCAGTTGCGAATCCTGGGCCATCTGCTCCGGCAAAAACTTCAGCGCGACTCGCCGGCCAAGGGTGGTGTCCTCCCCCTCATACACCACGCCCATACCGCCACTGGCAATCTTGCGCAGCACCTTGTAGTGCCCGATTGTCTGGCCCGCGTGCGATGGCTTTTCTTTCGTCACCCAACGATACTATTCAGCCCCTCGGCACCGGTCAAGCCACTCCATTTCCTGGGTTTCTCGCCTCACGACACGCACTGGTTTCCGCGTGCATTTCGCGGATTTGCAGTGGCCAGTCTTCAGGCTGGCCTCCTTCTTTTGTCGAGGCCGCCTTCTGCCCTAACCAAGGCAGGGAGACGGGCGTTTTTGCGATTGCCCGATGCCGCTTGCCACAATGCGAAATACCAAGTCTCCTGTAGATGATTTCCGCACGTCAAAAGAAAAGCTGGTCTCGTCGCCGGGAAAATTTCCATTTCGTCAGAAGAAAGTTCACGCGATTCGTGCGTTTGTCGTAACCATACGTGCCGAGCAGCGTCTGTAGACGCTTGATTGCGTAGAGCTTTAAAAAATTAATGCTCATCGCAGCCGCGAGTGGGCAAGCGAATGCACAGCATCCTTCACCCGCCTCAACCTACCTAGGAGGTAGATTCCATGGTCCGCAAAATTCTTTTCGCAGTTTCACTGCTAAGCCTCATCACCTTAGGCATGGCCACGCGCGCCCAACCGCTCCATGCACAAGACACCGGAAAGCAAACTGAGCCCGCAACAAAGTCCATCTCCGGTAAAGTGACTTCCATCGGCAATTCAGGAACGTCCTTCGCCCTTACACCCGACGGCAGCTCCAAAGACACCATAGAGTTCGTCGTCAACCCGAACACCCAGGTAAAGGGTCAGGTGAAGGTTGGTACTATGGTGGCCGTGGAATATCAACCGGCACCTAGCGGCCAGAATGTTGCCCTGACCGTGACCGTGCGCAGCTAACCAAAAGCATCTCCCCGGGTGGACGGCGGAACTTTTCCAAAAGGCTCTGCCGTCCGTCACCGTGGAATGCCACTTCGGAAACTAGCGCTCGCGGGCGATGAAAAACAACCGGGTGGTCTGAGAAAAATGGAATACGCCTGCGCATCACAGGATAACTGCAATGCCAGCGCGGTGAGTTCACGCCAGGGTTGCGTGCGCAGATTTTTGCTGACGTCGCAGGGATCGTTGCGGCCGTCGAACACCACGACCGTGTTTTCTCCTTTTGTGCATCCACGGCCCAGGGACATACAGCGTTTTTTGCGGACCGATATTCCACACGCGACCGAGTGCGTGGCCATTCAACCAGACTTCTCCCTTGCCTAACGCGCTGCTATCGAGAACGTATCGCCGGCCACCTCAACATTAAACCTGCCGCGGTAGTTAAATGCGGGCTTCACGCAAGCGCCGCTTTATACCGCCGAACAGTGATTGCCGCAACTGCTCCATGTACGCGTGGTCTTCGCCAAACGATCCGTATTCGTTCTCCACTTGAACCAGCAAAATTGGGCCCCCGTTTCCAATTTGCTGCGGTGCCAACTCCTGGCCCAGGCGCGTGAGCCAGCGATCCACCGCCGCAACATATTTGGGATCGCTGCTGCGTACCACCATCGAATGATCCTTGAGCAGCCACGCAGGGTAGCCTCCGAATTCCCATTCGGCGCAAACGTATGGTCCGGGACGCAGCACTACATAAAGGCCTTCTTGCTGCGCCTCACGAACAAATTCCGCAACGTGGTTGTTTCCAGAAAAATCGTAGACACCGGGATGCGGTTCATGCACGTTCCAAAACACATACGTGGTAACTGCGTTTAGCCCCAGGGCTTTGGCCATACGGAAGCGCTCGCGCCAGTAAGCCCGCGGAATAGCCGGGTAGTGCATTTCACCCGAAATGATCCGGAAAGGCTTGCCGTCGAGGACGAATTTGCCCTCTTCTAGCGCGAAGCGATGTATCGCGGGTTGGCTTTCCGCGCTCGCGTGAAAAACGGGAATCAGAGTCACCAGAACCAGAAATACAGTTGCCGAACGAAAACAACGGGCAAAGTGCATGACAGATCTGCAGGTCTTTCTCTGCGAATACGGTCGGTTCAACGCAAATCTTCCCGGGCACAATGGGGTGGCCGGCCTCAGCTAACAGATTTGGTTGTATGGTGGACACCGAGGGCCTATCACTTTCATGTCGCGCAGCAAAGGGGCATACCTGACTAAAGCGCGCGGGTGGCGATGCAGTGCGGCGGAGGGGCTATGTCCTCTGCCGTGTGTTGCTTGCGATGGAAGCGCTAGTCGAGATGCAGCAGCAGCAAGTCGTGCGCTTTCTCGGCGTCACCGGCCATTACCGCCCGGACCCATTGATCGACGCAGTGACCGCCGCAATTTCGACACCATTCTCATCGCGCTGATTGCGGCAGGCAGATATATCCATAGCTTCACGGATCAATTGCTGCCACTGCTGGTGGAAAAACAGATGCCCATCAGCTGCTTTCGGCCCGAACACCGTCTTCGCCAAGCAATCCCTGTTCTTCCGCTTCACCGACCGCAACGGCCAAAAAAAGGCACTTTCTTTAGGAGGCTGGGGCTTCAGCTCTAGCGCAAGCGGCGCGCTCTCAATCGGGCTTTAGTCCTGAAGAAAGTTTTTCGGCGTTCTGCTACAAAACTCACCCCGCAACGGCGGCGAGCTGGTCCTTCCGCGCTTGTTTCCACAGCGCGACATACGGTTTCAAATCCGCCATCAACTTTGCGAATTGCGTCAGGTCCAGTGACTGCGCGCCGTCGCTGATGGCCTTCTCCGGAGCAGGATGCGCCTCCACAATCAATCCATCTGCGCCCACAGCGACGCCGGCGCGCGCGATAGCCGGCACGAGACTGCGTTTCCCTGTGGCATGGCTGGGATCGAGAATCACCGGCAAGTGCGTCAGTTCGTTCAGCACCGGAATCGCTGAAATGTCGCAAGTGTTACGCGTAGCGGTTTCAAACGTACGAATGCCGCGCTCGCACAAAATCACGTCTGGATTTCCGTGTGCCACGATATATTCCGCGCTCATCAGCAGTTCGCGAATGGTGCTGCTCAACCCGCGCTTCAGTAACACCGGCCTGCCGCACTTCCCCAACGCTTTCAGCAGCATGAAGTTCTGCATGTTGCGCGCACCAATCTGCATGATATCCGCATACTGCGCTACCAATTCCACGTCGCGGTCGCCCATTACTTCGGTCACAATGGCCAGCCCGGTCGCTTTCTTGGCCTTCTGCAGCAGCTTCAACCCGTCTTCTTCCATGCCTTGAAAGTCGTAGGGTGAAGTTCGCGGCTTGAACGCGCCGCCGCGGAGGAATTTTGCGCCCGCCTTCGCAACCGCTTCCGCCGAGCGCATGATCTGTTCTTCGCTCTCCACCGAGCACGGTCCAGCCACCACAACAAATTCGTCGCCGCCAATTTCCGCGCCGTTCACCTTGATGTGCGTTTTTCCGGTGCGGAATTCCTTGCTCACGAATTTGTACGGCGCGGAAATGCGTACCACTTTTTCCACCTGCGGCATGGATTCGACCGATTCCAAGCAAGCGGTCACATCGCCAACGCCAACCACGCCGATCACCACGCGCTCTTCCCCTTCGATGGAATGCACCTTGTAGCCGTAGTGCTTCACCATCGAGGTGATTTCGTCGATCTCTTCACGTGACGAGTGCAACTTCATCGAAATGATCATGTGCGTTTCTCCGCTCCGTTAGTTCTAAAACTCCACACGAAAACTTCCTGCCCAAAAACAAAAAAGCCCACTCATCACGAGTGGGCCAGAATTCCCTGAGTTCACTCAAACTAGACGATGGCCCCTCGCTGCCGGTTGGTCCGGTACGTAAATCGCCAGCAATAGGAATACGCTGTGAACTTCATGGAGAGGAGTGTACCGATTTTCCGTCAAATCACCAAGCGGAATTCATTCGCGCCCAATTCACTTCGGAAAGACTTCCGATGATCCAGAAGTCAGCGAGGAACAACATAACGAATGCGTACCGCAAGCTCTGGCCGGTAAAGCAAAATGGCGATGCGGTAACGCACAAAATCCACCGCATCGGGCGCTTCGCAAGCTCCAACCGCGGCGCTTTTGAACTTGCCGTTCTGCAATTTCTCTTCAACGTCTGAGGGCAACTTGCTCAGGTCGCCAGTTTCATAACGCAAAATCACCGCAGGCCGCTGGCCAGCCCAACCGCGATCCATCTCGCAGGTTTTGCGCGCGTCTTCCTTTGCATCCGTGATGTGCAGACCATACGAAGCGATATGCGCGGCGATCTGATTTTCCTGCGACTCAAAACTCATTTCCGGAACGGCGGCAGAGAAATCTTCCACGGCAAAAACTACGTTGCCACTCTTCACCACTGCAATTCCGATGGCGTTCAGTTCCGGATCAAGTATGTTGGCGCGATGCGGCGGGGAATTCATCCATTGGGTGTGCAAGCCGAGAACCGATGGACCTTCAGCAACGTTTTCGGCGATCAAGCCAAAATGCGCACCGGCTCGTCTGGCGCGATCCTGTAGTGGAAGCTCGCCGGGAAACTGATGCGAAAGAGTATTGTGTTGCAACATGCGCAGCGCATGCGCGTGTGCAGCGACAGCAAGGGCTGCGTCCCAGTGCAGCGGAGCGATTCCGGCGGCGGCGCGATCGCGATTGGTAGCTTGCAGCAGCATGCTTTCCGGCGCGGCAAGCTGCTCGCGCGGGGATGCGTGCAGCGTGCCAGTGAACAGGAGAGCGAGCAACGCGAGAGTTGCGAAAATGGCGAAACGCCGAAACATTGCAGACATGACGAAACTAAACCTCTGCAATCTATTGAACACTGTTGAGGAGCAAAAGCTGCGACGGCGAAGGACAGGAGACGCAAAAAATGAAGCTGGCCGTGCGGGCAGGGGTTAGGTCAGGTGCATGGAAAATAGCGTTTTATACGCAAAAAGAGGCGAAACAAGTAGATTTTTTAGAAAGTGCGCCTGGTCGGGACGCAAAAGGAACGAAAGCCAAGCACTTGCATAAATTGCGACCCAGGTTGCGGCCGCTTCTAGCCGCGGACGTGGACGGCGCTGAAGCTCAGGACTACGTGTCCGCCGGGGGTGGGCCGGCCGAAGCTCAGCATTGGGCGGAAGCGAGAGAACAGAAGCGTGCGATCCAATTGGCGGTGCGTCTGCTCGTTGTCCGGGCCATCGACTATTTCATATCGAACCATTTGTCCGCGCGCATCCACAATCACGTCCACCAAGAGGTCGTGCTGGAAGACCGCGTCGGGATGTTGCATTTCGGCCATGACGTTTGCCGGGAGATCGGAAAGCGAAATCAGCTCGGCGGGACGCAGCAGCGATGTGGGAATGTCGTTGGGATCGGCTTGCACGGTGATACCCGGAAGGATCATGTGCAGTACGAATACGAAAATGACGATCGCGGAGAAGAGTCCGCCGGTGGCCGGAACGGTCAACGGACCGAAAACATTGTCGAGCAGGATTTCGGAGCGATCCTTGATGCGCTGCCAGCGACCCGCCCAGCTCTGTGTTTCCTGGGCTTGCGCGGCGGCAACCTTGATGCGTACGGCAAGATCCGCCGGAGGCAGACTGCGCGGCGAACGGGACAGCAGCACGGAAAGCTTGCGATAGCGTTGCAGTTCTTCACGGCAATCGGCGCAATCGTTCAGATGCTGGCGCAGAGCGGTGCGCTCTTCCGGGCGCGGCGCGGTGGCCAGCGCGTCATCCAGATATCCGGCGAGCTTATTTTGGACCTTCTCGCAGGTCATGATTTTTCCCCGCGCGTCCAGCTGCGACGCGTATTTTCCTCGTCCGCGGAAAACGCCGCTGGACGAACGTGCGCAAGGTTCAAACCGATCTGCGAACTGAAGGGAGCACCGCCAGCCTGCGCGTGGGTTGCGTGAGTCGTCGCGTAAGTCGTCGCGCGGCTTAATTCCCTGCTGGCCGTTGGTGGGTACTGTGTTTCGCGAGGATGGGCGTGTGAGGCATTGCCGTGCAAGGGGTCGCCCAGCAGCGGTTCCAGAATTTCCTTCAGCGCGCGACGTCCGCGCAGGATGCGAGATTTCACCGTGCCCACGCTGCAATCCAGCACTTCCGCAACTTCTTCGTAGCTGAGCCCTTCCAGATCGCGCAAAATCACTGCGCTGCGAAACACTTCAGGAACTTGTTGCAGCGCACCTTGTACCGCGTTTTGCACTTCGTGCGCGGCGAGCTGCTCGAATGGTGTGGCGCCAAGATCTTCGATTTCGATCGGTGCGCAACCTTCTTCGGGTTCGGCGTCGATGGAGATATTTTTCTGCAGGTGGCGCTTGAACCAGCGGCGATGATTGAGGGCCTCGCGAATAGCGATGCGATACAGCCAGGTCTTCAGAGAGCTGCCGCGGCGAAAACTGCGAATACCTTTGAAGGCTTTCAGGAAAACTTCCTGGGAGGCGTCGGCGGAATCGGAGGCCTCTCCCAACATACCGAGAATCAGGTTATACACGGGACCGTGATAATGGGTGACCAGCCAATCGAAGGCAGTTTCCGACCCGGCTTGCAGCTCGTTCACCAGCTCGCTTTCGTTGCTGCCCCACGAGAGGGCACTGGCCCAATCGGACACGGTCTGCCTTTCCAGCCCCGCCTGCGAATCTGCCAGGGCCAACCGGCTGGGGCGATGCCCCAACCCACGTCCGCTCTCTAGATTAGACACCGGAGCGGGGTGAAGTGTTTCCTTGGTAGCTAAGAACGAAGCACAGAAAGGGGCTTGTTTACCACCTGCCTTTATGCCACCACGGCACATTATGCGCCCGAGGGCTCCATGGCGCAATGGGGCCAAGGTAATAGTCTTGGTTCTCAAGCGGGAGTGGTTGGCTAACCTATTCATCTCCACCGCTCCCCTTCTGTTATGTATGAATAAGAACGCATGCAGGTTCACTGGTTGGGTGGCGCGAGAGTTCGTAAGTGGCGGAAAGACGGGACTTACGGGAGAACGCGAATCAGGAGAAGTTTGGATGGCGTCGCAGTCTGAGCTGAGACCTGGCAGCTTTGCTGGGAGAAATAGCTTGGGATGCTTCGGCTTCCGGGAGATTGCCGAGAACTTGAAAGACGTGCATCTCGTTGAGATGTTTGAAGGTAGGGGGTGAGAGATGGCGGGCGGGACTCTTGGAGTTCGGCAGGCGGTTCAGGGCGTCGAAAGGGGATGGGCACAGGCCGTCGCGGTGAGGGGCGAGCGCGTGGCGTCCAAAAGCGAAGCGAGAGAGGGGAAATTCGGGAGAGTGGTTGCGCTTACTGGACACGGGCAAAGCATAGCGAAGAGTAGCTATTTTTCAACAAATCGCAGCACTGCTGCGAAAGCTAACGCTGACGCGCGGTTGAAACGAAGGCTCAGCGTGTTCGGGGGGAATTCTTCGCCGAGGTCACGAAACTGGGGATTGATGGTCCAGATTAGGGCTAGCTTTTTCTCGCGGTGCCAGGATTAAGAGAGTAGGCGCAGGTGGTGCGACAGCAGATGCGGCGAGAAACAGGTCGTTTAGGATAGAGTGTTGCGGACGGTTGTTTTGGGGACTTTGTGATTATTCATTTGGCGCGGCGGGCGCACGACCACAACTGGGAACTGGACCCGATTACGCGGTCGCTGCTGGATACGGATTTCTACAAGTTGCTGATGCTGCAGTTTATCTGGAAGCGGTTTCCGAAGACGACGGCTTCGTT
>Ga0210409_10006761_pt1 | contig 11898 bp, 11 predicted proteins | sample IncBWH17MmetaG_FD_161649 | JGI IMG/M metagenome (GOLD analysis project Ga0210409, IMG submission 161649) | Forest soil microbial communities from Barre Woods Harvard Forest LTER site, Petersham, Massachusetts, United States - Inc-BW-H-17-M | ecosystem: Environmental > Terrestrial > Soil >...
AACGAACCGGGCCTTTGAGCGTTACTGTGCCGTTCTGGCTGATCACTTTTACGTTGTGCGCGTAGGTCGACAACGTTTTGTCATCGACGATCGCCTTGCGGATCTTGCTGGTAAGGCCCCGATCCGCCGGGTTCGATTTCTGCTGGTCAGCCGTCGCTTCCCCAGGGTTCCGATCGCGCTGATTGATTCGAGTGTTATCCTGCCTCTCTTGACTCGGCGTCGATTGCGCCTGGACGGTCCAAGCCCCGCACGACAACAGAGTCAGAACGGTTGCGTAGGTTTTTAAGTACTGCATCATACCCACGAACATGCAAGCCCTGGCCCATTTCCTTAACCCGCTGAAAAACCGGCTTGTCGAACCATTCCCCGGTCCGAGATCCTCGGTATTTTTGGGTGCCGGGTGTTGCATTTTTCGTCCATCGCAAGGCCGCAAAATGCGTGCATTAAACGAAACATTCCGGTTCGCGAACCAATCCCTTAGGCGACCCATCCCAATGGGTTTCCCTAAAGAAGAAGGAGTAATCCAAGATGCCAGCCACGATTTCAACACTGGAAGAGTTATTGATCGACCAGATGCAAGACCTGTACGATGCCGAAAAGCAACTCGTCAAGGCTTTGCCAAAGATGGCGAAAGCCGCAACCTCGGAAGAGCTGCAACAAGCGATTCGCGATCACCTCGAAGAAACGACGAATCAGGTCGCGCGCTTGGAGCAAGCGTTCGAACACCTCGAAAAGCCACCCAAAGCTAAACCTTGCAAGGCCATGCGCGGTCTGATAGAAGAAGGCAGCGAGGTCATTGAGGGAAACGCCCGGGAGCCCTTCACCGATCTAGGTCTGATCGCCGCTGCCCAGCGAGTAGAGCACTACGAAATCTCCGCCTATGGCACCGCCAAGGCGATGGCGGAGCAACTCGGCCAAGACGAGGTAGTTGCCTTACTTGAGGAGACCGAGGAAGAAGAGAAGGCGGCGGATTCTAAACTTTCCGACATCGCCGAGAGCCTCTACGCGGACGCCAAAATCGCCAGTTCGATGGAAGAAGGGCAGGAGAGGCCTGCCAGAAAGCCCATGTCTTCGCCTCGCGGAACCTCGGCCCGCGCGCAAAAAGGGTGAGCCACGCCGGAATTTGGCGAAATCGACAACCAGGCTGCGGGTCGACATTCAGGCCGACCCACAGCCCGCTTGCGGGGCGGGTTTAATTGGGAAGACGTCGCCTTCGGGTCCTTTACCTCCAACTCATTCACCACCTGTTGCACATAGGGCAGGGAAGGCGTCTTGGTCAGCTGCTCGCGTTTAGTCTCTTCGCAGAGGCGGTCGCGTGGCATGGAGGACGCTCGATGCCGCTACCACCGCGGACGCGCTCTTCGACCGCGATTACTTCGCGGCCACCTTCGGCCACACCACGCCCTGGTCTTTCTTGGTGACCGGCGCCAGGCCTTTGTAGACGAACTTCTGCACGCGCTGGCCGCGGTAGGTTTCGCCCGTGTAGATGTTGCCCTTGGAATCAACCGCAATGCTGTGGGCGCCGTAAAATTCGCCCGGCTGGCGCCCGCCCTCGCCGAAGCTGGTCAGCAGTTCGAGCGTCTGGCGCTCCAGGATGTGCACCCTGTTGTTCTCGCCATCGGTGAGGTAGATGTACTTCTGCTGCGGATCCTTCGAAAAAGCGATGTCCCATGCCGACCCGGACCCCAGCGTCTCTTTGTTGATGAACCCCTCCTTCACGAAAGTGCCGTCCGGTTTGAACACCTGGATGCGGTCATTCTGGCGGTCGCAGACGTACAGTAAGCCGTCGCCGGAGAGTTCCACGCAGTGCACCGGATTGCGGAACTGCTGCGCCGGCGGCGCGTCCGGTTTGTACGGACCCGGGTTGGTGTCGTCGGGCTTGTGCCCGTAGGCGCCCCAATGCCGCTTGTACTTGCCGGTATCGGCGTCGTACACGATCACGCGGTGGTTGCCGTACCCATCGGCGACGTACAGCTCGTTGGTCTTCGGGTCCACAAACGTTTTGGCCGGCAGCCGGAGGTTATCGATGTCGTTGCTGCCCTTGCTGCTCGAAGGCTTGCCGATCTGCATCAGGAATTTTCCGTCCTGCGTGAATTTCAGAACCATGTTGTCGGCGAAAGACTGAAAGGTGTTGCCCTGCTGGCCCTCATCGTCGCTCGCCGCCGCGCCACGGCCACCCCGGCCGGCGGCCGGCTGCGGACCACGGCCGTTGCCTCCAATCCAGACGTTGCCCTTGTAATCGATCGTGATTCCATGATTCGACTCCGGCCAGTCGTAGCCCGGGCCCGGTCCTCCCCAACTCGCGATGAGGTTGCCTGCCTGGTCGAATTCCAGCACCGGCGGGGCCGGGGCGCAGCATTGCGCGATGGGAGGCTTGGTCGTCGCATGTCGTTCGCCCGGCTCAAGCGAGCCCGCCCGATGAATGATCCAGATATGTTCTTGGGCATCGACCGCGACGCCGATGGTCTGCCCCAGCAGCCAATGATTCGGTAACGGCTTGGGCCACATCGGATCCACTTCGAACCTGGGCGCCATGACGCCGGCGGCCTGAACCACGGCCCGCTTGCTCAGCACGATCGACCCCACCGCCAGCGCGCCGAGCAGCGCGATGATCGCCACACCCACCCACACACTTCGTTTCATAGTGCTGTTCCTCCTTGCCGGTCTCGAAGTAACTATATACGATTCCGCACAGGTGTGGGGGAGGGGGGAGGCGGGACAGCCTACCAGTTTCCGCGTCCACAAATTACCTAAACCACACGTCCCCCGAACGCGAAAATTCGCGGGCTGTCCCCGGGCCACCCACCCCTGGCCACCGACCGAGCCGCGCCCGTCAGCAAGCGGGATCGATGCTAGGCGGGAGGCGGCAGTTGTACCAGGGTCTTTCGGGCGAAGGTGGCCTCTTCGGTCTCAAACGCCAGCACGCCCTGACAGGTAATTTCAACGTGGTTGTCGTCGGAGCGGGTGATCAGCTTGTTTTCCTTGAGGAACCATAGGCTGAACTCCAGGTGTTCGACCGGACATCCGAGCATCTCCGCGAAGTTCCGCACTCGCATGGCCGGCTGAAGCGGATCGGTGAGCCGCTTGGCGTACAACAGCCGGAGAATTCCCTGGCGCTTGCGGATCTCTGCCTGGACGCCTTGGGTGCTTTGCAAGTTCTCGAAAATCTTGAAACGAACCTTGTCCTCGGCCGCCAGCTGCACGTCATGCGCGGCGCGGCGTTCGGGATCGCAAAGAACCGCGTGGGCCGCGACCACCTGGCGGAACAATTTGTCATTGCCGGTTTCCCTGTTGTCTGGATGGTATCGCTGCGCGAGGACGTGGAACACGCGGCGGATCGTATCCGTATCGGCGCGCCGGCTCACTTGTAAGGACTCGTAACAATCGAGGTCGTCGACTGTTTCACTCTTCGGCGCCTGCTGCGAAGACTCTGAGAATACCGATTCAGGAGATAGCTCCGTATCGTATTTTCCAACCCCGGCCAGCTTGGAGGTTCGGACTCGAAATTTGCCTAACACCGGCTCGCGCCCTGCGGGCGTGTCGATCTGGCCCGCGACACTCACCACCATCCCTTGACCGAGCGCCGCCGTGAGCTGCACTCTCATTCCGCCGCCGGTTTTCTCGAGGAACCGCCCCCGCAGCCTGGACGTCGGGCTGCCGCTCGCATCCAGGATGATGGTGAGTTCGGGTTGGGCGCCGAGCGACTCCCTGATCCTCTGGGCTTGTGCTAGTCCGGACTGCACTCTTCCTCCTCCACCGGAACTATCGGCGGTTCCCCAGCCCCGAAAGAGTACTCTTCTTGTCTTAGAGCCAGTCCTTAGCTGGCAGCCGGGGAAGGCCTGATGCCCTGGTTCGTATTAGCCTGGGTCGTATAATATGATCGGGTTCTGTGCAATGGCGGTAGCAACCCCGGCCACCAGGTTCGCTCACCGGCAGGCGAACCGGCTTCTTGCCGATTTGAGCAGGAAACTCGCCCGTACGGCCGCGTCGGCCAGCTCCGTCGCGGTTCATGACCTCAGGGTGTCAATCCGCCGTTTTATGCAAGTGCTGGCGGTGTTTAAATCTGCCTTCCCGGCGCATCAGCGCAAAAAGAATCGCAGGAAATTGAAGCAGCTCATGGACCCCGCGGGAGAGGTCCGCAACTGCGACATTGCGGCGATTTTGATTCCAAAGCTCGATCCCAAAAACGCCCCGCAACTCCGCCGCAAGATTCAGAGTGACCGCAAGACGGCCGAACGCAAGCTCACCCAGTCCCTGCGCCGCTTGATGGATCGCGACCTGGGCGCGAAGTGGCGCGTGGAGTTGGAGATCAACCGCACGGCCGCTAAAAACGGTTCCGGCCCGCGTCAATTCCCGCAAGCGGCGCAATTCATGGTGAGGAAGATGGCGACCAAGTTTCTGACGCTCGGAAGAAAGGCTGCGAGCCAGGAGACCTCCGCCCAGGAGGTTCACAAATTTCGAATCGCTTCCAAGAAATTGCGCTACACGCTCGAGTTGGTCGAACCGTTCTATGGCGGTGCGTTAGATCTCTGGCTGGAGCGAGTCAAAGAGTTGCAGTCCGTTCTGGGAGATGCGAATGATTGCGAGACCGTGCGCCGGATGGCGTCGGACTGGAACGCCGGAGACGGACTCATCGCGAAATTGGAGCAGCGGCAGAACCGAAAGCTGAAAAAATTCCGGCGGGAATGGGATGCCATGCCGCACGTCAGCGCCTTTCCAGCCGTCATGCCCGTCAAGCCCGCGGCGAAAGCCAGCGCGTCGCGCCGTGCGATGACCGTGGTCTCCGCTCCCCGAAGTGCCGTGGCCTAACCGCTCACGGTAACCCATAATGGAATGGTGGCGTTCGTGAGAGTGGGCTCTGTTTCAGCACTGCAACCGGGGTGGGTGATCGAAGCCAAGATAGGTGAAAACTACTACGCGGTTTGCAACGCGGGTGGCGCAATCCATTGCCTGGATGGCGAGTGCCCCTGCACCGGCGGCCCCCTGAGCCAGGGATCGCTGCGAAACGATCTGCTGGTGTGCCCTTGGCACGGATGGCGCTTCGACCGCGACGGCGTCTGCGCCTACGACGACAGCATCAGGATCGCCAAATTCCCGGTCAAGATCGAGGGTGACAATATCCTGATCGACGTCTCCCAGCCACCCAGCCCGCCGTCCTGACTTTCGGAACTTCCACGACCTCGACCCCTTTCGCCGGGTTTTCGACGGCGTGAATCAGAGCGTTGACCATTTGCGCGATCGTCACCAGGCCCAGGCGCCGGGCGGCCTCGCGCTTGGACGGAATGCGTTCCGCCAGCGCCGCTATCCCATGTCCGCGTTCCAGTAACCTCGGGATCAAGCGGCTGCCCATGTAGCCGGTTCCCCCCGTGACAAAGACTTGCCGAGGGTTCATGTGTCCTTCCTGGAGATATCCCCGGAGAAAAGTATCACCATGCGTGCACTAACTGATTACCCCAAGGGGAAGAGTAAGTGCACCGACTATTCTTACTGCTGGCCACGGCCGCCGTAGCTGTCAGCCAGATCGCAGATCCAGCATACACACAACTGGACCAGGCCTACGCGGCGCTTCGCGCTAAGAATTATGACCAGGCGGTGGCGTCGTTTCAGCGGGCGATTGCGCTCGCGCCGGATCGCGCCTCCATTCACAAGGACCTCGCGTACACCCTGCTCAAAACCGGCGAAAACGAGGCCGCGCGCGACCAGTTTGCCGAGGCCGTGGGTCTCGATCCCGGCGATACCCACGTCGCGCTCGAATACGCATTCCTGTGTTACGAAACCAGGCAGCCGGTGATCGCACGGCGGATTTTTGACCGCCTGCGCAAGGCCGGCGACGCGACCGCGGCCGAAGCATTCGACAACATCGACCGGCCTTTGCGCGAAGGGATCGCGCGCTGGCAGCAGGCGCTGGCCCTCTCGCCCGATAATTTCAGCGCACACGAGGAACTGGCGCGCCTGGCTGAGCAGCGCGACGAGCTGGCGCTGGCGGCCGAGCATTATGAGAAAAGCTGGAGGCTCCGGCCGGACCGGCGCGATCTGCTGCTCGACTTAGGGCGCGTCTGGAAGGAACAGAATCGTCCGGAGGAGGCCCAGGCCGCGCTGCTGGCGGCATCGCGCGGAGCCGAGCCGCGAGTCGCCGAGCAGGCGCGCGAGCTCCTGCCCAGCCGTTATCCCTACGTTTATGAGTTCGAGAAGGCGCTGGAGCTCGATCCATCGAATCTCGAGCTTCGGCGCGAGTTCGCCTACCTGAACCTGCAGATGAACCGCCCGCCGGAAGCGGAGAGGCAGTTTCAGGGTGTCGTCGAGCGCGCACCCGACGATCTTTCATCGGCCGCGCAGCTCGGCTTACTGCACTTGGATCGCGGCGACCGCGCCGGGGCCATGCCGCTGCTTGAAAAAGTCTTGGCGGGTAAAGATGCGGAGCTGGCGGACCGCGTCCGTGTTGCCCTGCGCATGCCGCAGCCTTTGCGCGGCCGGATCGAAAGTCCGCCAGTTAAGGCGCCGGACGGCGTCAAAGAGCTGGGCGAGAACAGCTTTCAGAAAGGGTACATGCAGGACGCGCTGCGGTATCTGAATACCGCGCATGAGAATGATCCGGCCGACTTCGACGTGATCCTCAAGCTCGGCTGGACCTACAACATCCTCAAGGACGATCGCGACGCGGTGAAGTGGTTCAATCTGGCGCGGCAGAGTCCGGACCCCAAGATGGCCGCCGAGGCCTCACGCGCCTATCGCAACCTGGAGACTTCGCTCTCGCGTTTGCGCACCACCGTCTGGGCCTTCCCGACGTTTTCAACGCGCTGGCACGACCTGTTCGCTTATTCGCAGGTCAAGACCGAGCTGCGCTTGCGGCGATTCTCCTGGCTGCGACCGTATAGCTCGGTGCGGTTCGTAGGCGATACGCACTCGGCGGAAAAGCCCGCCCTGGGCTGGGCGCCGCAGTATCTTTCCGAGCAAAGCACGATCCTGGCGCTAGGCCTGGCGACGGCCCCCTGGCACGGGACAACCGCGTGGTTCGAAGCGGGCGAAGGATTCCGTTTTCATCCGTCGCCTATCGACCTGGGGCGCATCGTCCCGGACTATCGAGGCGGGCTCTCCTTCGCCAAGGGCCTCGGGCACCTGCGTGCGCCCGGACAGCACGGCGTCTATGCCGAGACCAATGACGACCTCGTGTACGTCCGCCGCTTCGATAAAGACACGCTGGTCTACTCGCAAAACCGCACCGGATACACGTTTCGCCAGCCTGAGATGCAAATGTATTGGAACTGGAATTTGACCACGGACGTGAAGCGCCAGTATTGGGCGAATGCGATTGAAACCGGACCGGGGGCGCGTCTCCGCGTGGGTCGGATCTTGTTTTCGGTCGACATCTTGCGCGGCGCCTACCTGGTGAACGCCGGGAATCCGCACGGACCTTTCTACAACGATCTGCGCATCGGAGCCTGGTATGCGTTCACGCGCTAGCACGAAGTGGGGCAGGTCCGTGGCCTGCGGCCGGCGCATTCGCCGGCCTCCGTCTCCGCGCGGCGCGGAACAGAACCGCGACCGTAAGGGAGCGGTCCGGAAAACTATTTCTCCAGCCATCGCCCTCCTGATGCTGTTTGCCGCCGGCCTCTCCGCCGCCCCCAGATTCTCGTTTCACGTGTTGGGAAATGAAGCGGGCGGCTGGCGGGAGATGCTTTCTTCAGTCGGATTGACGGCCGGATCGCCGGCCGCCGCCAGCGTCTTCGTTGCGCCTCAAGGAACCGACGCGCCCGCCGGGCAGTGGACCCCCCGCATCGAGCAAGGCGCGATTCTGGTGCTTGAAGGCGAATCGCCTCTCGCCGCTGCGTTCGGATTCCGCCCCAACGCCGAGCCCCGCGTGTCAGTCCAGAACGTCGAGGATCTGCGCGCGCCCGCGCTGCGCATCGTCTGGGAAAAGGCGCTCGATCTGCCGGTATTCGAGGTTCCTTCCAGTGCGCGAGTCTTTGCGCGCGAGCGATGGCGCAAAGCACCGCTTATAGCCGGCTACCGAAGTGGCGCCGGAGCAGTCCTGTGGGTAGCCGCGCCGCCCGGTCCGCACGGCTACGAACGGTTTCCCTATATCCCACAAGCCTTGAGCGACCTGGGCCTGGAGCCTCCGTTTCGCTCCGCGCGGCTCTGGGCGTTTTTCGACTCGGCCTACCGCTCGCGGGCGGATCTCGACTACCTGGCCGAACGCTGGCGAGCCGCCGGTATCGGCGCGCTGCACGTGGCCGCGTGGCACTATTGGGAGCGCGATCCCGAGGGCGACGCATACCTGCGGCGGCTCATCGAAGCCTGCCACCGCAACGCCATTCTGGTGTATGCCTGGTTTGAGCTGCCGCATGTGAGCGAAAAGTTCTGGGAGCAGCATCCCGAGTGGCGCGAGAAAACCGCGCTGCGGCAGGACGCCCAACTCGACTGGCGCAAGCTCATCAACCTGACCAACCGCTCGGCGTTCGCGGCGGTTTCCGGAGGCGTGCGTGACCTGGTCGCGGGCTTCGACTGGGACGGCGTGAACCTGGCCGAGCTGTACTTTGAATCGCTCGAGGGCGTGGACAATCCGGCGCGCCTCACGCCCCTGAATGACGACGTGCGGGCCGAGTTTCGCCAACAAGTGGGCCTCGATCCGTTGGTATTGTTCGACGCGAGCTCGCTCCAGCATTGGACCAAGAATCCTCAAGGGTTGAAGCAGTTTCTCGACTTCCGCGCGGAACTCGCGCGGCGGCAGCAGGCCGAATGGATCGCGCAGATCGAGATCATTCGCAAGTCCAAGCCGCATCTCGATCTGGCGCTCACCCATATCGACGACCGCTTCGATCCCAGCATGCGTGAGAAGCTGGGCGCAGACGTCGCGCGCGTGCTGCCCATGCTCGGCCAGCACGACTTCACGTTTTTGATCGAGGACCCCGCGACCATCTGGAACCTCGGCCCGCAACGGTATCCGCAAATCGCCGCCCGTTATTCGGCGCTGACGGCCGCGCAGGAGAAACTCGCCATCGACGTCAATATTGTCGAGCGCTATCAGGACGTGTATCCCACCAAGCAGCAGACTGGCGCGGAGTTGTTCGCTTTGGTGCACACCGCCGCCAATGCGTTTCCGCGCGTGGCTCTGTATTTCGAAAATTCGATCCTGAGGCCGGATCTGCCGCTACTGGCCTCGGCGGCGTCCACCGTGAGCCGTGTCGAGCAAGCCAGCGGAGGGCTATTGGTCCGCTCGGCGCGCGGCGTTGGAGTGCCCTGGAAGGGCCCCGCGCTGGTGGACGGAAAATTGTGGCCCCTGACCGACGGAGCCACTGTGTGGCTGCCTCCAGGAACACACTCGATCGAGGTGGCGGCGCAAGCGCCCGCCATGCGCATTCTCGACTTCAACGGCGATTTGAAGTCGGCCAGCGCGGCCATCGGCGGCCTGGAGTTCATCTACCAAAGCAGCGCGCGCGCCATCGCCATTGTGGATCGCCCGCCGAAAAGCCTGGCCATCGACGGCATCCCCTCCGTCCCGCAAATGCTGGGCAGTGTTCTCCTGCTGCCCAAGGGACAGCACCGGATTCAACTCGAACCTAAATAAATAAACCTCGCGATGAACAGCGCCGCGAGCAGATATACCAGCCAGTGCGTTCGGCGAAACTCGCCGCGCAGAATCCGCAGCACCGCGTAGCTGGTGAAGCCGAAGGCCAGTCCGTTGGCGATGCTGAAGCTCAGCGGGATCGTAATCACTGTCAGAAACGCCGGGATAGCCACCGCCGGATCGCCCCACGGAATTTCGCCCAGGTGCGACATCATCAGCGACCCGACTACGATCAGCGCGGGCGCGGTTGCCGACGCCGGCACCGCTCCCACCAGCGGAGCGACGAACAGCGCGAGGATGAACAGCAGCCCGGTGACAATCGCGGTCACGCCGCTCCGCCCTCCCGCCACCACGCCCGCGGCGCTCTCGATATAGCTGGTGACGGTCGACGTCCCGGCCAGCGACCCGGCGATGGTAGCCGAGGCGTCCGCCAGCAAAATGTCGCGCATGCGCGGAATGCGGTTGGCTTCGTCGAACAATCCGGCGCGCTTGCCGACGCCCACCAGCGTTCCGATATTGTCGAACAGATCTACGAACAGGAACACGAACACGATTTCCACCAGACCGATGTTCCAAGCCGCGCCGATATCGAGCTTTCCCGCGGTGCCGGCGATGTCGGAGATGTGATAGCTACCCGGCGACCATGTCACCAGCCCAAACACAGCGCCCAGTAGCGTTGTAGCGAGAATGCCGATCAGCATCGCCGCGCGGACGCCCCACGCCAGGAGCGCGGCGATGAACATCAAACCGAAGATCGCGAGCAGCGTGTTCTTGTCGCGCAGATTGCCGAGCGTGACCATCGTTGCGGGGCTTGGCACGACGATTCCGGCGTTGCGCAGCCCGATCATCGCGATGAACAGCCCGATCCCGGCGGCCACCGCGGCGTATAGCTCCTTCGGAATCGCCTCGACGATCAACTGGCGGATGCCCGCGAGCGTCAGGATCAGGAACGCGATGCCCGAGAGAAACACCGCGCCCAACGCCGTCTGCCACGGAATTTCCATTCCCTTGACCACCGTGTATGTGAAGTACGCGTTCAGCCCCATACCCGGCGCGAGCGCGATCGGGTAGCGCGCCCACGCCCCCATCAAAATGCTGCCGAACGCGGCACACAGACAGGTGGCCGCCACCACGGCCTCAAACGGCATTCCCGTCTCGCGCAAAATCGAAGGGTTCACGAAAACGATGTACGCCATGGTGACGAACGTCGTTGCGCCGGCCAGGATTTCGGTCTTCCAGTTGGTGCCCAGGCGTTCGAATTCGAAGTAGCGCTCGAGCGCGGTCAGCATTTTTGTATTATGGCCCGAGCGCGCGAGAAGACATCCCCAAGCATTTGGGCCGTCAGCTTACCGGTGGAAGTATTCTGCTGGCTCGGGTGATAAGAGGCCAGAAGCACCGGCTGCCCCGGCGCGATCGTGTGCTCCCGGGCGTGCCCGAACGCGAACGCCGCGCGGCTGCGGATGATGCCCCGGTCGCGCAGGATCGCCAGATACGCATCAAACGCCAGTTTGCCGAGTGCAACCACCACTCGCAGGTTTTTCAGCAGATCGAGTTCGCGTTCCAGGTACGGGCGGCAGTTGCGGAACTCTTCGGGCAGCGGCTTGTTGTCCGGCGGCGCACAGCGAACCGCCGCCGTGATATACGCGCCGGTCAGCTTCTGTCCATCGCCGCGCGCGCGGCTTTCCGGCTGAGAGGCGAACCCCGATTCGTACAGGGCGCGATAGAGAAAATCACCGGAGCGGTCGCCCGTAAACATGCGGCCCGTGCGGTTGCCTCCGTGCGCGGCGGGCGCGAGGCCGATGACCAGCAGCGCCGCGTCCGGATCGCCGAAGGGAGGAACCGGCTTGCCCCAGTAATCCCAATCGAGGTAGGCGCGCCGTTTCTGTTCAGCGACGCGATGGCGATACTCCACCAGCCGCGGGCAGAGGGTGCATGAGACGATTTCGCTTTCGAGCGAACTGAGCTTGGCTTTGTCGCCGATTCTCATCGTGAACCCCCAAACTGAGTATGATGGAATATCAGATGGCCGACACTCAGATCCTGACGATCGCCCTGAGCACGGCGCCGACCATGCTCATCGTGCTCGTGGGGATTCTTGTCAACAACGCCCGCTTTGGCGATTTGAATACGCGTTTGGGCGAGACCAACGTCCGCATCGGTGAATTGCGCTCGCACATGGGCACACGCTTTGAGGAGATGAAGGACCGGTGGCGCTCTAAACTTCATCGCGTCGAAGAGGTCCTGGATGCCCGCCTGAAACACATCGAGGAGCGGTAGGCTTTATACCCCCAAGTCTACCGAAGCTTCCGGTACAAAGCCGCCAGCTCCGCCAC
>Ga0210409_10006763_pt1 | contig 11897 bp, 11 predicted proteins | sample IncBWH17MmetaG_FD_161649 | JGI IMG/M metagenome (GOLD analysis project Ga0210409, IMG submission 161649) | Forest soil microbial communities from Barre Woods Harvard Forest LTER site, Petersham, Massachusetts, United States - Inc-BW-H-17-M | ecosystem: Environmental > Terrestrial > Soil >...
CCCGCTGAGCCGGAGCTTCGTGCTGACCCTGCAGATCGGCTTTTTTGTCGTGCTGATGGCGGCGTGGGAATTCGCGGCGGCCACGGGCAAGCTCGACCCGTTCTTTTTCAGCCGGCCCTCCGCCATCTTCCTGCAAATGGTGAAATGGATCGTCTCCGGCTTCATCTGGCCGCACCTCGCGACCACCCTCGTCGAGGCGCTGCTCGCCTTCGTGATCGGCACCGTGTTCGGCGTCGGCTGCGGCCTGGCGCTTGCGCGCGTTGAGCTGCTCGCGCGCGTGTTCGATCCCTATATCCGCATCCTGAACGCGCTGCCGCGGGTGATCCTCGGGCCGATCTTCATCCTGTGGTTCGGCCTCGGCATCGCCTCCAAGGTGGCGCTCGCGGTGACGCTGGTGTTCTTCATCGTGTTCTTCAACACCTTCCAGGGCATCCGCGAGGTGAACCCGGTGGTGCGCGACAACGCGCGCATGCTGCAGGCGAGCGAGCAGCAACTGCTCCGCTACGTCTACCTGCCCTCGGCCATGGCCTGGATCTTCTCGAGCCTGCACACCAGCATCGGCTTCGCCCTGGTGGGCGCGGTGGTCGGCGAGTATCTGGGATCCGCCCGCGGCATCGGCTATGTGGTGGCGCAGGCCGAGGGCGTCTTCGACACCACCGGCGTTTTTGCCGGCCTGATCCTGACCTCCGCCGTGGTGCTGCTGATCGACCTAGGCATCAACCGGCTCGAGCGCTACCTCCTGCGCTGGCGGCCCGGAAACTAACCGAACTCCTCGGCGAAGTGGCAGGCGACGTCGCGGTCGCCGAGTTTGCGGAGCGCCGGCCGCTCGGCGTGGCAGCGCTCGCGCGCGAAAGGGCAGCGCGTATGGAAGGCGCAGCCGGCGGGCGGATTGAGCGGCGAGGGGAGTTCGCCCGTCAGCACCATGCGCTCGCGCTTCTTCTCGACGCTGGGCGTGCTCGCGAGCAGCGCCCGCGTATAGGGATGCAGCGGCTTGCGGAAGATCGAGTCCTTCGGGCCTTGCTCCACCGGCCGGCCCAGGTACATCACCATGACGTCGTCGGAGACGTGGTGCACGACGCCCAGATCGTGCGAGATGAAGAGATAGGAGAGCTCGAACTCGACCTGCAGATCGCGCAGCAGGTTCAGGACCTGCGCCTGGATCGAGACGTCGAGCGCCGAGACCGGCTCGTCCGCAACCACCAGCTTTGGCCGCAGCATGAGCGCGCGCGCGATCGCGATGCGCTGGCGCTGGCCGCCTGAGAACATGTGGGGATAGCGGTGGTAATGCTCGGGCCGCAAGCCCACCTTCGCCATCATCTCGCGCACTTGCTCGGCGCGCTCGGGCTTCTTGAGGCGGGTGTTGATCACCGGCTCTTCCAGAATGGCGCCGATCTTCTTGCGCGGATTGAGCGAGCCGTAGGGGTTCTGGAACACGATCTGCACGGCGCGGCGGAGCGGCGTGCGGTCGGCCGGCGCGCGCTTGACGGCGTCGCGCCCGATGAGCCGGAGCTCGCCCGCGGTCGGCGGCTCGATCAAGGTGACGAGCCGCGCCAAGGTGGACTTGCCGCAGCCGGACTCGCCCACCACCGCCAGCGTGCGGCCGGGCTCGATGGTGAAGGAGACGCCGTCGACCGCCTTCAGCACCGCGGGCGGCGCGAAGAGACCGCGGCGGACACTGTAGTGCCGCGTCAGGCCGCGCGCCTCGGCGACGGCGCTCACTGCGCGGCTCCGGCCTGGGCGGGCGCATCAAGCGGATAATGGCAGCGGACATGCGCGCCGTCGGCGCGGTCGAGCTGCGGCTCCTCCGCGCGGCAGCGGGCGTCGGCATAGCGGCAGCGCGGATTGAACAGGCAGCCGGTCGGCCGGTCATGCAGGCCCGGCACCACGCCGGGGATGGTGGGCAGCCGATTGTGGCCGGTCGCGCGCTCGGGCAGCGCCGAGAGCAGCGCCGCCGTATAGGGATGGCGCGGCGCCGAGAAGAGCTTGGCCGCCGGCTGCTCCTCCACCACCTGGCCCGCGTACATCACCATCACGCGCTGCGCCGTCTCCGCCACCACGCCCATGTTGTGGGTGATCAGGATCAGGGCCATGCCGCGCTCGCGCTGGAGCGACAGCAGGAGATCGAGGATCTGTGCCTGGATGGTGACGTCGAGCGCGGTCGTGGGCTCGTCCGCGATCAGCAAGCGCGGATTGCAGGCGATCGCCATCGCGATCATCACGCGCTGGTTCATGCCGCCCGAGAGCTGATGCGGAAACGCGTTGAGGCGGCCTTCTGGCGCGGGGATGCCGACTTGCTCCAGGAGCTCGATGGTGCGCTTGCGGCGCGCCGCGCGGTCGAGCCCCAAATGAACCTTGAGGGTCTCGCCGAGCTGAAATCCGATGGTGAAGCACGGATTGAGACTGCTGGTCGGCTCCTGGAACACCATCGCGACGTCCTTGCCGGCGATGCGGCGCCGCTCGCGGTCGGTGAGGCGCAAGAGGCTCTGGCCGGCGAAGCTGAGGCGCTCCGCGCGGACCTCGCCGGGATAGGCCACGAGACCCATCATCGCCAGCATGGTGACGCTCTTGCCCGAGCCGGACTCGCCGACGATGCCCAGCACCTCGCCTTCCTCGAGCGTGAGCGAGACGCGGTCGACGGCCTTGAGCCGGCCCGCGGTGGTCGGGAAATCGACCGAGAGATTGTCGATTTCAAGGAGGGACATTATCGCTTCAGCTTGGGATCGAGCGCGTCGCGCAACCCGTCCCCCATCAGGTTGAAGGCCATCACGGTGACCAGGATCGCAAGGCCCGGGAACGTCACCACCCACCAGGCGCGCTGCATGAATTCGCGGGTATCGGCCAGCATGGTGCCCCATTCCGGCGTCGGCGGCTGGGCGCCCAGGCCGAGGAAGCCCAGTGCCGCCGCGTCGATGATCGCGGTCGAAAAGCCGAGCGTTGCCTGCACGATCAGCGGTGCCAGGCAGTTCGGCAGGACCGTCAGGAACATGAGCCGCAGGATAGAGGCGCCGTTCGTCCTCGAGGCCGTCACATATTCCTTGGAGAGCTCGGTCAGCACGGCGGCGCGCGTGATGCGCACGTACTGCGGGAGGGCCACGATCGAGACCGCCAGCATCGCGTTGGTAAGGCCGGGGCCGAGGATCGCCACGATGACGATGGCGAGCAACAGGCTCGGCATGGTCAACATGATGTCCATGAGCCGCATGATCATGATCTCGACCACCCCTCGCGCGAAGCCCGCGATCAGCCCGAGCCAGATGCCGGCGGCGAGCGAGATCGAGACCACCATCGAGCCGATCAGCAGCGAGAAACGGGTGCCGTGCACGAGGCGCGAGAACATGTCGCGCCCGATCGGGTCGGTGCCGAGCGGAAATGCGAGCGATCCTCCGTCTTCCCAGAAAGGCGGGCGCAAGAACGCATCTGTGTGAATTTCGATCGGAGATTGTGCGGCAACCTGGTCGGCCAAGAGCGCGAGCAGGATGATGACGGAGATCGTGAAAAGTCCGGCGACCGCGCCTGGATTGTCGCTGAAGTAATACCAGAACTCTCGCAGCGGATGCGGCGGTGCGGGGCGGTGGATCAGGGGCTCGGTCTCGGCGGTCATGGCGGCGCTATCGCGTGTGCCGGATGCGGGGATTGATGAAGCCGTAGAGCACGTCCACCAGCACGTTGACGGCCATGACGGATGTCCCGAGCAGCAGAACGCCGCCCTGCAGCACGGGATAGTCGCGGCGGTTGATTGCATCCACCAGCCACTTGCCGACGCCAGGCCAGGAAAAGATCGTTTCGGTCAGGATCGCGCCGGCAAAAAGCGACCCCACGAAGAGCCCGATCACGGTAATGACGGGGATGAGGGCATTGCGAAGCGCGTGCACGCCGATCACCAGCGAGGGCGCGAGCCCCTTGGCGCGGGCCGTGCGGACATAGTCCTCGCCCAGCACCTCCAGCATCGAGGAGCGCGTCATCCGGGCGATCACCGCGAGCGGGATGGTTCCCAGCACGACCGTGGGCAGGATCAGATGGCTGACGGCCGAGCGGAAGGCGCCTTCCTGGTCCGACAAGAGCGAATCGATGAGCAGGAACCCGGTGATTGGGTCAGGAAAATAAGCGGCATCGATCCGACCCGAGACGGGCGTCAGATGCCAGGTGTTGGAGAATAGGAGAATGGCGAGCAGACCCCACCAGAAAATCGGCATGGAATACCCGGTAACCGACACCGCCATCACGCCGTGATCGAAAATCGAATTGCGCCGTGCGGCAGCGAGGATCCCGGCCGGAAGGCCCAGCACGACCGCGAACAGCATGGCCGAAAGCGAAAGCTCGATCGTGGCCGGGAACAGCTGCTTGAACTCGGAGATCACCGGCTCATGCGTGATGAACGACCGCCCGAGATCGCCGTGCAGAACATGGGCGGTGTAGGCGAAGTATTGGACATAGAGCGGCCGGTCGTAGCCGTATTCGTGAAGGAGCAGTGCGTGCCGCTCGGCCGATATGCCGCGTTCGCCCGCGAGCGTCTCGACGGGGTCGCCGGGCACCGCATGGATCAGCAGGAAGGCGAGCACCGTGATCCCCACGAAGGTGGGGATGATCAGTGCCAGCCGAGTGAAGATGAACCGGAGCATGATCCAACAGTTCCGCCGGCGGGGCCGTCCCAGGCCGCCCCGCCGAGCCGAAACTACCTATGTACGCGCCGCCGCTACTCCAGATCGACGCCGAAGAACTCGTGCTGGCCGAACGGGCTCAGCTTGTAGTTCTGCACTTCCTTGCGCACCGGCGCATTCTGCACGGCATGCGCAATGGTGAGCCAAGGCGCCTCTTCCTTGAAGATCACCTGCGCCTGCTTGTAGAGCTCGGTACGCTTGCCGACATCCGGCGTGCGCTTGGCCTGAACCAGCAGATCGTCAAAGGGCTTGTAGCACCACTTCGCGATGTTGCTGCCGCCGGGCTTCGCGGCGGCGCAGCCGAGCAGCACGTACATGAAGTTGTCGGGATCGCCGTTGTCGCCGGTCCAGCCGAGCTCCGCCATCTGGTGCTCGCCCTGTTGCGCGCGCTTGCGGTACTCGCCCCACTCGTAGGAGACGAGCTTCGCCTTGATGCCCACCTTGTCGAGATCCGCCTGCATCAGCTCGGCGATGCGCTTGGCGTTGGGGTTATAGGGACGTTGCACCGGCATCCACCAGAGATCGGTCTCGAAGCCGTTGGCGAGGCCGGCATCCGCGAGCAGCTTCTTCGCCTTCTCGGGATCGTACGGGTAATCCTTCACGTCGTCGTTGTAGGACCAGAGCGTCGGCGGGATCGGGTTCTTGGCAGCGACGCCGACACCCGGATAGACCGCCTCGAGGATCGCCGCCTTGTTGACGGCATAATTGATCGCCTGGCGAACGCGTTTGTCGTCGAACGGTTTCTTGGTCACGTTGAAGGCGAGATAGCCGACGTTGAGGCCGGGCTGCTCCAACACCTTCAAGCTGGGATCCGCCTTCATCGCGGGCAGATCGGCCGGGTTCGGATACGGCATGATCTGGCATTCGTTCGCCTTGAGCTTGGCGAAGCGCACCGAGGGGTCCTTGGTAATGGCGAACACCAGCGTGTCGAGCGGCTGCTTGCCGCGCCAGCCCTCCTGGAACGCCTTGTAGCGGATGATCGCGTCCTTCTGATAGACCTCGAGCTGGAACGGCCCGGTGCCGACCGGCTCCTGGTCGAACGTCTCGGGCGTGCCGGCCTTCATCATCTGGTCCGCGTATTCTTTGGAGATGATCGAGGCGAAATCCATCGCCATATTGGCGATGAAGGGTGCCTCGGGCGCCGTCAGTGTGAACTTCACGGTGTAATCGTCGACTTTCTCGAACGACTTCACCAGTGTCGGCATATCCATATCGCTGTAGTAGGAGTGATTGTCGCTGGTCACCTTGAACCAGGGATTATCCTTGTTCGACTGCCGCTCGAAGCTGAAGATCACATCGTCCGCATTGAACTCGCGGCTCGGCTTGAAGTTCTTCGTGGTCTGCCACTTCACGCCCTTGCGCAGGTGGAAGGTGTAGCTGAGTCCATCCTCGGTCGCGTCCCAGCTCGTGGCCAGACCGGGCTCGATCTTGGTCGACCCGCGCGCGAACTCCACGAGCCGGTTATAGATCTGCCGCGCCGAGGCGTCGAACGAGGTGCCCGTCGTGTTGATCGCGGGATAGAAATTCTCCGGACTGTCTTCCGAGCAATAGACCAGCGTCTTGGCGGACGCTGCATGGCCGCCGGCGATGGCCAGGGCCAAGGCGGCAGTCGCCGCCAGCAATTTCGATTTCATGTGGCTTGTCTCCCCGATGCAGCCTGTGGATCGCGCCTTCGCCGGATACCGGCAGGGGCGATGTTGGGCTGAAAACTACTGTTGCTCCGATGGCGCGTCAATCAGCCGGTGCGGCACGCGGCAGGGTAGCGCCGAGCCGGCGATAGATCGGCGCCAGCGCCGCCGGCAGCAGATAGATCGGCAGTTGCGCGCACGCAAAGAAGAGCATGAGGTCGGGCGAGTTCGCTGCCGCGCTCAAGCTCGCCCAGACCACCGCCATGTTTTTATTGCCGCCGACCAAGCCGACGGTGAGTGCCGACGATCGGCCGAGCCAGCTGAAGCTAAGGAAGCTCACGGCTTGCAGGCCGAGGCTTGCGCCGAGGGCGCCGACGCAATAGCCCAGCACGCGTAAGGGTTCATCGAGGAGATGGCGCGGCATGCCGTCCATCACCGCCACGGCAAAGAGCACCAGCAGCAGGACGTTGATGCCGCTGATTTCCGTCCCGTATCGTCCGAGCCGTTCGCGCCCCAATGCCCAGCGCAGCAGTCCGGCCATGGCTCCGGCCCCGCCCACGAAGACCGCGAGCCGCGCCATCAGGGGTCCTATTCCAATACCGAGGTCCAACCCCATGAGGCCCAAGAGCAGCGGCGGCAGGGTCAGCGGCACCAGGAATGTGGCCGTGACCATGACCAACAGTGCCAGGGCTCCGTCGAGCCCCAGCAGCAGTGCGATCGCCGGCAATGACATCAGAGGCGGCGAGGCCGCCCAGAGCACCAGTGCCTGGGCGAGGCCCATTGAGACGCCGAGGATCTGCACGATGGCGGCCATCACGATCGGCGAGATCGCGAGCGCCCAAAGAACGAGACAGCCGATGCGCAGAGGGTGCCGCGCGTGGGCGATCACTTGCGGCCAGTCGATGCGCAGCATCGTGGCCGTAGTCAGCAGGAACACCAGCGTGGGCAGCAACGGCCAAATCGCGCGCGCGACAGGTTGCAAGATCAACCCAATGAAAAGGCCGCTCGCCAGCAGCGTCGTACCGCGCCGATCGAAGAACGCGAGGAAACGGGAAATCATCGGGTCGGAGCGCGGTTCGGGCCTGCGGAGTTGGCGGACGCTAACTGCTCGCGGCCTGACCGTCCACCGCGGGATCTTGCCGGTCACCCACGAGATTCACTTCTCGGCGGTTGTCTCGGTTGAAGATCGCGATGCCGTCAAGTCGTAACGAAATCGAAGCGCCCGAGGGTGGCGGAGACGTCAGCACGCACTCCGATGAGGAGCTTGGATCGAAACAGTGAATCGCTGACGTTGCGGGGCTCATCTGGGAAATAGAGCTGAGTGGTGAGCAAAGGACCCTGCGGCGGCTGCAGCTTCACGTGGATATGCCGCGTCCGCCCGGCGTAGACGCCGGGGATTATGGTCTCGAGCACGTAGTGGCCGTGCTCGTCCGTGAATTGGTGGCCGCGCAGGCGAAATCCGGCGTTGTCATAAGCGCCGCGGTCGTCAGCATGCCAAAAATCGAGCAATGCGCGCACAACGGGCTTGCAGGCCGCGGATAGGACATAGCCCGTCAAGACCAGCTTGGTGCCTCTCATGCCAGGTTCGAGCAACGAGGTGCGCTCCGGCGAGTTCGGCCTAAAGTAGGGGCCCTCCATCTGCGCGGGCGGCGTGTCGGAGCACGCCGGTGTGGGCGAGGCTGATTGCTGAGCCCACGCCGGGGACACCACTGCGCCGACCCAGCCAATCGGCACCAAGAGCCCCGTCCGCAGCAGGGTGCGCCTGCTGCGGAACTGATCGAGCCAATACGTCATCGAGAACCCATCCATGAGCCGCTGACGATGGCAATGATATGGGGCGCGATGGTGCGGTCGGTCAGGTCTGCTCGACCTGGGTGGCGGCGCTGTCGAGCGTCGCGGTAATCGCCCGGACTTGCTCCTCCGTCAGCGGTCCCCGCCCCATGCGCAGACGGAGCGCCATGCGGAGGTTTTCCATGGCGCGAAGGATCTGGGGTGCGGGTCCACCGCCATAGGCCGCACCCACTTCGCGCATGCGGGCGAACACCGCCTCGACCGCGCTCCGATTGGCGTCCAGAAAGGCGGTACCCTCGGGCGTTACCGTGTAGAGCTTCTTGCCGCCTTCGCTGGCGGCGACGGTGGCGTAGCCGAGCTCCTCCAGCATGGTGAGCGTCGGGTAGACCACGCCGGGGCTCGGGCTATAGGACCCGCCCAGCTGCTCCTCGATCGCCTTGATGAGTTCATAGCCATGCCGTGGCTTTTCCGCGATCAGCTGCAGGATGAGGAGCCGAAGGTCGCCGTGGTCGAACACGCGCCCACCGCGGTGGCCGCCACGCATCCCGTGGCGACCACCAAAGTCCCGGCGGCCCCAATCGCCGCGGGCATGACGCCCGTGGCCGCAACCATTGTGCCGATGTCCGTGCATATTTTGTCCTCTCGATAGGGTTTCGTTATATCGTAAGATATATCGAGATCGGATCTAATTCAAGGAGGTCGCGTGGCATGCAGCGAAAACGATAGCGGCAGCCATGGCTTGTCAGGCCAGCGAAAGAGCCCATCGGACCCTTCAACGAGCGCGTCGAACATCCTCCAGGCCACGGCGTCGTGTTCCCGCAGCCAGTTCAGCCGCAACCCGGCATCGAGGAGCGCCGTCACGGTGCTGCCGAGAGGGTGCATCCAATTGTATTGGCGGGTGCTCTTCAGCCGCGCTGTTCGGTCGGCATAATCGGTGGGATCCTCGGTCACCAGCGGCTCGCTCTGAAAATAGGGGAGGAAATACCCGGGATTACCGTCGGCAAGACGACGGCTATCGTCGAACACCAGCGCCGCCGGATGCCCTTCGGCCAAATAGAGCCCGCCGCCCGGCTTGAGAAAATGCGCAACGATCTCTGCCCAGCGGCGGATATCCGGCAGCCAAGTGATGGCGCCCCAGGTGACGAAGACGAGATCGAATGCATGCGGTTCCGGGACCGCGGCGACGGCATCGTAGAGATCCGCCTCCACGAAGCGGGCACGGCTCTCGAGGCTCAACTCCGCCGCAAGCTCGCGCGCCTTTGCGACCGCAGGCGCGGAGAAATCGAGCCCGACCACCTCGGCGCCGCGTTGAGCCAAGGTCAAGGTGTCGCGGCCAAAATGGCATTGCAGATGGAGCACACGAAGCCCTTTGACCGATCCGAGTTCGGCTTCTTCGATCGCGTTGAGCCGGCCGTGACCCGCGCGCAGCGGCGCCAGGTCGTAACCGCTGGTGCCAAGATGGACTTGGACCCGCTCATCCCAATTCGCGCGATTGGCGGCTCGCCAGTCGGCCGGGGCCATGACGCGCTGGCGCGTCCTATGCCGCCCGCACCTCGACGCGCATCGCGCCGATGCCGTCGATGGCGGCGTCCATGACATCGCCGGGGCGCACGGGACCAACGCCCTCGGGCGTGCCCGTCAGGATGATGTCGCCGGGCAGCAGCGTATAGAACGACGATGCAAGCTCTACCAGCGTTCCCAATCCCAGCACCAGGTCTCGCGTGTTCGCCTTCTGCCGAGGCTCGCCGTTAACGGTGATCGAAAGCGTGAGCCGGTTCGGGTCGGCAATCTCGTCGGAGGTCACGAGCCAAGGGCCGAGGACGCAGTAGGAGTCGACGGATTTGCGTAGGCTACGCTCCTCGGGGCCCCGGATGGTCATGTCGAGGCCGATGGCATAGCCCGCGACATACCCTGCCCAATCGGCGGCGCGCACGCGGTCAGCCGGTTTGCCGATCACGAGTGCCAGCTCGACCTCGTGGTCATTGCGGCGATCGAGATACCGCAGCGCCACGCCCTGCGAGGGCCCGACCAACGCGCTGGTCGCCTTCAAGAACAGGCCGATCTGCTGGATCTCCGCTACCTGCTTCTGGAAGTGGATCTGGGCATCGGCCCGCGCCTCCTCCAGGTGGCGCCGATAGTTCACCGGCGCGGCCACGATCTTGCTGGGGTTCGCGACCGGGCTCAGCAGTTTGACCTGGGATAGGGGCCGCATCGGCGCGCGCTTGGCCTCGGCTAGGATCGCGGGTCTGAGCTCGTCCAACGCCTCGATCAGCGGATCGCCCTTGGGAAACGGCCAGCGACGCGCGGGCAAGTGGCCGATGACCGGCGTGACGTCGCGAACTTCCTCGCCGGTCACTACGCCCAAGCGGTCGTCGTCGAATCGGCAGAGCCTCATGACGTTCCCTCCAGTTCCCTCATCCTTTGCGCCGAATGGCGATGACGCGGCCGGCTTTCTCAGGCTTCGGCAGCGCGTTGTGAGTCGTCGCCAGGGCCGCGAGGCGGCGCAGCGTTTCCTCGCGCCATGGTGCCGATCTCCGGCTCTTATAGTCGATATGTATCATTAAGAGCTCGTTGGTCGCCGCGAGCCAGCCTTCGTCCGCGTGATACATCGAATGAAAGAGGTGCATGCGCTTGGCATCGTGGTCGAGGAGCTGGGTGGTGAAGCGCAGGGGGTTGCCCGCCCAGATTTCGTGATCATAGGTGACGTGCGTTTCCAGGACGAAACTCATGCCCAGCTTGTGCTTGGTGTAATCCCAGTCCACGCCCAGCTGATGACAAAATTCGTCGGTCGCCAGATCGAATGCCACGAGGTAGTAGCCGACGTTCATGTGGCCGTTGGGGTCGATCCATTCCGGGCGGACGGTGTCGCGATGGCGATCGAGTGGCGCCGACAGGTCAAGGGGTGGGAGGGTATAGGGAAAGCTCATGAGCGCCGAAATCCCCGGCAGCGGCGATTGCGAGATCGGAATTTACCCAATCTCTATCATTTCGGGGAACCATGCACCCAGCGGGCGCAACGGGGCGCGCGATGCTGGGTGGAGATCGCGTCAAAATGGGTAAAATTGCGGAATTCCCGCGCGTGGCCAAGCTGAGCGATGCCGCGCTCAAGACCATGGTGAGCCATGGCGTGCCGCCGACCCCCCACAACTATACGGTCTGGTTCACCTATGTGAGCGGGTTGGAATCGGAGCTCTCGCGGGAGATCGACGCGCGCATCGCCGCCCAGGAGCCTTTCACAGACCAGGTCTCGAACGAGCTCTATGAGCGCTTCTGCGATATGAGCCGGCATTTGGGCATGCTCCAGCAGACCAGCGCCGAGCTCGATCATGCGGTGGAACGCGTGGTCACGGTGATCGCCGCTGCGACGGGCGACACAGAAAACTTCAACAAGAGGCTCGACAACTTTTCTCACGAGCTGGATGGCGGCATGAGCGCAGAGCGCGTGCGGACCATCGTCGCGAACCTATTGGTCGAGACCCAGCAGGTGACCGAGAAAAGCCGCACCCTCGAGGAGCGGCTCAGCCAAGCCTCGGGCGAGGTGGCGGAGCTTCGGCAGAACCTGGAGGTCGTGCGCCGCGAGGCCCTCACCGATCCACTGACCGGCATTCCCAACCGCAAGCTGTTCGAGAGCCGCTTGCGCGAGGCCGCGCGGAACGCCGTTGAGACCAGCGAGCCGCTGGCGTTGCTGATGCTGGACATCGATCATTTCAAGCGCTTCAACGATACTTACGGGCACCAGCTTGGCGATCAGGTGCTACGTCTGGTCGCCAAGACGCTCGCTGACGGGGTGAAGGGCCGTGACACGCCCGCGCGCTTCGGC
>Ga0210409_10006764_pt1 | contig 11896 bp, 8 predicted proteins | sample IncBWH17MmetaG_FD_161649 | JGI IMG/M metagenome (GOLD analysis project Ga0210409, IMG submission 161649) | Forest soil microbial communities from Barre Woods Harvard Forest LTER site, Petersham, Massachusetts, United States - Inc-BW-H-17-M | ecosystem: Environmental > Terrestrial > Soil >...
CAAATGGCCACCGCCAAACGCGAGGGCGCCATCGAGACGTCGAAGCTCCGGTAAGGAGTCAGGCTCGGCCAGAGACCGGGGAATCCGAAGTCGTTCTGCGAGTTATTCGCTGGGGGCGGGATCAGAGCGTATTGCGTGATGTCGGCGCCCGTCGCGGCGATGAGCGTCACCATGCGCTGCTGCAGCTTGTCGAACGGGGCGGCTCCGGCCCCGGCCAGAACGAGGGGGCCATTGATGAGCGACACGCCCGCGCCGCTCTGAAAGGAGATCATGTTGACGTGGTACTTCGAATATTCGTAGCTCTCGACCGCCGCACTGAAGCCGAAGAGATCGATGACGTAGTCCTGGCCGCCGACTCCGGCGCTCGGTATCGCGTAATAGCGATCCGGGCTCGTCGCCCATCGCGACTCCAGGTAGTAGGGCAAAAATCGGCCTGCGAAGTTGGTCGCAAATGGTTCGCCGCTCGTTTGCATCTCGCCGCCGGCGAACATGAGCTGCATCGTGTCGGTGGTGATGGGAGTCGACATGAACTCCGCGTGAACTGGGATGCGCGCCGCCGCCTCGTTTGGAGGTAGACCGTCGTAGGGTGGGATGGGTGCGCGGTCCAATCCCGCGTCGTTGAGAGAAGCATCGTTCTGCAGCGGCACGGCGCTCTGGTTATCGCAAGAGGCTTCATAGAGCGCGAGGGCGGCGAGCCCGGGAGCCAAAAAAGCGAGAAGCAGGCGGGCGCTCATGCGGACGTATTATAATGGCCACCAGGCGCGGTTCTGCCAACGCGCGCCAACGCACGCAAGAAAGCCCAGCTATGCATCGCCATGACGAAATCGACGCGACGCTCGCGAAGCACTTCGCGTGGACCTTCGTAAAGCCGGGCGACAGCGCGCTACTGCTCGAAAGACTGCAGGCGGCCGAAGCAGCAGCGCTCGCGAGCCCGAGCGGGAACGGTCCGGTCGCTGCGGGAGGGCGGAATGTCAGGCTCTCGGCGGCCGCAACGGACGCGCAGCCGGACAAGACCAAGGATCTCGCGTTTCACAACAAAGTTCAGTCCACCTGCAGCGCGCTGGCGGTAGCGATCGCAAAGGCCTGGGGCATCGACGACGAGCAGGGCCGCCTCGCCGCGGTCAAGCGGCTCCTTTTGCGTGCCGATCGCCTCGGCGTCGACCTTTGGGAGATGCACGCATGGCCTGTCGAGGCGGTGCGCATGCTGCGCCTTCTGGTCCGATACGGACCGAGGATGACGCGACGCCAGCGCGAGCGCAGCGCGAGCGTTGGGACGTTTGTTCCGATCGATCACCCCGAGGCGATCGAGCTCCTTGTCGAGGTCGCCCAAGCGGCGGACCGCTCGATGGCCGATGCGCTTCTCGCCGACGACGAATGGACCCCCCAAGTCGGAGACGCTTCCGCGCTCGCCGCACGTTTGGCGGACGTGGTGGATCGAGGTCCGACGCACGAGTCTCGGGCAATCGCCATCGAGTTTATCGCCCGCATCGAGCCCACGGAGCCCGCCGTGTCGGCGCTGCGCCGCGCACTCGGGCTGCCCAGTTTCGCCGTTCGCGCACGTGCGCTCCACGCGCTCGCCGCCGCACGACCTTGTTGCGTGCGCGCGGGAGATCTGGCGCGCATGCTCCGCGACCTCGTCCGTCACGCGGTGCCTGATCCATTCAGCGACGATGAGCACGAAGACAACGAGCGCATCTTTGCCGAAGCGGTCCTTGTCGCGCTGGAGCACGTTCAACGTGAAGACGGGTCGGCCAGCCCGGATCCATCCGGGGTCGACGTCGCAGACGTTCCGGCCGCGACGTCTGCCCAGGCACTCGACGAAGCGGCTGAGGCATTGCTCGACTGGATCGACGCCGAGCACGACGCACTTTGGCTCGATGCGGGATGGGCCACCGAGGCGCTCGCGATCGCCTTCCCCGAGACGGCGGCGGCTATGGTGGACCACTGGCTCAAGTGCGCACGCTCGTACGACAGAGCCAAGGCGCTCGGCGCTCTGGAGAGATTGCCGGCCAAACTAGCGCGGCCGCGCCTGCAACGGGCCGCGAGCGATCCCTCGCCCTCGGTTCGCGATTCGGCCCGCCAGCAATGGATGCATCGGTTCGGGGCAGCTTGCCCGATCGAAGTGACTTCGCTCGTCGGGGCCGAGCTGCTCGACGCGCCCCCCAGCGAACGATTCATGTCGCGACTGGTCGTGATGCAGAGCCGCGTCGCCGAAGCAAGACTGACCATGGCGCGCTCACTGCTCTCGGACCCTCCAGATCGAGAGGCGCTGGTCCTCCTCCTGCAGCTCGTCGGCGATGATGCCGTATCGAGCGAGCCGCTTTCGCCGAGCGGCAAGGAGGGCAAGGATGTCAAAGAGGGCCGGGAGTGGGCAGCGCTGATTGCGGAGCGATTCGGCGCCCTCGGAGCACAGGGCTTGTGCGCGCTCGCGATTCGCTTCCCTGAGCCGGAGAGCTTCGGATGGATGCGTCGTCTGGGCGATCTCGTCGAACGGGGAGCGATTGCCCGCGAGCACGCGGCGCCGCTGCGCGCGCTCGCCGCGCACCACATTGCTTCCGAGGACGCCGGAATGATGGAAGATTCGGCGCGGCTCCTCGCGCTGGTGGGTGCTCCCGCGGAGCTGCTCGATCGGGCGCTCCGGTTGGCGCTCGACGTCGAGATAGCTTCGCCGGCCGCGCGCGATCTGGTCTTGGCGTGGCCCGATCGGGCCATCGACGCGCGCCTTGCATCAGAGATGGCGCTCGCCGTCGCGGAGCGGCAGTGGGAGCGCGTACACCGGGCGGCCTCCATGGCGCTGGGCCGCGGATCACCGGCCGCGCGCGTGATTGCCCAGCGAGTGCTCGAGATTGTCAAGGAGGACGACGCGGCCGTCGACGCGGCCGTCGAATGCGCCCACCGCCTGCAAGAGCTGAAGGAGCTCGATGAGGACTGGGCGGTCGCGGCGCTCGGGCAGCCCGAGTCGGCCATTTTCACGGTGGCCGCCCGCGTCTGGCGCAAGAGCGGCGCGGTTCGGGGCGCGCTCGAGAACGCCCTCTCATCCACAGCTCGCGGCGGGGCTTCCCGGGTCGAGGCGGCCATCGCGCTCCTGTGGGCCGATCCTCCGCTCAGCCCGCGCGACCGAAGGCTGACGAGCGTGCTGAACGGGTCGCCGCCCGTGCCGCGCGCAGAGCTGGTCCACGCGCTATGCATCCATGGCGCGCCATTGAACCTAGTCGGACGTCATCTCGAGGAGCTTCTGGCTTCTCCGGACGCCGACGTCGCGTACGCCCTCATCGGGGTTTCCCAATGGCTTCGCTCGCCCAAAGGGCGGGCACTACTGCGAGCCGCCCTCCCGCGCGTGCTCGACGCCGAGCTGCGCGCCGACATCGAGGAGGAGCTCGGGACGCCCGACACGCCGTACTGGGCCGAAGGGTAGTCTGAGCCGTTTCGCGCCCTAATGCTCCCCGATGCCGTCACGCAAAAGCTCGACGCGCTTCCGCCTCAGCCCGGGGTCTACCTCTTCAAAGACAAGAAAGGCGCCGTCGTTTACGTCGGCAAGGCGAAGTCGCTGCGTGCGCGAGTTCGTTCGTACTTCCAGGACTCGCAGGGCGATGCCCGCGCCTTCATTCCCATCCTGCAACGAACGATTGGCGATCTGGACACGATCGTCACGGCCAACGAGAAGGAAGCGACGATTCTCGAGAACAACCTCGTCAAGGAGCATCGGCCGCGCTTCAACGTGAAGCTGCGCGACGACAAGGACTTCATCACGCTCAAGTTGGGATGCTTGGGAGGCGCGGGAGGCTCGGGAGGCAGCGCAAAACCAGGCGAGGCATCTCGCGCGAGTCAATGGCCGCGCCTCGACGTGGTGCGCCGCCCGACGCCGGACGGAGCGCGGTACTTCGGTCCCTACCATTCCGCCACCGCGGCCAGGCGGACGCTTCAGCTCGTCAACAAGCACTTCCAGCTTCGCACGTGCAGCGACGTGGAGTTCGCCAATCGCAAGCGCCCGTGTCTGCAGCACCAGATCAAACGATGCCCCGGGCCTTGCGTGCTCGACGTGGACCGGCGTTTCTATGCTGAACAGGTCGAAGCCGTGGCCAAGTTCCTCGAGGGGCGGCACGACGAGCTCTCGCGCGAGCTAGCTGCCAGCATGAAGAAGGCCGCCCGTGACATGCGCTTCGAGCTGGCGGCGGTGTATCGCGATCAGCTCCACGCCATCGAAAAAGTGCGGGAGGAGCAGCGGGTCGTGACGATCGACCAGGTGGACCGCGACGTCCTCGGGTTCTACCGCGAGGGAGAGCTCGTCGAGATCGCGCTCTTGCACGTGCGCGCCGGTAAGCTCGCCGACGTAGCGACCTACTCGATTCGCCAAGCGGAGATCCCCGACGAGGAAATCGTGGCCGCCTTCGTCGCGCAGCACCACGGCGCGGCGGCCGTGCTTCAGAGTCCGGCGCCGGTGACGTTGCCGGCGTCGCCGGAGTCGCCGGCGGGGGCACCCGAGCAAACCGAGACCGTCTCGGCTCTCGTACCGGACGAGCTCATCTTGCCGCGCGAACCGGAAGGGATCGAAGGAATCGCCGAGTGGCTGACGGAGCGCGCAGGGCACAAAGTCGTGCTCATCGTGCCCAAACGTGGCCATCGCGTGGATCTTCTCGCGATGGCCAACGACAATGCTCGCCATTCGTTCATCGAAAAGCGCCGCCGGAGCGACGACGTCCAGGAGCGTCTGCGGGATTTACAGGAGCGGCTTCGTTTGCCGGTGCTTCCGAGGCGGATCGAGTGCTGCGACATCTCCCATCTCGGGGGGGGAGATGCGGTCGGCGCGATCGTCGCGATGTCCGACGGCGAGCTGGACAAGAAGCATTATCGTTCGTTCAACGTGCGTGGAGAGGCGATGTCCGCGGCGCTCGAGGGGCGCCTCAACGATGACTACGGCGCCATGTACGAGGTGCTCGCGCGCCGTTTCCGGCGAGCGATCAAAGCCGAAGATCCCGCAAACGTGCCCGTGCCCATGCCCGAAACCGCAGGGTACTCCGCGCCCGGGCTCGCCGATGCTTTGGGCAGGGGCACGGGCACGGGCACGCGTACGGGTGAGAAAACCGGCAAGGGCGCCGACTGGGAGGCCCCCGACCTCTTCGTCGTCGACGGCGGGCGCGGCCAGCTCGGGGTGGCGCTCGCGGCGGCGCACGACCTTGGATTGCACGAGCTGCCGATTGTGGCCCTCGCCAAGGAACGCGAGAACCTGATGGGAGAAACGCTGACGGACCGCGTTTATCTCCCTGGCCAAAAGAATCCAATTGCACTCAAGGCCACCACGACGTCCTTGTTCCTCTTGGCGCGCTTGCGTGACGAGGCGCACCGCTTTTCGAACCGGGCACGAATGCGCCGGGGCAAGAAACGTCGAATGCATTCACCTCTCGATGACGTGCGCGGACTCGGCGACAAGGCGAAAAAAGCGCTCCTGTCGCACGTGGGCAACTTCGCGGCCATCCGCGCGGCGGACGACGCCACGCTCCTTGCGACGCCCGGCATTGCGCCGCGTCATGTCCGGGCGCTCCGCGCCGCATTTCCTAGTACCGGCAGCGCGGGCAAAGCGGGCAGTGCGGGTACCCCTCCAGACGCGTCTGCGGACCTACATGCTCCCTTGCCAAACCTGCCAACACTGCCAACCGAGGAGAAGAAGCGCCAACCGAGTTGACTACGAGGCTTGCTTCGCGGATAGGTTTCTTACGGGAAAAACTCCGGTAAAGTCGGCGTCTTCGACTGCGCCACGCGCGAGAATCCAGGGCGGCACGGGATCTGCTCTTCTTCGCCGCCGGGCTTCTTCTTCGCAGCGTCGTGGCTTGCCGTGGTAATCGAGACTGACGAGAGCCGAGGAGCAGGGATCATGAACCGAAGGTCAAAGGTCGGAGTAACGGCGCTGAGGGCGCTCGCACTGGTGGGGTTGGTCGGGGCGGCGTGCCTCACGCGCCCGGTCGAAACGTGGAACCCCAACCTGAAGACGAACTTCACGAGCGTCATCCACCAGCAAGCCGTCGACAAGATCGATCTGCTCTTCATGATCGACAACTCGGCGTCGATGGGCGACAAGCAGACGCTCCTCGCCGCCGCCGTCCCCGACCTCATCAACCGCCTGGTCACGCCCAATTGCGTCGACGCCAACGGCAACGCGGTGGGAACGTCCACCGCGAATGGCTGTACGATGGCGGGCACCAAGCTCGAGTTCCCGCCCGTGCATGACATGCACATCGGCATCGTGACGTCATCGCTCGGAGGTCGCGGCGGCAACCAGTGCCCTGCCGACGCCACGAACGAGACGAACATGAACCTGAGCGCCCACAACGACGACCAGGGTCACCTCATCAATCGCGGCGGCGCCATGGAAACGCCGGTCCCCAACGCCGGGTCGCTGAACTTCCTTTCGTGGTTTCCGCCGGGTGGCGCGAACCGGATGACCAACCAGAATATGCAGCCGCCCACAGGGCCGGAAACGTCGGTCGGCGATCCCATGACACCCGGCACTCTCATCGGCGACTTCACGGCGATGATCCAGGGAGTGCACGAACACGGCTGCGGCTTCGAGGCCCAGAACGAGGCGTGGTACCGGTTCCTGGTGCAGCCCGACCCCTTCGACGGGAGCCCGAACCCCGGAGGCGGCATCCAGATCAACAACAACCGCGCACAAGAGGTTGGCCTCGACACCACGATCCTCGCGCAACGAGCCAAGTTCCTGCGGCCTGACTCGCTGCTCGCGGTCATCGTCGTCACCGACGAGAACGAAGAAGTCGCCAACCCGCTTTCGGTCGGCGGCGAAGGCTGGCTTTATGAGTCCGCCCCGTTCCCGAGCTCGCCCACGTACGGAGCCCCCGAGGGCACCCAGGAGTGCGCCGGGAACCCGAATGACCCGAACTGCACGTCGTGCGCCTTTTCGAACATCCAAAACGCGCAAAACTTCGCGTCGGAGTGCCCGAACGACCCGCCGGGCGGAATGCAGGGCTTTCTGGATCCGAGCAACGACAGCGTCAACGTGCGCTTCTTCAACCAAAAGCAGCGCTTCGGCGTCTTCGCCGGCTACCCGATCGCGCGTTACGTCCGTGGCCTGCAGAAGCGCTCTGTGCCCGACCGAGCGCACGAGGTGGACGGCAACGGCAATTATGTGGGCGATCAGGACAAGTATGCCAACTGCGTGAACCCCATCTACGCGCAGGGTCTTCCGACGGACCCGAAAGCGGATCTCTGTCACCTCTCCCAGGGGCCGCGAACGCCGGACCTCGTCTACTATGCCGCGATTGCCGGCGTGCCGCACCAGCTCCTTCAGGCGACGGCGGGCGTCGACATGGAGTGCCCTGCTGGGACGAACCAGGCCGACTGTCCGCAGAAGAACGAGCTCACCGACGCGGACTGGCTCGCGATCACGGGCAAAGACCCGGAGCACTGGGACTTCACGGGGGTCGATCCGCACATGCTCGAGTCCGAGAATCCGCGCGCCACCCTGCCCCCTCCGAACTCCAACGACAACTCCGACCCGATCAACGGCCGCGAGTGGAGCACCAACAAGAAGGATGTGGAGTTCTCGTGCATCTTCAAGCTGGAAGGCCCGGATGGGACTTCGGGGGCGAAGGATTGCACGAGCCCGATGTACTCAGGCGCGTGCGACTGCTCCATGGGGTCCAACAGCCAGAACACGCCTCTCTGTCAAGAGGTCAATGGGCAGTACACGAACACACAGATCAACGGAAAGGCGTATCCGTCGGTCCGCGAAATGGCGATTGCGCACGCGATGGCCACCAGTGGCTCGGGCGATCAGGGTATCGTCTCCAGCCTGTGCCCGATCCACACGCATTACGTCGGCGGCCCGACCGACCCGCTTTATGGCTACCGGCCTGCGGCGAACGCCATCGTGAATCGGCTCAAAAACTCGCTTTCGGTCCAGTGCCTGCCGCAGAAGCTGAATACGGACCCGATGACCGGCAAAGTGAGCTGCCTCATCATCGTGACGCTGTCCAAGGCGGGCGACGAGAGCGTCTGTACCTCGGTCGCCGGTCTCCAACCGATCGACCCGAACGTGCTCGCAAACTTCCGGGCTGTACAAGAGGCCGTCTGGAACCAACAAGGTGGCACGAATTCGGGCTTGCCCAATCCGAGCACGCTGCCGGTGTGTCAGTTGCAGGAACTCACCCCGCAACTCAACCCGATGGACTTCGACCAGACGGGGTGCATAGGCTCTCCGGACCCTGGGTGGTGCTACGTCGAAGGAGCGGCGGCGGGAAGCTGCCCGCAGCAGATCATTTTCACGAACGGCGAACCGCCGCCGGGCTCGACCGTCAGCCTGCAGTGCATCGAGCAGACCAACGCCGCCGTCGACGGCGGTTAAAAGCCACATCGGCTCGAGTCCTGCGGTATAGAAAGTCGCGTGCCGATCGCGCCGGCCAAGAAGACCATCCTGGTTGTCGACGATGAACCGCACATCGTCCTAGGGCTGCGCGACGCGCTCGAATTCGAGGGATTCCGGGTCATCGCGGCGGGGAAGGGGAAGGAGGGCGTCGCGCTCGCCCGCAGCGAGACACCCGATGCAATCATCCTGGACTTGATGCTTCCTGACGTGAACGGCTACGCGGTTTGCGAGGAGCTGCGGCGCCAGAATGCGCTGGTGCCGATCATCATGCTGACGGCTCGGTCGCAGGAGCCGGACAAGATTCGCGGCCTGGACGTCGGGGCCGACGACTACGTCACCAAGCCCTTCGGCGTGAACGAGCTCATCGCGCGCATGCGGGCCATTTTTCGCCGCGCGGCGCGAGGCGTGGCGAGCGTCGCGGAGACGCTGTCCATCGGCGATGCCACGGTGAGCTTCACGGCGCAGAAGGTGACCGCACGAGGACAGGAGCACGCGCTGTCCTTTTACGAGGTGGAGCTCCTGCGCATGCTCGCCGAGCGCGCAGGGCAGCCCGTCGGAAGAGACGAGATTCTGTCGCGCATCTGGGGGCTCGAGGGCTCGCCCACGAACCGGACGGTCGACAACTTCATCGTGAAGCTCCGAAAGAAGATCGAGAAGAGCCCCGAGAAGCCGCAGCACATCCTGACGGTGTACGGGTTCGGCTACAAGCTTGCGATGGTGTGACGCCACAAGGGACGACCTAGTTCACCCGCCACCGACAAAGACGACCTCGAGTCGTTCGTTTCGCCCGCGCGCCGCTACATCGCTCGGATCCACGATGGGCACTCTGGCGCCGGCCAGCTCGGCGCGAAGATGCGAATCTGACGCGCCGCCACGCACGAGGGCCTGGACGGCCGCGGCGGCGCGCTTTGCGTCGGCTGCTTCTCCGTCGGATGCCGCGGTCCGTGCGTCGTGCACGACGACTTGAACGGCAAACCGGGGGTGCGCGGCGGCGACGCGCCCGAGCTCTTGGAGCCTGGAAGCTGCGGCCTGGGTGAGCTCCGCGCCGCGGAAGGCCTCGTGAAGCGTCACGATGACGCCGCGTTCGTCCCGCATTGGATCCCAGCCGCCCGCCGCGGAGAGCTCGGCGAGCAACCCATCGGCGGCCGTGGCGTCGTAGCCTCCGCCGCGGCGCGCTCGAGTGAGCACGTCGAGGCAGCGGGCGCGCGCTCGCGCCGCATCGTCGATCGGCGCCGGCCGCGGGCGCTTCGCCAGACGGTCCGACACGGATGCGGCGTCCTTCTCGGCGTCGGTCAGGCCGGGCGCGTCGGCCAGCACGAGTCGCGCGGCGGAACAGAGTAGCCGTGCCTGTGTGGCCAGCGACTGCGCGGCGACCCATCGAGCCGCTTCGCGTTCTGGCGTCGTCGGCAGGCTCGACGCCGGCAGCTTTCTCTCGCGCTCGATTCGAACGCGTTGCTCCAGCTCGTCCGCTTCGCGCTCTAGCTGCGACCGGGAGGCTTCGAGCTGTAGTTGTTGCGCCATTGCGTCGTCGAGCGACTTCTGCGCGTCTGCGAGCTCGGCTGCCCCCCGTGCGAGACGAGCCACGGCGAGCGCGTGCTGGTACGCCGCGATGGCCCGCTCGGCGTGCAATGTCGCTCCCAGCTCGTCGGCCGAAGCTCGAGCCTCTCGCGAAAGCTCGCGCTCTTGCTCGGCGCGCGCATATGCCTCGGGGGCGATCCTGGCACCGTCCTCTACGTCCCTCGCACTCCGTACGCGCTCCATTTCCTCCATCGCCTCGATGCGCCTTGGGGCCGCCGCGCACGCCCCGAGCGCCACGCTTGCAATGATCGCCACGGCCAGAATCCGCACTCCGATCACGGCTTGTCCTTGGACGCGCCGCGGCTTGCGGCTTCGAGCTCTGCGCGCAATCGCCCTGCGCGTGCGATGGCTTCCTCCACCAATGCGCGGCTGCGCTCCAGCTTGGCTTGCGCGTCCACCGCCTTGCGTCGAAGCTCCGACGCCTTTGCTTCGGCATCCGCCGCGCGCGCTAGGTCGCGCCCATTCTCGGCCCACTCGCGGGCGAGGCCGTCCGCTGTCTTCGCGTGCCCCTCGTCACCCGCACCGCGTAGCTTCGTCGCGCGCTCCAGTGCCTGCTTTGCGCTGGCGATGGACGTCGCGATGACGGAGGCCTGGCCGGCGTCTTGCTCGAGCTTGAGCACGAGCGCCGATGCGACCGCGTGATCGTCGGAGCCTTGTGCGACCGAGGAAACGCCTGCCGAGAGCGCGCACGAACCCGCCGCGACCGCAAGCGCGAGCGCCCGATGTGTCGGATTCATCCAGGCCACGATGGCCGTCCCTCGCATCGCTTGTCAAATGAGCGTGTCAAAGGCGCGGTGCCGGCGGGATAGCGCGAGACAGTGACTACAAGACCGTCGCGTGCTTGACCCCGTCGAGGTTGGGGAACGTGGTATCGAGGTACGCGTTTCCCTTGCTCTGGATGAAGCCCTGGTTGGGAGCTTCGCCGTAGCCTTTGTAGAAGGAGTCGACGACCTCCATGCCCTGAACGACCTGAGCGAAGGGAGCGAAGCTGTTGTCGAGGCGGGAATTGTCGCCGTAGTTGACGAACACCTGCGTCGTGCGCGAGTTCGGGGTGGGGCGTTGCGCGAAGGTGACGAAGCCGCGCTTGTTGGACTGCTTGACCGGGTCATCGGAAATTCCCTGCTCCTGCCACTTTGCATTGACGGCCGGGTCGCCGCTGATTCCGAATTGCACCATGAAGCCATCGACCGCGCGAAAGAAACGCGTGTCGTCGTAGAACCCCATTTTCACCAGATTGTAGAAGCGGTCCGCTGCGTTCGGCGACCAAGCGCGATGCACTTCGATGACGACATCGCCCTTGGTCGTCGACAACTTCGCCTTGAACGTCTCGGGCGCCTTGGCCGTCGCCTTGGACGGATCGAGCAGCTCCGGGTGAAGAGCGGACGCCAGCGGGACCGACGACGTAGGCTTCGGGGGAGCGGTCGCGGCCGATGCTGTCGGCTGCGCAGCCGCCGCCGGCGGCTCGGACGGCGAGCTCGATGCGGGTTCCGGCTGGTTCTTGGAACATGCGAGCAGCAGGGCGGCAAGCAGAGGAACCGGAAAGCTGACCTTCATGGTGGGCTCGCGTGCATAGCACGACGCCGACCGCAGTATTTCTCATTCGTCTTTAGGCGTGTCCTCGAATTGCGCTCCCGTAAACGTGCCCGTGCCCGTGCCCGGAGGGGCAGGAAACTTGTCCATCGCGGAGCCAGTGTGATCCATGGCGGAGCCGCGATGGTTCGAGCGCAACTCGACGAGCGGCAGTGGGCGAAGGTCGCGGCCATTGTGGAAACGCAACGCGGCGCCGGAAGGCGCGGCAAGGACGACCGCCACTTCATCGAGGCGGTGCTTTGGTGCTCCAATCGGCACCGCCGGCCTTCACGTTGCTTGCCCCTCCGGGCACGGGCACGGGCACGGGCACGTTTACGGGAGCGCAATTCGAGGACACGCCCTAGTGGGAGT
>Ga0210409_10006765_pt1 | contig 11895 bp, 8 predicted proteins | sample IncBWH17MmetaG_FD_161649 | JGI IMG/M metagenome (GOLD analysis project Ga0210409, IMG submission 161649) | Forest soil microbial communities from Barre Woods Harvard Forest LTER site, Petersham, Massachusetts, United States - Inc-BW-H-17-M | ecosystem: Environmental > Terrestrial > Soil >...
CCGTTCACGAAGCGTTCCGGGTCGCCCCAGATGGTTTGCATGATGCCCGGCCAAGGGTTGCGAATGCAGATATTGCCGGCGGCGTGGGCGGCCGTAGTAATTTCGTGGCCGTTTTCATCCCAGATTACAGGATAAATTCCAAGCACCGGTGGGCCAGCGCTGCCCGGCTTCATCGGATCAAGCGCGGGCTTGGTGCTGCAGAGAAAGCCGCCCGTTTCGGTTTGCCACCAGGTGTCCACGATAACCGCTTCACCCTTGCCGACAACTTCGTGATACCAGCGCCAGACTTCCGGCTCGATGGGTTCGCCGACGGTGGTCATGTGCTTGAAATGGTAGTTGTACTTTTTGGGTTCATCGGCGCCGGCCTTGCGCAACATGCGAATTGCAGTGGGAGAAGTGTGGAAGATGTTGACGTCGAGGCGTTCGGCGATGCGCCATGGACGGCCGGCGTCGGGGAATTGCGGCACGCCCTCGTAGAGAACGCTGGTAGCGCCTAGAGAGAGCGGGCCGTAGACGATGTAGGAATGGCCGGTGATCCAGCCGATGTCGGCCATACACCAGTAGACATCTTCGGGATGAATATCCTGATAAAACTTCGAGGTACCGGTAACGTAAGCGAGGTAGCCGCCGGTGCGATGCTGACAGCCCTTGGGTTTGCCGGTGGTACCGCTGGTGTACATGAGGAAGAGCGGATCTTCCGCGTCCATGGAAACCGGTTCGACGATATGGTTTTTGTATTCCTTCAGTAACTCGTCGACAAAATAATCCCGGCCCATGATCATCGGAGTTTCGGAGACATATTTATTCGGGTAGCGCCGCCAGACGAGCACCTTGTCCACGGCCTGGCCTTCTTTTTTCGCGGTTTCCACGGCGATGTCCGCGCTAGCTTTGTGATCCACCCAGCGGCCGTTGCGGTGGTAGCCATCGGCGTAGATCAGCACGCGGCTGCCGGAATCCGCGGCGCGCATACCACAAGCTTCGCCGGAAAAACCGCCGAAGACGACAGAGTGGATCACCCCCAGCCGAGCACACGCCAGCATGGTGATGGGCAGCTCCGGAATCATGGGCATGTGAATGGTGACGCGGTCGCCCTTTTTCAGACCGGCAAAGTCGCGCAGCATCGCGGCGGTCTCGTTCACCCGGCGATACAGCTCCTGGAAGGTGATGACGACGTGATTTTCCGCTTCCGGTTCGGGGACAAAGATCAGCGCGGCTTTATTTTTGTGCTTGGCCAGGTGGCGGTCCACACAGTTGTACGCGGCGTTCAGCTTGCCGCCAACGAACCACTTCCAGAATGGCGGATCGCCGGTGTCCAGCGTGGTATGCCAGTAACTATCCCAGTGGAGCAGTTCGGCGTATTCTCGAAAGCATTCGGGAAAATATTTCTCGCTGAAGCGCTCGACGATGGAGGGATCGTTCAGATTAGCCTGAGCGATAAATTTCGCCGGCGGCTGGATATATTCCTCTTCCTTCCAGTGGACGGCGATCTGCGCTTCGTTTTCGACGGCTTTCTGGGAATTTCCTTTAGCGGCCGGCTTCTTGGCGGCCTTCTTGACGGCATGCTTTTTATCGCGGGTCTTCGCCACGTTGCCTGCTCCCTGAAAAGAGGATGGTGTGCTGCAATTCGGCCGGCAGTTATGTTATGCGCAGAGTGTCGCGCTGCCGGCAAGAGGCCGCATGGAGCACACCGGGAAAGTCTAAAGTCCCGCGCGCTTCGATGCATTTGCGCCAGGACTCGATGATGCTACTTCGAGAGTTGCGCCGTCAATCGATGGCGGATGCCACTGTTATGGCCGCTTGGCGTCGACATATTCATCCCAGATTTTCGTACCGTGGGTCTCTTTCAAGAACACGCTGCCCACCACTAGGGTGATGGCAGCAACGATCATGGGATAGTACAGTCCCGCATAAATGTTTCCCGTGCGCGCGCATAACGACAATCCAATGAGCGGTAATAGGCCCCCGAATACGCCGTTGCCTATGTGATACGGCAATGAAAGCGACGTGTATCTGATCTTTGCCGGGAATGCTTCCACAAGATATGCCGCGATCGGGCCATAGATCATGCACACGAAGATGACTTGCAGGAACACCAGGAAAACGAGTTTGGGAACGTTGGGGGCGGGTGCTTCTTTCGCTGCAACTTGTTGGCCGGTTGCAGGATCGGTAGTCAGCGCCGTGAGGCTGATCGCACCCGTCACTTTATTCTGTGTGGACTTCAGTCCGTTGATGTTGTTTCCCGCCGCGACCTCCATCGACTTGTAGATGGGGATGTAAGTGACGATCGCGAGCAGGCAGGCGGCCATCATCAGCCATTTACGGCCAATTTTGTCGGAAAGCGCCCCAAATACCGTAAAGAAGGGCATGCCGATAAGTAAGGCGACGGCGACGATGATTGCTGAAGTTTTCGCGTTAACCTTCAACACCGTCTGCAAGTAGAACAACGCATAGAATTGCCCGGTGTACCACACAACGCCTTGGCCGGCGGTGGCGCCGAAGAGAGAAATCAGGACGCGCTTAAGATTTGGCCATTTGGTGAAAGCTTCCGTAAGGGGCCTTGCAGAAGTCATTCCGGCGCTCTTGATCTGCGAAAAGATCGGCGATTCTTTCATCTTGAGGCGAATATAAAGCGAGATGGTGACCAGGATGATGGAGAGCAAGAACGGAATACGCCAGCCCCAATCGGCAAAGTCTTCCTTGCTCATTGCGGACTGCGTGCCCAGTACAACCAATAGGGAAACGAACAGCCCCAGCGTTGCAGTGATCTGAATGAAGCTGGTGTAGAAACCACGCTTATTGTCGGGTGCGTGCTCGGCCACATAGACTGCCGCACCGCCATATTCGCCACCGAGCGCGAGCCCCTGCAGAACACGGATCAGCAGTAATGTTATTGGAGCAAACCATCCGGCCGTTTTATAGGTGGGGAGCAGGCCGATAAGAGCTGTGGCGCCTCCCATGATGCTCAGCGTAACCAGGAAGGCGTATTTCCGGCCGATGATGTCCCCGATGCGCCCAAAAAACAGCGCTCCGAACGGCCGCACCAGGAACCCGACGGCAAAGGTTGCCAGGTACGCGATGTACGCAAACGTCTCGTTGCCAGGTGGATAGAATTTCGGAGAGAGAACTGCCGCCAAGCTGCCGAAAATATAGAAGTCGTACCACTCAATCATCGTGCCGACAGACGACGCCGCGATCACGCGCCAAATGCCGTATCCGGCTTGACCCTCTGCGGTAATCACTGCTTGGCTGGCCATGGTTTCCCCCGAAACGTTGTTATTTCAGAGTTCTACGACATTCGAGCGACAAAAAGTCGAGCTGCAAACCGACCTGCAACGGACAGTAAAACGGCACACATGCCGGAAATATCAGAGGAATCGCGAGGAACTCCGACACGTTGCTGCCGTTAATGGCTAATAAACTCACAGTTCATATACGCGCAGGCAAGCATTGTCAAGAACTTCGAGAAGGAAGAAACTGCCGAAAGTTTGCGCCCGCGCGCGTTTATGAATGCAACGTTATCGGCAGGTTATCGGAGAATGAAAATTTCCCGGCGCTGCCGGGCGATGTAGCTATTTGGCCCAGGCAAGGCCGTCCGCGCCTTTGCCGGCTTCGATGGACTTTACGCTCCAATCGCTGAGCTGAATTGCGGAGATCTGGTGGTTGACGTTGCAGGAGACGTAGGCCACCTTGCCGTCCGGGCGGACCAGCACTTCCTGTGGAGACTTGCCTACGCTGATGGTTTTCACAACCTGGAATGTGGCGAGATCGACGACCGCGACGCCATCGGCTTGTGGCATCGCGACCAGTAGCCATTTTCCGTCGGCGGTTACGCCTGTGCCGTAGCCTGGGCTGGGCAGCGTAATCCAACGATCAACCGCGCCCTTTACAGTATCGATCACCGCCAGTCGAGGCTTTTCCGTATCCGAAGTAAATACCCAGCGATCGTCAGGTGTGATGGAAATGCGTTGAATGTGTTGGGCCACCGGGATCACGGTTTTCGTTTTTCGCGCCGCAAGGTCAAGCACCGATACGGTGCCGGCTCCGACGTTCGATGTGTAGCCGAAGCGCCCATCGTGGCTGAGCGCCACCATGTGGGATTCCGCCTGGCCGGTTGGAATGCTTCCAACAATCTTCAAGGTCTTCGGGTCGATCATGGTCACGCTGTTGTCGAGTTCGGTGGTGACGTAGAGCAATCCGTCTTTCGGTCCGAACACCACGCAATGCGGCCGAACGCCGTGACCAAAATCGATGATCTGAAGCGTTTTGCGAGTACTGAGGTCAATGACGACTAGGGTGCTTCCGTCGGTGCCGGGATGCCCGACGCCGGAGTTGCCGTAAATGGGAACGAAGGCGCGATTACCGTCGGGCGCGGCGGCAACCTCGTGGCCGGTGATACCAGTTATAGGGATGCTTTCCATCGGGCGCGCCGCGTCGAAGTCAATCACGCCTAGAGTCTGTTCATCTTTGTTCATTACCAGCAACAGGCCGGCCGGAGAAGACGCGGCCCCGCGTAAGCCCGCCTCTACCGAGAGAGCCAGTACAAACAACAAAGCGAGAAACTTGAGCACGACGTGACCTCCGAGAGCTCTTTCAATTAACGGGTGGAATTCCCAAACAAGCTATCTCAGTTGCAGAGGGTTACGCAATGGAAGGGGCGTGCAAGAAGGTGGACTTGGATGACACGTTGAGATTGCGCCCAGGACATTCATGTCGCTTTGGGCTGCAACCGTAAAGCGGTGGCAAGCCACCGCACTCCATGGTGGTTGACCTGATTGCGTGGGAACGCTGGAAAATGGTATTTGTACGAAACGCTGACGTAGCCAAAGGTGTCTGGCGCAAACGGCCGTCTCAACAAATGATCACTCTTTTCTCCATCATCGCGCTCGGATTTTTTCTGGGGATGCGGCACGCGACCGATCCGGACCACGTGATCGCCGTGACCACGATCGTCAGCCGCCAGCGGAGCATCCGCCATGCGGCGCTGATTGGCGTTCTTTGGGGCTTGGGCCACACCCTCACTATCCTCCTGGTAGGCTCCGCAATCATTCTTTTCGGAGTGGTAATTCCGCCCAGGGTCGGCTTGACGATGGAGTTTTCGGTGGGTCTGATGCTGATCCTCCTGGGAATTTTGAATCTCTCCGGAATGATGCGCTGGATAACCGAAACACTAACACCCGGGCAACCATCGCGGCATTCGCATCCTCACGGCCACGGCGATTTCATTCACACGCACCCGCACGGCCACAGTCCTGAAAAACACGGGCACAGCGAGGATGCGACGCCGGTCAGTTGGATGGATCGCACATTCGGGCGGCTTGGCTTGTATCAAACTTTGCGGCCACTGGCTATTGGGATCGTTCACGGGCTCGCCGGATCGGCTGCTGTCGCGCTATTGGTGCTCACCACGATCCGCGTTCCGTCCTGGGCGGTCGTCTATCTTCTGGTCTTCGGAATTGGCACGGTTGCCGGGATGATGCTGATCACCGCCGCCATAGCGGTTCCGTTCAAATTCTCCGAGAAGCGCTTCGTTCGCCTCAATCGTGGGTTGGGCCTAGCTTCGGGAATCGTAAGCCTGGTCTTCGGCCTCTTCATCGTCTACCAAATGGGTTTCGTCAACGGTTTGTTCACGCACAATCCCACCTGGGTCCCGCACTGATCGCTCTTGGGAATCTGGGTCCTTCGTAAATCCCGATCTGTTTATTCTGTCCCCGTTGGGGTAGAATAAATGAATGAGCGCTACAGAATATACCCCTGCACAGGCTTCGGCGGTTGCGAATCTGCCCCTTCCTGCGGTTCATAAGCTTATTGAACGCCGCCTCATTCGGCCGCGGCGCCTGCGTACTGGTCGCTCTATTCAGAGACTGCTCAGCCGCGGACAAGTGTTATATCTTCGGCTCGAAGCGGAGGGTGTACGGCTCCTGCCGCTCGCCGCGCGACGCGCGATCGCCAAGAAGATTGAGTCCTCTCCGGAAGTTGACGCAGTAGTTCTTGCGGAGGGCTCGGCCGTAGTGATTCAGGTCAAGCCGATTCGCCAGGGACTAGACCTGGACCTCAAGAAACTTCGGCACGCAGAGGAAATGATTGTTTCCGACCCGGAGATTATGCGTGGAGCCCCGGTGTACCGTGGGACTCGCATTCCAGTCGAACTCATCGCCGAGATGCTAAGTCAAGGAGCAAAACCGGAAGAAATCCTTGAGGGTTATCCTGCATTGGATCGAGAGAAAGTGGTGCTCGCTTCACTTTACGTCCAAGCCTTCCCGCGTCGCGGCCGTCCGGCTTTCCGCCCCTGGGCAAAACAAAAACCGCTGCGCGCGACACGGCACGGCCGCAGCCTTGCGGGGTGACGGTGAAGCTGTTGATTGACGAATGTCTGCACACTTCTCTAGTTGACCTAGCGCGCAGCTCAGGACACGTAGCGGATCACGTCAACTATCTAGGCCTCGGCAGTTCGAAAGACTGGCAGCTAATGGATACCATCCGCCAGCGGGACTATACATTTGTAACGAACAATCGTTCTGATTTCCTTAGCCTCCATGGACAAGAGCCGTTGCATGCTGGCGTGATTATTATTGTTCCCAGCGTCACACCGATTCGCCAGAGAGAACTTTTTCAGGCAGTGCTCCATCACATCGGCGCACGTGATCTGACCAATACCGTCGTCGAGGTCCAATACGCGCGCGAGCGTATTGAGTGCCGTGAGTATGTCTTACCAGAGGCGAGTGAATGAGATGTGCTTCTTTCGTGCTTACGATTTGGCGGGTTGGGAACGCTTATCCAGCTTCAGGAAATCGGTTTTGTCGGCCGGGGCACTTTCTTTTTTCTGCGCGGCTGACCGGCGACGCGCGTCATTGACGAAACCCAGGTAGCGATGTGCGAGTTCTCGAATTCGATCCGCTTCACGCCTCTCGATTGCGCCTGTCGGAATCAAATCCGTACCAATGCCAATCGCGTCGGCTCCTGCCAGGATGAAGCCAGCGGCGGTCTGTTGATTGACACCACCCGCGGCGATCAACGGAATCTGCGGTAAAGCGGTCTTCAACGCCCTGATGTACTTGTCTCCGCCAACCTGGGCGCAGGGAAACACTTTGACGAAGTCCGCACCTGCCCTCCACGCGGTCATCACCTCGGTGGGCGTTAACGCTCCAGGAAGGACCGCGATTCCTTGCTTGGTGGCGAACTCCACGACGGCCGGGTCGAGTCCAGGTGCCGTCAAGAAACTCGCGCCGGCGTCGATGCAGCGTCGCGCCGTCTCGATATCGAGTACAGTACCGGCGCCCACGATCATTTTTTGGTGGTGGCGCACGAGATGAGAAATTAACTCGACCGCTTCGGGCACGGTCATGGTGATTTCCACGATGGATATGCCGCCGCGAGCAACCGAGTCAGCGGCAAAATGCGCGTCCTCCGCGGAAGCAACCCGAATCGCGGGGACGATCCCTATTTCTTTAATCCGTTCGCAGACTTCAGAACATTTCATCGATGCAATCCCTTCCTTCGTCCTGCGGCGAGATCGTTGCCGTGATAACCGCTCCGTTAAATTCTATACGGCTCCTTCGGTATCCGCCTCGGGAAGCGCATCACTCCCGCGCGCGAACCAAGTGTAGAGCGTGGGCAAGAGAAAGATGCCGATTATTAGATTGGACATAAGTCCTCCCACGATCACGATGGCAAACGGGCGTTGTGAGTCCGATCCGATTCCATGCGAGAGCGCTGCAGGGAGCAGACCCAGGGTTGCAACCAGCATGGTCATCATAATCGGACGAAGCCGCAGCACCGCTCCTTCCGCTGCGGACTCTTGAATCGTGTAACCTCTGGCCCGAAGTTGATTGATGTATTCCACCATGATGACCCCGGTTTGTACCGACACACCGAAAAGCGCTAGAAAGCCGACGCCCGAGGAGACGCTGAGGTTTGTGTGCGTCACAAGCAAAGCAAGCAGACCTCCGAGCGGAGCCATCGCTACGTTGGTCAAAACCAGCAGCGCCCATTTCACGGAGGTGAACATTCCATACAAGATGACGAAAATCGCCACGATGGTAACCGGAAGCACGATCATCAAGCGCCGCGAGGAACGCTTCTGGCTTTCGTATTCGCCGGCCCAGTCAATGGTGTATCCAGCCGGCAATTTAACATTGGCATTGACCTTTTTCATTGCTTCCTCCACGGTGCTGCCCAGATCTCTTCCGCGCACGCTGAACTTGATGGCCACGTAGCGTGAATTAGCCTCGCGATAGATTTCCGAACCTCCGTCGGTGACGCTGCTGGTGGTGAGTTGCGCCAGTGAAACGCGTTCACCCGTCGGCGACAGCAAGCGAATCCTTTCAATTGCCTCTCGCGTATCGCGATACTGCGGCAGATAGCGCAGCACCAGGTCGTAGCGCTGCTCTCCGACTAGAACTTGTGTGAGCGCACTGCCTCCGACGGCGGTTTGAATCGCATCCTGAACATCCGACACATTGATACCGAAGCGTGCTGCTTGATCGCGATCCACTTCGAAATTAAGATTCGGCTGCCCAAGAACGCGGAACATCCCAAGATCTTCGACACCTCGAATATCCCGCATTACGCTGACAATCTGGTCTCCCTTGGCTTCGAGCGTTTTCAGATCGTCCCCATAGATTTTCACTGCGAGTGCGCCTTTAACACCGCTCACTGCTTCTTCCAGATTGTCGGAAATAGGTTGAGAGAAGCCCCAAAACACTCCTGGTATTTTGTCTAGCTCACGGCCCATGGCGGCAATCAGCAATTCCTTATTTTGATGGAAAACAGGCCGCCATTTGTCCTTGGGCAGAAGGTCAACGAAAAATTCCGTATCGAAGAACCCGGTTGTGTCTGTTCCATCGTCCGGACGCCCAATCTGGTTAACCACTTGCGGGACTTCCGGGAAGGAGGCCAACACTTGGCGTGCTCGCTCCGCGACACGCGCGCTCTCCGTGGGTCCGGTGCTGGATGCCAACGTGCCGCGTACCCAAATTGCTCCCTCATCCAAATGCGGCAGGAATTCCGAACCGATGACTCCTCCGAAGCCCAGGAACATCGCGAGCGCAAACAAGACCACGGCCACACTCACGGTCAGCCGGCTGTTTCGTATGGTCCAAGTTACGGCCGTCCTGTAACGCGCTGTCAGATAAATCATCAGCGGGTTCTTCCACTCTTTCGCACCGGAGCGGAAAAAAAGGCTGGCCAACGCGGGCGCAATCAGCATCGAGAAGATCAGCGCGCCCAGCAGGGCGAATGCCACGGTCCATGCCATCGGCTTGAATAACTTTCCTTCGACCTGTTGCAAGGTGAAGATTGGAAGATATGCCGTGACGATGATGGCGATGGCGTAGAAGACCGGCCGCTGAACTTCATGCGCCGCTTCACGAATTCGCTCTAAGGGAGTGCGTTGCTCTCTGTCGTGACGATTCAAATGGCGCACGATATTTTCGATCATTACCACGGCGCCGTCGACGACCATTCCAAAATCCAGTGCGCCTAGGGAAAGCAAGTTTGCCGAGATGTGGCGCAGATCGAGGCAAATGGAAGCAAACAGAAGCGCAAACGGAATCGTAAAGGAGACGATCAGCGCGCCGCGTATATTGCCCAGAAAGATAAAGAGAATGATGACCACCAGAATCATTCCCTCGCCAAGATTGTGCAGCACGGTGTGCGTGGTGTAGTGCACCAGGTCGTCGCGATCCAAGTAGGGAACGATCTTCACCCCAGGCGGGAGGATGTGATCGTTGAGCTTCTGCACAACTGCATGTATGCCGTCCATGGTCGACGCGGTGTCGGCACCTTTGCGCATGAACACGATGCCTTCCACCACATCGTTATCGTCGAGCACTACTCCGTCTGCGCGATGAACTGCTCTTCCAATTTGCCCAAGTCGGATCTTTGGCCCTTGCGTGACTACCGCAACATCCTTGATACGTATCGGTGTGCCCTTCTGCGTCTTGAGCACGGTCTCTTCAATATCGCGGACATTCTTCACCAGGCCCACCGCGCGCACGTTGATTTGCTGCGCGCCTTCTTCAATGAAGCTGCCGCCTGCGTTGGCGTTGCTGTTGGCTAATTGCTGCTCGATTTGCGCCAGACTCAATCCGTAGGCAACCAACTTATCGGGGTCCACTCGAACCTGATATTCACGGGTCAGACCGCCGAACGAAGAGTCGTCCACTACATCCGGCGCGGACTTCATATACTTGCTGATGACCCAATCCTGGAGCGACTTGAGTTCCATCAAATCGTACTGAGGATTGGTGCTTTTCAGCGTGTACCAATAAACCTGACCAATCGGACTGAAATCAGGCCCAATCTGCGCGGTGACGTTGGGAGGCAGCGTTACCACGGAAAGCCGCTCCAGCACTTTTTGGCGATCCCAGTCGTTGTTCGAATTGTCGTCGAAAATCAGATTGACAACGGATAGACCCGCCAGCGAGCCGGACCGCACATGCTGAAGATGCGGAATTCCGTTCATCTGGATTTCGATGGGGATAGTGATTTGCTGCTCAACTTCCTCCGCGGCGCGGCCGGGCCATTGCGTGATTATTTGAACCCAGGTGTTGGCAACGTCAGGATAAGCTTCGACGGGCAGCCTCTTGAAAGAAACGATGCCCCACACGAAAAGAACCACGGCCACACTGAGCACGATGAAGCGGTTGTTGAGGGCAAAATCGACGATCGACTTGATCATTACTGTTCCGCCGTGTTCTGGAATTCCAGGGCGTTCGTAACTACCCGTTGACCCGGCGTAATTCCCGACAAGATTGTCTGCATGTCGGCGGGAAGCATTTCGCCGGCCCTCACTTCCACACGACGAAACTTGTTGCCTCCGGCGGGAATGTAAACCCAGTCGCGGTCGTGCAAATGCAAAACCGCGTTCGCGGGAACGGCGGCAAATTTTTCTTTCTTCTGGCCGTGGAAAGTAGCCGTAGCAAACATGCCTGGACGCAGGATGCCTGGATTGCGTACTTCGATGCGTACCTTGGCGGTGCGAAGATTAGGGTCGAGCACAGGCCCCACGTTGCTGATCTTTCCGGTAAAGGTTTTGTCTGGATACGCGTTCAGACGAACCTCCGCCTGGTCTCCCAAGCGCACGGTGGAAAGATCGTTTTCGTAAACGTCGCAAAGGATCCATACATACGTCAGATCGGAGATTGTAAATGGATTCGGCGAGCTTAAGCCTTGCACCCCGGCTGCGTTGGTGACTTGCTGATCGGTGATGACCCCCGATATCGGAGCGCGGATGTCCACAACGCCAGAGGGCTGATCAAGATTGGTGTTACCCAGCACCCGGAGTTTTTCGGCAGTGTTTTTGACATCGACTTTGGCTTTGGCATCGGTGTCTTGCGCGACTTGCAGATCGTTTAAAGAGATTGCGCCCTTGTCATAGAGAAGTTGCGCCCGCTCCACTTGCGTGCGAGTGAGTTGTTCATCCGCCACGGCCTTCTGATAATCAGAGAAAGCTCCGGAAATGTCCGCGCTTTGCACCCGCAAAAGCACTTGGCCTTTTGTGACGGTGTCACCCAGTCGCGCTTTGATCTCCACCACTCTTCCTGCAGCAAGCGAGACGACCGGCACGGTTCTGGAGACGTCGGGGTTGACGGTTGCGGTTGCGGTCAGTTGCGAAGTAGCCACGTGCTCGACCACAGTGGTTAAAGGAAACTTTTCGGGGTGCTCGACCTGAAATACGTTTGCGTCCGCTGCGCTCTCGACTTTCAGTGGCGGCGGTGCTCCGGCGTTGGAATCGCCGTGTTGGTCGCCGCAGCTCGCAAGAAAAACGCCGAGCGCGCAGAAAAGCGCCGCCATTTTGACACGCATGCCCCTCATGGAATGACCTCACGTCCCACGGCAAGATTCAGTTGGCCTGCCGCGCTCAAATAAGAAGCAATCAGGTTCAGATAGTTGACT
>Ga0210409_10006766_pt1 | contig 11895 bp, 10 predicted proteins | sample IncBWH17MmetaG_FD_161649 | JGI IMG/M metagenome (GOLD analysis project Ga0210409, IMG submission 161649) | Forest soil microbial communities from Barre Woods Harvard Forest LTER site, Petersham, Massachusetts, United States - Inc-BW-H-17-M | ecosystem: Environmental > Terrestrial > Soil >...
TTTCAATGCGGCTTCTGCACATCGGGCCAGATCATGTCGGGCGTGGCCATGATCGAAGAGGCAAAGGCCGGCTGGCCAAGCGCCGCCACGGTCGACGTGGCCGGCTCCCTCACCCTGGCGGACCTCTCGAACACCGAGATTCGCGAGCGCATGAGCGGCAATCTCTGCCGCTGCGCCTGCTATCCCAATATCGTCGATGCGATTGCCGAAGCGGCGGCGGGGAGGCGCTGACCCATGCATCGGTTCTCCCTGTCGCGCGCCGGCGATGCGGTGACAGCCATCGCCGCCCACGCCCACGATCCCGCGCTCGCCTTCATTGCGGGCGGCACCGACCTTTTAGGCCTGATGAAGGACCGTGCCGCGCTGCCCGAGCGGCTCCTGGACATCAACGGTCTGCCGGACATGGCGCGCATCGAGGCGCTGCCCGACGGCGGCCTGCGCATCGGCGCGCTGGCACGCATGAGCGACGTTGCGGCTGACGTCGAGGTGCGGCGGCGCTTTCCAATGATCGCCGAGGCGCTGCTGTTTGCCGCCTCCGGCCAGTTGCGCAACATGGCGTCCATCGGCGGCAACATCCTGCAGCGCACGCGCTGTCCCTACTTCCGCGACGGCGACGATCTGCCGTGCAACAAGCGCCGGCCGGGTTCGGGCTGCGCGGCCCGGCACGGCCTCAATCGCAACCACGCGATTTTCGGCTGGTCGGAGGCCTGCGTTGCCACCCATGCCTCCGACGTGGCGGTGGCGTTTGCGGCACTGGACGCCAACATCATCGCGCGCGGGCGCAGCGGCGAGCGGTCGATCTCGTTCGGCGATTTCCACCGCCTTCCCGGCGACACGCCGCAGCGCGACACGGCGCTCGAGCGCGGTGACCTGATCGTCGCTGTCGAGGTGCCGGCGCAGGAAGCAGGGCGGGCATCGCATTACCTGAAGGTTCGCGACCGGCAGTCCTATGAGTTCGCTCTGGTCTCCGCGGCGGCCGCGGTCGCGACCGACGGCCAGCGCATCCGCTCGGCGCGACTGGCACTGGGTGGCGTGGCTCACAAGCCCTGGCGGCTGACATCGGCCGAGACGGCACTGCGCGGCGCGTCGCTGGACGATGTCGAGGCGCTGGAGTCGGCGATCGCGACGTCCTTCGCCGATGCAAGGCCGCTCGCCGACAACGGCTTCAAGGTCGAACTGGCCCGGCGTGTCAGCCTGCGCGCGCTGCAGATCGCAGGAGCACGCGCATGACCGCTATTGGACAGGCCCTGTCCCGCGCCGACGGGCGGCTGAAGGTGACCGGTGCCGCCCGCTACACGGCAGACGTTCCGGTCGCAGACGCGGTGCACGCCGCCATCGTCCACAGCACGATCGCCCGCGGACGCACGGTGTCGATCGACACCGCCCTGGCTGGGTTGGCGCCCGGCGTGCTGGCGCTGTTCACCCACCGCAACATGCCGCGCATGAACCCGACACCCAAACCCTGGAGCCATCTGCATCCGCATGGGCAGTCCTATCTGCCGCTGCAGGACGACGAGATCCACTATGCCGGCCAGCCGATCGCTCTGGTCATCGCCAAGACGCTCGACCAGGCGGCCCATGCCGGCACCTTGATCAAGGTCGCGTACGACGCGCAGCAGCCCATCGTGTTCGGGCTGCAGACGGCGCGGGAAGCCGTCGATCCTCCGCAATTCCTGTGGCCGGTGGCCTCGTCGGTCGGCGATGCCGACAAGGCGATCGCGAGTGCTGCCATCAGGATCGAGCGCACCTATGCCACGGCCGATCGCCATCACAACCAGATGGAGCCGCACGCCACGACGGCGATGTGGGACGCCGCCGGCACGCTGACGCTCTATGAAACCACCCAGCACATTTTCGGCGTGCGGGAACTCTTGGCCATCGTGCTCGGCCTGCCGCCGGAGAAGATCAATGTGGTATCCCACTTCCTGGGCGGCGGCTTCGGCGGCAAGGCCTATGTCTGGCCCCATACTCTGCTGGCGGCGCTTGCCGCCAAGGTCCTGGAGCGGCCGGTGCGCCTGCAGCTCACGCGCGCCCAGATGTATTCCATGGTCGGCCATCAGGCGGCCACCATCCAGACGATCGCGCTGGGCGCCGACAAGAACGGCAAGCTTCTGGGCATCCGCCACGAGAGCATTTCGCCGACGCCGATGTTCGACAACTACATCGAATATGCCGCCCTGGCGACGCGCTCGCTGTGGGGTGCGAGCGGCGGCATCGCGACCAACCACAAGATCGTTCATGTCAATCGCAACACACCGACGGCCATGCGCGCGCCGCACGAGGCGCTGGGGCATTTCGCGCTGGAAAGCGCGATGGACGAGCTGGCGTACGAAACCGGCATCGATCCGGTGGCGCTGAGACTGCTGAACGACACCGCGATCGATCCGCTGAGCGGCCGGCCGTTCTCCACCCGTGCCATGCGCCGGTGCCTGACCGAGGGCGCGGCGCGCTTCGGCTGGGAGAAGCGGACGCCCGAGCCGCGCTCGATGCGCGACGGCCGCTACCTGGTCGGGCAGGGGATGGCCGGTGCGATCTACACGCACTGGCGCTGGCCGGCAAAGGCAAGGGTCACGCTCAGGAGCGACGGCTCGGCGCTGGTCGAGGCCGGCATGCACGATATCGGCACCGGCACCTACACGGTGATGCAGCAGGTGGCGGCCGACGCGCTTGGTCTGGCGCCGGAGAAAGTAGCAGTGCGGCTGGGCGACACGCGGCTGCCGGCCTCGCATGCCGCCATCGGCTCGGCGACGATGGCCAACGCCGGCGCCGCGGTCCTGCTGGCGGCGAAGGCGGCCCGCGAAAAGGCGATGGCGCTTGCGAAGGACAAGGTGAACATCGGCTATGCCGAGCTCCTGGCGCGCAACGGGCTTACCACCCTGGTGGCCGACGCGGACTACGACCCGGTCGAGGAGGCGCAAGGACCGAAAGCCATCTTCAGCTTCGCCGCGGTGTTCGCCGAAGTGCGCGTCGATCCGGAGCTCGGCCTGGTGCGACTGAGCCGCTTCGTCGGCGCCTATGACGCCGGCCGCATCATCAATCCCAAAACCGCGCGCAGCCAGGCGATCGGCGGCATCATCTGGGGTGTGGGCCAGGCGCTGCTCGAGCAGTCCGAGACGGATCCCGTCCTGGGCCGCTTCCTCCACCGCAACTGCTCCGGCTACCTCGTGCCGACCAACGCCGACATTCCCGAGCTGGAAACCCTGTTCGTGGGCGAGTTCGACGAGGAAGCAAGCCCGCTCGGCGCCAAAGGGCTGGGCGAGCTGACGGCTGTGTCGGTGGCGCCCGCCATCGCCAACGCCGTCTATCACGCCACGGGCAAGAGGGTGCGCGATTTGCCGATCACTGTCGAAAAGCTGCTGTGATGCAGGCCGCTTTGGCGAAGACGAGCAGCCATATCCGGAGCCTCACTGTCCATGCCAACGGGATCCACCAGCGCTCGCAACGCACTATCGGATGATTGCGCCCGACTTGCGCGGCTACAGCGACACGTCCACGCCGCCGTGCCGGCTGACGCTCAGTCGATAGTGTCGGCCGTCACGTCCAAGGGCGCCGCGACCACGTGGCCGGCTACCGGCACCGTCTTCACGGCGGCACTGGAGACACGGACCGGCGCTGCGACAACGCCGCAGCCGGCAAGGCTCACGGCCGCTGCCAGGATCAGCATCACGCCCAGCAGGCGGCCCGGTCGGATACAGTCGGTCAAGGGATCATCCTTCCGTCCATGCTAGTAACGTCGGAATGACGGTTCGTCGGTTCAAGTCCTGACCGCAACCATCCCCCATGGCAAACGCCAAAAACCCTCACACGTTGCCGGACAAGGCGGCATTCGATCGCTTCACGCTCTACTCGACCGCCACGTTTTTGACAGCATTGTGCTGTCATCGCGGCCGCGTGTGGCACCACCCATGGTGTATGGCCGACGCTCCGCGCTCTCCCGCGCCCTCTATGCCGGTACGAAAGTATTATTCTGCTCGCCGCTGACGCTTGCCTCTTGACAGAACTGAGCAACGTTGTGGCGGCATCCCTGCCGACACTCACGCGCAGAGGATCGGCATGATGAAGACGGCCCTGGACGATTCCCGAGGCTCCAGCAGGGCCCCTCCGTCACGGCTCCATGACGATGACGACGCGTCCCGTCACCGATCGTTCGAGCAGCGCGCGCATCGCCTCGGCCGCCTGGTCGAGGCGGAAGGTGCGGTCGACATGCGGCCGGCAAAGCCCCGCCTCGCACCAGCCGCGGATGCGCTCCATCAGGGCGAAAGTCCGCTCGGCTTGTTCGAAGCGCGCATCGTGCGGGCTCCAGCCGACATAGTAGCCGTAGTTGAAGCCGGTCACGGCGATGGTCTTGATCAGCAGGATATTGGCCGGGATCTGCGGGATGGTGCCGCCGGCGAAGCCGATCGGGCAGATGCGGCCTTCGACGGCCATGCAGCGCAACGACTGGGCGAACACCTCGCCGCCCACCGGATCGTAGACACGGTCGACGCCGCGGCCGCCGGTCAGCTTCAGCACCTCGTCGCGGAAATCGCTGGTGCTGTAGTCGATGATGTGGTCGGCGCCGTGCGCCTTGGCGAACGCCGTCTTGCGCGGGCCGCCCGCGGTGGCGATCACCGTGGCGCCCAGGATCTTGCCGATCTCGACCGCGGCCATGCCGACGCCGCCCGCGGCGGCATGCACCAGAAGCGTCTGGCCCTTCTGGACATTGAGCGCCATCGGCCAGGTGAGCGCACCGGCCGAGGTCGGGTAGGAGATGGAGAGCTGGATCGCCTCGACGAAGCCCACGTTCTTCGGCTTGGCGAAAACGTTGACCTCGTGAGCGACGACTTCCTCGGCGAGCCCGCCCCAGTCGAGCACCGCCACGACCTCGTCGCCGGCTTTCAGCCGCTTGCAGGCGGCATCGACCTCGGTGACCACGCCCGAGACCTCGGTGCCGGGCGCGAAGGGGAAGGGCGGCCGGCGTTGGTACTTGCCGGCGATCACCAGCGTGGTGGCGAAGCTCACGCCGGCGGCCTTGATCCGGATGCGCACCTGGCCAGAGCCGAGCGCTGGCGGACTAACGTCTTGAAGTTGTAAATCTTCTGGGTTACCCCACTGATGGCACATTACGGCTTTCATGCAGATACCCCATCATCGGCGTCGTTCCGCCACAGCAAAAAATTGCAGTCACACCAACCGGAGGTTGCGCCATGGCATTTCGCCTCACTCCCCATGCGTTCGTCATCTCGTCGACTCCAGGCGCTGGAGCGGCGGAAGCCGTCGAGCGCGTGCTGAACGAGGGCAATCAGCTGATCGTGAAGAAGTGGAAAGGCGTGTTCAAGCCGACTGAAGGTTACGGCGAGACGTTGCAGCGCGCGACGCTGCAGTTCGATTTCGCGATCTCGGTCGTCACGCCCGACGACGAGGTCAAGCGGGATCGCCCGGGCGAAAAAGACAGCGTTTTCGCGCCTCGGGACAACGTGATCTTTGAGCTCGGCCTGTTCAGCGCAGCGCTTGGCGCCAAGCACGTGCTGCCGCTGGTCGTCACAATCAATGGCCGGCAGCCCAGCCTGCCGAGCGACCTCGGCGGGCTGACCTTCTTCCCGGTTGAGATCGACAAACAAGCGCCGCTGGAGCCCCAGGTCAAGGATGTGTGCGATCGGATGAAGGCTCACATGCTGCAACACTATAAACGACCGGGCCTGGGTCTGTTGCCTTCCAGTGCGCTGGCGATTGGCTATTTCGAGAATTTCATCAAGCCCGTCACGGAAAGCCTGCAGATACGACAAGCCTACATCGCAGGCGATGCAAAGGAGAGGCGCCCGCTCGGACCTGATAAATGGGAATTGGCGATCTACCTTCCCTCCGATCTCGCCAAGGCGACCAGCGAGCATTGGCGAGACGAGGCCGATGGTCTGGGGCTCGGGCACGGCCAGACTGATCTGCCGAAGGGATTCCAGGGGCGGCCCTATCCGTTCAGGACCAAGCAACAGGAACCGTCCGAACGGCTGGAGCTCTTTGACATGCCGACCACACTCAGGTCGGTTTACCAGGCGATTCGAAGATTGATGCCGGAGGAACGCACGGCACCGGTCGACTATCAACTCGCAGACGAGCGCGGGCTGGCAGATTTCTATCGTTCCACGCTCGCGCTGATCGAAAGTGCAAGCTTGTCCGGCCGAGTCAAATTCATCGATTGGGCGGACCCGCACCCGGACCTGACGCAGCGGAAACGGCTTACCCAACCTCCATCGGTAGACTCTTGACGCCGCGCAGGATCAGAGAATCGTGCCACTCCGGCTCGCCGCCGGAAAGCCGGATGTGCGGCAGCCGCTCGGCCAGGCGGGTGACCGCGATCTCGGCCTCGAGCCGGGCGAGCGGCGCGCCCAGGCAGAAATGAATGCCATGACCGAAGGTGACGTGCGGGTTCTGCGCCCGGCCGATGTCGAAGCGCTCGGGGTCGTCGAACGCCTCGGGGTCGCGGTTGGCCGAGTTCATGAAAGCGAAGACCCGCTGGCCCTCGCGGATGGTCTTGCCGGCCATCTCGAGGTCGGCAGCGGCGACCCGCGCCAACGCACCCGAAGGACCGTCATAGCGCAGATATTCCTCGACCGCCGATTCGGCCATCGACGGCTGGGCGACTAGCCGTTCCCACTGGTCGCGATGCTTCATCGAATAGAGGAAGCCGTTGCCTATCAGGTTGGCGGTGGTCTCGTGGCCGGCGAACAGCAGCAGGATGGCCGTGCCGATGATCTCGTCGGTCGAGAGCGCGTCGCGATCGTCGCGCGCCAGCACGAGCTGGCTGATCATGTCGGCGGTGGGCGCCGCGGTGCGCGCCTCGACCAGGGTGCGGAAATAGCCCGACATCGCCTTGGCGCCGGCCTCGGCCCGCCGGTACTTGTTGCCGGCGACCTGGGCGGTACCGATGAACAGCGCAATGTCGTCGGACCACACTTTTACGCGTTCAAGATCGACTCGGGGCACTCCCAGAAGATCCATGATCACCGAGGCCGGCAGGGGGTAGGCGAAGTCGGCGACGTAGTCGACCGTCTCGCCGCGCCTGGCCTTGGCCAGCATTGTATCGATCAGGTGGGCGACGATGTCCTCGATGTTGGGCCGCAGGTTGGCGACGGCGGTCGGCGTAAAGGCCTTGGTGAACAGGCGGCGCAGGCGGGTGTGGTCGGGCGGGTCGCGGAACACCATCCAGTGGTTGAGGTAGCGCACCAGGCTGTTGATCGAGCCGCGCTGGTAGTCCGGATTGGCCTTGAAGAAGGGCGTCAGCCGGTCGGCCGAGATCTGCCGGTTGTTGAGCGCCACCTGCTTGACGTCGGCATAGCGCGTGACGATCCACGCCTTCATGGCCGGCGACCAGTGCACCGGATCTTCCGTCCGCAGGCGGGCGAACTCGGGGAAGGGATTGGCGTTGGTCGCGGGATTGCCGAGGTCGAAGACATAGGCCATGGCGTGGAGGCTAGTCTGCCGGCTGCTTACCGAACAAGCCCATGCCCGCTACAATACTTGCCATGTCCCGCGTGTTGGAACGCCACGGTTACGGCCACGACCACGACTGGGCCCTCGTGCCAGCGTGTCGATGACCGTCGAGATCAGGTATCTTGGGCCGGGCGACGTGCGCGTGTTCGAGCGCATCGCGCCGGACGTGTTCGATCATGCCGTCGACCGCGCCACCCTCGCGCACTATCTCGGCACGCCGGGCCATCATCTCATCGTGGCCCTTGCCAACGGCGAGATCGTGGGCCAGCTGGCGGCCGTGGTGCATCGCCATCCCGACCTGCGGCCCACCGAGCTTTACATCGACGAAGTCGGCGTGACCCCGGCGCGGCAGCGTCAGGGCATCGCAGCCCGCCTGCTCGAGGCGGCATTCGCGCTCGGCCGCGAGTTGGGCTGCACGGAGGCCTGGGTCGGCACCGAGCCCGACAACCTGCCGGCCAAGGCGCTCTACGAGCGACGCAGCCTGCCGGTCGAGCCTTTCATCATGTACGTCTTCAGGCTCTAGTCTTCCGGACCGCGAGCGTCCCGCTCGCTCAGATCATGAGCGAGCCAGAGGCTCGCGGTCCGGAAGACCATGACGCGGTACACGCCCTACGCAGCGGGCCCCGCGAACAGCAGCAGGTTGCCGTCGGGGTCGCGCACGATGAAGGTGCGCGCGCCCCATGGCTCCTGCTTCAGGGTCTGCTGGAAGTCGACTCCGGCCGACTGGTACTGGATGAAGAGCTGGCGGATCTCGGCAGCGCTGGCCACGGTCATCGAGGCCGCGAGAAGCTGCTCGCGCTCGCGGATGTCGCCCACGAAAACCGGCTCGCAGATCATGCGCAGGTTGAGCCGGGCATTGTCGCGTTTCACTTGCCCATAGAACGGCGGCTCACCGTAGGTGAAGACCACCTCGAAGCCGAGCTTCGAGGTGAAGAACGCGCACGACGCCTTGATGTCGGCGACGAAGAGCTGGGCTTCGACTTCGGTCAATTCGGGCTTCGCGGCGATCGCATGGGCGGTGTCGGTCATGGCTTGCACTCCTGTCTTGAGCGCCTGCCAGCTCTCGAACCCGGATTGGCGAGCCACAAGCTCCTGCGCGTCGCTGAGCTTGAAGTCGCGGTCCAGGATCTGGCGGTCCGTCAGATCCTTGAAACGCGGCAATACGGCCCTGATCTGCGCGGCGACCGGGTAGTAGCCGTCGCGATGCCAGCGCACATAGAGCTTGGCTTGCTTCCGAAGGTTCTCGAGATTTGGCATGGGCGCATCTACGGGTTGGTCGACGTAGGTGGGCATAGCCCTTTCGGCCGTCGGCCGATGCGCCCTACTGCAACGCGGCGAGCATGTTCCGCCGCGCCCCGCGATGTCAACGGCCCTCAACGAGCCAGGGCGTTAGGCCAGTTCGGGAACGCCCAGCGCCTTGCCGAAACGGCGGCTGCAATCCAGCGGATCGCCGTACTTGCGGTGCCGCGCCGTGTGCTGGGCGGCGGCCAGCAGCAGGCGGCCGCGGTGCGGGTTCCGGTTCTTGCCGAAATCCTCCAGCATGCACAACGCGATCTCCTGGTTGTGCGGGTCGTTGCCGAGCCGCGAGCAGGCGAGCGCCAGCGCGCGCACCAGCGGCGCCGTGTCGTGGCCGCTGTCGAGCGTGGCCTGGACCCAGCCCAGCGCCTGCGGGGCCTTCAGCGCGATGCAGGCCGCCTCCGCGCGGGCCGCCAGTTGATCGGCGCCGAGCGCGCCGATATTGGCCGGCTTGTCGATGTGCGGCGGCGTGAGGTCGCCGGTCAGCTTCTGGTGCCAGGCGTTCTGGTTGAGATAGGCGGCGGCGAGATAGAGCAATTTCAGCCGCTGCGGATGGTCGAACTTGTCCCAGAACCAGCCCAGCGTGTTGCAGTACTCGTAGCAGTGCTCCGGCAGGGAGAAGTTGAGCTCGTCATGGGTCTCGATCACGACCTGGGCGGCGCCGACCTGGATCGCATCGAGGATCGCACGCGGGCTCTTGCCGGCCTTCAGGAGCGCCGTCAGGTGCGGGAGATAGGCCGGTTCGGGCTGGCGCAGGATGATCTCGATCAGGGCCTCGGTCTCGTTGGCGTCGAGTGGCGCCTTGTTGTTGGCCAGGATGGCGCGCTCCTGCTCGGTCGTTCCGCTGTAGGGCACGGCATGCAGGGTCTGGCCCTCGAGGTAGATCATGATGGCGTTGCTCGCCGCCTCGTAGAGCGAGTACCAGCGCGGGCCGACGGCGATGTCGAGCGCGCCGGCATAGAGCACGTCGTGCGCGCTTTCCCAGCCGATCGCCTCGCCCAGCTCGATGGTGGCGCGGGCGCGGAAGGATTTGTGGCCGGTCGTGTAGGAGCGATTGTTGAGCGAACGATCCTGCACGTCGATCAGGCCGGCGAAGGCGAGCTCGGCCAACGCGGCGCGCCGCTCGGCCGGGTTCTCCATCAGGCCGAGGAACAGGCGGTAGGCATCGACCACCTGGCCGCGATGCACCAGGGTCATCCAGCGGCCGAGCCGGTCCTTCAGCGGACCGTCGAGCCTCTGCGGCGCCTGGTCAGGCCAATGCACGACCGGCACCGGCGGCGGGCCGTCGGCCAGCTGGAAGCCGCGCGCGTAATGTCCCGGCGCCTTGGCGATCTTCTGGTTCCAGATGTCGAGCCCGGTCGGGATGTACCAGATGGTCTGGGCCATCGGCAGGCCCGACGCGTTGCCCGGCAGCATCTTGGAGAGATGCAGGCTCGAACGGGCACTCAGCAGGCAGTGGTCGTTGTTGACGAAGTTCACGTACCCGTCATCCAGGCGCTCGTGATAGGGCACGTGGGTGTAGGGCGCGTGGATGCGCACGGCCTCGCGCAGCATCTCGGGCAGCGGCCGGCCCTCGCGCAAGAGGCTGTAATAGACTTCGCTCGCGCCCTTCTGGTCGCGGGCCATGACGCGCTCTTCCAGCGCGCTGTACAGGGGGTCGGAACGCGTACTCGCAGCGACAGCAGAGTCAGGCGGCATGCAAACCTCCGGCAAGACCGCCATTAGACGCCCAGACGGGCTTTCTTCCAAGCCGCTTTTCGCCCACGATCCGTATCGTGGCATCGAAAAGGCGGGGGATAGCCATGCTCAGCACGCGTTCCAGCAAGCGCGACAAGGTCGGCGTCTTCAACACCGACATAATGCTCGACATCCTCGACGAGGGCCGGCCGATCGGCAGCCTCGTCTTCGACAAGAAGGCGATGAAGGCTGCCATCATGGTCGATGGCAAGGACTACACCGTGGCGAGAGCCAGCGAGCGGCACGACGAGCGGCTCTACGAAGCGCTGATCCGGGTGATGACGGGAGCCGAGAAGCCGCCGCCCAATCCGTGGGCGCTCAAGGACGGCAGCGGCCGGATCCTGGCGTTGGGCGAGCAGGTGAAGCAGGGCTTCGCGGTCAGCCGGGGCGAGGAGAGTTTCTCCTTCCGCAAGGTTTCGCGTCCCTACCACCTCTATCGCCAGGGCAGCGATCAGTCGCTGGGCTCGGTTGGGCAGGAGAAGTTCTTCACCCGAACCCTGCATATGCGGCTGCCGGCCGAATTCGATCCTGCGTTCCAGGTCTTCCTGCTGGCGTTGCTGCTCGCGCTGACGATGCAGAACCTCGAGAATTCGAGCAGTTAGTCGCCTTAGGCCCAGGGTCCGAAAGGCGGCATGTCCTTGCTGGGCTTCAGGGGGAAATTGGGCGCCCGTTTTTCGAAGAACGATTTTATGCCTTCCTGCGCATCGGCGCCGGCGGCGAGGTAGCCGACGCATTGCAGGTCGAGCGTGACGGCGTCGATGGGATCCTGGGCGCCCAGCATGCTCCACATCAGCCGGCGGTTGACCGCGGCGGCGACGGACGAGGAGGAGCTGGCGGCGAATTTCTTCGCCAGAGCCTGTGCGGCGGGCAACAGCTCGTCGGGCGCATGGATGGAGCGGACCAGGCCGCCTTTCAGCGCCTCCTCGGCGCCGAACAGCTCGGCCGTCATCACCCATTCCTGCGCCCGCTGCATGCCGACCAGCCGCGGCAGGAACCAGCACGAGCCCGCCTCCATCGCCATGCCGCGCTTGTTGAACACGAAGCCGATGCGGGCTGTGTTCGACATCATGCGGACATCCATGGGCAGGCACATGGTGATGCCGACGCCGACGGCTGCGCCGTTGATCGCCGCCACGATCGGCTTCAGGCAATTGAAGATCGCCAGCGTGATCGAATCGCTCGCCTCGCGTTTCTGCGGTTTGCTGCCGTCGTTCCACACCTGGAAGGCGGCGCTGCCGCCCGAGATGTCGGCGCCGGCGCAGAAGGCGCGGCCGGCGCCCGTGACGACGATGGCGCGCACCTCGTCCATCGCATTCGCGCGGCCGAAGAAGTCGATCAATTCCCGGCTCATCGCCGTGTTGAAGGCGTTGAGCTTGTCGGGCCGGTTGAGCGTGA
>Ga0210409_10006767_pt1 | contig 11894 bp, 11 predicted proteins | sample IncBWH17MmetaG_FD_161649 | JGI IMG/M metagenome (GOLD analysis project Ga0210409, IMG submission 161649) | Forest soil microbial communities from Barre Woods Harvard Forest LTER site, Petersham, Massachusetts, United States - Inc-BW-H-17-M | ecosystem: Environmental > Terrestrial > Soil >...
CGGCTTCAAGTCGCTCGCCGAGGGTGAGCGCGTCGAGTTCGAAGTGGTCCAGGGCCAGAAGGGCCCGGCGGCCGAGAACGTGACGAAGCTCGCTCGCTAAGCTGGAGCGACAGGCGTAGGTCTCGGCGGATCGGGCTCACGCTCGATCCGCCGACACGTTTGTAGGTACAACTGGTAGGCGCCGGTGGCTACGGCGGGTCGCACTGTCGTGCGCTCGAGCACGCGCAGGTCGTCGGCGCATGCGCCCAAGTCATCGATGCTCAACGCCCCGCTCGTGAGCAAAAGCTCCAGCGTCGGGACGGGGTCATTCAGTAAGAGCGCGGCGCGCCACGGATCGCTGGGTTGGAGTTTTTCGCGGACCTGGCCCCCCAGACGGACCAACCAACGGACAGCGCTCAGCTTTCGCGCGACGACGGCATCATAGAGATGCGAGTGTCCCGTGAGCGGTGATATGGCGGCTATGGCGTGGCCGAGCCGGGTCCGATCGCGCCACATGACTTCCCCAAAATCCGCCCTGATGAGCGCGGCCAGCTCTGTATGCGGGTCGTTATCCATCACGTGACCTCGCCGCCCGTGTCGCCACTCGGCGCCGGCTCATTCGGGACACCCGTTGCATCGGGCACGGGCTGAGTCGTGTTGCCGAAGGCGACTGGTTGCCCCGGCCGCCGCCCTCCCATATGCCGTGGCACCGGGGGCATCGCCCGACGCGCCAGGAGCGCGTTGTAATAGCCCACGATCCGCGCCCGCACGGAATTCTTCGTATCGCCCGGCTCGGGATGAAATGGCGCATACCGCTGCGCATCGCCGGACACGTCAAACCACCACCACGCGCCTGCACGGGAGGAGCGTTCGCCTTCCACAGAGCAGCGGTACGTCCGGCCACCCTCTTCGAATTCGAACGCTCCGACAAACATGTCGATTCCTGTGCTCGAGAATGAATCGCTGCCTGCCGGCGGTGTGGGCTGGCGCAGCGCTGGTGCGCGGCACTGACGGCGGGTCGACCGGCGTCGTTGGTGAGTAACGAAATGTAGCCGGCGGGCGATCCGCCTGCACCCCCGGCACGTGAGATGCGTCTAATCGCGACGCATCTCCATTCGCGGCGAGCGCGGCGGCGCGCGTGAGCCCGTCGGGCGACGAGTAGCCAGCGCTCATGTGGACGTGAGCGCCACCATGGGGCTCACGCGCGTCGTTCCGAACGCCGGCACACTAGCGGCGGCCAACGCCGACAGCGCGAACGCTGCCGCGGCTCCGATGAAGACACTGGGGTCATGAGGACTCACTCCAACAAAAAGTCCCGCCAGTGCGCGCGCGAGCCACCATGCCGCAACCGACCCTACCGCGATGCCGGCAAACGTCAGCGCGAGCGCGCGCCGCAGGACATCGCCCAGCACGCGCGCCCGACTGGCACCGAGCGCGAGCCGCACACCGATCTCGCGACGTCGCTGACGAACGACGTACGTGAGCACACTATAGATGCCGACCATCCCCAGGACCAGCGCGATGACGGCGAACATCGAGGCGAGAAAGCTCGAGAATCGTGTGGTGCCCACCGACCGTGCCATCCGCGCAGTCATCGTCTCGATGTGCGAGACCGGTATGGTTCGATCGAGGCGGAAGATGGCCTGCTTGACCGACTCGGTCTGCGCCGCCGGATCCCCTCCGGTGCGCACGGTAACGGCAACGGAGGGGAACGGTGACTGCGCAAAAGGCCTATAGAGATTTGGCAGATCCTCGTTGACGAGGAGTCCGCGCTGCCTGACGGATGCAACGACGCCAACGATTTCCACCGTGTCCGGCGAATTCCACAGCGCGAGCCGCTCGCCCGCCGGGTCGCGGCCCTTGAAGAACCGCCGCGCCAACAACTCGTCTACGACCGCGACTTTCACCGCTGTCGCATTGTCGGTCGGGAGCACACCCCGTCCGCGCCGCACGATGATGCCCATTGTCCGGAAGTAATCCGGAGTCGCGACAACCTCAACGGCGACGGGCAGGCGGCTCGGATCGGCCGGCGGATCACCGACGATCGAAAATCCATCCTTATACCCAGAGCCATTTGGCCCAGGCACGAGATTGCTGACACTCGCGGCGTAGACCCCGGGTAGAGCGGCGAGCTGCTCGACCACGCTGCTGACGAACGCGACCTGTCGCTCAGGTGTCGGATACCGCTCTTCCGGCAGATTGATTCGCGCCGTCAATACCCCTTCCGGCCGAAATCCAGGATCCGTTCCCGCGACGTGGTCGAAGCTCTTGACCAGCAAACCGGCTCCCGTCAGGAGCACGAGGGCGACCGCGAGTTGCAGGACTACCAGGCCATCTTGCAGCCGTCGATGCCGTACTGAGCCGGTGCCGCGTCCCCCTTCTTTCAACGCGCTGGCCAGATTCCCGCGCGACGCTCGCCACGCTGGCAGCGCGCCAAAGATGAGCACCGTCGCTATCGAGGTGAGGGCACAGAAGGCGACGACCCGGCCGTCCACACCGACATCGCCGAGCCGTGGGAGCGTCGACGGCGCCAGCGTGCGCAAGGCTCTGACGCCGGCGCTCGCCACGCCGACGCCGAGCGCGCCGGCACACAGGCCGAGGGTGAGTGCCTCGGCCAACAGCTCGCGCACCAGCCGCCCGCGCGTCGCGCCGAGTGCGGTGCGGAGCGCGAGCTCGCGATCGCGAGCCAGGTACCGCACGAGAAAGAGGTTGGCCAGATTCGCGGCGCCGATCAGGAGAACGCAGGCGGCCGCCGACAGCAGCATGATCAGTGCGGGTTTGACGTCGCCCACGATTTGGTCCAGCAGCGGGACCGTCACGACCGACCAGCCCTTGTTCGTCGCGGGATACGACTGAGCCAACCGTCCGGCGATCACGGCCAGTTCGTGCTGCGCGCGCTCCGGCTCAATGCCCGGCTTCAAGCGACCAGTGACGCTCAGGTAATGCGCCCCGCGAACGACGTTGCTGCTCTTGAAGCTCAGCCGCATCCAAAGTTCGGCAGCGTCGGGAGTGCCTGGCGGCATCACGCCGACGATCGTGTACGGTTGATCGTCGATCGTCAGCTCTTGTCCGAGGACGGACGAGGCTCCCCCGAAATGGCGCTGCCAGTATCCGTAACCCACCACGACCTCCGCCGGACCAGCGGAGTCCATCGCCAGGACGCGTCCCAGCACCGGCGTGATTCCCAGGGCGGCGAAATAGTTCGGCGTCGCTTCGATACCGTAAACGGGCTCTGGCTCATGCTGCCCGGTCACGGTGTATTCCGCTTGGCCGAACGCAGCGAGCGTGGTGAATGAGCTATTCTGCGCTCGGTAGTCCAGGTAGTCCGCCGGTGACACGGTGAACTTCGGCAGGTGCATCTCCGGATTGCTCTCGAAGATCGCCAACACGCGATCCGGGCTCCGGTATGGAAATGCCTTGAGGAGCACGCCATCGACCACGCTGAACACAGACGCCGTCGCACCGATGGCAATCGCCATCGTCAGCGTCGCGGCGATCGTGAACCCAGGACTGCCCATCAGACGACGGATGGCCGTTCGCATGAGCCTACTCCGCTGTGAGAGCGGTTGCGGGATCGACCCGGCTTGCGTGGCGCGCCGGCAAGTACATACCCTGGTGTATTTGCGGGCTGGACCAAACGTTGGCAACTAGGGCTTGGATCTCAGCCGAACGTGAAGGCGTACACTGCTACGCCAGGGTCGAGGAACTCGATCTCGAATGTCCGATCAGTGATGGCGCCGCGCGTTCGGACGAGCTGATACAGTCGCTGCGTCGTGACGGTGCCGCTCCCATCGCCCGCGGCATCGCTCCCGTGGTCGCCCATCGGAGCCGCCCCGTCGACGCGTATCCGAAAACGAACGGGGCGCCCGTTCGCCGCTGGTCCGAGAACGAGATGCAGGTCACGGGCGTGGGACGGGAAGTACGCAGGGGCTGAATATGGTCAGCGTACCGCCGAGAAACGCCAGAACGAAAAGGAGCATGTCCGAGAAGCTACTGTAGCGAACTCGGCACACAAAATGCTTTTTGTCACTCGATGACTGACAAAGACGAACAACCCAGGGAAGCGGCGGGAAAGGGGACCAAGCAGGTTGGCCAGATCCTGGTCGATCTACAGCTCGAGGCGGAAGGAAAGCTCAAGAAGAACGCGGAGCACGCCGAGACCGCGCCCGAAACGCCCGAGCAAAAGCCCGAGGACGACCGCTAGCGATCACCCACTAGCTGACACCGCTTCAGGCGGAGCCGCGCCCTCCCCATGCGCCCGCACGATGCGCCGTCGCTCGTGGGGATCGCGACCTCCAAGGAACTCACCGACTGCGGACAACGACTCCACTCGGTCGCAGAGGATCTTGAACGCGGACAACAGTGGCACCGCGAGCAACGCCCCGAGAATTCCCCATACCCACCACCAAAATGCGAGCCCGATGAACAACGCCACGGGGTTGAGCGTGAGTCGCTTGCTCATGATCAGCGGACTCACGACGTTGCCCTGCAGCGCGTTGATGACTACAAAGACAGCGGGCGCCGCCAGCGCGTGCGGCAGACTCGGGAACGTCGTAAGCCCCGCGATCGTGAGCACGGTGACCGCCACCACCATCCCCACGTATGGGATAAACTCCAAACACGCAACCATGACGCCCCAGACGACCGGCGTCGGCATGCCAAGCATCCACATCGCCAGCGCGACGACAGCGCCCTCGCCGACGTTGATGGCGGCGATCGTCACGAGATAGGTGGAGATCGAGGACTCAATGGCCCGCGCGATCGTCACGGCTTTGCGCTGATCCCGAACGCGTGGCAGCACCTTGATCAACTTTTCCAGGAACAGATCGCCCGACGCCAGCAGAAAGTAGAGCAACAGCACGATTTCGATCGCGTTTTCCACGATCGCCTGCGTCGTGCCGAACATGCGGGCCGCGAGTGTGGGACCCCTGACGACGACCTCCGTGCGCGGCGACGCATCGGGCGCGGTCGCCTTCTCGACTTGTTCGGCCACTTTCGTGACCTGACCCACCGGCTTCGTGAGGGTGCGCAGTCGCGTGCCCGCCTTGCGTACGGTCTCCGGAGCGTGCGTCACCCAGCCCTGAACCGGGCCGGCCAGTTCGTATCCCGAGAAACCGACCACCGCCACGAACGACAGGACGATCAGCGCGGCGCCGATTGGCGGGGGAACATGGATTCTCCCCAGCGCGCGAATGGCCGGGCTCAGAAAAAAGTTCAGCAGCAGCGCCACGGCGATCGGCAGGAGGAAATCGCGTGCAAAGTACACGGTCGCCAGGCACGCAAGAGTCGCCAGCACGATGACGCCGGCAACCAAGGACCGCGGTGCTCCGATAGCGTCCACGGTCTCAGGCGTGCGCGGCGCGAGCGGCACCGTCACATGCTCAACGGAGCCCTCGATCTCCCTGCGGTCCTCCGGCCCACCTTCGTGCCCCATTGCGATACGTAAGTGCAAATGTTGATCCCGCAGCGGCCTCTAGCGAACGGGCAGCGCCCGACGAATTGACCTATATTGTTATTGGAGAATGAGCTAGGTCGTGCGCAATGGAGTTTGAGCAGTCAGAGGCACTACGGTTTCCAACGCCAGCCAGTATTTCGGCATGGCGTCCGTTGGGTCATGCCGCGACTGCCTCCCGCCACATCGTTCAGTTCTACGAGAACGACGACTTCCTGTGCGCGACTGTCGCTGACTTCCTGGCCGAGGGCATAGGCGCCGGCCAGCCGATCGTGGTCATCGCCACCCAACCCCATCGTCAGGCAATTGCGCTGCGCCTCAAGGCCAAGGGGCTCGACCCCGAGGCAACTGGCCGCCACCAGTCGTGCCTGTGGCTCGATGCACGCGAGACCCTTTCCACATTCATGGTAGGCGCGACGCCAGATCGGAGCCTGTTCTACAGCAGCGTGGGCGCCGCCATCGAATCCGGTCGACGGTCAACACCACACTCGGTCGTACGAGCTTTTGGCGAGATGGTCGACCTGCTCTGGAAGGACGGCAACGTCAACGGCGCCGCGCAACTGGAGGCCCTGTGGAACGAGCTTGGGCGCGAGCAGCACTTTAACCTCCTGTGCACGTACGCCATGAGCAATTTCTCAGAGGAGGCGCATGGTGCCGGGTTCGCCGACGTCTGTCACCAACACGAACACGTGATACCGACCGAGGACTACACGCAGGCGGACGAGGATGCTCGACTGCGAGAGATCAGTCGGCTGCAACAGCAGGCGCAGGTGCTCAAGTCCGAGATCGCACGGCGCGAGGAGTTGGAGCAACGACTCCGCGAGGCCCTAATTCGGGAGCAAGCCGCCCGCGCGGCTACCGAGGTCGCGATGCGGGCGAAGAGTGACTTCCTGGCAGTGATGAGTCATGAGTTGCGGACGCCACTGAACGCGATCGGCGGCTATGTGCAGCTCGTCGAGATGGGCGTCCACGGTACCCTGACTGACGCACAACGCGATGCGCTCGATCGGGTGCAGCGGAGCAAGCACCATTTAATGACTCTCATCAACCAGGTATTGAACCTCGCCCGCATCGAGCAAGGCCAGGTCGAGTATGCGCTCGAGGCGATACCGGTATCGGAGCTGGTGAGCGCGAGCTGCGCGATGATCGAACCGCTCCTCCTCCCGAAGCACTTGACCTGTCAGGTCGTCCCATCGGACGCGTCGATAGTTGTGCGCGCCGAGCGCGAGAAGGTGCAACAGATCCTGCTCAACCTCTTGAGCAACGCGATCAAGTTCACGCCCGCCGGTGGCCGGATCGCGCTCGATCGAGGAACAGATCGCACCCAAAGCCATGCCTACATTCGCGTGACGGATACCGGCATCGGCATTGCGGCAGCCGACCAGGAGAGCGTGTTCGCCCCGTTCGTTCAGCTAACACCCCATGGGGAAGGTCGGCACGACGGTGCTGGATTGGGGCTCGCCATTAGCCGGAGCCTCGCGCGCGGCATGGGCGGCGACCTTACCGTGACGAGTGCACCTGGCGAGGGAGCGGCGTTCACGTTGACGCTCCCCGTCTACTCACGCCGTGAGTCGTCAGGCACTCCATAGTATCCCTCGATGCCCCAACGGACGCATCGGTCCGTCAGCACGCGGCGCCACCATTGGCTGAGATGCGACACGACTCGGTCATTCGTCATGCGCTTGATAAGAATCAACAGGCGTTCGGGCGGAACGTGCTCGGCGCGAGCGCCGATCGCGACCACCGCGACGGCGTCACGCAGCACCCTCGTGTCGGAATTGGGGCCCTCACGGGCCTCGCCCAGGGCGTGGCGCAGGTCGTCGACCTGCACGCGCAGACTGCCGCTCGTCTCGCGACGTCTATCATTACGTCTAATCGGTGCCTCGTCTTCGCGGCTCTGCACGCGCGGTCCAGACTGGTGTACCCGGCGCCCGTTGCACGACCCGCGCCGTCGATGCAGCGAAACGCATCAATAGGGGTGATTTTAACGATACTTTTATGCCGCGATCTACCCGCAGAGAATTCATATGCTCGGCATCGCTTGCCGCTGCAGGCAGCTCACCGCAGGATGTACGGCGTAAGATCACCCACTGATTCGTCGATCAGCGGAATGCTCTTGATCACTTCTTTCACCGCCTCTTCGGGAAAGCCCGATTCCAGCGTGAACTGGTAGCCCGCGAACGCATCCCGATTGTCGTCGAGCCCCCAGAAGAAGAAGTTGTGATACGAGAACCGCAGCATCTGCTGCATCAACCCATTCGGATCGTGGACCCGGTTGAGGTTGATGTGATGCCCATAGTACTGAGGGTACACGCGCAACCAGATCGTCGCCTGACGCGTGACGGTGATGTTAATCTCCAGGCGCGACGCCCAATGGAGCCCCTTGTCGTAGAACCCGTCCAGGTCGAACGGATCGCCCGCTCGATACCAGCGAATCGCTCGCGCGGGTTCGTAGGTCGCGATCACCGCCTTGAGCTTCTCCAACGTGACGCCCTGCACCGAATCCGCGGCTGACTGGGCGGCCAGCGGCTGCAGCCCGCTAGCTGCAACGGCAAGCGCGCATCCGTACCAGATCACATTGGCTCGCATAACATCATGACGAGCACCTGCTCAGGGCGTTGCGGCGAGCTCCTGGACGATTCGCCGAAACACCCGCGAGCGCGTCGACCGATCATCGGTCCGCGCGATGAGGTGGGTCTCGAGCGGGATCGCGATGTCCGTGAGCGCCACGTACCGGAGCGTCGGCGGTAGCGCTGTGCGCGCCGTCGTCGGCAGAAGCGCCCACCCGTACCCGCTGCTCACGAGCGCGAACGCCGTCGCGGAATTGGCGTCGACCTGCCCGACCGCCGGCACGAGGCGCGGGGTGAAGCCGACTTGCTGAAATGCACTGAATATCCGATCGAACATGGTCGGATGCACGGCGCGATCATACCATAGGAACTCGTACGGCTCGAGATCGAACACGGAGATGCGGCGGCGCCGCGCCAGCCGGTGCGCGCGGGCGACGATCACGCCGGCCATCGCGTCCTCGGTCACCGTTTCGACGGTCACACCGGCGCTCGCCGGCAGCATCGCATACCCGAGCCCCAGGTCGATCGCCCGCGCCAACGTCGCCTCGGCCATCGCGATCGATGCCATCGACTCGAGGTGGACGGCGACTTTGGGCGCCGCCTTCCGGTATCGCTCGAGGGCGGTCCTGATCCACGCCGGGCGCAACTCGGGATTGACGACACCGATGACCAGTGGACCCTCCGTACTATCTCGAGCGTCTCTCGCCCGTGCGATCGCGGCCGTCGCTTCGCTCAGCGTCCGCCGCGCGCCGTTGAGGAACCGCTGGCCGCCGCGCGTGAGCCGCACGCCCTTCGCGCTGCGCAGGAACAGCGTGATGCCGAGCTCATGCTCGAGGTCGCGGATCGTACGGCTCAAGGCCGGCTGCGCGACACGCAGCTTGAGCGCCGCGCGCCGAATGCTGTGCGTGTCGGCGACCGCGATAAACGCCCGTAAGTGACGGATTTCCACGAGGGCTTTGGTCGATGATCGGTGGTGGCGCCTTCCCATTATCATCTCCAAAACCCTCGTGCGCAAATGTCAGGGCGCCAACGCGAGCGTCCACTCCTCGCGCAGGTCTTTCAGGATCTGGCCCCTCCGACAGCACCGCGTACCGCGCTGGTGAAATTGCGCTGCACGGATTTGAGCTTCGCCGCGCCGATCAGCATGACAATGCCTCCGACGATCGCGAACGCGGAGATGAGTCCAATGATCGCGGCAAGAGTCGCGGGCTGATAGATCAGCGCGAGAACGCCGGCGGCGACGCTGAGCACGCCGAACGCCATCGCCCAACCCCACGGGAGCTCCGCGGATCGCTGCTGGAACGCGGCGTAGATCGCGACGAATCCCGTCAACAACAGCCACCAGGCGGTCCAGACCACCGCGAAGCTGAGCGATAATGCAGGGTAGTAGTACATTGCCGCGACGCCGAAGCCGGCACTGATGATGCCGCCCAGCAACACCAGCCACCACTGACTGCGGTACGGACGAAGGTCGAACGAGTGTACGATGTTCGTGATGCCGTCGACGAGCGCCCAGATCGCGATCACGAGCGCAAAGGCGGCCACCGACTCCAAGGGGCGCGCCAGAATGAAAATGCCCATCGCGATCGCGACGACGCCGCGGAGCACGAGGCCCCATGAGGCGCGGTTCACGGCGCTCTCAATGATGTTCTGTGCCATGTGAGTGATTGGTGAGATGTGTGAGTGATGCGTTGAGCGTGTAGACCCTCTCACATGAGAGCTAGCCGATCATGGCGCGGATCTGGTAATGCTATTTTGCGATCACCGCTATGCCGGCGCGTGCTCGGCACGCATCCTGCCCACTTACGTATTGTTGGCCCCGTTTCAACGCAGCATGAAAGGAGGAGCCGCATGCGTAGTGTCCCCTGGATTCGCTCGGCGTTACTGATGATGGTGCTCATGGCCCCGCCGATGGTCTCATCAGCACAAGTGACTGTCTCGATCAGTATCGGTGGTCCACCAGAACTGCCGGAGTACGAGCAACCGCCATTGCCCGCCGAGGGTTATGTGTGGTCGCCCGGTTACTGGGCTTATAGCGACGATGGCTACTATTGGGTGCCCGGCACTTGGGTGCTCGTGCCGCAGCCAGGCTTGCTATGGACGCCAGGTTATTGGGAAAACACCGGCGATGACTTCGTCTGGCACGATGGGTATTGGGCAGACCGAGTCGGCTATTACGGTGGCGTCCACTATGGCCATGGCTACGAAGGCGAGGGGTACGAGGGTGGGTATTGGAATAACGGCGCGCTGTATTACAACCGTTCGGTGAACAACATCAACACCACGACGAATGTCACCAACGTCTACAACAAGACCGTCATCAATAACACCACAGTCAACAACGTGAGCTACAATGGCGGGCGCGATGGTACGCAGTCCCGCCCGACTGCCGACCAACTTGCGGTGAGTCGCGCGCAACATGTTGCGCCCACCGCTGAGCAACTGCAGCATCGGCAGGCGGCCAGCTCCGACCATGCGCAGTTCGCTTCGGTGAATCATGGCCAGCCCGCCGTCGTGGCGACGCCCAAGCCTGGGGTGCTCACCGGTAGCGGTGTGGTAACGGCGAGCCGCGTGAAGGCTCCATACCGTGCCGAGTCGGGCGGCGACGTCTCGACAAACAAGCCTGCAGCAGCGCCGCCCAAGGCCGCGGAGCCTAAGCCAGGGGACCCGAAGCCCGCGCAGCCGCAGCCGGCCGCGCAACCGAAGCCCGACCAGTCGAAGGTCGACCAGCCGAAGGCCGAGCAACCAAAGCCCGAGCAACCAAAGCCCGAGCAACCAAAGCCCGAGCAACCAAAGCCCGACCAACCGAAGCCCGAGCAGCCGAAGCCCGAGCAGCCGAAGCCCGAGCAGCCGCAGCCGGCCGCGCCAGTTCCGCACCCGAATCCTGCGCCGCCGTCTAGACCTGCGCCTCAGCCCGACGTCAAACCTGAGAACAAGGCGCCGAGCCAACCTCAGGCCAAGCCAGCGCCCGAGGTCAAGCCGCAAAACAAACCGGCCCCGGAGAACAAGCCAGCGCCGGAAGCCAAGCCGCAAAACAAACCGGCGCCAGAGAACAAGCCAGCGCCAGAGAACAAGCCAGCGCCCAAGGACAAGCCCAAGCCCGACCAGCCGCCCAATCCATAGCAGCCACGGGCGCGCGTACGAAGCGGGGCGATGAACAGTCGCCCCGCTTTCGCGCGTCTAGGTCGGAATCCGCAGCGACAACATCGTTCCCTGCCCGGGAGCGCTCCTGATTTCCAATGTTCCGCCGGCTCGACGCGCGCGCTCGCGCATTCCAACTACGCCCCAATGTCCACCGTTCGCCGCGGCGTCGACATCGCCCCAGAGCAGCCCCTGCCCGTCATCTCTCACATCGAGCCCCACCGATGACGGCTCGTAGCACAGATGAATCTCGACCGTCGGCGGTTGCGCGTGCTTGACCGCGTTGAACGCCGCCTCACGCGCGATGCGCACCAACGCAATCTGGATGGCCGGCGCAACCGCCCGCCGCTCACCGCTAATGGCGAACCGCAGCTGCGTCCGCGACGCACCGATCGCGCGTCGCACAGCGCCCTCCAACGCGCCGGCGAGATCACCATGATCGATCTCCGATACGCGCATATCCCACACCGCGTCGCGCGCCTCCCGAAGGGTCTCATCGGCGAGCGACAACACGCGCGATAGCTCGTTCGCCGCGTCATGCCCGCCGTCCGCACGCCAGCGCTGGACGGCACCCTGCAGCTGCAGGGTCACCCCGGTGAACCCTTGCAGCAACGTATCGTGAAGCTCTCCCGCGACGCGAATGCGCTCGGCGAGCGTCGCCTCCTCAGCCTCCTTCCGAAGGAGCGCGTCGAGGTGTCGCGACTCCTCTAACGCGACCGCGGCCTCGTTCGCGGCAACGCGAGGCAACAACC
>Ga0210409_10006770_pt1 | contig 11892 bp, 10 predicted proteins | sample IncBWH17MmetaG_FD_161649 | JGI IMG/M metagenome (GOLD analysis project Ga0210409, IMG submission 161649) | Forest soil microbial communities from Barre Woods Harvard Forest LTER site, Petersham, Massachusetts, United States - Inc-BW-H-17-M | ecosystem: Environmental > Terrestrial > Soil >...
CATCGCGCGGAAAGGCGGCCACTCGAGCAAATTGGGGTGCGCTCGCCAGCCACGGACTCTGCAGCTGCGCCACGAGATCACGCTCCGCACTGGAACGCGAGGTCACAAAGGCCAATTGCTAAGTACCAAGTACTGAGTGCCAGCTGATAGCGGTTCTACGGCAAACTCTTCCCCATGAACTCCACGAGATCCTTCTTCATCTTCTGGTGCGATCCGTTGTCGATATACACCATGTGTCCGGCTTCATAGGTCGCAAACGAAATGTTCTTGCGAAAGCTTGGGCCAAGATCCAGGTGATCGACCGTGTAATTCGCCGCGTAGTACGGAGTCGCCAAGTCGTAATAACCTTCCATTACCAGCACTTTCAGATATGGATTCTTCACCAGCGCCGCGCGCAGTCCCGGCGCCGTGTTCGGGAAGCCCTTTTCCGCATCGCCCCACTCCCACTTCTGAAACGACGGTTCGTCCCAGGCAAACACTTTGTAAGGGACATCGACTTTGTAACCCAACTCTGTACGCACATAGTTGTTGAACACCGAAGTGTACGGCGGCAGGATCGCAGAACTGGTCGGATCGTAGAAGCGCGTGTCGAGCAGGCCCTCAGGATCGACGCCCGTGAAGCGCCCGTCTAACCGGCCCACGCGCAGTTTCTGATCGAGCAGCAGATTGTGCGTGAATTCGGCCACGTTGATGCGCAGGTCCGCATTGTCCACCAACTTCCGATCGAGTCCGGTATACCGGGCATACTGGTCGATAATCTTCTGCCGCTCCTCGGGCGAAAGCCCATCGCCCTTCGCCAACGCGAGCATGTAGTCCGTGCTCGCCCAATGCTCCACCTCCTGGCGGGTCTTCGCGAGATCTTGCAGCAGATCCGGTGCCAGCCTTTTGTGATAGGCGGCGATCATCGTGAACGACGGCAGCAGCAGCACGTACGGAACATCGTTGTTCTTGGTCCATTCGAGTGTGCCGAAATCCATTGCGGTCGAGAGTAGCGTGATGCCGCTGAACGCAATGCCGTGATCGGCGAGATATCCAGCGATACCCGCCGCGCGCGTCGTCCCGTAGCTTTCGCCCAGAATGAACAGAGGAGAAGTCCACCGGTCATAGCGTGTCATATATAGCCGGATGAACTCGCCGAAAGCCTCGATGTCTCCCTGGACGCCCAGAAATTTCTTGGTCATCTCGGTATTCGCCGCGCGGCTGAAACCGGTGGCAATCGCGTCCACGAAAACAAGGTCGCTGCGATCAAGCAACGTACTCTGATTGTCGGTGATCCGATAAGGCGCCGCCGGCATGAAGCCGTTCGGTTCGAGCACTACTTGCTTCGGTCCGACCGCACCCATGTGCAACCACACCGAGGCCGAACCGGGGCCGCCGTTGAAGCAGAACGTCAGCGGACGCCTGCTGTCTTCTTGCCCGTCCAGCGTGTAGGCGACGAAAAACATCTCCGCATCGATGCGGCCATCCCCGCGCTTGATCGGTAGCCGGCCCGTCGTCGCGGTATACCGAAGCGCCTTGCCGTCGACCGTAACCTGGTGATGCGTCACGATGGGCGGGATCTCCGTCATGTCGTAGCGCTCTTCCTTGTCCTTGTCCTTGTCGTTTGACTTTTCGCCCGCCGGCTCTTTCCCCGGCTCCGGCTTGTTTTCGGGCGCTCGCGCCGGCTCCTGCGGCTTGGCTTCGGCGGCCGCCGGGGGCGTTGGCTCTGGTTTGTTCTTCTTCCGCTTCGGGGCGTCGGGAGGCGAGGTTGAACTCGATTGCTGCGACCACACCGGAAGACAGAAATTCAGAGCGAGAATGAACGACAAGACATATGTGCGCATGCGCTCTCCGCGAGATTTAGCAATTCAATTAAAAACCAAATCGTGGATTATAGACGCAGGCAAGTTTCCACCCAAAGCGACAGACCCCCGGTCCTCATCGGCCCAAACTCCACCACGTATAACCGAGACACCAGCATCTCGCACCATACGGGAGATGGGTCCCAAGCAACTCGCTTCTCTTGATCCCGCATCCATGCCAAAATCACCGCACGCTCGGGAGGATCGTCATGATGCAGCATTGCCTCCGGCCCAAGCTCTCGCTTCTACTCACCCTGTCTCTGGTCGCTCTCGGTTGTGGAAGCTCCCGCAACCTGCAATCGGTCGCCATTTCACCCGCGACGGCCAACGCGCAGAATTTTCCCAATGGCCAAGTCGCGTTCACAGCCACGGGGACGTTTAACAAACCGCCGTCGCCGCAGAAGCTTACCGGCATGGACATCACTTGGTGCGTGGGCACAACGGCCGGAACGTGCCCCGGCAACATCGCCGTCGGGGCGACGGTCGATCAGAACGGCGTTGCCAGTTGCCTGACGGTTGCCCCCGGCACTCCTTCCAAAACCTGGCTTGTCATGGCAGGGAAGGCGATTTCCTCGATGAATCCCGATGGAGGCTCGCAGATGACAGTCTTCGGCTCAGCACAACTGACGTGCCCCTAGTGTTTCGTTAGATCCACGAGTCGGACGACCGCAGCTTCTTGCCACCGTCGCGTGTGGGAAAACATGGAACGACCGTCTCGCCGTCATGTTATAACCACACGTCATGAACGACAGTTGGGGACGCCGCTTCTTCAAAGCCGGTGCGGTATGGCTTCTGCTGCTGGGAATGGTGCACTCGACCTCGCTGTTTCAAAAACCACATCCCGCCAATGAGACCGAAAGGCAACTTCTGGATCTCATGAACACATACCACTTCAATCTGATGGGTTCTTCTCGCACGATGTCAGACTTGGTGCAGGGATTCAGCGCTTCATTCGCAGTCGCCGCTTTGGCTTTGGGATTGTTGGACTTGTTCCTGTCGAGAGAAAGTGCGGCGCTTCTAGAGCGAGTCGCAATCGTCAACGCGCTGTGGCTGGCGACGATGATCATCATCTCACTGGTCTATTTCTTTGTTGTACCCACATTCTTCCTCGCGACGGCTCTCTTGATCTTCATCGTGGCGTGGGTAAAGTTGCCTCGCTCCCAGACTGACTGATTCATGAACACTTGCTCAACACGTTTCGACGAACATAGTTCTTCTCAACGATCCGCGACCACCGATTTCCCTAGGACCCAGCATCGAAGACCGAACATTTGCCTTCCTCACCAGACCCGGCATGCGTTCGCGGAAACCATGGGCTGGCCCGCCTTGCATCCGAACGCTTCCTGGAATGCGGCCGAGTTCTGCACGGCCCCATTTACGCGCCACCGGCCCGGTGAGTGCGGATCGGTCAACACTCGTTTGCGGGCCTCCTGATCGGTCACGTTCTGGCACCAGATCTGCGCAAACGAGAGGAAGAAGCGCTGCTGGGGCGTGTATCCGTCAATCGGCTTGACGGGCGTGTTGCCGATCGTTTCCATCAGCGCCCTGAAGGCGAGCTTCAGCCCGCCATTGTCGGCCGTGTTTTCCCCAAGCGTCAACTTGCCGTTGAGCTTGACCTCGCCCTTGTCGTCTTTCACGGAGACAAAGCTCGAATATTCTTTGGCCGTGCAATCGGCGCGTTGCTCGAACTCTTTTCCGTCTTCGGGCGTCCACCAGTCTTTGAAGTTGCCTTCGGCGTCGTATTTGCGGCCCTGGTCGTCGAAGCCGTGCGTCAGCTCATGTCCGATCACCACCCCGATGCCGCCAAAGTTCACCGCGTCATCCATTTGCTTCCCATAAAACGGCGGCTGCAAGATGCCGGCCGGGAAATTGATGTCATTCATCGGCGGCCGGTAATACGCATTCACCGTGGGCGGTGTCATGGTCCAGTCCTTGCGATCCGTGGGCTGGTTGATCTTCTTGTACAGGCGCGCCACTTCGAACGCGCCGGCACGCTCCGAGTTGCCCGCATAGTCGTCGGCCTTGATCACAACTGTGCTGTAATCGCGCCACGTGTCCGGGTATCCGATGTTATTCACGATCGCATTCAGCTTCTCGTAGGCCTTCTTTTTGGTGGTGTCCGACATCCAGCTCAGCTGGCCAATGTCTTGCTGCATCGCGTTCTCGATGGCCTTCACCATCTTGTCGGTGCGCTCTTTTCCCTCAGGGCCGAAGGTGCGATCCACATAAAGCTTGCCCAGCGCCATGCCGAGGTTCGAATCGGTTGCTTTGACGCAGCGCTTCCAACGCGGCTCAATCTCTTGCTGCCCGGAAAGATATTTGCCGTTGAAGAGGAAATTTTCCTCCACGAACGCCTTCGAGAGCGTGGGCGCGTAGTCGTCGATCACCTTCCAGCGCAGATAGATCTTCCAGTCCGCCAGGGAGGTTCCGTTGATCTGCTCGTTCACCTGCTTGAAAAATTCCGGATTGGCGACGTTGAGCGAGGTGAACTTGGGCGCTCCGTTTTCGGCGAAGTACGAGGTCAGATCGAACTTCGGCGCGGCCGCGGCAATCTCAGCGACGGTCATCTTATGGTCGCGTGTCTTCGGATCGCGCCGGGCGGTGCGATCCATGGACGCCTGTGCCAGAGCCGTCTCGATCGCGAGCACAGTCTTCGCTTCCGAGGCCGCAAGGTCGGGGCTGTCGCCCACCAGCTTGAACATCCGTTCCACATGCTCCTGGTACGTTTTGCGCGTCTCGACTGACTTGGCGTCGTCTTTCACGTAGTAATCGCGGTCGGGCAAAGTAAGTCCGCCTTGATCGAGAAAGGCAATCGTGTTGGCAGAATCGTGCAGATCCGGCTGCGGATAGAAGGCAAACAGCGCGGGCGTCGAGTTACGGTGCAGGTAGGCGATCTGCTTCATCAGGTCCGCCTTCGACTGAATCGCCTCGATCCGGTCCAGATCCGCCTTCATCGGAGTCGTTCCCTTTTTTTCGATCGTGCTCTCGTCCATGCATGACGCGTAGAACGTTCGTACCAGGGTTTCTGTCGGAGTCTGGGTTGCCGGCGCCTCGGTCAAAATGTCGCGCAGGATGTACAGGTTGTGCTCTGAGAGAGCGCTGAAACGTCCCCACAGCGACTTGTCCGAGGGGATGGGATTTTTCTTCATCCACGTTCCACACGAATACTGGTAGAAGTCCACGCACGGCTCGGCGGACTTGTCGATGGCCGTAACGTCGAAACTGGGAATGTCTTTGGGAATCGCGGGAGCCGCGGGCGGAGCTTCGTTCTGGGCAACGCAGAGTCCGGAAACAAGTATTAGAGCGAGGGACAGGAGAGTACGTGTCGGCATACTTACCTTCGAGTCATGAATTTTATGAACCTGGAATTCCGATTTGGGCGTTCGCCGCCGTGATCGGATTCGACGAAACGGCGCGAATCACACTACTACAAAGCACCCCCCGGGGAAATCGGGGAGATTCGTCAATCCGCAATGAGCGATCAGCTTTCAGCCATCAGCATTCAGACTTCCGGAATCATCCGTCATCCTCGAGAAGATGTTATTCGGAAGCGGATTCGTTCCAAACGTCCTGATGGCTCAGTGCTGAATGCCAATTGCCGAATGCCAATTGCCGAATGCTGACTGATTCAACGCCTTCTTCGGGCAGCGGCAGGTTTCCGTATCGGCTTTGACGGCTCTTCCCCGGGCGCGAGCACGCGCCGCACCATCGGTGTGTTCAGCTTGTACTTGCGCTCCACGATATTTCCGTTGTCGTCCTTTTCTCGCAAGATGAATACCGGCAGGTCGCCCTCTTTACCGAAATTTTCATGAGTCACGGTAACCGGCAACACGCCATTCAGGTTACGCTCGCGGTAAGCCGTCTCATAGCGATGCCGCTTCCCATTCCAGGTGAAGACGTGCACTTTGTCGTAGTCGTAGGGCTGTCCATCTTTGGGCTCGGTGAGGAGCGCGAGGTACTGCGGAACTTTCTTGTCCTCGTCCTGCACCTGATTCAGCACAAAGAAACCCACAAAGCGTTCCCCTTCGGCGTACTGCGCAATTTCCAGAGGCACATCAAGGTCGACCATGCGGGCCAGCACCCAGCCGGCGCGGGATTGCGCGTCGCGGATCAACCACCAGTCTTCCAGAGGCGGTCCAGCCTGTTGGTCGCCCTTTTTTTTAGCTGGATTCGGCGCTTGCACAGCTCCCGCTTTTTCCGCCGTTCCACGCGCCAGCACTTGCAGCTTGGTGCCGGTGGGCAGCAGATACAGGTGCTCGCTCTCGCGGCCGGGTTCGATGTGCAGATTCGTTTCGTTGCGTGTGGTGCCGGTGGCCTGCACCGTATCGTTTTGGTGCTCTTTGGTTAGTTTCTGGAAGGCATCGTAGGTTTGCTGGGGAATGAGGAAGCGTTGCTCGAGCCAGCCTTCGGCGCCATCCGCGGTGCGCACCTTCACCCAGCGTTTCTCGCGATCGATCACATCCACGCGATCGCCGTTCTTCACATTGCCGACTTTGCTGTAGACCGCGGCAACCCGATCGCGCAGAAAAGCCTGCGGCGCCGCGACATACATCACTTCCAGCGACCGCCCCCGGCCCCGACCGCAGGCAGAGAGCGCCCCTAACGCCAGCAACAGCGCCAATGCAGTTTTCCGGGGCCGCACTTGCCAAAGCCAAATCACAGGGGACCTGCTTTCACTATAGCGCGGCCATCGCCTCAGCGCTTTCGCGGGGGTTGATGAGTCATGCACGCGCGTGTAACCGTTTTCTCATGGACTTATCATAGCTAAAAGATTACTTCAAGCAGAGACGCGTCAGGGCGGGCAGTACGAAGTCGGACGACCTAAAAATCACCTCGAGTCCGTATTGCGCCCCAGAAGGCTCCTAGCGCCACAGGAAGGCATTCTACGCGATGTCTGCAGGGTCGTTTTTCACCCGAAAACCAGGCTCTACCAACTTTCAATAACTTAGCTCGAAGTGAATCAAATTGAGACGGAACTTTTAATCGCCAAAAAAATTCCGATGGCACGAGCTGGGGCCACAACTCTCCTCGCGGATCGATCGACTTCATGTGGCCGATCGCGGCGCCGATATCGACGGCGCATAGGTGCTCGCCTTTCAGGCAAACGGTCTTGCCGAATCCGCCCGCGGCAATCAGGTCGACAGCGGCTACGCCAAAGCGGTCCCCAGAACCCGGTCGTAGGGTGGGGGCGAGCCGCCCCGCTGGATATGTCCAAGGACGCTGACGCGGACATCCTTGCGCGAGAGCAGCGCGATCGTGTCGCCCATCAGCCTGCCCACCGGCATGCTGCGCGACATGTGCTTCATTTCCGGAGGCAGGTGATGCCTTCCGCGACGACCACGATGGTGAAACGCTTGCCATAGCCCTCGCGACGCTTCACGTGATCGCAGACGTTTTGCAGGGTGAATGGAATTTCCGGGATCAGGATGACGTGCGCGCCACCGGCAATGCCGGAATGCAACGCGATCCAGCCAAGCGTCGCGACCCATCACTTCAATCACCATCACGCGATGATGGGATTCCGCGGTGGTGTGAATCTTATCCACCGCGTCGGTGGCCGTGGTCACAGCCGTATCGAAACCAAACGTCACATCGGTCGCGCAGAGATCGTTGTCGATGGTCTTGGGAACGGCCACGATCTTCATGCCTTTCTGAAACAACGCGAGCGCGATTTTCTGCGAACCGTCGCCGCCGACGGTAATGACGGCATCCATCCCAAGTTTCCTGGCATTGGCCATGACTTCGTCGGAAATATCACGCACGGTCTCCTGCCCGTTTTCTACGGTCTTGTACTGGAAGGGATCGCCGCTGTTCGTGGTTCCTAGAATTGTGCCGCCGCGAGGCAAGATGCCGCTCACGCTTTTCAGGGTGAGTTCGACGGAGCGTTCGGGCCAGATCAGGGCGTCGAGACCATCAAGAATGCCGATGACTTTCCACTTGTACTTGAGAATGGCAGATTTCACTACGGCGCGGATGACCGCGTTGAGGCCGGGCGGATCGCCGCCGCCGGTTCCGATGCCAATGCAGCGAATGTCAGACACACCTACAAAATTACGGTTTATTGAAGCGGGTTGACAGTGTTGGATGTCAGAAGCGGCATGGTTGCCTGCGACACAACCGGACTCCGGAGTCCATGAACGAAGGTTCATTCATGGACCCGAATCCGCTCGATTTAGGTATCTATTGGTTAACCTGGATCTGTAGCGTGCCCGTAGCACCCGCGCTGGTATTCGTACCCGTAATGGTGACAGTCCCGGTTGTGCCCGCCAGCGTTCCCTGATTTCCGCTGATCGTGATGATCGCGGTGTTGCTGGACGTGAAGGTGGTGGAACCGGTCACATCACTGCCGTTCAAAGAAGCCGCGAAGCTGATGGGCGTTCCACCTTGCGTGGCAATGCTAACCGGGGATGAGGGACTCGAGGTGATGGTGAGTTGCGTAGAGGTTCCGGCGGTAAGACTGATGGTTCCGGAGACCACGGTTCCGTTTGAAGACTGGGCGGCCGCCTGAACGTTGACCACCGTTCCGGGGGTGGTCACATGGGTCGCGGTGGCGAGTCCGGAGGCGCTTACTGTGATAAATCCGGTCGGAGAATTGGAGGCAATGCTCCAGGTCGACTTACCCGTCAGATTCTTGTTGCTACCGTCGTCAAAGGTGCCAGTAGCGGTCAACTGAACCGTGTTTCCAACCGCAGTCAAGGATGTGGATTGCAATGTTGAAACGGTGATCCCCGTAAGGGTGGGATCGACAAAAAATCCATGGCAGCCGACGGCAGCTGCCATCAGGCCAAGAAGCGCAAACGATGCAATCAGTTGGAGCTTGCGACGGGTACTGACCATAAACAGGAAGCCTCGAAAAGGCCCTTTCCGGGAGAAATCCGCCATCGGATGCAAGAGCCGATTGTAGCAGACTCTGAATTCACTTCAGCTGTATCGCACAGAATCAGAAGGACGTAAGTAACCATCCCGGCAACCGCGCGGGTCTGCTCCACTACCCCGGCGCAACCCGTCGCGTCGCAGAGTACAGGCTCTTCCCGCCGCTTCCTTCGGAGAACGGGGTGGGTGGGAGATCTTGCGGGAAATGTTTGAGGGTGGGCGTCGCCGGATCGCGCAAAAGCAGGTCCTTCGCTTTGCTCCGGATGACAAAATATCTAACGGGGCTCTCCGGCCTGGAGGCCTGCTCCGAGCTACCGGGGCTTTCTTGCCTGTAGGTTCAGGCGCATGTAATCCAAAACAAACGGCGGATCTGCCTGGGCTGATTCCCTGGTCAGGCTTTCCAGAAATTGCTGGCGCAGATCGGCGGTTGGAAGCCGATCGAGATGACGCCGAAGAACAACATTGGCAACAAACTGTTGAAACTCGGGACCATTCGGGAAAGTCGTGGGAGCCTCTTCGAGGCTGGTATCGATGGCGTCGAAACCAGCCTTCTTCAAGCGAGTTGCTGTAGTAGCGGGATCGGCAAACTCCCACGGGAACAGGAAGCCGCGGAAATGTGTTGTGTAGGCAGCTGTGGACATCAAGGCATTGACATGGGCCAGAAAGCGATCGAGGTTCCCAGCGCCGCCACATTGGGCGCACAACCAGCCACCTGGCCCGAGGGCGCGATAAAGACCAGCAAACAATGCGTCATGGTCCTGCACCCAGTGAAAGGACGCGGTGCTGAAAATACCGTCGAATTGCCGTTCGAACGACATGTCGAGCAAATCACAGGCGACGAACTCCACGCGACCGCCGAAATCTGGCTCGAGGTAAGCGCGAGCCGCATCGATCATATTTCGGGAAACATCGAGGGCGACGACTTTCCCGCTCGGCAAAGCTTCGAGAAGATCGCGGGTGAGCCGGCCAGTGCCGCATCCGGCGTCCAGGACCGTTTCATCGCCGCGCAGCGAGACACGAGCCAGCACTTTCTTGCCCCAGCTGACTTGCGGAGCGGAGATCTGGTGATAGAGGCTGGCATTCCATTCTTTGGCCATGGGCAGGTTCGGCTTTGCGGCTTCGGTGTTCGGTGTTCGATGTTCGGTTGCGACAACGATGGGCTGGAGACCGAAGACCGACGACCGGCGACTGCTCTACGGTTTTTTCTTTCCGGCCCGGGCGATGCGGTCGTCGATCGGTTTGCGACCGGCGAAACCTTCTTCAGGAGAGTGCCAGTACGTGATCTTGTCTTCGCCGAGCTTCCAGCAAAGCAGCACGATTTCGCCGTCCACACGACAGGGAAAATCGAGCAGGCCGACATCGATGTCTTTGACCTGTACTCCGGTGGCATGAATTTCGGCAACGGCGTCTTTGGCGCGCTGCACGGAACGCTCGCGCTCGGCTTTTCGTCGGGCCACTTCGATCACATTGACGAGAGTCCCGCCATTCAGAAAAACGCGGTGGGCCACTGCCTGCAACTCGGCATCGACCTCTTCGATCAGCTTTTTGCTGGTGATAGCACTGCGCAACAACGACTCCAGAGTGGGAAGAAGCGTTTGCGCGTCTTGCAGGGTGAAACTACGGTTGGACATATGATTTATTCCATTCTAATTCATCGCGACGCTCACCGGCTTGTGACGAAGGAGAGGTTACTCCGTCGGCCTTCGGGCGTTGGCCTTGGGTCTTGGGGCTCAGGTATCGGGTGTCAGGTGTCAGGTTTCTGGTTTCAGTAACAGCGTTCCCGGCGGGATCGTCTCACGTTGTTCGCGCCAGGCTCGAATGCGAACACCGGAGCGTTACGGCAAGAAGCCAGAGCCCCCAATGCCAGAGCGCGATTTATTGCTTTAATTTTGCCCGCTATGGTTTGTTGGCCCAGAACGGTTTGTTCGGCCGCCCGAAGAAACGGAAGGCGCCATCGATGTACACGAACGATTCAACCCAGGATGTGAGGCGCCCGTACTGTCCAGGAGTCGCGAAGACATCGATCGCAAACTTTTGCACGGGCGGAAGCGTGACCTGCAGACCGGCAGGTCGCTGCATCGCGGTCGTGTCCTCAGCGGCGCTCCAACGACGCGTGCGGATGTCGGTAGAGGCCGACGGATCAACCTGCAGACGGGTTCTTAACGGGCTGATGCCGGCAAAATCGGCGAGGATGCGAGCTTTGAATTCAGCGAACTCCGCCGAATAACGCGCGGATAGATCCGGGCCGTGATCGGGGCCAAAGCTATCGTTGAACCAATGAGATGGGATCGAGAAAGAATCGAGCCGCGACTGGATTTCCTGATCATTGGAACGTTGGAAGCTTTCAAAAACCGGGTGGAATTGCAACTGGAATCCTTGCGGCGTATTGGGGATCGAACTCTGCCCAGGCGCGAAAGGCAGAGCGCTGACAGACAACAGCAAAATCGGAAGTAAAAAGCGAGGCGAATTCATTTCGCTTTGCCGGGCCGGGTCAGTTCCTTGATCGTGCGGCCGGCGGCCGAATCCCGAATGAGTTGGTTGAGGCGCTTCTGGCGCGTTTCTTCTTGCTTGGCGCTGATGACGCGGTACGCGGCGGTGCGCTGGTACCAAGGCGGCTGCGACTGAAAAAACGCCCAGGCTTTCTTGTGGGCGCGGAATTGTTTTTCGTGCGCAGAACTGAGCTTCGCGCTTGTGCGTTGCTCGTAGGCATAGATGCCAGTCTTGTCACCCTTGCGCGCTTCGAAGGCTCTCATGCCAGCGGCATGCATCAGCCCCAGCCTGGTCAGTTCGGCGACTCGCTTGACGTTGACAGCGCTCCAGGTGCTGGTTGGTTTGCGCGGCGTGAATCGGATGCGATAGCTGATTTCATCGATGGTGTTGCGCACGCCGTCGATCCAGCCATAACTTAGCGCGCAATCGACGGACTCGGGCCAGGTAATGCTGGGCCTTCCCGAATCGCGTTTGTAGAAACCGACGTGGACTTCGCTCTCGGCGTCATGGTGCTGTTCAAGCCAGGCGCGGAAATCGGCGGGCGTCGCAAAGAAAAGGGCTCTTCTATGAGAGGTCTTCTTCGTCAACTTTAGCGCTCCGCTTTCCCGGTAGGCCGCGCCATCCTGGAAAGTGCCTGGGTATATTCGCGCATGGTTTCCGGCAGTGCGCGATTGTAGATGAACTGCCC
>Ga0210409_10006771_pt1 | contig 11891 bp, 9 predicted proteins | sample IncBWH17MmetaG_FD_161649 | JGI IMG/M metagenome (GOLD analysis project Ga0210409, IMG submission 161649) | Forest soil microbial communities from Barre Woods Harvard Forest LTER site, Petersham, Massachusetts, United States - Inc-BW-H-17-M | ecosystem: Environmental > Terrestrial > Soil >...
CGTGATCTCGACGACCCCGTCTTCGGGAGAAGACACGGTTCGGTCGGCGTCGCGGTCACTCAGCAGCAGGCGAAAGTAACTTCGGAATAATTCCTCACGCACCTGTTTTATTTGGGCGCCGGGAAGCGGGCGCACACCCTGCGGAGTGGACATCCATCCGCTCTTGCCATCTGAATAGACCACGACTTTGCCAAAGGGAAGCTGGTGTTCCTGGCGAAAGGAATCGGGCGCAATCCATAAGTTTGTCTGCTTGACTTTCATGTTCGGCGGCATGGATGCCATGCTTAGTTCGACCAACTCGGTGACGTCTTGAATTGCGGCGAGCTTGCCGGCTCCGCCTACCGCCTGTTGCGCCTGCTGCAATAGTTTCCTGCCGCGCTCGATGCTGGCGGCGTCGGTTTTCGGGGCTTCCGTTTTGGCGGCCCCTGGCGGCTCCGGTATCGTCAAATCAATCGACGTAACGGGCAGCCCAAGGGTTGCCAGCGGCGTTCCAAATTCCTGAGGATTTCCCACGGCCACGATGGTCAGGTTCTTGGCCAGCAGGCGCTCACGGGCGCCGCGCAGTACGTCCGCACTCGTTACCGCCTCGACGGCCTGCTGATACTGGTGGATAAAGTCACGGGGATAGCCATAGTAGTCGTAACGCAACACGCGGTTCAGCGTTTTGGACAAAGTGTCGAAGTTGAAGACGAAGCTATTGGCCACGGTTTGCTTAGCGCTCTCCAGCTCCTCCGCGGTCACCTCACTGGTACGGATCTTTTCAATCTCCGCTTCGATCACCTGGATGGTTTCGGTGGTGGTAGCGGACTTTGTGCTGCTGGCGATCTGAAACAGTCCTGGATGATCGTAATTGGCTCCCCAGGAAGCCGAAATATCGTAAGCGTAACCGAGCTTCGTGCGCACCCTCTGGAGCAGCCGGCTCTGGAATCCCCCGCCCAGAATGTCGGCCATTACCTCCAGCGCAGGATAGTCTTTGTCGAGAAATTCACCACCCAAGTGCCCGATGGCGAGGAATGTTTGCGTAACATCGGTCTTGGTGGCGAGAAAGATGCCGGGCTGCGGTTTGTTTTTCACGGGCGGAAACGGCGGCACCGGCTGTTGTTGGACGGTCCAATCGGCGAAGCGTTTCTCGATCTTGGCCTTCATTTCCGCAGTGGAGAAATCGCCAATCACTGCCAGCATGACGTTGGCCGGGAAAAAATATCGCCGGTGAAAATTGACGATGTCTTCGCGGCCAATCCGGTCGACGGTTGCGTACTCCTCCTGCCAGCCGTAAGGCGTGTCCTTGCCGTAGACGATGCCGGCGAACTCGCGTTCCACAATACCGTGGGGATCGTCGTTACGCCGCGAGATGGCGCTGCGCACTTCCGTTTTGGCCAGATCGATCTTGTCCTGCCGGAAGGCAGGGGCCGTCAGAACGTCATGAAAGACGCCGAGCACCTCGTCGGTGTTCTCCTTCAAGCAGGAGAACGACGCTTGTCCGAAGCTCTCGTCGATGGAGGACTCCACTGACGCCGCAATGTTCTCCAACTCTTCGTCGAGCTGATCGCCGCTCTTGTCCTGGGTGCCGCCGCTACGCATCACCGTGCCGGTTATCCCGGCAAGCCCCACTCGGTCTGGTGGATCGAAGAGATTGCCCGTGCGCACCAACGCGGATCCGCGTATAACCGGCAGTTCGTGGTTCTCCAGCAGATAGAGCTTTATGCCATTAGGTAGAGTGAACGTGGCCACATCGGGAATCTTGATCGGCCTGAGTTCGGGATATTTCAGCTCCTTATAAGTGGGAATCACACCAGCGGCCGCGCGGGATTTTGACGCCGGCTGAGCACCGGCAGTAGCGGCTAGCAGGAGCGCGATAGTGATATTGCGCTTCATTGCTTTTCTCCTGAGGGGGCCGGCGCCGGCGGAGCGTGCGCCGCGCCAGCAGTCTGCGCCGGCTGAAAGTTGAAAGCCTCGGTACGCGCATTCGAGATGAAATATTTTCGCGCCACCCGCTGCACATCCTCTGCGGTGACCTTATCGATGTCGTCCAGAGACGTGAATAGCTTTCGCCAGTTGCCAAAATTGACGTAGTAACTGGTCAGCAATTGCGCTAGGCCCGAGTTGTTGTCGAGGCGGCGGATCAGCGAGGCGCGGGTCTTAGTCTTCACCCGAGCCAGAGTGTCCGCGTCCACCTTTTCGTTTTTGAAATGCTCCAGAATCTCGTCCAGGAGTTTCCGGTTTTCATCGACGGTGTGTCCCAGGGACGGGACAACAAAAAACAGGAATAGGTTCGGGTATTTGGTGCCCGGAACGCTGTCGTCGGCTTCCGCGGCAAGCGAAATCTGCTTATCGCGGACCATTTGTTTATAGAGAATGCCCGTTCTGCCGCCGGCCAAAATGCTGCTGATGACGTCAAACACAGGATCATCCTTATCGTATTGATCGGGGCGTTTGTATACGATCGCATCAAATGGCTGGGCAGGAGACTCGATCTGCGTCTGGCGCGGGCCATCCTGAAGCGGCTCCACAGTGTGTACGGGCGGGGGCAGGGGACCCGCCGGCAGCCGGCCGAAGTACTTCTCGGCCAGGTCCCGGATCTGCTTCGGGTCAACGTCGCCGGCAATGCCCACGGTGATGTTCGCAGGCACGTAGTAGGTCTTGTAGAACTGCTGGGCATCGCGCACGCGAAGATTCTGAATATCGCTGGACCACCCGCTGGGCGGACGCCGGTAGGGATGGGCCTCGAATGCCGATGCCACCAGCGCCTCGAACAATTTGCCCTGCGGGCTGGACTCCACGCGCATGCGCCGCTCCTCCATCACCACGTCGCGTTCCTTGTAGAATTCGCGAAATACCGGGTGCAGGAAGCGCTGTGATTCCAAGTTGAACCAGAGTTCGACGCGGTTGGCGGGCAGATTGTAAAAATACTCAGTGGAGTCGTAGCCGGTGCCGGCGTTCAGCCCGACTCCGCCGTTCTCTTCGATGATAGTGGGATAAAGATTGGGTATGACATACGAATCCGCCTTGTCGATCGCGGCTTTTACTTCAGACGCGAGCTCTTCGATCTTCTTCGGATCGGCGTGCGGCCCTTTGCGACGCTCCTGGTCGAGCCGGTCGTAGACGTCTTCGATACCGTCCAAGGCCTTTTTTTCTTCCGGCCAGTTCTTGCTGCCGACCGTCTCGGTGCCTTTGAAGGCCATGTGTTCAAACATATGGGCCAGGCCTGTCTTGCCTTCGGGATCGTCAACGGACCCCGCGTTGACGTACGTGTGGAAGGAAACGACCGGCGCCGCGTGCCGCTCGAGAACGATGAAGTGCAGGCCGTTCGCCAGCGAGAACTCGGTCACCCGCTTTTCGAACTCTCTGAGGTCCTGGGCAAGGATGCCTAACGGCGCCAGGAGGAGGATGGCGAAGAGCTTAACGGAAATCACTCCTTCATTGTAATGTGCAGGGCACTTATCTTGCGGTGACCGTTATTTCAATTCGTGCGGTGCCCACCAGTTTGGCCACGCCAACCGTGGTTCGTGCCGGGCGGGGATCCTTAAAGTACGTTGTGTAGACCGCGTTCATGCGTGGAAACAGTTCCATGTCGGTGAGGTAGACCTGCACCGCAACGGCATCCTCGAACCCCTTTCCGGCCTCTTTCAGGACTAAGCCGATGTTGTCGAGGGCCTGCCTGACTTCGGCTTCGAATTCTTCGGGGATCTTGCCAGTCTTCAGGTCGGAGCCGGTCTGGCCGGCCACGTACAGAGTGCCATCCACCAGGATACCGGGGCTGAACGGACGGCCGGTGGGGAAATCCTTCGGCTGAATGACTTTCTTATCAGCGGCCGCGAGCGTGACAGCCAAAATCAGAGAGAGCAGAATTGTGCGCATAAACGAGAGCTTACAATAAGCAGACGGGTGGCGCTGGATTACTTTTTGGTGAGTTTCAGATTGAGGACGGCTTCTTTGCGGGAATCGAAAGAGCTCAATGTTTTCGTAGGGCTCGAAGCGCCTTGATTGTTGTCGGCCTTGAGCTCATAGTCCACGTCGGGGCTTAAACCGTGGAAGTAATAGGCGCCGTTCTCCTTTGTAATGAAGGAGCGGATTTGCAGCGTCTTGGTGTTCTTGAGCTGCACCACTGCGCCGTTGACTGCGGCGTCGCTGGTGTCAAACACCGTGCCATGGACCGTGCGGACGTTCTGATCCTCGCCTTTCTTAGAAGCAGCGAACGCAGCCGTGGCGAAGGCAAGCAGCACAGCAGCCGCGACACAGCCGGCACGGAGAATCAGATTCTTGCCCATAGGATGATCCCTATCTTCATTAGACCAAAACGTGTGGGCCAGTGGAGGACGGTAGGCACGGACACTATTTCCAGTCCTCCTCCTCTTCCTCTTCCTCATCGGAGAGCTCTTCGTCTTCATCGTCCAGGCTATCGGCGGATTCGAGTTCCAGAGGGTTCTTGCCGACGACTTTGAGATCCGCGCCGCATTCATCGCAGCTTAGCGAGTCCCCTTCGTCAACATCTTCCTCGTCTACGTCGATTGAACCTTCGCACACGGGACAAGTGACCATAAAGGCGCTTCTGCTTATAGCTTATATCAGAACTTTCAGCCGTCAATCCTAAATCAGGTCTTCTGCTGTTTTGCCAGGCGGCGGCGTGTGGTCGCCGGCACGATGTGCTTCAGACGGAGATACATGAACATCTGGGCGCGATCAGCGAGCTCGTATTCTTTCATGAACGGTATCATTTCTTTTCGGGCCATAAGGAATCATTGTAACCGCGAACGCGCGTGCGCTGAGACGCCCCGAATCCGTACATAACCAAACTGCTCAACGCCGAACCGCCTCTAACCGATCTCTTGCAGCAGGCGCACAATCAGGGCCGTCCACCCTGTCTGGTGATTGGCTCCGCAGCCCCGGCCGTTGTCTCCGTGAAAATATTCGAAGAACCATGCCAAGCCGCGCCAATGCGGATCCTCTGCGAAGACGCGCATATCACCCTGCCAGGGGCTGCGGCCAGAGGCGTCGGGAAGGAAAATAGCGGCCACACGGCGCATCAGCTCGCCCGCAACCTCCTTCAGATTCATCATCCTGCCGGAGCCGGTGGGACACTCGACGCGCAGGGTGTCGCCGTAGAAGTAATGGTAACGTTCGAGGGCCTCGATGAGAAGATAGTTCATGGGGAACCAGATGGGCCCGCGCCAGTTGGAATTCCCGCCAAACAGGCCGTCGGTCGACTCGCCAGGCTCATAATCCACCCACCGCTCTTCTCCGTCCGCGCGCAACACAAAGGGCTGTTCGCGGTGAATTCGCGACAGCGATCGAATTCCATAAGGCGACAGAAATTCGTTGGGATCGAGCAAGTACCGGAGGACGCGCTCCAGACGGTTGCGGGATGGGATCGCCAGCAGCCGGTGAGCCGTTTTGCCGCCCATTTCCATGTAAGAGATCTGCCGTGCCAGATCACGGCGGTTGTGCAGGAACCATTCCATGCGCTTGCGAAAGCCGGGGACCAGATCGATGGTTGATTGATCCAGAATCTCGGCGGCGAACAGGGGCACCAGCCCCACAACCGAGCGCACGCGTAGCGGCAGGTTGACGCCGCCAATCTGCAGCTGGTCGTAGTAGAAGCCCTCTTCCTCGTCCCAAAGGCCAGTGCCGCCCAGGGTGTTCATGGCATCGGCGATGGCTACGAAGTGCTCGAAGAACTTGGAGGCGATGTCTTCATATGAAGAATCGTAGGTTGCCAGTTCCAGCGCCATGGAGAGCATGGTGACGCAGTAGAAAGCCATCCACGCGGTTCCATCGGCCTGCTCCAGGGCACCGCCTCCGGGAAGAGGCTTCGACCGGTCGAAGACGCCGACGTTATCCAGACCCAGGAATCCGCCGGCAAAAACGTGCTTGCCCCGAATGTCCTTGCGGTTCACCCACCAGGTAAAATTGAGCAGCAGCTTCTGGAAGACGCGGGCGAGAAACTCCCGGTCGCGCCCGCCGCGCCGCCCCGTCATCTTGTAAACGCGCCAGCAAGCCCAGGCGTGAACGGGCGGATTCACATCCGAGAATGCGAATTCATAGGCGGGAATCTCGCCGTTGGGATGCATATACCACTCGCGCAGCAGCAACACCAGTTGATCCTTGGTGAACTGCGGGTCGAGCTGCGCGAACGGGATCATGTGGAACGCCAGGTCCCAGGCGGCATACCATGGGTACTCCCAGTTATCCGGCATGGAAATGACGTCGCGGTTATACAAATGGCCCCAATCGGAGTTGCGGCCCTCCAATCGGCTAGCCGGAGGCGGCGGTTGTGCCGGGTCTCCCTCGAGCCAGTCCGCCACGCCGTAGTGGTAGAACTGCTTGGTCCACAGCAAGCCGGCATAAGCCTGCCGCGTGATGGAACGCGCGTCGTCGTCGCCGCACAACAAATCGGTGTAGAACGCGTCCGCCTCCTGAATGCGCTGCTGCAGGACCGAACGCTCTGGCAGTCTCTTTGGCGATAGCGGCAAGACGCTAAGCCGCAAACTCACCGTCTTGCTCTCCCCGGGGGCCAGGTCGAGGCGGTAATACATCGCCGCCTTGGTGCCGACACCCTGCGGGTTCACCGCGTCCCGCTGGCCATGAATTACGTACTCGTGGAACGAATCCTTGACGAACGGCGTGGCGTTTTGCAGAACGAAAAGGCGCTGGAAATTGGTTTCATTCTCAGTGAAAAGCACTTCGGACGGCCGATCGAATTCGAGCTGATATTTTCCAAGCGTGCTATGCTCCGCCAGGATGTGCGTCTCATCGCCTCGCGACAATCTCGGTTTGGGCCAGTATCCCTCGCCCGTACGTCCCCACGACCAGGTGTTCCGAAACCACAACGTTGGCAGCAGGTGAAGCGTCGCGGCATCGGGCCCGCGGTTCGCGGCTTCAATTCGGATCAGAATGTCGTCCGCGTCCGCCTTGCCATATTCGGCGAAGACATCGAAGTAACGGCTGTCGCTGAAGATGCCGGTATCGAGAATCTCGAATTCCGGCTGCTGCCGGTTCCTGCGGCGGTTCTCCTCGACCAGCAGCGCATAAGGGAACTCGGCCTGCGGATACTTATAAAGAGCCTTCATGTAGGAGTGCGTAGGTGTGGAATCCAGGTAGAAATAGCACTCCTTGACGTCCTCGCCGTGATTGCCCTCCGGCCCGCCCACCCCGAACAGGCGTTCCTTCAGGATGGGGTCGCGGCCATTCCACATGGCCAGCGCGAAGCACATCCGGCCCTCGCGATCGCAGATGCCGAGCAACCCGTCTTCGCCCCAGCGGTACGCGCGGCTGCGCGCATGATCGTGCTGCAAATAATCCCAGCAGCTGCCATCCGCCGAATAATCTTCACGAACCGTGCCCCATTGCCGTTCGGAGAGATACGGGCCCCAGCGCTTCCAATTTTTCTCGCGCCGGGCATCCTCCCCCAGCCGCTCGCGCTCGGCATTCCTTTTCTCGCCCGCCATCAGACTCTCCCGTCCAGCACAATGATATTCTTGATCCCCGACCGATCGAAAATGGGCTCTCGGAATTGCTCGATGGCGAAGCGCCCCGTGATCAGGGAATTCACTGCGACCGGCCAGCGCTTGTAAAACACGCCGAGGTCGCGGATGGCTGACTCGAACGCATCCTTGCCCGAGTTAACGGTCCCCAGGATCACCTGATTCTTCAGCACCAGGCTAAACAAAACCGAATGGGCATCGATGGAGACAGGCTCACCGTGGCGCGGCACGCCCGTAAAACAGTAAACGCCATTCGGGCCGAGCGCCTTCAGCAGATCGAAGGCGGTCTGCGATGCGCCTGCGGCCTCGTACACCACATCGATATTACCTACGCGCGCGGCCAGTTGCTCCACCGAAACTGTCGCGGAAGAAACGTAGTGCGCGCCGAACTTTGCTACAAGGTCGGCCCTGGAATTCGACGGCATCTCTCGCGAGTAGACGAATGTCTCGAATCCGCTATTCACCAGTGCCATAGCCCCCAGCAGGCCCACGGGTCCGGCGCCCAGCACTACTGCCCGCTGGCGATCGTTTGCTGCGCGGCTCCATGGCAGCCGCTGCTGGATCGCGTGGATTTGGAGGAGTGCTTTCTCAGCGATGGTCAGCGGCTCAACCAGCACGGCCACAGCGCGTAATTCTTGAGGAACCGCGTTCAGGTACTTTTCATCGTCTACCACGAAATCGGTCATGAATCCGTGGTGTTGCTTAATGCCGCGCTCCCGAAAATCATCGGTGTAGCAGAAGTCCTGGCGGCCAGCACGGCAGGCCAGGCATTGGGGGTGCGGGCAGGGCCGTCGGACCATGGGAACCACCAGGTCGCCCGGCGCGAAGCGGCTCACGGCCGGGCCGGTTTCGACCACCTCCCCCAGCGACTCGTGCCCCAGCACCAGAAACTCGAAGCCTTCGGGTGGCGTGCCGTGATGGAAGCTCGCAATCTCCCGGTCAGTTCCGCACACGCCAACTTCCAGCATGCGAAGCTTGACGTCGGTGCGAGATGAGATTTGCGGTTCGTCAAGGGCCACGACCTCAATCTTGTGCTTCGCAGGGAAAACGGCGCCGGCTTTCATGCGTGATTCGTGGCACGGGCCTTCTTGCCTGTGCGTCTTTCATTTAATAACAAAACGCGCAGGCGCGAGTGGTGTGCTATCACGCAGCCCAGCAATTCTCGCGATAGGGTAGCGGCGCCCCAAACCGCGAGAATAACCGACCTTGCCAGGAATACTACCGCTTCGCCAGCGCAGTGGCAGTAGTGGGCTTGCCGTCGGGCGGCGTCGCCAGCGTCAGGGCAATCGTCGCCAGGCCCGTGCCCGCTGCCGAAATCCACTGGTCCACGCCGTGCGGGAATCCGTTGTCGAAATACGGCTGGAATCCCGCGGCGCGCGTGCGCACGTGCCACGACCCATCCTCCAGTTGTGTGTTCAGCAGGTACTGAACGCCCCGCTGGTAAGCCGGGTCGGAAACAGGCAGGCCGGAACTCTGCAGAGCTATCATCGCCAGGCCGGTAGTGTACGCGCTGCTCTCCATCGAGGCAATGTCGGACCACCCGCCGTCGGCGCGCTGCACCGCCAGCAGGTCGCCCCGTGCCTTGAGGAGGGCATCTTTGCTCTTGCCGCCCCACACCAGGCCCTGTAGCCGCCAGGCCAGGTCATAATGAGTCCTCGGTTGGAACTCGCCGATCCACGTGGCCGCCAGCTGAATCGATTTTGCGTACGCTGCCTTGTCCACTTGTGGCGCGTATAGTTGCAGACCGCGCATGGAAAGCACGGTTTGCCCGAGAGTGTCGGCGCACAGCGGAGGCCTGGCTTCGGGACCGAAGGCCCAGCGGCCGTCCGCCATCTGGTGCGTCTGGATGTACATCGCGACGGCATCGGTGCTGAGGTCGGGCTTGTAGCCCTCTGCGTCGAGCCCCAAAAGAACATACGCCAGAATCACCGGATTGGCGTTGAGCATCGGGACGAAAAAGCCCTGATGCAGAGCGTCGCGGCTCCCCTCGAGCGCCCCCGCATTAACCTTCACTTGCTGGGCCGATGTCTGCTCGTCCAGCCGGAACCCATTCTTGCGCGCCAGCCCGACAGCCATGGCTGTCAGGCTCTGATTGTGGCAGGAAAAGCAACCCGCTTTCGGCACGAAATTGGCATCGGTGCGCTGCAGCAGCGACAGGCTGCTCGGTATCGCGGCTTGAATCGTGTTGCCGTGCCGCATGGTTGCAGTCTGTACCAGGGCCGCCGGCTCGCCGCTTGTGGCCCCCGATTTCAGGAGAAGGCCAACTACTGCCGTGTTGCCGTGGAACTTGGCGAGATCCAGGGCCGTGCGGTCCGTATCTCCGGATCCCGGATGCTGGCTCTTGGCGTTGACGTTGGCCCCCTTCTCGAGCAGCATCTTCACCTGCTCCACCGGAAGCAGGTCGGACACCGCGGCGTACATCAGCGCCGTGCGGCCCGTCGGATCGGGTGCGTTCACGTCCGCGCCGTGCTGGAGTATCAGCCGGATCAGATTGGGATTATCCAGAACCGCCACCTGTTGCAGAGCGATGGTGTACTGCGTCGCGTCCAAATTGCGGGCTACCAGCAGATCTACGCATTTCGCGCAATCCGCTCCCGCAGCGTTCGCCAGCGCGATTCCGCCAATGTCTTTGAACTCGGCGCCGCGGTCGAGCAGCGCCTTCATGATCTCCGCATCGCCAGCCAGCGAAGCTTCCATTAACGGCGACGATTCCGCCTTGGGATTCGACGTGGGATTGGGATTCGCGCCGTGGGCCAGCAGCAGTTTCACGATCGCCGCGCCGCCGGGGCGGCCTGAGGCAACCATCAGCGGCGTCCGTCCGTCTTCCGACCGCGCATTCACGTCCGCGCCGTGAGCCACCAAAACTCGAGTCTTGTCCAGATCGAGCGCGGCCCACATCAGTGCGGTGGCCCCGTCGTCGTTCCGTTTGTTCGGATCGGCGCCCTGCTTGATCAGCCGATCCAGCGTTGCCGCGTCGGTATAGAGCACAGCGTACATGAACGGCGTCGAGCCTTCAGGCCCGCGCGCATTCAGAAGTTTGGGATACTCCGTCAACATCTTGTTGAACGTCTGCCGATCGGCCACGCGCAGCGTCTCCACCATCGCTACTGCCTTCGGATTCAACGGTGCTAACTCGACCTCGTTCGCCAGAGAGTCCGGCCATTCCGCGCCCTGCTCGATCCACGCCCTGATGATCTGAACCTGCTCCGGGCGGAGAGCCCCTGTGGGCGGCATCTGCAATCCAAAATCGGATCCAGCTAACCGGTGATAGAGAAAGCTGTTTTCGCTGCTGCCCGGCACCACCCGCCGGACGCCCGGCTTCAGTACCGAGCTTTTGCGGTCGACGCGCAGCCCGTTATTTTGCACCTTCGGTCCATGGCAGCCAATGCAGTTCTGGCGGAAAATCGGCTGCACATCGCGCGCAAAATCCACTTTGGCGGGCATTTGAGAAAACAACTGCGGAACGAGGCACAGGCCCGCAACGGTTACGGCGAACGATCTGAACATTTAGCTCCTCCAAGGTAGATCCACCCAACGATCTCTTGTGTTGAGGATCGGTTGAGTATACCCCGGAACGCCAGTTTCCGCAGCCATCTAAGGTTAGAATGCAGAAGGCAAAGCTAAAATGGCCGCGCTTCGGATGGCCGCGATGACCTATATGGAGTAAGAGTTTATCTCGATGCTGCGACCCTAGTACCCTGGCATTCCGCGCAGGGACAGATTTTGCGGAAGTGTTCGAAAGAGTAGATACCCGTGTTGTGCCCGTCGCTCCACATGATGCGAATGGCGTAATGGCCCACCGGCTCCACGTCCAGCATTTTCAGCGCCGGCTTAAACATGGGAAAGGCCGAGGCCGCGGGTTTGGTGGTAGGCGGCGTGCCGTGAGCGCCGGTACAAGTGGCGCAAGGGCAGTTTTCGCGGAGATAATCCAAAGCGTAGCTGCTGGCGTGGCCGTCCTTCCAGTCGATGGTGATGCCCTTGGATTTGGAAATAGCGATGTGGTCGGGATCGGTTGAAGGCATGAATTTAGTTGAGGAGCCGCTCGACGTCCCGGATCCCGGAAATGCGGCGCATGGCCGACACGAGCTTTTCGAGCTGTTTTTTGTCGCGCACGTCGACGGTCATCTCGACCAGCGCGCCGTCGGCCGCATTGACTTCGGTGCGCGCCTCCAGGCTGCGAATGTTGGTGTTCTCCGTCGACAGTACGGACGTGAGCTGCGCCAGCAGGCCCGGGCGGTCGTCAGTGTGGATGACGATTCTGACCGGGAAAGCATCTGCGGTATTGCGCGCCCACTCAACCTCGATCTTGCGCTCCACATCGTAGAGCAGGTTCTGAACGTTGGGACACATTTTGGCATGTACGGCGATTCCCTTGCCCCGCGTCACATATCCGACGATGGCTTCCCCGCG
>Ga0210409_10006772_pt1 | contig 11890 bp, 8 predicted proteins | sample IncBWH17MmetaG_FD_161649 | JGI IMG/M metagenome (GOLD analysis project Ga0210409, IMG submission 161649) | Forest soil microbial communities from Barre Woods Harvard Forest LTER site, Petersham, Massachusetts, United States - Inc-BW-H-17-M | ecosystem: Environmental > Terrestrial > Soil >...
GGTGCATGCGCCGAATGAGATCACGAAGGTTTGCCGCTATTTCCGGCCTTCCAGGAAGGCGTCGCGATTTCCTCGTCCAATGCCAGGCAAAAGCTCTGCGGTGCCAGCGCAGGACCGTGTCGGGCTGCATCATGTGAAGACATCGCCGCCAATCGGACCAGAATCGGCACAACACAATCCACAACAGCCGGTCGCCACGGTGGAGGTGCAAGCGACGCGGCGCGTTGTTTTGAAAAACCGCAAGTTGGTGACGAAGCGCCAGGATCTCCGTCTGCAGACCGGCACGGGTTCGAAAAGTGGAGACCACCAAAGCGAAAAGAGCGACGAAAAAGGAGCTCATCGTGGTAACCGCCATGATCTCACGAATGATCGGAACCTCTGTGTTTTCAGATGGGACGGAGTTTTCGGTAACCACAGGATCGTTAAAGCCAGGGCACATGGGGCAAAATGCCCTCTAACTTTTCTAATTTCGCGGTGGGTTCAGGCGGTGGGCTAAATCTCAATCAAAGTAGTTATAGAGTCTTGGCAGGCCATTTAGAGCCGCAGCCCAGAGTTCGCAAAGTGAACATCAGCCTTCTCAGTTCCGACCCGTTCTGGTGAGAAGTTGGATTCCTTCCGGTCATTTTACCATCCAGAAGGTACATCACTTCCAGCGTCACGATACCGCGTTATTCAACCGGCTTTCTCCGTAGTACTGCCGCCGCGATACATATTGAACAACTTGGCGAGCGTACCCAGCGCGCCCAGAGCGGTCGTCACGTAGGCGGCGGAAGATTGCCACAGCGCGTTTTGGGTGGTAAGCAAGAACGCTCCAAGGAGAATCATGGTAGTGAGGAACGCGCCGTGCATTCTTCCCCAACCACTCCGCCGCGATTCGCGCACCCACTCCTGTTTCAATCCCGCGGACGCTACGGATCGAAGGAAGCGCCGAAAGCTCTCGTTCATCAGGCGAAACTGCGGATCTGTCGTGATGAGACCGTGGCGAACCAACTGTCGAATCGCCCTTCCATTGGTGGGATTCAGCAGTCCATCCTCGGCCAGTTGGGCGAGCACAAATTTCTGGTCATCCGAACATTCCTTCCAGACCAGTCGGTAATACCCATCCGCCCGCTCCAGGATTTCGGAGACAACCGTTTCCTCTGAGTCAATGTTCTCCTTCTTGATGTCTTTAGCGAGTTGCGCGCCGATGGGCCACAGAGCAGCCATCGGGCCGCACTCTTTCCAGATAAAGTCTCGCGATGGGCCCTCATACTGCTTGAGCCAATGGAAAGGTTCTTCGCGCAGATCAATCAGTTCGAGAGTGGGAAACATGCGACCGTAGTCTTCCGAAGACGCGGGGACGGTCATAACAACGGCGAACTGCGTATTCTCTCTTTTTTCAAGTCGCTGGAGAAGAATCACCTTTTGGCTGTCGAGTTCGGGATCGTTCCAACTGTGTTCGAAATGCAGGATCTCGATTACGCAATTCGTGGGCACCTTGTCCAGGTCGAAATCTTCCGCCCATCTTGGGCCGCGCGTCTTTTCCGTCAGGTCTATGGTCGATTTCTGAGCGTCCAGGTGCCAGTCCGAAACAGGTGGCACAAGAACGAGGACATTTCGACCCTCGCGAATGGATTCAGCCAACTTTAGCGCTCCTGTTATTCTCAGCGGGGCGACATAAAAGAGAAAAATCCTACGCACGAGCGCCCAGACAATGAGACCTATCGCAACAATCACGACCGCTGCGACCGTTGCTCCAGACAATATCTGGATCCCGGAGGAAGGCGCAAGGCTCGAAGTGATCAAGAAGTCGGGTTCAGGTTCTCCTGGTTTCGGAACCTCGTTGCCGCTGCCCGGCAAATGGACGCCATGCCAGCGAAGCGTCACACTTCGTCCGTTATTGTCCCAGAACCAGTCGGGGACATCGTCCGGTTTGGAATCGGCACGGTCCGAGAGTACACCTAACATCTCCGCGGCAGTCTGGTTGTAGTCATGGTGAAATGCATAGAGAAGATTGTGGAACCAACCTGCGTAGAGGTCCCCGCCTTGCGGACAGCAGGAATGCTGGGCCACTGGAAGCTTGCCATCTTTTGGGAACAGAGGATCGAGCACAATCATGCTCCATGCGGGACTGTCGGTCTTTTGGAGTTCCGCACACGCATCTGAGCCGAGTTGATCGACGCCTGGTTTATCTTTGCAGCGCTCGATCGTCGACATCAGCCGTTGATTCAAAGCAGAAGCGAGATGCAGTTGCGCTCGTTTGATCTCTAGCCGACGTTCTACGGTCAGGCTAACGCGGAGCAGCGCCATAGGCGTCAGTACCCCCACCAGGAGGAGCAGCAAGACTAAGCTCAGAACGTAACATCGCCTCCAAGGGCATGAGTCCATCTCAGGGCGCGAGGAACCATGCTCTTCTCCGCTGTTCCGATAGATGCGCCTAAACCAAGTGGTTAGATAACGGCGCGGCCGGTCGAGCAGAGGCAGCACCGCGATGATCACGAAGAACACGAAATAGCCAAAAGGACGCAACTTAGGCTGCCACCAAATCGCCGCCAGCAGGAAAACCACGGCAATCAACATGGCGACGTTGGCAATCTCGGAACGGATCGTCTTCCTGTCGAGGGTCACACCCTTCTCTGTCCCTGGTGGATAGGCCCGAATACACCACACCGTCAGCAGAAAAGCAGTGTAAGGAATGGCAGCGCAGGCAATCAGGTTTTGCTCACTTGAACCGGAGAAACCCAAGAACAGAAACACGATAATCAGAAGGGCGTACGTAACAATTTGATACACATACGTGCTCATGCGAGCAGCATTGGGCCATAGCCACTCGGGTGCAAACTGCGGTCGGCGGATGGCGCACCAAATCACAATGGCTATGACGGGTGCCGCCAAAATCGCCAGAAGCAACGTTGACGCCATCGTTATGGCCTGAAGGCTGAGCGTCCGAACGTCGGTCAGATCCCGGTAGACAATGAGGGACCACGGTGCCTGAGATACACCAGTAACGTGCATCACGTGCGCCTGGTAATCGTGTCCAAAATACTTGATGACGAGGGAGTGGTGAGTGGCATGGCCGAAGGCCTCGGCATAGAGTTGCTTGTTCCAATCAGTCTCCTGCAGGAAGTTCTCGTGTAGGTTCCTGGTCTTATCGGCATGGAACAAGACAAACCCGGTTTCGTCGAAGAGGGCGAATCCATAACCGAAGGGCAGAATGGGGTCAATCAAGGAGAGCGGCTCGGAAGTCAGAACGGCGGACCCACCCGTCAGATCCTCTCTGATGCCGGACGCGAGGAGGTCTCGATTGCAGTCCTCAGTGCTCATGGTCAGGGCGGCAAGATATTCGAGCTTATTGGGAGGCAGAGTCGAATCAAAGTGAAACGCCGGAACCTCGCTATCGAGATAGGTAGATTTTGGTTGCGTGTAGATACGCGACCGAGACAAGTCGATCATCGGCGTGAGATATCCGCTACTGCTCCACTTGATGATCTGTTGTCCGTCATCGTCCGTCCAGAATGCATTGTTGACGTAATGGTAGATCTTTGCTTCGGGGGTCTCGTCTTTTGTCGGGAGTTGCCCGATCGGGGTAGACCTTCTCCTGATAACTTCCCGATGGTCGTGCTCAACTGCCGTAAGATCGTAGGGAAGGCTAGACACCTTGCACCAGTCCTGCAGTTGGTCCCGCATCAGCTTAAGTTCATCATGTATGTTTCTGGAGAGATTGTCGCCCAGACGATGTAACTGTTGTTCCGTGTCATCGTTCAGGGGAAAGCCCGCGGCGCTGAGGCCGGACAGTGTGAAGACGCAGGTCAGCAGAACAAGGAAAAGCCCGAGGAACCCAAGTTCGCGAAGCCGTAAACGCTCCCGCTTGTTGAGGAAAAAGATTTTCAGCACTGGACCGCTCATCAGAATGGCAAAAAAAAGGGCCGTCAGCCAGACCATGAACGTGGAAGAAATTGACAAGGCCTCCCACTCCAGAGCTTTGGACGATCTGAGCCCGCACAGGACCCATTCTTGCGCCGGTTCTTCCTGATTTGGTTCGTCATTGAAGACGTCGACCAGCACGGGCTGAAGGAAAAGCTTGTAACGGGTGCCGGCGAGTACAACATCGGTCAAGTGCATGGGCTTGTTCCGCCACACCCGATCCGTGTTCCGACTGACGGCGCCGTGCCCACCGCCCTGTCCGGACGCTGTTCCTGAGTGCCGGTCCGCGGACGTCTGTGTGCCCGCGGCGCTTCCTTCTGACTTGGTCTCTTCGGCAGCGCTTGACGGGTTGGCGTTTGCACCGTCGGCTTGGGCTTGCAGAAGATCGGTCAGGGTTGTGAACTGCGGACCGGACCGATTGCTCTGATAGACAATCGTTCCGCTTTTTGAAACCAGGAGAATGTCATCAAAGGGCAGGGAGCCGACAAGAGGCGTCAACACGCCGCTGAGTTCCAGAGTCCCGACATAGTCTTTGTGCGATCCTTCATGTCGGTGCGCGGTTAACACCAGCTCCCAGCGACCGTTGCGGCGCTGCACCCTCAATCTGGGTCCGGGCTTCGGCAGCCTGACCTGCGTCTTCTCGCTCTCTGGCAACTCGAAACTTGGCGCCAGGTACTTCAAATAGTCCTTGAGCGCCTCCCGGTCCATCGTGTCCTTGTCTTTCGATTTGTCCTCATTTCGGGGTACTACAAATTGCTTCAAATCCTGGTCCTTCCGCTCCGCCAAATCAGCGCTGAACTCAAGAATGCTGCCATGAATCGAGACCAACGCCTCAACTTGGTCGCCCAGCACCGCAAGGGATCGAAAATTTCGGTTGACCAGATATTCGCGCTGCGAAGCAACGTAAACGAAATAATAGATGCAGAAGGCTGAGGCCAGGACGGCCGCGGTAATCACGGGAAGAAGCCAAGATGTTGCAGGCTTTACTCCTGCCTTCTCCCAGCTAGAACTGGCCGCCAAGCCCTCAGAAGCCAAGATGCCAACCGGATCATCAGCCATAATTTCCTCCCTCTACCGCAGGCAGGGAGGTCTACTCGATTCTGGGGGAGCATATACCGTTGACACAAATGCGTCAAAGCGCGACAACCATTTGCGTTTTGTTACGAAATCAGAACAACGCGGTGTTTCCGCGCTCCGGGTGCTTCCCGCATCACTGAAGATTCTGCGTCCCGCGCAATTTTGTCGATGTCAGCCGGTTTCTCCGCTTGCGTACATGCCACATTTAATTCGCGGTGGTATGTGGAGGCCTTTCCTATGTTCATCGCTCCCTTCCGCGCCTCGGGGACTTTGCCCTCCTCCAAAGACACGTAAGTCATCACCCACGCCGCAAACTCCGATCCAGGATCCAAATGAACGAAATCCATCGCCCGGTCGGTCTTACCCATCTGCAAGAACGACCACGCGCACGAGCGGAACGCGAAATTCCCCGGATGGGTGTTTGACGAATTGGGTGTAATTGGGTGTATCATTGGGTGTCATGATCCAGCCCGCCAGCCTCAAGATTACCCCAGAAATTCTCGGCTTCATTGCCGAACTCGATGAATTCAAAGGAGCTTGGCGGGCTCTAGGTACCTTGGCTCCCGAGCGTCTATCTGCCCTCCGCAGGGTAGCCACCATTGAAAGCATCGGATCATCCACCCGCATCGAAGGCAGCAAGCTCTCCGACAGGGAGGTTGAAAGGCTGCTGGCCAACCTTGAAATCAAGTCCTTCCATACGCGGGATGAACAGGAAGTGGCCGGCTACGCCGAAACCATGGAGCTGATTTTCCAGTCCTGGGACGAGATCACCCTGACAGAAAACCACGTCAAGCAGCTGCACCGCGACTTGCTCAAATACAGCGAAAAGGACGCGCATCATCGCGGCGAATACAAGACCCAACCCAACAGTGTCGCGGCCTTTGACGAGACTGGAAAGCAGATCGCCATCGTGTTTGAAACGGCTGCCCCGTTCGACACGCCGCGCCTGATGACGGAAGTGGTCGGTTGGGCAAGGGAACAACTGGAGAGCCGGCAGCTGCATCCTTTGCTGATCATTGCCATTTTCCTCGTCGTATTTCTTGAAATCCACCCTTTTCAGGACGGCAACGGTCGTGTGAGCCGCATCCTGACCACCCTGTTGCTGTTGCGCGCTGGCTACGCCTATGTTCCCTATAGCTCACTGGAAAGCGTGATCGAACACAGCAAGGAAGGCTATTACCTCGCGCTGCGCCAGACGCAAGGGACGATCGGAACCGACACGCCGAACTGGCAGCCCTGGCTCTTGTTCTTCCTGCGTGCGCTTCAACAGCAGATGAAGCGGCTCGCCAAGAAAGTCGAAAGAGAGAAAATTGTTCTATCTGCCATACCCGAATTGTCCGTGAAAATCCTCGAGTATGCGCGTGAACACGGACGCGTCACCATCGGCGATATAGTTACACTGACCGGCACAAGTCGGAATACTCTCAAGCAGCACTTCCGCCAGCTTCTGGAAAAAGGCCACCTGGCAATGCACGGCAGAGGTCGCGGCGCCTGGTATGGGTTGGCATAGGGTCGAGAACTTTGTGGCCACACATAAAGAAGATGAAGAATCTGAGCGCGGAAGGAATCCAGCTTTATCTGCTGATTTAAGAGTTATGGTTCTATTGAGAATTGCATAATATAGTTACATAGGAAACAATTCCGCCTGCCGCCAGAAGGCGATGATCAGCGAGGGACGCTTCCGCATCCGGTGCAGGGCTTTGCGGGCATAATGGCTCAGTTGCCCGAAGTTCTGCGGGCAGAGGTTCGGCAACTCGTGTTGTTTCCAGTGCGACCACAGGTACTCGACCGGATTCAGTTCCGGCGCATAGGCGGGAAGAAACTCCAGCCAGAGGCGACCCCGCTGCTGGCTCACGAAGTCCCACACGGCGCGGCTGCGATGTCCCGGCAAACCGTCCCAGACAATCAGCAACTTGCTTGGAATGTGACGCAACAGATGCGAGAGAAATTCGATGATCTGCGGACCGCGGATTGCGCCGGGAAACAATCGGAAATAAAAGTTCCACCACGTGACTCCCGCCATGGCCGACAGCGTCTTCCAGTTAAAGTGATATTGCAGCACCGGCGTTTGTCCCTTCGGCGCCCAGGTGCGGCAGCGATGCGGGCGTTCGCTCAATCCGCTTTCGTCGATGAAGACGATGGTGCGGCCCTCTTTTTGGGCTTTTTTTTAATCTCCGGCCAGCGCTGCTGCTTCCACCGCCGAATCTTGTCTTCATCGCGTTCCAGCGCACGGCCTACCGGTCGCTGGCAACTCCAGCCCAACTGGCGCAGAATCCGCCACGCCTGCACGGGATGATACTTCACCCCGCATTCGCGCTCGATTAGATCCGCCACTCGCCACGACGTCCACAGTCCGGTCTCGTAGCCCAGCGCCTCGGGTCCGCGCTTCAGCCCTTTCTCGATCCGCCGCAAGTCTTCCGGGCGCAGGCGCGGTCGTCGTCCAGCGTGCCCGGCTTTCTTCAGCGCCCGCACCCCGCCTTGCCTCAGTTGCACCGCCCAACGGCTGACTGACTGACGGTGTACTCCGACTTGCCGAGCCACTTCGGCTTGATGAACTCCTTGGCGCAACAGTTCCGCCGCTCGCAGCCGTCAATCTGGCGAAAACCAACTCCAAGGACAGAGTGCTCCAGATCAGGGCTTACCTCCGCGACATTTCGCGGAGGCCGTGGATCAGGACTTTCTCGTCAAGGACCCAGCTCGAAAGGTCACGGTCCCGACTCAGCTGCGCGACACTGATCGGACGACCTTGACCTGGTTGCAGTTGCGACGTGCGCTCTCAAAGCTAGATCTGAGAGACCGCGTTCTCTTGGAACTTGACATGACGAATGCACTCCGTCCCGGCGAACTGTTCGCGCTCCGCTGGCAGTGTTTCAGCCACACCGAATGCACCATGCGGCTCGTGGAAACCGTATACAAAGGCAAAATCCGACCCTGGGGTAAGACTCGAAAGAGCTTGGGATCCGTGCACGTTCCGAAAGAACTGGCCGACGATCTCTGGCTCTGGAAGCAGCGCTGCCCCGACCCGTCTCCGGATGCGTTCATCTTCCCGAACAAAAAAGGCGGGTTCATGGACAGCAACAACTACCGGAATCGGGTTCTGCACGGATTGGCGCAGGAACTTGAGTTGCCCAAGCTGACCTTCCAAGTGATTCGGCGCACGATTGCGACGCTGGCGCAAAAGAAGGGGACAGTGAAGGACATTCAAGGCGTGCTCAGGCACTCCCGCATCGCAACGACAACTGACGTTTACATGCAGGAGATTCCGGAGAGCGTGCAGAAGACGGTCGACGCCATCAGTGCCGAGCTTCGACTCCTTCCTAATTTGGAAGAGGTCACGCGCGGGACGAGCGTTTTGCTACCAAATGCTACCAAACTGAAAAGTGGGATGTCTGCAAGTAATTGAAAAGATGGTGGACCTGGTCGGGATCGAACCGACGACCTCTTCCATGCCATGGAAGCGCGCTCCCAGCTGCGCCACAGGCCCACTTTTTGGGGACACTACTGTTCTGGTGCTGGTGACCTCAATTATTCTCGCCGTTTAGGGGGAGATAGTCAACGCGGGGAGCCGTGAGACCGAATCAGTTTGCAAGGTCGGATGCAGCAGCCGTCGAGCTTTGCTCGCCGGACAGCCGAGGGCGGCTGTCCTCACAAAATCCTACACAACCACAAAAGGCACGAAAGAACACGAAGGGAAATCTTTTGAAGGACGATTTCTTTCGTTTCTTCCACAGGGGTTTTCTGCCATAATTGATTGTGCACGCCACCTGCACAATTTTCCAAAAACAATTTAAAGCGAGGAAGAGATGCCAGCAAAGTACATCTTTGTGACTGGGGGAGTTGTGTCTTCACTCGGCAAGGGACTTGCCGCGGCTTCGATCGGATGCCTGCTGGAGAGCCGCGGGATCAAAGTTAACCTGATGAAGTTCGATCCTTATCTGAACGTGGATCCGGGCACAATGTCGCCGTTTCAGCATGGCGAAGTGTTCGTGACCGACGACGGTGCGGAGACCGATCTGGACCTTGGGCACTACGAGCGCTTTACGCACTCGAGACTTTCTCGCGACAACAACTGGACGACGGGGCGGATTTACGAACAGATCATCGCCAAGGAACGGCGCGGAGATTATCTGGGAAAGACGGTGCAGGTGATTCCGCACGTCACCAATGAGATCAAGGCGGCGATGAAGAAGGTGGCGCAGGAAGTCGATATCGCGATTGTGGAAATTGGCGGGACGGTGGGCGACATCGAGTCACTGCCGTTTATGGAAGCGATCCGGCAGATGCGGCAGGAGTTGGGGCGCGAGCATACGTTGTTTGTGCACGTGACGCTGGTGCCGTTTATCGCGGCGGCGCAGGAACTGAAGACGAAGCCGACGCAGCACTCGGTAAAGGAATTGTTGAGCATCGGAATTCAGCCGGATATTTTGCTTTGCCGGACGGACCGCTTCCTGGCGAAGGAGATGAAGTCGAAGATCGCACTGTTCTGCAACGTTCCGGAAGAAGCAGTGATTACGGCGAAGGATGTGGCGTCGGTGTACGAAGTGCCGCTGGTGTTCGCGAATGAGAATGTGGACACACTGGTGCTGAAGCATCTGCACATGGAAGCGAAGGAGCGCGACCTCGCGAAGTGGGAGGATATTGTCCACCGCGTGTACAACCCGAAGGACACCGTCACGATTGGGATCGTAGGCAAGTATGTGGAGTATGAAGACTCGTACAAGTCGCTGAAAGAGGCGCTGGTCCACGGCGCGCTGGCGCACAATCTGAAGCTGCAACTGAACTGGATTGAGGCGGAGGGGCTGGAGACCGGCGACAAAAGCTACGAAGCGCAACTCGAGGGATATGACGGGCTTTTGGTGCCGGGTGGGTTTGGGAAGCGCGGGATCGAAGGGATGCTGACCGCGATCCGATATGCGCGCGAGAAGAAGGTTCCGTACTTTGGGATTTGCCTGGGGATGCAGACAGCGTGCATCGAGTTCGCGCGGAATGTGGTCGGGCTGGAAGAGGCGAACTCGAGCGAGTTTGATCCGGCTACGCCGCATCGGGTGATTTACAAGTTGCGCGAGTTGCGCGGCGTGGAGGAACTGGGCGGAACCATGCGGCTGGGCGCATGGACTTGCAAGATCGAGCCGAATACACTGGCGCACAAGATCTATGGCGTGCTCGAAATCAGCGAGCGGCACCGGCATCGGTACGAATTCAACCGCGAGTACGAGGAGCCATTAGTGGCTGCCGGGCTGCGAATTTCAGGGTCAACGCCGGACGGGACTTACGTGGAGATGATCGAGTTGGCGGATCATCCACACTTTATCGGGTGCCAGTTCCATCCTGAATTCAAATCGAAGCCGCTCGAGCCGCATCCTTTATTTAAGACATTTGTGGGAGCGGCTTACGAATGTAGGCAGAAGCGGAAAGCTGAGAAAGAAACGGTCGAAGTGGAGATGTTCCACCGGCCGGAGCGAGTTGCGGGACGATAGAATACCCACGAAGGACACGAAGTTACACGAAGGCCTCTCAGGGCGTCGTGTTCTTGCGTGTCCTTAGATTTTTGGAATGACAACTTCTTTCCAAGTCGGAGACATCCATATTGGGTCGGGTGATCTGTTTCTGATCGCCGGACCGTGCGTGATCGAGAGCGAAGAGCACGCGATCCGGATGGCGGAAATCATCAAGGGAGTGACGAAGTCGCTCGATTTTCCATTTATCTTCAAAGCGAGTTATGACAAAGCGAACCGAACGTCGATTCGAAGCTATCGGGGGCCGGGGCTGAAGGAAGGTCTGCGGATTCTGAAGAAGATCAAGAATGAGCTGAACCTGCCGGTGTTGACCGATGTGCATGAGACGGCGGACGTCGCGAAGGTCGCGGAAGTGGTGGATGTGCTGCAGATTCCTGCATTCCTCAGCCGGCAGACCGATCTTGTGGTGGCAGCGGCGTTGAGCGGGCGCGTGGTCAACATCAAGAAGGGGCAGTTTGTTGCTCCGTGGGACATGCGGCATGCGGTGGAGAAGTGCCGCGAGGCGGGGAATGCGCAGGTTTTTCTCACCGAACGCGGGGCGAGCTTTGGCTACAACAATCTGGTGGTTGATATGCGATCGCTGCCGATCATGCGGAAGTTTGCGCCGGTCGTTTTCGATGCGACGCACTCAGTGCAGTTGCCATCTTCGCAGGGGGACGACAAAGGGCCGGCGGTGAGTGGGGGACAGCCGGAGTTTATCCCGGTGCTGGCGAGGGCGGCGGTGGCGGCTGGGGTGGATGGCGTGTTCATGGAAGTGCACGACAATCCGAAGGAAGCGAAGTCGGATGGGGCGAATGCGCTGGAGTCGACCAAGCTGCGGGGAGTCTTGAAGGAATTGCTGGCGGTGAAGAAGGCGCTGGCGGAGGCACATGCGACGCCGTGACGTAGTGGGCGACGGGACACCAGCGCTGAAGCGCTCTTAAACGGACTCCTGACGCGGCGCTAAAACGCCACTCTTCCACGAAGGGGCGGCTATCGCCGCCCCGTTCATTCCTAGACGCCCTGATTATTCCAGCACCCAGATGTTCTTCTTGGCGCACATCTCCTTGAGGATTTTTGGCCACACGGTGACACGGACTTCTCCTAAGTGTGCTTTGCGGAGGAGGAGCATCAGGGTGCGGGACTGGCCGATGCCACCGCCAATGGAGAGCGGGAGCACGTTGTTGATGATTCCCTGGTGGTAGGGGAATTTTAGATTGTCGAGCAGGTTGGACATCTCGAGTTGCTTGCGCAGGGTTTCGGCATTCACGCGGATGCCCATGGAGCTCGGCTCGTGGCGGCGCTGGGTGACGTGGTTCCAGACCAGAATGTCGCCCTTGAGACCGTGGGTCTCGCGGTTAGTCTGATTGCTGGTGTCGGTGATCCAACCGTCTTTTAAGGGCCATCCAATACCG
>Ga0210409_10006773_pt1 | contig 11889 bp, 7 predicted proteins | sample IncBWH17MmetaG_FD_161649 | JGI IMG/M metagenome (GOLD analysis project Ga0210409, IMG submission 161649) | Forest soil microbial communities from Barre Woods Harvard Forest LTER site, Petersham, Massachusetts, United States - Inc-BW-H-17-M | ecosystem: Environmental > Terrestrial > Soil >...
TGAACTTGCTCTGGACGGCCCGGAGTTTGCACGATACGCTGTCAGCGCGATTCCTGCTCATCTATTCGGAACGGCAGTCGGCCTGCGCAAGGGTCTCAATCCCGACGCGCCGAAGAATCTGACACGTGCCGTGGTGCTCCGCTCTGTCGGGAGACGCGCGGCGAAAAGGAGAGGTGCTTGAGCACCGAAGCCAGCACCATCACTGCGGGCCCTCGCCTGCGGCGCACCCTTACCCTCTGGGATCTGGTCCTCTACGGCATCATCGTCATTCAACCCGTGGCACCGATGTCTGTTTTTGGCGTGCTCAGCGACCGTGGCAAGGGACACGTCGTTACCGCGATTCTGATTGCCATGGTGGCCATGCTCTTCACGGGCATCAGCTACGGGCGCATGGCGCGGGCCTACCCAAGCGCTGGCTCGGCATTCACCTACGTCGCTCAGGAAATCAATCCTGCGGTTGGCTACGTAACCGGATGGAGCATGGTGATGGATTACATGCTCAATCCGTTGATCTGCACGATCTGGTGTGCGGGCCAAGCACATCAATTTGCTCCCGGCGTGGCTTCCTGGATCTGGAAGATTTTCTTTGGAGTGGTCTTCACCCTTCTCAATATTCGCGGCATCAAAACATCCGCGCGCATCAACACGGTCATGGCGATTCTAATGGGCATGGTGGTGGTCGTTGTGGTCATCGCTGCCGCTCGTTACATCTTCGGCGTCCCGCATGACGCTTCGTACTTCACTACACCCTTCTACGATCCGCACACGTTTTCCTGGGGGGGCGTTTTCGGCTGTACTTCCATCGCCGTCTTGACCTATATCGGCTTCGACGGGATCTCCACGCTTTCCGAAGAAGCCGAAAATCCCCGCCGCAATATCCTGCTGGCAACCGTGCTGACGTGCCTGGTAATTGGCATTCTATCGGCCATCGAAGTCTACGTTGCCCAACTCATCTGGCCCGCCTCGCAGCCTTTCCCCGACATCAACACCGCCTATTCCTACGTTGCCGGACGCGCTTGGGCGCCGCTGTTCACCGTCGTCGGCTTCACACTGCTTCTCGCTAACTTCGGTTCTGGAATGGGCGCACAGCTTGGCGCGGCGCGTTTGCTTTATGGCATGGGCAGAAGCGAAGCGCTGCCGAAGTCCTTCTTCGGGGCGGTCGATCCCAAGAACCGCGTCCCACGCAATAATGTCATCCTGGTTGGCGCTGTTGCCATCATCGGTGCTTTCCTTCTGGAAATCGTAGCGGGGTATAAAACCTATGCTCTGGGCACGAACCCGCTCAGCTGGGCGACGGTCAAAAATATTCTGAATGGCGGCGAAGCGTATGGCTTGGGCGCCGAAATGTTGAATTTCGGCGCGCTCATTGCCTTTATGGGTGTGAATGCCGCCGCGTTCCTGCGCTACTACGTGCGATCGGATCAGAAGAAGCTGGGCTACCTGATTCCGCCGGTGTTCGGTTTCCTGATTTGTCTCGGGTTATGGCTGAATCTCAGCAAGCCTGCCATCATTGTGGGCTCCATCTGGATGGCCGCAGGCATCGCTTTCGGTATCTGGAAGACGAACGGTTTTCGCAAGCAGCTTTCCTTCGAACTTCCACCGGAGGACTAGCCGCGCTACTGTTTCGATTGCTTTCTGAACCGCTCTGGTTGGAAGATTGGGCACGCGAGGCAACTTCCATGAAAAAAGACGGCAGCAAACGCCGCCTGGTCACCATGCGCGATGTGGCCGAAGCCACTGGTTTTTCTCCCGCCACCGTCTCCATTGTTTTGAACAACGCGCCGCTGGCCCGCTATATTGCTTCCACCACGCGACAGCGCATCGAGGAAACCGCGAAACGCCTGGGCTACCGTCCCAACGCCATGGCACGATTTCTACGCAGCAAGCGCAGCCAAAGCATCGGCGTGATGCTGTTCGATGTAAACGATCCGTTCTGCACCCCCATCCTGCGCGGAATTGAAAATGCGCTTTACCCGTTGAGCTATCTTCCGATCTTTGCCGATGCGCACAATCAACGCGAACGCTTTGAGCGCTATCTGGAAATGCTGCTGGAGCGGCACGTCGACGCACTGATCGTGGTTGCCAACTGGCTGTTCGTCGACATCCACGTGCTCGCCGATCTGAATAAGCGCGAAATCCCCGCTGCCACGATTGGCTGGGAACTCCCGGGAAATCTCATCAGTTCGGTCATGGTGGACAATGAAACTGGCGGCCGCCTGGCCCTCGAGCATCTCTATCAACTTGGACACCGCCGCATCGCCATCATTCGCGGCCCAAAACGCCTCATCGATAGCGCTCCACGCTGGCGCGGCATCCAGAAGTTCGCCCTCTCTGTTGGCCTAAAGCTCGACTCCAGCCTGGTGATGCAATTGCCCGAGGTATTTGACCCCAATGCCAGCTTCGAACACGGCTACCGGTTGACCGAGGAATTGCTTCACAGCAAAAAGAAATTCACTGCGTTGCTTGCGTTCGACGATTTAACGGCCCTGGGCGTTATCCGCGCGCTAACTAAAGCCGGGATGCGCGTGCCCGAGCAGTGCTCGGTGATTGGTTTTGATGATGTGGCGCTCTCGGCGCTCTCGGCGCCGGGGTTGACCACCGTCCGCCAGCCTCTGGAGACGATGGGCAGCGTGGCCGTGAATGTGGTGATGGACGCGATCAAAGCGGGGCGGGAAAGCCGCGACTGGCATTTCGCCTCGCAAAAGCTTCATCCGGAATTGGTCATCCGCGACTCAACCCGCCGGATCTAACCCCGTAGACTATCTATTTCTGCGCCGCGTAAATCGTGGCCGGCGAAACGTTGTATCCGTCCACCGCCAACTGCAATTTCGCGTCGCCGGCATCGCTCTTGCGCACCTTCACAGCGACGTCTCGTTTTTCGCCGGGCATCAGGCTGAAGTAGTTGTCCTCCCAAAATACCGGAAGAATCTCTGTCTCGCCCTTGTGCTGCAGCAGCCGCAGGCGCACCAGGAAGGCAATGCCCGTTCCGGTATTTTCCACGGTCACGTGGCCGCCGGCTTCTTCGCCGGTCTCATGCGTTTTGAGGGAAGCTTTCACCGTGGCCTTTGGGAGATCCTGCAAAGCCTTGAAGTCTGCAAACGAAGTGAGTGGCGTGTAGTACCACTCCGTCTTGGTGAAATCGAGCGTATCCGGCATCGACGACAACCAGTAGAAATTGCGGCTAAGCAGTTCTCCGGTTGCACGAAACAGCTGCAGGTTCAGGAAGTAGGTGGTGTTTTCCGCCGGCGGCTCCGGAATCGCAAACGTTTTTGCCACGCCGTCAGCGGCAACATCCGTGGTGCCTTCCCGGCTGAACAATTCCTTCATCTTTAGGTCATAGGTCTTCGCGACAATGCGTAGTCCTTTCTGCGCTTCTTGCGTGCTGTTCACCACCACCACTCCGCGATCGTCGTACGAAAATTGCACGTGCACCGGTTCCAAGGCTTTCTTTGTGCCGAAGTAACCGCCGGCCGGCCGCAGCGAGTAATCGTACAGGTGCCAGATCAATCCAGGCCACGCATTGTTCAGCATCCACTGAATCACGCCGGTGGACTTGTACTTATTGCGGCTGTAGGCCTCAAACATTGCGCGTTCGCCTTCGTAAGTGGTCGCTTGCGATTTCCAGGCGAAGTCGGCAGCATCTTTTGCCTTGCCGTAGCGCTGCTCCAGGGCGTCGGTGAACACATGAATGTCTTTGAACTTTCCGCCGCCCGCATGAAAATCCCAAAATTCGTTCATCGGCCACATTTTGTCGGACGGGAACATGCTCTGGAGTTCTTCCAGAGGAGGAACGGCAGGTCCGGGGCTGGTTTCGGTGTTGAAGCCATACGCGCCTCCGGCCTTCGTGTCCAGCAACCAGTAGTTCGGCGAGACGTATTCGTACGGCCCGGTCATTTTCACGCCGCTCTCGCCGGTTACTTCCGCCTTCTTCGCGGTTGCGGAGGAAATCACCGGCTTGGCCCAATTGACGGCTTTTTCGACCTCCAGGTACGCTTGTTCGCGCTCTGCCGGCGGTGGATTATCGCTGCCGTTCAGCCACACCAGCACGCTCGGATGCTGGCGCAAGCGTAGCAACTGGTCGCGCAGCGAAGCTACCGACACGCTGCGGTTTTCGTCGCCCCACTTGTTCCAGTGTTCCCACGAGTCGCAGCAACACCATCCTGCCATCACTAGGATTCCGTCTTTGTCCGCGCGATCGAAGAAGGCGTCATCCTCCAGCTTTCCTTCCAGGCGGATCGTATTCATACCCATTTCTTTCACGTAACGGAACTCCGCCTCGCGCCGTGGTTCTTCTACACGCAGCATCATGTCTGGCGTCCAACCTGCTCCCCGCACCAGCACCGGCTTCCCGTTGACCTTGAACAAGCGATAGCCCTCCGGCGTCAACTCGGAATCTGTCTGAACGATGCCGAAAGAAATCGCCTGCCGGTCCGATACGCCGTCGCGCTCCTTTTCAAACTCCAGCGAAAGATTGTGCAGATACGGCTCGCCCATCTGGTAAGGCCACCACAGCTTGGGCTTTTCCACGTTCAGCGCTGGCAGCGAGTCTGCCGAAAGCACCACCTCGCGGGTTTCTTTCGGCGCAAGTTCCAGGGACTGCGAGAACTCGATTGGTTGCGCGGCGCCGGTAATTTTCCCTCTTAGCGTGCCCTTCACCGCATCCGCTGTGGCGTTCTGCAATTGCGCGCGCACGGTAAGGTGGGCCTTCTCCGCGCCAGGCAAATCCAGCTTCGCATCCACAAATGCGTGCCGCACCGTCACGGGCCCGCTATCGCTCAGGATCACTTCCTGCCACAGTCCCATCTCTTTGTCCGGCGCCATGGGATTCCAGTCCACGAACGTAACGCCAAGTTCTCCGGCCTTTGGCGCCGTCACAGAAACGGCCAGGACATTTTTGGAGCCTTGGTGCACATACGGGGTCACGTCGAATTCGTAGCGGCGGAACGCTCCCAGCACTTCGTCTGAGCCCGCCACTTTCTTGCCATTGATCCAAATCTCGCCGCGATAGTTGATGCCATGAAACGCCAGCCATACCGTGCGCCCTTGGAAATGCTTCGGCATTTCAAATTCTTTGCGGTACCACCACGGCACGGCATACGGGCTGTTCGCGGGCATGTCGATGTTGGCATATTGGCCGCCGATGGGGTACGCAACCCCGGGCACGGACCGCAGGTTCATGCCGAAAAAGGGATCCTGATACACTCGGTTTTCGACCAGCACGGCAAAAACAGTCTTCGGTGCCGAGGTCTTGTACCACCCGGACGTATCGAATCCGTTTTCGGAAACTTGCTCGCCTCCCGCGGTCACCTTGGTGGACGACTGCACGGCCCAACCATCCTTCAGAGCGATTTCGTCCGCGGAGCGCGAGGCCGAAACAAAAATATCGCAGACAATTGCGAGCACCACGAAAGTCGACAAAAATGCCGATTTAAATCGATTCATTAGACTTTCTCTCCAGGGTTCACAGCTCTGCGGAGAGTTTAGCTCGCCCTCTTGCTGCTGACAAGGCCAGCGCGCACAAAGAGAAAGGGCGCCTGGTTTGCTGCAAGGCGCCCGGTGACTTTCCTCAGATGGTTCCCAGCAGAATCCTATTTAGCTGGGGGCAACCAGATATTCGACGGCGTGAAGAACTCCACATCCTTCAGTTCCGTCTTCACTTGCACGCGCGCAAACTTCCCTTTCGACCCGCCGTCCCCCGCGAACGACAACAGGTACTGGTTGCTCAGGTGCTCCCCGATTTCGTCGAAGTACGGCTTCAGGCTCACCGGCGTGCCGTAACCAAGGAAATAGGATTCCGCTCCGGTCTCCTCGGACAGTTTGGCGATATTATTCTGCGCCATGTTGCCTTCAAAGAAGCTTTGGCCACGATGTCCGGAGCTCGGGTAGTACACCGTCCAGATGTTCGTGTTCTGTTTCTCGGCCCTCTGAATCAGCGGATCCAAGTCGGGATAAAACGCGCCAAAGCTCGGACCGCGGAAATAATCGATACCAGAGGTGATCAAAACGATGGAACGCGCCGGTCCGGTATTCGGCCAGCGCTTCAGCATATCGATGGTTCCAAGATACGGGCTGGAACCTATCCCCGACCGGCCAATCGGTATGCGCAGCGCTTTGGTCACCAATTCCTTATTCTGAGTAAAATCCTGCGCCACCATGGTGGTGTTGTTGCGAATATAGCCAAGCGCGATGTGCGTGGACTCCGGCTGGGCCATGATGAAGGCCTTCAAGTCGTTCCATTGCCCAGCGGCGTTGGTCTCGATCGAATCGTCGATCAAAATCGCCAGAAACACTGGGTCGCTTTTCTTCCAGTCGGAAATCTGTTTCCTTTCTTTGTTCACCAATAGCTGCACGTCATCCATGGTAATCGCGGAAGCATTCGCATCTTTTTTCCCGACACCCGTGACCGTGAAGGTCACCATCCCCGCCGAGGGAAGCTTTTGTGCCGCGCCTAATTCCGCAAACACCAACAGCATAGCGCCGAGAATCAGGCCTAACTGAGCAAGTACGTTCTTGTGTTTCATCGCGACTCTCCTATCCACTCTTTTAGATGCGCAAAAGCTTGTCTTGGCATATACCACGTCTTACCCTGAAAAGTCAGCAATCGCCTGTGGCCCCAAGCAGTTCCTGAGCGCACGGCGCTCAGGAAGCTACTTCGTTCGCCAAGGTAACCCTTTCTGCATAGCCTCACGATTGCGCCCGGTGGAACGAACCCGGCCTGCGCTACTCTGCTAACGAATGCTGGATTCTGCCACCATCACAACCGACCCGGGCGCAAATGTCCCGCCCGGCGACTCCCACGCGAGCCGTGTGTGGATCTATGCACCGTGGGTGGACCTATTAGTTGGCTGCGGCGCGTGGTCCGCTCCCTTGTTGCTCCTGACCGGGTACGTCGCCGCTTCCCGCGCCAGTTCGTGGTCGTTCGCGTTTTATCTTCTGGCGCTGCTGTTCAACTATCCGCATTTCATGGCCACGATTTATCGCGCTTATCATTCCTACGACGAGTTCAGCAAATACCGTTTCTTCACCGTGCACATCGCTATTCTCCTGGCTCTTGCCGGATTGCTGGCGCACCTTTGGTATCCCTTGCTGCCATGGATTTTCACCCTGTACATCTGTTGGAGCCCCTGGCATTACACCGGCCAAAACTACGGTTTGCTGATGATGTTTGCACGCCGCGCTGGACTCTCGCCCACAGACCCGGAGCGCCAAGCGCTGCAGCTCTCTTTCATTGCGTCCTTTCTTCTGCTGATGCTCAGCTTCCATACCGGGCGTTCGGCAGACTCCTTGATCCTTTCGCTTGACCTGCCCGGCAAATTCACCTTGCCGGCCCGCGCGATGCTCGTGGCGTTTTTCCTGGCGGCCAGCGGCTGGGCGCTGGCGTCGTTGGCGCGGCGCGCGCCGTGGCGAGCGCTGCTCCCCAGCGCGACTCTGGTCACCACGCAATTCTTGTGGTTCCTGCTACCCGCGCTGATTGAACTGCTTAGCGGCCGCGAAGTCTCGCAAACCCGCTATTCCAGCGGCATTCTGGCGGTGCTGCACTCCACCCAGTACCTGTGGATCACCAGCTATTACCAGAAAAAAGAAGCCCGTGCCGCCGGTAATCTTTCCTGGAGCTTTCCGTGGTACCTGCTTACGTTGGTGGCCGGGGGCATCGCGCTATTTGTGCCCGGGCCGTGGATTGTCAGCCGCGTGTTTCACGCGGACTTCGCTTCCAGTTTCCTCACCTTCACGGCGCTCGTGAACCTGCACCATTTCCTTCTCGATGGCGCCCTCTGGAAGCTGCGCGATTCCCGCATCGCAGCCTTCCTCTTACATAAACGCGAAACCGGCGAAGAAGTTGCGGTCCAGCCACGCAGCAGGTTTGCGACTGCTACGCATTGGCTGGCAGGAGCCACGCCTGCCGCGCGCGCGGTGCGGATTGGAGCAGTGCTTGTGCTTCTTCTGTGGGGCGGCATCGACCGCTTGCATTTTTACTGGGTGAACGTTTCCGCGAGCTTCTCTTCGCTGCGCCGCGCTGCCCGCTTGAATCCCAATGATAGTGTTTTGGAAATGCGCCTGGCGCATGCCGCGGAAGCCGCCGGCGATCGTGATGCTGCACTGTCGGCATTGCGACAGGCAGCAACGGTGAATCCAGACCAAAAGAGTTTGCAGGAAGCGTATGCCCGCGGGTTGATCACCGCGGGCCGCGATGCCGACGCTTACGAACTGTACCGCAAACTGTTGGCGCGCTCACCTCACGTCGTGGATTCTCTGGTGAACTATGGTCTGCTGGCGCAGCGTCTTGGATATACGGAAGAAGCGATGGACTCCTGGCAGCGGGCCGTCGATATTGACCCGCTGCAAACCAACGTGCAGTTGTACCTGGCGCAGGCTCTCGAAAAACGCGGTGAAGTGCAGGCAGCGGCGCGCCACTACCGCGCCTATTTGCAGGTTGTCGGCTTGCATACCAATGAGCATCTTGGCGAAGGCCCGGCGGCTATTTCTGCCCTGCTAAAGGTGGCGGACGCCGATGCGGACGCGCAACGCACACAGCAGGCGCTGCTCGGATATCAGGCCGCCGCGCGATTCGCCCTGAAGCTCGGGAATGTCCCGCTGCAAAGCCTGGCCATGGTTCGGGCCGCTGAAGTCCAGGAGCGCACCGGGGAATTTGCCGCGGCAGCGCAATCGTTTCAAGACGCAGTGACGCTGGATGAAACGCGGGGTGAACCGCAAGCCGCGGCAGCCGACTGGTTCAACTATGGCCAGTTCCTGCACCGCCAGAAGCAGTCAGAGAGTCTGGTATTCGCATGCTTTTTTCGCGCTGAAGATCTGATGAGCACGACGCCCGGTGAGCAACTCTCCGCCATCGTGAAAGCCCGCAAGGAAAGTGCCGCGCGCCTCGGCCAGGCGGCGAACGCCCTTCCGGCACAGCTTTCCAAATTGCTTTCTGAAGCCCTCTCGCTCCCTCCCAGCGCTTTCACCGCGAGCCATCGCTGAACGCTACGTTGAAAAACTAACCTCTCCTCCTGCCAATTCCAGAATCTGCGATAGAATGTGGCTGTCGATCCGAGCCTCGCCGGCTGGCTCCGCAAAACCAGCGCCGGAATCGCCAGGCCGTGCTCTTGCCGCGGTCGGCACACAAGTCATCGAGGAGTCCAAGATGAAAAAAGACCTCTCGCGAAGAAAATTCCTGGAACAAGTTGGATTGGGGACGGCCGCTGGAGTGAGCCTCTCGCTTCTCAACGATTTGGCGCAGGCGCGTGCAGCAAGCACAACGCCGCTCCCCACTCGCACGCTCGGGCGAACCGGCACGAAAGTTTCCATCCTGGCGTTCGGATGCGGAAGCCGCTTTCTGATGTACGACGACGAAGAGCAGGCTTTGGCCGCGCTGAATCAGGCCATCGATTCGGGAATTACCTACCTGGACACGGCGTATTCCTACGGCGACGGCAAGAGTGAGACGCGCGTTGGCAAGGTGATGGCCACGCGCCGCAAGGACGTGTGGTTGGCGACAAAAATTCCCGATCGCACCCGCGACGCATTCCTCAAGCGCCTCGAAGGCAGCCTGAAACGTTTGCAGACGGACCACGTTGACCTCGTGCACATTCACAGCTTGGGACAAGCCGACGATCTGGCAAAAATCGAAGCCCCTGATGGCGCAATGAAAGGCTTGCTGGAAGCGCGCGAGCAGAAAATGGCTCGCTTCATCGGAATGACCAGTCACACAAACGGCGAGGTCATGGCCCAAGCGATCACGCGGAACGATTTGGATTGCGTGCAGATGGCTCTGAACGCTTCGCGCAACGGGCACTTTGAGGAGCTGGCTCTGCCTGCCGCCAATCGCAAGAACCTCGGGGTCATCGCCATGAAGATCACCGGCCAGGAATTTCTTTTGGGCAACGCTCCGGGCAAGGCGGAAATCACTTCCCTGCTTCGCTATTCGATGAGTCTCCCGGTGACGACCGCGGTTGTGGGAATGCCACATTTGGAGATGCTGCAGGAAAACGTGGCCATTGCGCGAAACTTCTCGCCGTTCAACGATGCGGAAATGCAACAGCTGCGTCAGTCGCTCTCGCCTTCCCGTGAAGGACTGGAGCACCGCCTCGTCGGCCACCTCGATGGGCCAACCGCCAACCCCGAGACGTTTTTCGTTTAGTCCTGATTGATCAGAATGCATGGGCCAAAAAAGCCATGGTGTCTTTCTCTGCGGCGTGGGTCTAGAATGAGGCCGTTAATTCTTACCTGTTCTTCTCGCTCCCTTCCCGGAGGTTCGGAACGCCCATGGCGCTGATGCGCACGATGCTGCTCGCCGCCTCGCAAAATGTCTGGTTACGCGAACGCGCCATAAAGTATCCCTTCGTCAAGCGCAGCGTTTCGCGATTTATGCCCGGAGAGACGCTGGAGGACGCGCTCGCCGCGGCGCAATCCCTTCGCCAGCTAGGAGTGGGCAGTGTGTTCACACACCTGGGCGAAAATGTGGCTGACCGCCACGCAGCCAGCCAGGTCACCGAGCATTACCTGCAAGTCCTCGATCGTATCCACCAATCCGAGCTGGGCGCGGGACTTTCCGTGAAGTTGACGCAGCTCGGTCTGGACCTTTCGCCGGACTTTTGCGCGGAAAATCTCGAACAGATCATCAGCCGCGAAAACAAAGAATCCACGGTCTGGGTGGATATGGAAGCCAGCAATTACGTCGATGTCACCCTGGACATTTACAAGCGTGCTCTGAAGCGTCACCCCAACCTGGGAATTTGCCTGCAATCCTATCTATATCGCACGAAGAAAGACCTGGCGGACCTCCTTCCACTGCGCCCCACAATCCGTTTAGTGAAGGGCGCCTATAAAGAGCCCGCAGACGTTGCCTTTCCCAAAAAGGCCGATGTGGATGCGAACTATTTCGCGCTGGCGCAGGAGTTGCTGCGCGCCAAGGCTGCCGGCCAGTGCCCGCGGGCCGCGTTCGGCACGCACGACACCGCGCTGATTGGCCGCCTGGCGAGTCTCGTCAGAAAGGAAAGCTACGCTAGTTCCGATTTCGAGGTGCAAATGCTCTATGGCATCCAGCGCGCCGAGCAGGAACGCCTGGCTCGCGAGGGACATCGCTCCGTCGTGCTCGTTGCCTACGGTACCTACTGGTATCCCTGGTTTGTGAGGCGGCTGGCAGAGCGCCCCGCGAATCTCTGGTTCATGCTGCGAAATGTGTTCGCGTCGTAGTTTGCTCAAAGGAGGTTGGGACCACATGCGTAAGTTCAGTGCGCTATTCATGGTGCTCGCCGCTGTTTTTCTGATGGCAGCCAGAGCCTCAGAACCACAGTGGAAAGAACTGTTCAATGGAAAGGATCTGACGGGCTGGAAGCACGTGGGACCCGGCGGCATGACCGTGGAAGATGGCCTGATCAAAACACACGGCGGAATGGGCCTGCTCTATTGGACCGGCGGGAAAGTGGGCGATTGCCGCATCAAGGTTGTCTATCGGATGCGCGACAATAACGACAATTCCGGCGTCTTCATTCGGATTCCCATCGAGCCGCGCGAACCCTGGATGCCCGTTCACTATGGCTATGAAGTCCAGATCGACAATCACCCGGAAACTTCCAACGAGGACGAGTATCACGTCACCGGAACACTGTACTCGCTCACCAAACCCTTGGCCCTTCCCGGTAAACCCGGCCCCGAGTGGAACACCATGATTATCACGCTCGACGGTGCGCACACCATCGTCGAACTGAATGGCGTAAAGGTCACGGATTATACCGAGGGCCAGCCGGTTCCCGACAAGAAGTTCGCTTTCGAACCGCAGCGTGGCACACGCCCCAACGAAGGGTGGATGGGGCTGCAGAACCACAGCGACAACGACATTGTATTTTTCAAGGAAGTTGCGATTCAGCCGTTGAAGTAGCTTTGCAATGTCAG
>Ga0210409_10006774_pt1 | contig 11888 bp, 10 predicted proteins | sample IncBWH17MmetaG_FD_161649 | JGI IMG/M metagenome (GOLD analysis project Ga0210409, IMG submission 161649) | Forest soil microbial communities from Barre Woods Harvard Forest LTER site, Petersham, Massachusetts, United States - Inc-BW-H-17-M | ecosystem: Environmental > Terrestrial > Soil >...
TCGACGAGTTGGTGCCAATGATGGCATGTTCGTCTGCAAACTCGGAGATGCGTTGAAAGACTTCTCGCTTCGTGTCGCGGTCCTCGGCAACCGACTCGATCACCACGCGCGACCCGCCCATCTCCGAGAGATCGGTGCTGAGCGATACCCGGCCCAGGGCAGCCTCGCACGCGTCGCCGTCCAGCTTGCCTTTCTCAACGCGTCGGCGCAGCAGCTTCGAAGCTTCGTCGCGCGCCGCCTCGAGCCGCTCCTGCTTGCGGCTCACAAGGTGGACGTCGAAACCGTGAAGCGCAGCCTGGTACGCGATCTGGCCGCCCATGGTGCCCGCGCCGACCACGCTGATCCTGCCTTCGCCGGCCACGTTAACCACCCGTCGCGGTGCCGAGCCCGGGACGCGTCATTGCCTCGGGATCGAGCAATTCGGCCAGTTCCTCATCGCTGAGAGACGTGCGCTCGCGCGCCACCTCGCGAATGGTCCGGCCACTGGCGAGCGCCTCCTTGGCGATCGCTCCGGCGGCGTCGTACCCGATGCGCGGGGCGAGCGCGGTGGTGATCATCAACCCGCGCTCAACAAGATCGGGACCGTTGCTCGTGGCGACGATGCCGTCGACCGATTGCACGGCCAGGTTTCGCGCCGACGTCGCTAGCAGGGCGATCGACTGCAGGAGGTCGTACGCCGCCACCGGCATCATCACGTTGAGCTCGAGCAGCGACCCGGCCGCCCCGCAGAAGCTGATGGTCGCGTCATTGCCGATCACCTGCGCCGCGACCATGGTCACGGACTCGCTGATGACGGGATTGACCTTGCCCGGCATGATCGACGACCCGGGCTGCACCGCCGGAATCTGGATCTCGGCGATGCCCGCGCGCGGACCGAAGGCGAGCAACCTGATGTCGTTGGCGATCTTGTACAGCGCGATCGCCACAGCCTTGAGCGCTCCGCTGGCGGCCACGACCGAATCCAGGGTCGACTGGCCGGCGAAATGGTTGTCGGTCTCGCGGAAGGGGATCCCGGTGAGCTCGGCGAGACGCGCGATGACGCGCTCGGCGAACTCAGGATGCGTGCCGACTCCCGTTCCCACGGCGGTGCCGCCCAGAGGTAGCTCGATCAGCGCCCCCAAGGCCTCGCTGCAGCGGCGGCGGGCGCGCTCGACCTGGCCCGCGTACCCGAGGAACTCCTGGCCGAGGCGGATCGGCGTCGCGTCCTGCATGTGGGTCCGGCCGGTTTTCACGACGGGCCAGAACTCATCTGCCTTGGCGCGCAGCGAATCCTCGAGTGTCTGCAACGCAGGGACCAGATGGCCCTGGATGTCCATAGCAGCGGCCACCTGGATGGCGGAGGGGATCACGTCGTTGCTCGATTGACCGAGATTCACGTGATCGTTCGGGTGCACCGGGGTGCGCGAACCCTTGACCCCGCCGAGCAATTCGATGGCTCTGTTGCTGAGCACCTCGTTGATATTCATGTTGGTGGAGGTGCCACTGCCCGTTTGGAACACGTCGACCACGAACTGCGAGTCGAGCTTTCCGTCGATCACGTCTTGGGCCGCTCGCACGATCGCGCCGGCGAGCGCTTTGTCGAGCAGGCCGAGGTCGCTGTTCACCTGCGCCGACTGCTGCTTGATGAGTCCGAGCGCGTGCAGGAAGCTGCGCGGAAGCCGAAGGTCACTGATGGGAAAGTTCACCGCCGCGCGCATCGTATTGGCGCCGTAATACGCGTCCTCGGGCACCTCGAAGTCGCCCATCGAGTCCCTCTCCGTGCGGGTCGCGGCCATGATCAGCGCTCCTCCTGATGGATGGGGATGATCATTTCAAACTCGGCCCCGTTTCCCGGTACACAGCGCGCGGCCACGCCGCCGCGATGGCGCAGGGCCACGGTTCTGACGATATACAGGCCGAGGCCGCTGCCCGGCACCTTGCGGTGGCGTTCGGCGACGGAGCGGAAATATTTGTCGAACAGGTGCGCGGCGTCCTCAGGGGGAAACCCCGCACCGTGGTCGCGGACCACGAAGTGCGCCGCGCCGGCATCTGAGCCGACACTCACCTCGACGATGGAATCGGGTGGACCGTGTTTCACTGCGTTGCCGACGAGATTGGTGATGGCCAGCGTGAGCCGGCGCCGGTCGCCTCGCACCACGATGCCCGGGCTCACGTCGGTCTCGATGCGGGTGCCGCGCAGCTTTGCTTCCATGCCCACCTGCTCCACAGCCGCGGCGATGATCTCGCCGGCGTCGATGACCTCGAGCGACATCTGGTCATCTGGATCTTCGAGGCGGGCCAGCTCCGCCAGCGAGTTGACCATGCGCACCATCATCTCGGTGCTCGCCGTGATCCCCTCGATCGCGACCATCGCGGTCTCGGGGAGCGTGCCAAGCATCCCGGTGGACAGGAGCTGGCCGTAGCTGTTGAGGATGGTCAGCGGGCGGCGCAGCTCGTGCATCGTGATGGACAGCGACGTCCCCTGGGCCGATGAGGTTGATGTTGCGGTCGAGAGCTGCTGTTCCAGGTTCGCGAGGCACTCGACTGACAGACGCCGGAGTAGGGATCCGACCTCGTCGCCCGCCGCAACCTCGAGCGCGACCCGCAGCTCCACGTCCAGCCCCTGCTGCGAGGCCTCTTCGGTCGCCCCGCGCCGCAGGCTCTGGACGTCCCGGATGGCGCGGTCGAGGCGCTCGCTCAGGCCTGCGGGGTGGTCCAGCCTGTAGAAGGCGACCAGCGGCTGCATATCGCCCGCGGTCAGGGCGACGAGCACGGCATTCACCAGCTGGCGCGGATCCTGGGCTGTGTCCCCGCCTGCGTCAGGAGCCGGTTCGACCCCGGCGGTGCTCAGCTCCGCGATCCGCGCCGCGTGCGCGGCGAGGAAGTCGCTGAACTGCGTGCTCATGCGCCGCTGAGTGTAGGCGCTCAGGCTGACGGCGCCCGCCGGTTCAGAAGCGAATCGGCGCCAGGACGGGGATGGCGGCGGTCATGCGCCGGGTCCGCATCCAGAGCACCGCGCCCATGAATGCGAACGGCACCATCTGCAGGTCGACCAGGAGTGAGAGGGCTCCCGCGTGGGTAGCCGACACGCCGGTATGGACCAGAAGTGCGACGAGAACGCCTTCTCGAACGCCGAGGCCGTTGATGCTGAAGGGCGCCAGGGCCGCGAGCAAACCGAGCGGGATGCAGACGGCGAGGACGGTCCAGCTCAGGTCGACGCCGATGGCCGTGGCCGCGAAGTCGAGGGCAAAGAGGTTCACGCCCCAGCCGACGGCGCCGACCAGCACGCACTGGACGACAGCGTGCGGATGCCGCCGGTATGCGGAGAACGAGTCGGTGAAAGCGTGTACCGCGCGGCCGGTCACGGCAGAGACGCGCTCAACAAGTCGATGCGGCCCGAGGCGATCCGCGCTCAGTGCGGACATCCAGACGGCCACCATCACCGCCACCATGGCGGCGAGTCCGATGTAGACCCCGTTGCCGAGCCAATCGCGGAGGAGCACCGCCGCGGCGAGACCCCAGGCGGCCATGCCCAGCAACCCAGCCATCCGGCTGCCGGCCAGAGAGGCCAGAACCCGGCTGTGACCCACGTGCTTGCCCATCTCAACCGTTCGCACGGCGTCACCGCCAACGCCCGCCGGGATCACCTGGGTGAAGAACAGGCTCTGCAGATACGAGGAACTGAGGCGCGGCCAGGTGAAGAGCGAGGCGTGTGCGGGCACCGCGGAGCGACTTGTGCGAATGAGGACCCCCCACTCGACCACGCTCGCCAGGACGGCGACGGCGGTGAGGGCGAGCGCCCCGACGATCCAGCGCAGGTCGGCGCCCCCGAGGCTGACCACCGCCTTGGGGAAGTCGATGGCGCGGACCAGGAGCCCGATCCCCACGAGCGTGCCGGCCACGCGCAGCCACGGCGAATTCATCACCGTGCGCATGCGTCTAAAGATGCCCCTGACCACGTCTTCTATTAGACCTCTCGCGTCCCCGAAAAGGGGGCTGCTTTAAAGAACGTCGCAGCGCGCGGAAGGTTGCATTACGCGAACGCAACCAATGCGTCACTCGCTCTCTAGATAAGGCTCCCTGAACGCGGTTTGCGATTCGATGAACACGAGCTTGAGATCGCCGATGGGGCCGTTTCTGTTCTTGGACACGAGCAGGTCGGTATGCGATCGATCGACCTCGCGGTTGTGCATGCCCTCGCGGTATAGGAAGAGCACCACGTCCGCGTCCTGCTCGATGCTGCCCGAGTCGCGGAGGTCGCTCAGCTGCGGACGTTTGTTCTCCCGTCGCTCCGATTCCCGGGACAGCTGCGATAGCGCCAGGACTGGCACCTGCAATTCCTTCGCGATGGCTTTGAGCCCAGAGGAGATATCCGACACCTCCTGCACGCGCGATTCCTGGCGTCCTCCGTGCATCAGCTGGAGGTAGTCAATGACGATCAGCTCTATCCCCTGCTGCGCCTTCATCCGGCGCGCGCGGGCGCGGAGGTTGGCGATGGTGAGCGCTGGGGTGTCGTCGATCCAGAGATCGGCCTGAGTCAGCGTGTCCATCGCTTGCGCGATTCGCTGAAACGCGTGCGCGTCTGCCTGACCAGTGCGAAGTTGATAGCTGTCCACGCGAGCTTCGCTGCAGATCAGCCGCTGGACCAGTGCCTGCTTCGACATCTCGAGAGAGAAGACGACCACTGGTTTGCGCGCGACGACGGCCGCGTTGCGGGCGATGTTCAGCGCGAACGCCGTCTTGCCCACCGAGGGACGCGCGGCGAGCACGATGAGCTCACCGGGCTGAAGGCCCTGGGTCAACACATCGAGGTGCGAGAAGTTGGTGGGCACACCGTGGACGAGCTTCTTGTCCTTGAGGCGTTCTTCGAGCAACGCCCATGTCTCACGGACGAGCCCGGCGATGTGGCTCGCTTCGGCACTCCGCCGCTGCTCGCCGATCGCGAAGACGGCCTGCTCAGCCGAGTCGATCGCGTCCTTGACGTCGACGCCGCTGTCGAATCCCAGCCGGCTCACCTCGCTGCCGGCCCCGATCAGGCGCCGGCGCAAGGAGTGGGCGACCACGATCTCGGCGTAGTGCACCACGCTGGCGGCCGTCGGCACGGCCAGGCTCAACTCCGCGATGTAGTCGAGGCCGCCCGCCCGTCCCACTCCCGGGCCACGCTCCAGCTGGTCGTGCAGCGTGACGGTGTCGATGGGCTCGCCACGCTCGGCCAGCGCCGCGGCCGCCCTGTACAGGTGCGCGTGCCGCTCGGCGTAGAAGTCCTGTGGCTCGAGCATCTCTCGGATCTGAGCGATGGCATCCGAATCGATCAGCATCGACCCGAGGACGGCCCGCTCTGCATTGAGATCGCTCGGGGGCACCCGCATCTCGGGTGCAAGCACGCGCCCCGTCAGCTCGGCAGTGCCGGCGATGTCGGGCCGCGGCGTGACGGTCACGTCGACGTTGTCACTGAGCTGCCACCACCACCTTGAGGGTTTCCGTGATCTCCGAATGCAGCTCGATGCGCACCTCGTGCGGCCCGAGTGACTTGATGGGAGAATCGATCTCGATCTTCCTCTTGTCGACGTCGATTCCCGCCTCGCGCTTGAGCTGCTGGGCGACATCGCTGTTGGTGATCGATCCGAAGAGCCGGCCGCCCTCGCCTGTCTTCGCATAGACGGTCACGGTCAGCTTGCGCAGCCGCTGCGCCACATCGCGAGCATCGTTGAGCTCCTTCTCGGCGCGTCGGCGCGCGGCCTCCTCGCGATTGCGAATCTGCTCGACCACCCGATCGTCTGCGACCACAGCCAGGTGCTTGGGGAACAGAAAGTTGCGCGCATAGCCCGGCGTCACCTCTTTGACGTCCCCGGCCTTCGCCGTTCCGGTCACCTCTTTCAGAAACAGCACTCTCACGAGGCGGCTCCGGCAGCCACGTCGGTCGGAATGGGCGCTGCGGCTGCGTGCACATCGATATCGTCATCGTGCCGGACACGGTGATACAGCATCAGCGCAATGCGTTCTCCACGGCGCACGTCTTCGTCGAAGCGGCTGCGTCGCTCGAGGATGAGGCGCTCCTGCTCCTCGACGACGTATCGCGGGCAGGCCGCGATGAACAGTCGCACGGAGAGAGCGGTGAGCGCGAGCACATCGATCTCGCCGATGACCGGTATCGCTTCAGGCAGGTCCACCAGCGGCGTTGCGATCAGCACGAGCGCGCCGGCGAACGCGATCTTCACGTACGGCGGCACCCTGGGGTCGCGCATCAAGCAATACGCAAGACGCAGTTTTCGCGGCAGATCCACCAGGAGCTGCTTGGCGGCGCGCAGTCGCTTCATCATCGAACCGCGAATTGTACTTCCCGAGGGAGCGCGACACCCGGACGGCCGCAAGCCGCGGGCTAGCCGGAGAGCACGCAGGTTTCGCGCGACACAGCGGTCGGGCCCCCGCTGGGGGCCCGCCGCTCGGCACTCGCCTCGCCCTCCGCTCCAACCCGTTCCGGCTCGGCTCCGTGACGGTCGCGCTCCACCTGCATGCTCTCCGGCAGACACGACTTCCGAAGTCTCGTCCGTCGCGAGCGTCACTCGGCCGTGAACAACTCGCGGTGCGATTCGAGCCAATGGCGCGCCGAACCATTGTCGCCGGGCGGGATTGTGCCCTCGAGCACTGCGTCTTGCAGCGCGCGCTTGATTCTGCCGACCCAGGGGCCGGGGCCGCGTCCCGCCATTTCCATGATCTCCTCGCCGGTCAGCGGATCGCGCAGATGTGAGACCTCGCCGCCTGCGTCGAGGCGTGCCATGCGCGCCTCCAGGTCGTCGATGCCCTGTGTTGTTGGGAAGGACGATGCACGTGTGTCGGCGCGGGCGACGTCGAGCATTTCCGTGCGCAGATCACCGGCGTCGCGGATGAGGCGGCGCACAGCGGCATCGCTGAAGGCCGCTTCGTCGTACTGGATCGGGCGCAGGTGAAGGCTCACCAGCCGGCAAACAGCGGCGATCTCGTCGTTGCTGAAGCGAAGTTGGGTGAGCAGCTCGCGCGTGATGCGCGCTCCCACCTGTGGGTGGTCGTAGAACGTGTGGCGGCCGTCGGATGTGACAGCGTGAGTCGGTGGCTTGCCGACGTCATGCAGGAGCACCGCCGCGCGTGTGATCAGGTCCGCAGGAGCCTTATCCAGCGCCTGCATCGTGTGATCGAACACGTCGTAGATGTGATAACCGCCCTGTTCGACGCCGATCATCGCGCTCACTTCGGGGAGCACCACATCGAGCAGCCCGCCGTCGCGCAGAACGTGGAAGCCGAAGCTCGGATGCGGCGCCGTCAGAATGCGACGCAGTTCCTCGCTGACCCGCTCGACGCTGAGAATCCCGACGCGGTGCGCCTGACCTCGCATCGCTTCGATGATGCCGGCGGCGAGTGCAAAGTCCAGCTGCGCGACAAATCGCGCGCCGCGAAACATCCGCAGCGGGTCCTCGGCGAACGTGTCACCCGGTTCGAGCGGCGTCCGCAGGATTCCAGCGCGCAGGTCATCAAGTCCGCGCCCCGTGATGTCGAGCACGTGTCCGTCGAGCGTCTGGCAGAGCGCGTTGACTGTGAAGTCGCGCCGCCACACATCCTCTGCCAGGGTGCCGGGCTTCACATCGGGCTTACGGGATTCCGGGTCGTACTCCTCCGAGCGCGCGCGGACCACCTCGAGCACGAAGCCGTCGCCCCTGATCTGGCCCGTGCCAAAGCGGTCGAAGCGCTGGGGCGGAGGCCACCCGAACTGCCTGGCGACCCGATCGAGCACAGGTATGCCTTCGACGCCGACCGTGACCAGGTCCAGGTCCTTGCCCGCGCGTCCAAGGAGCCGGTCGCGAACGAAGCCACCCACCAGATAGGTTTCGATTCCGGTCACGCGAACGGCGTCCGTCACCGCGTCGAGAATGTCGTCGATCTGCAACGGGCGGATCAACACAGCCCTCACGCGCTCAGGCATAGGCTACGCGACCACTGCGCTCATGTGTCCGCAGCAGCAGCAGTGCGAGGACTGCCGCCACTCCTGCGCACACCGCCGCTCCCGCGAACACCGTCCCCAGTTCCGTCACCACCGCCTTGGTCACCAGCGTGTCATACGCGTCGCACTGGAGTGGCGTCCGCGGACAGAGGGTGACCGGCGACGGCAAGGTCGCTGTGGCCGCGTAAAACGCGCGCAGTCCCACGGCCGTGAGCACCGAGATGCCGACCAGCATGCCGACCGTGCGGGCCACAACGACCAGCGCCGATGCGACGCCATGCATCGCAGGCCGCACGGCGGCGAGCATCGACGCGTTCACCGGCGCGATCGCCAGTCCGAAGCCGAGACCGCACGCGAGCAGTACCGGGTCGCTGGGGTGCAGCCAGGTGAATCCGAGGGGATCCGACAGCGTCTGCGCCGTCCAGCGGCTCATCAACACGAACATTGCCGTCGTCAGGGCAAGACCTGCTGACGCGACGACACGATTTCCCCAGCGCCGAGAGAGCCAGCCACCGATGACTGCCCCGACGGGCACTGCTATGAGCAGACGGAGCAGCACGAGCGCAGCGCCAAGCTGCGAGTCCTTGAAAACAGTGACTCGCGCCAGGATTGGGATATCCAGCAGCGCCGCCATGAGGGCTGCGCCGACCGCGAGGTTCACCAGCAGCGGCCCGACCGCGCCCGCGGAGCGCAACTCTCCGAAATCAAGGAGCGGGGCGGCCGCGTGCTGCTCTCGCCAGATGAAGAGCGCGACGCACACCGCAGCGACTGGCAGAAGCCACAAAGCCGAGCCCGATAGCGCGCTCCTACTCGGGTCGCTGGTGGAAAAGGACACGACGATGAGCGCAAGCGCCGCAGCAGCGAGCGCGGAGCCGATCCAGTCGACGGGTCGTGTGAAAGCGGCCACCCGTGCACGCGTCACAGAGAGTGCGCCGCCCCACGCGCTTCGCAGCTCCCACGCGCAGAACGCGAGCGCCGCTGTGAGCGAGAGGATGACGAGCGGCGTCAACCACGCCACCTCGCCAAGCGGTGAGTACAGCACGCCCACGGCATCGCTGTTGCGGAGCGCATCAGGTGCGGCGATGGCAAGCGCGCCCGCCACGAGCGCAACTCCTGCAAGGACCGTCCCGAGCCAGTCGATCCTGCGCGCGGTGCGCGACGGGTGACGGCGGCTCCCCAGCGCAAATGCGAGCGCGACGCCAAGGCCGGCGCACAACGGCAGATTCAGCCAGAAGATGGTGCGCCACGTGCTGAAGCTGAGGATCAGCGCGCCATACAGCGGGCCGACGACACTCCCCAGCTCCTGCACACCGCCGACGACTCCGAGGGGAATGCCACGGTCGCGCACCGGCCACCTGTCGGCCACCAGCGCAAGCGTCACCGGCACCAGGCCGCCGCCGCCGATTCCCTGCAGTGCGCGGCCCGCGACGACAGAGTTCAATTCGTGCGCAGACGCCGTCACCAGCGAGCCGGCCGCAAACAACGCGAGGCAGATCAGGAAGAGGGGACGCCTTCCATAGAGATCCGAGAGACGGCCGAGCAGTGGCATGACGGCGACGTAGCCGAGCAGGAAACCGCTGATGATCGGCGTCGCCTGCTGCAGCTGGTCGAGCCCGATGCCGACGTCTCCCATGATTGCGGGGAGCGCGAGCACGATGACGTACGTGTCCGCAGCCGACAGCAGGACGCCACCGGCTGCAATGCCGACAGCGAGGCGGCGGGAAGCACGAAGCGACCCGCTCGCGTCCCGATCAGCGCGGGCATCGCCGAGCGCGCTGCGGCTCACGATGCGTTTGGCGGCGGTGTGATCGTGACGCTCTTGCCGTACCCGTCGATGATCAGGGTGAACGTGGTGGTGCCCGCGCCCATATAGAAGGGCCCCGTCAGGACCACCTTGCGCAGCTGATTGGTCGTGGTGGCGATCCCGAATGTGGCTGACACCGCCTGGCTCGGAGCCGCATCGGTCAGCAGAGAAGCGACGGCGCTACCCGGGAGCGAACAGTTCACCTCGTGCAGCTCCTCGCCGTTGTTGCGATCGTCGCTGCCAAGAGAGGGCTGCGTGCAGATGGTCAACAAATTGGACAGGCCGTGGTTGGGGTCGAGGAACGTGCTGGGGTCGCCGAAGCCGTACGCGGTGGGATCGGTCTTCTGGAATGACGTGCTGGTGGGTAGCTGAGCGTAGAAGACGCCACCGATCGCAACCACCTGGATGCTCAGCGACAGGCCGCTGAAATCAACACTCAGTGAGCCGGTGAACGAGTTGGGGCGCTTCATGTCGCCGCTGCCCCCGGTGATGAAGGGGCCGCTTCCTGTGACCGGCGAGCTGGTGAGCGCGAAGTGCGCGCTCGGTGCGCTGTCCACCACCTGCTTCGCCTGACGCAGCAGAGTCCCCGGGTCGCTCGAGGGTCCTCCGCACGCGACCAGCGTGACGGCTGCGACGACCGCTGCGGCGGCGACGACATGTGCGCGCATTCCGACGATCACCTTAGCCTCCGACCACTGAGGGCGCGGTCGCGAGTATAGAAGGAGTTTGCGACGCCTCCCGAGTGCTCGTCGGGGTGGCGACAGGCCGCGGCTACACTGCGACCCGTGTCAGAGGACGCCGCTACGCCGCTGCCTGAGGTTCCCGCCGAGCAGTTCTTCGCCGTCGACATCCGCGTGGGCCGAGTCGTCAGCTGCGAGCCGTTCCCGGAAGCGCGCAAGCCCGCCTACCGCATGGTTGTCGACTTCGGCCCACTTGGGACGCGGCGGTCGTCGGCGCGGCTCACCGATTTGTACAAGCCGGAGGACTTGGTGGGCCGTTTGGTCGCCGGCACGGTGAACCTGCCGCCGCGCCAGATCGGCCCCGTGCGCAGCGAGAGCCTGATCTTGGGCGCGTACCAGCACGGCAGCGAAGAGGTCGTGTTGTTGACGCCGGAGCGCGACTGCTCACCCGGCGACCGCATAGGCTGAAGCTCCGGCCTGCGCTGTGGAATAGGGCGGAGTCGACAAGACCCTTCGGCGGTACGCCGTCGGACCCCCGCTGGGGGCCCGCGGCTCGGCACTCGGCTCGCCCTTCGCTCCAAGCCGTTCCGGCTCGCCTCCGTGACGCCCGCCTCCGGGGTCTCATCGCCTCCGCCCATTCCAAGCGGAGCCTCCGCCGTACAGTGTTCGGTCGATGGCTGCTGCCAGGGCGCTCATCACGACCCGCCGCCAGCTGACGCTGGCCGCGTTCTGGTTCGGCATCTCCTTCGTATGGGGCGCGCTGCTGGCCGTGGCGCTGCCGTTCATCCTCGTGCCTGAGCATCCGGGGCCGGGCAATCCACTGCTTGTTTCGGCCGGGAGCAAGAACACCGCGCTCAGCCTGCTCGAGTCGGGTGGGCTGCTGGTCGCGATCCTGGTGCAGCCTGCCGCAGGCGCGTTCTCGGACCGGCTGCGGAGTCGATGGGGCCGGCGCCGGCCGCTGATCGCGGTGGGCGCGCTTGGGGCCGTCGCCAGCCTCGTGCTCATCGCCGGCGTGCAGGCGTTTCTGCTTCTCGTCGCCGTGTACTGCGTGCTCCAGTTCTTCATGAACGTGGCTCAGGGCGCGTACCAGGGGCTCCTGCCTGACACGGTGCCGGGTGCGCAGCGCGGAGCGGCGTCGGGCTGGCTCGGCGTCGCCACGCTCACGGGGCAGGTTGCCGGCGTCGTGACGGCCGGGCCGCTGAAGCCGCGCACGGCGTGCCTGGTCATTGCGTCGGTTGTGCTGCTGACGGCGTTGCTCACAGTCGCGAGGATCCACGAATCGCCGCTGTCCGAACAAACGGAGACGACGCCGGCGCGGATGGCCTCCGGAGGTTGGTTCCACAAACTGCGCGGATACGCATCGGAGTTTCGCCGCTACCCGGACTTCTGCTGGGTGGTGCTGAGTCGCTTTCTGATCCTGACCGGTCTGGCGTGCATTCAGCGCTTCGCCGCG
>Ga0210409_10006775_pt1 | contig 11887 bp, 14 predicted proteins | sample IncBWH17MmetaG_FD_161649 | JGI IMG/M metagenome (GOLD analysis project Ga0210409, IMG submission 161649) | Forest soil microbial communities from Barre Woods Harvard Forest LTER site, Petersham, Massachusetts, United States - Inc-BW-H-17-M | ecosystem: Environmental > Terrestrial > Soil >...
GTATATGAATTTTCTGGACTTAGAATTCACGATTACGGCGACTCGCCTTCCTGGCGGTTACGGCTGCGCGCCGTGTAACAGAGCGCGCGTCGGGCCGAGAAGCTAAGGTGTGCGGTTCCTGGAGGAGGCGACACGCGTAATGCCGCCTGAACGGCTCGAAGTCGAGAATCTGCACCTGTGGCGGGGCGAGCGTCATGTGCTGCGGGGGGTGCATTTCACCCTCGCGTGCGGCGCTTGTCTCGAAGTGTGGGGGGCCAACGGCTCGGGCAAGACCACACTCCTGCGGACACTCTGCGGGCTCGTCTACCCGGAGGAGGGACGGGTGCTGTGGAACGGCGCGAATGTGAGGCGCGATCTGCCGGCATTCCATGCAGCGCTCGTCTATCTGGGTCACGAGCCGCCGCTCAAGTCCGATCTGACAGCGCGCGAGAACCTGCATTACTGGATCGGTGTCCGCAGGCATGTTGGTGAAGAGGAACTCGGCGCAGCGCTCGCGCGCGTCGGCGCGCAGGGCTGGTGCGAGCGGCTCGTGCGCACGCTCTCGGCCGGGCAACGCCGGCGCGTGGCGCTCGCGTCTCTCGCCCTGCTGCCGGTGCCCTTGTGGCTGCTCGATGAACCGACGACCAGTCTCGACGCCGAAGGTCGCGAGCTGGTCGGAGATCTGATCCGTGAGCAGCTCGAGCGCGGTGGCATGGTGGTGGCGGCGGTTCATCAGGGATTACCGCAGTCAGTGCGCAACGTGACGCGCCTGGATCTCGCCGCATGAGCCGCCGCGAGGGTACGGTGGCCCAGGCTTTTCCGCCCATCGATGCGTCATCGGCGGCGGTCGCTGCGAGCACCGCGGCTGGGATCCGGCGCGCGGGGGCGCTCGAGGCGGCACGCCTCGCGTTGCTGCGTGACCTGCAACTCGCCTTCCGCAAGCGCGGCCAACTGGTGCAGCCGTTGGCTTTCTTCGCCATGGTGACCCTGCTGTTCCCGCTCGCCATATCACCGGAGCTGTCCCGGCTGCGCGAGCTTGCACCGGGGGTCGTGTGGGTCGGCGCGTTGCTCGGGTCACTGCTCGCGCTCGAGTTCCTGTTCCGGGATGATGCTCATGACGGGACGCTCGAGCAGTACGCGCTCTCGGGCCAGTCGCTCACGGCCCTGATGTTCGCCAAGACCTTCGCGCACTGGCTGCTCACGGGACTTCCGCTCGCGCTCATGGCGCCGCTCGCAGCACTGTCGCTCGGAGTGGCCGCCACGGCGATCCCGGGAATCCTCCTCTCCGTGGCGGTCGGAAGTGTGGCGCTCAGCCTCATCGGTTCGATTGGCGCGGCCTTGACTCTCGGGATCAAACGCAGCGGTGCGCTCCTGTCCCTGCTCACACTGCCACTGTCGCTGCCGGTGCTGATCTTCGGAGCGCGCGCCACGCAGCTCGCGATCCACGGCGCCTCGCTCCTCGCACCCCTCGAGCTGCTCGGAGCGCTCGCGGTGCTCGGGATCACGCTCGCGCCACTCGCGGCCGCGGCCGCGGTGCGCATCAGCCTGGAGTAGGGGAGCGCACGAACCTCATGAACTGGACCTGGTTTCATCGATTCGCCTCGCCACCGCACGTGTATGCGCTTGCAGCCCGCCTCACGCCCTGGTTTGCCTGGCCGGCGGCGCTGCTCATCCTGGCTGGCCTGTGGGGCGGCCTGGTGCTTGCCCCGCCCGACTACCAGCAGGGGGATGGGTTTCGCATCCTCTACGTACACGCCCCGAGTGCCTGGATGTCGCTCATGGTCTATGTGACCATGGCGGTCGCCGCGGCGATCGGGCTCATCTGGCGCATCAAGGTGGCGCACGCAGTGGCGGCAAGCTGTGCGCCGATCGGCGCCTCCTTCACCTTCGCGGCGCTGGTGACGGGCGCGCTCTGGGGCCAGCCGATGTGGGGCACGTACTGGGAGTGGGATCCGCGCCTGACATCGGAGCTGGTGCTGCTGTTTCTCTACCTGGGATACATGGGGCTGCGCGCCGGGATCGAGGATACCCAGCGTGCCGACCGCGCGAGCGCGGTACTTGCAGTGGTCGGTGTGGTGAACGTTCCCATCATTCACTATTCGGTGACTTGGTGGAACTCACTGCACCAGGCACCTTCGGTGATGCGCCTGGCGAGGCCCGCCATGCCGGTCGCCATGCTGCTGCCGCTGCTGCTGATGCTGCTGGGGTTTACGCTGTTCTTCATCGCGCTGCTGCTCGTACGGCTGCGCGGCGAGGTACTCGCGCGGGAACGCGCGGCGAGCTGGATACGCGAGGTAGTGAGTACATGAGAGCGTTCTTCGACATGGGTGGATATGCGGCATTCGTATGGCCCGCTTACGCGGTCACACTCGCCGTCGTGCTCCTTAACATCCTCTGGGCGCACCGTGCGCTCGAGCGCTCGCGCAACGAGGCGCGCCGGCGCCTGCAGATACAGGGAGAACGCCGATGACTCCGCGCCGCCGCCGCCTGATACTCGTGCTCGGCATCGTCGTGGGAGTGAGCATCGCCGGGGCGCTGGCGCTCAGTGCGTTCCGCCGGAACGTCACCTTCTTCTTCGATCCAACCCAGGTGGCTGCCGGCCAGGTCCCGACGGGCGAGCGCTTCCGTCTCGGCGGCATGGTCACGCAGGGGAGCCTGCACCGTGCAGCAGGCAGTCTCGAGGTACGCTTCATCGTGACCGACTTCAGTCATGAGGTCCCGGTGAGCTACACGGGCGTTTTGCCCGACCTCTTTCGCGAGGGAGCCGGCGTCGTGGCGCACGGGCGCCTCGGCGGCGATGGCACTTTCGTAGCCGATGAGGTGCTCGCCAAGCACGACGAGAAGTACATGCCGCCGGAGGTAGCCCGCTCACTGAAGCGCCGGCACGGTGATTCCCGCGCCGAGCCGGTCGGCCCCGCCACCGCGGGCTCCACGGAAGGCGCGGCGGGCGCGCCTCAGGGCGCACCCACGCACGCGGCCGCGGCACCATCGGCCGCAGGGAGCTGAAGCATGCTGCCCGAGCTCGGTCACTTCGCCCTGATCCTGGCGCTGCTGCTCGCAGGCCTGCAGGCGTTCTTTGGGATCGCAGGTCCCGCGTTAGCGCGCGATCGCTGGAGCGGCGCAGTGACCTCCGCGGTCGCCGGTCAGGCGGTCATGGTCGCGACCGCCGTTGCCTGCCTCATCGCCTGCTTCGTCAGCGAGGACTTCTCGGTCGCGTATGTGGCGGAGAATTCCAACAGTGCGCTGCCGCTTTTCTATCGCGTGAGCGCGCTCTGGGGCGCGCACGAAGGGTCGCTCCTGCTGTGGATCCTGCTGCTGGCAGCGTGGACCGTGGCGGTGGCGCTCGGCTCGGGGCGGCTGCCGCCGCGCTTTGCGGCGCGTGTACTCGGAGTGCTCGGCGTCGTGAGCTTCGGCTTCCTGCTGTTCACGCTGGCCACCTCCAGCCCGTTCGTGCGGCTCGACCCGCCGGCGCCCGACGGCCGCGACCTCAATCCGATCCTGCAGGATCCGGGGCTGGCGATCCACCCGCCGATCCTCTACACGGGCTACGTTGGTTTTGCCGTGGCGTTCGCCTTCGCTTGCGCGGCCATGCTCGAAGGCCGGCTCGATCAGAACTGGGCACGCTGGACGCGTCCCTGGACGACCGCTGCATGGTCGTTCCTCACCTGCGGCATTGCGCTCGGCAGCTTCTGGGCCTACTACGAGCTCGGCTGGGGCGGCTTCTGGTTCTGGGACCCCGTCGAGAATGCTTCCTTCATGCCGTGGCTCATGGGCACGGCGCTAATCCATTCGCTCGCAGTGACCGACAAGCGCGGGCTTTTCAAGAGCTGGACGCTGCTGCTTGCGATCCTGGCGTTCTCCCTGAGCCTGCTCGGCACTTTTCTCGTGCGCTCGGGGGTGCTCGTTTCGGTGCATTCCTTCGCGGCCGATCCGACGCGCGGCATATTCATTCTCGTCTTCCTCATTATCATGATCGGCGGCGCACTCGCGCTCTATGCGTGGCGCGCGCCGCTGCTGCGCTCGAGCGCGGGCTTCGAGCTCGGAGCGCGCGAGTCGTTTCTGCTCTTCAACAACGTGCTGCTGGTGATCGCCGCCGCGACGGTCTTTGCCGGCACGCTCGCACCGCTGATCTCGGATTCGCTCAAGCTCGGCACGCTTTCGGTGGGCCCGCCTTATTTCAACCCGACCTTCATGCTCTCGATGCTGCCGCTACTCGCGCTGCTGTCGGTCGGGATACACGCGAACTGGAAGCGCGGACGCCTCAACGACAGTCAGCGCACGCTCCTCTACACCTTCATCGCCGCCGCCGTGCTCGGGTGCGGCTTCGTTTTCGGGCTCTACTCGCACGCGCGTGTGCTCACCCCCATCGGAGCCACCCTCGCTCTGTGGATCATCCTGTCATCGCTCGTGGATCCGATCGATCGCTGGCGGCGGGGCCTCACGCTTCCGCGCGCGGTGCTCGGCATGACGGTGGCGCACTTCGGGGTCGCACTCGCAGTCTTTGCGCTCACCACAGTGCAGTCCTTCACCATCGAGCGTGACGTAGCGCTCGCTCCCGGCGGAACGGCTACGGTCGGGGACTATGAGTTCCGCTTCGAGGGTGTCAAGCCGGTGGAAGGACCCAACTACGAGGCCGTCGCGGGCACCCTCACCGTGACGCGCCATGGGGCGCCGGTCGCCGTGATGATTCCGCAGAAGCGCAACTTCTGGGTTCAGCACCAGGTCACCAGCGAGACGGCCATCCGCATGCATCGCGGTAACAACCTGCTGCTCGCACTCGGTGAGGATCTGGGCGCGGGGCGCTGGAGCGTGCGCATACAGATCCGTCCGCTCGTGAGCCTCGTCTGGATCGCAGCGTTCATCATGGCGATGGGAGGTGCGCTGGCGGCCTCCGACCGGCGCTACCGCGCGGCCCGCGCGCTCGCGACTGCTCCCGAGGGGGCGACGGCAGGGCAGCCCGGATGACCAAGTTCCTTCTTCCGCTCGGGCTCTTCGTGCTCCTCGCGGTGGTACTGGCGATCGGCATCCGTCACTCTCCGGAGAAGGGCATCATCGCCTCACCGCTTCTCGGCAAGCCTGCCCCGGTGTTCGCTCTTCCGAATTTGACCGATCCCGCGCACGAGGTGCGCTCTGCGGATCTCAGGGGCCACTGGTACCTGTTCAACGTGTGGGGAACCTGGTGCGGAGGATGCCGCGAGGAACACCAGGCACTGCTGCAGGTCCGGCGCGCCGCAGTCGTGCCCATCATCGGGCTCGACTGGAAGGACGACGATGCGCAGGCGCTCGGCTGGCTCACGCAGCTCGGCAATCCCTACCAGTCGGTGGCGACCGATCACAGCGGACGGGAAGCCATCGAGTGGGGCGTGTATGGCGCGCCCGAGACATTTCTGGTGAATCCGCAGGGCATCGTCGTTTACAAACATGTCGGCGCACTCACCCCCGACACCTGGAGCCGCGAGATCCTGCCTCGGGTCTCGGGACGGCGAGCCGGGAGCTCTTGATGGGGCGCAGCGCCCGCGTTGTGCTGATCACTGCCTGCCTCGCGCTCGCCCTGGTGCGTGCCGCCTGGGCGGTCGATCCCACGGAGCTGCCGGACCCGGCGCTCCAGGCGCGCTACCTCGCGCTGACTCACGAGCTGCGCTGCATGCAGTGTCAGAACGAAGCCCTCGCCGACTCGCCGGTGGGCCTGGCGGCGGACCTCCGCCGCGAGGTGCGCGATCAGCTGCTCGCCGGCAAGTCCGACGACCAGATCCGCGCATGGATGACCGCGCGCTACGGCGATTTCATTCTTTTCCGGCCGCGATACTCGCTGCGCAACGCATGGCTGTGGGGTGCACCGTTCGCTCTGCTGCTGATCGGTGCGCTCGTGTGCTGGCGCGTCGTGCGTACTCGCACGACGCTCCTCCCCGGTGATCATGAACCGCTCGAAGAGGACGGACAGAACGGATGATCACCTTCGTCCTGCTGGCTGCGGCGCTGACCATGGCCAGTGTCGTCCTCATGGCCATGCCGTTACTCAGGCGCAGCGCCGGGGGTCCCACGGGCGCTCCCTGGACAGCGCTCGCTGCGGCAGGCCTGCTGGTCGTCGGCTCGGCGGCGCTGTACGTCACCTGGAGCAACTGGTCATGGCGTGCGACAAAGGTCGCTGACTCGCCCGAAAGCATGGTGTCGGAGCTTGCGCGCCGGCTCGAGCGCGATCCGAACGATGTCAACGGATGGCTGATGCTCGGACGCTCGTACACCGTGTTACAGGAATATCCCCTCGCGGTACGTGCATTCGGACGTGCGGTTCAACTGAGTGGTGGGAAGAACGCCGAGGCGCTCACCGGCGAAGCCGAGGCGCTGGCGCTCGTCGATGAGAGCGAGCTCGACGGGCGCGCCGGACGGCTGATCGAACAGGCGCTGGCCCTCGAGCCCGATTCGGGCAAGGCATTGTTTCTCGGGGCGGCTGTCGCCGCACGGCGCGGCGATCTGCCGCTTGCCCGGCAGCGCTTCGCGAAGCTCCTGACACTCAACCCGCCGGAGGCCATCCGGCCGATGATCGAGCAGCAGATCGCGGCGATCGATGAAAAGCTGTCGGGAGCTCCAGCAAAGGCCGCTGCGGTGCAACAGGTTCAGCCCTCAGCTGGCTCCCGGGCAGGCGCCCCCCTCGTTCATGTAAATGTCACATTGGCCCCGTCCCTCGCGTCCGCGGCGGGTGGCGCGCCCCTGTTTGTTTTCGTGCGCGACCCCGCCCAGGGCGGTCCCCCCTTGGCCGTCAAGCGCTTGCAGAGTCATTTTCCGCAGGATGTGGCGCTCAGCCCGGCGGACTCCATGGTCCCGGGCAGGGTTTTTTCCGCAGGTCAGAGCGTTCAGGTTGTCGCCCGGATTGCCCGTTCCGGCGGCCCGGTGGCGGCGAGCGGTGATCCATTCGGCGAGGTAACTTACCAGGTGGGGCACGACGGCTTGGTTAGCCTGGTTATCGACCGTCTTACTCCCTGACACTCCAAGTAGGCGGGCGCTGACCGCACCGCTCAGGTTTACCCTGATGTTCCATAACACGCGCTAGGCGTATGCTTTGCCTGGATACCCCTTTTCTGTGAACCGGATCACACTTGAGTGCCCGGCACCGGATTCCCTGAGACATAAAACGGAAGGAGAGCTCTGATGGCTGAAGGAACAGTGAATGAAGGTCGCATTTCGCACCGTGGTTTCGCCTCAATGAACGCTGAGCGGCAACGCCAGATCGCCAGCATGGGCGGTAAGGCGGTGCCCGACGAGAAGCGCAGTTTCTCGCAGAACCGTCGCCTCGCCGCGGAAGCTGGCCGCAAGGGCGGTCAGAGCGTACCGGGTGCCAAGCGCAGCTTTTCGCAGAATCGCGCGCTGGCGGCGACTGCCGGACGCAAGGGCGGCCAGAGTGTGCCCGATGAGAAGCGCAGCTTTTCCCAGCATCCCGAGCTTGCCGCCGAAGCCGGCCGCAAGGGTGGACAGGCGAGTCACGGGGGCGGTACCCGCCCTAGCTGAGGCGGCGTCGCCCACGAAAGGATGTGGGAGGAGTAGTAGCCAGGGATGGTAGGCGGCGGCGCGCGCGCGATGCGCGCGCCGCCTGCGCGATGGCACCCCGCTAATTGCGAAGCGTGACGAGCCACGCTCCGGCGGCCATCATGAGAATGCCGACCCAGTTGACTGGCCCGAGCCGCTCACCGAGAAAACCGACCCCGAACAGCGCGACCAGCACCACGCTCAGCTTGTCGATGGGTGCCACCCGTGCGGCATCCCCGAGCTGCAGTGCGCGGAAATAACACCACCACGAAGCGCCGGTCGCGAGCCCCGAGAGAACGAGAAAGGTCCAGGTTCGCGCTGAGGCGTGACGGAGCGAGGAGGCCTCACCCATGGCCGCGACCAGCGCACCGAGCACGACCAGTATGACGACCGTGCGGATGAGCGTCGCGACGTCGGGGTGGATGCCCGCGACGCCCACTTTCGCAAACACTGCAGTGAGTGCGGCGAACACTGCCGACAGCAGCGCCCAGACCTGCCATGACGCCATTGCCATTCCCCGCGGTGCGCGCGCAGGACACGAGTGTCACACACCCCATCGGCGAAGGTCACGTGTGTGATTGACCTCGCGCGTGACTCGTACTACTTTCGCCCCGGCTAGGGGAGCCCCGGTGAGGGGGCTGAGAGGCCAGCCGGCGCCGTGAGATGGCGCGTTCTGGCGACCCTTCGAACCTGATCCAGGTAATGCTGGCGTAGGAAAGTTTCTCTGCAAGCGGCGACCGAGCCCGCGCAAATCTGCCCGGGCAAACCCGCACTTTCCACCGCGCAGCATTCATCTGGATCCTGTGAACTGCTCAGGAGCCTGAACCGTGAATGCGCAATTACTGCACGTCGTCGCCGAGTCACTGCCGTCCTCACGCAAGGTCTACCACCGCGGATCGTTGCACGCGGATCTGCGCGTACCGATGCGCGAGATCCAGCTGCACGCATCGAGCGGGGAGTCGCCGCTGAGCGTCTACGACACCTCCGGTCCCTACACCGACCCGTCCGTCACCATCGACATCGAGCGTGGGCTGCCACGCAACCGTGCGCCCTGGATCGTGGCGCGCGGCGACGTCGAGTCCTACCCCGGGCGGGGAGTGCAGCCGATCGACAACGGTCTCGCCGCAGCTGCTAAGGGCGCACCCGAGTTTCCGGTGCACCGCCAACCACTGCGCGCGCGTCGCGGCCTTGCCGTGACGCAGCTCGCCTACGCACGCGCCGGCATCATCACTCCGGAGATGGAGTACATCGCCATCCGCGAGAACCTCGGACGCGAGGCGCGTGCGGCGACCATCAGGGACGGTAACGCCTGGGGCGCGAGCATTCCCGATTACGTGACTCCGGAGTTCGTGCGCGCCGAAGTGGCGGCCGGGCGCGCCATCATTCCCGCCAACGTCAATCACCCCGAATCCGAGCCGATGATCATCGGCCGCAACTTCCTGGTGAAGATCAACGCCAACATCGGTAACTCCGCGGTCACCTCTTCGACCGCGGAGGAGGTCGACAAGCTCGTGTGGGCCATCCGCTGGGGTGCGGACACGGTGATGGACCTGTCCACCGGGCGCAACATCCACACCATTCGCGAATGGATCCTGCGCAACTCTCCGGTGCCTATCGGCACCGTGCCGATCTATCAGGCACTCGAGAAAGTCGGTGGCGTCGCCGAGGATCTCACCTGGGAGATCTACCGCGACACCCTGATCGAGCAGGCAGAGCAGGGCGTCGACTATTTCACCATTCACGCCGGCGTACGGTTGCCGTACGTACCGCTCACCATCGACCGGGTCACCGGTATCGTCTCGCGCGGTGGCTCGATCATGGCCAAATGGTGCCTCGCCCATCACCGCGACAGCTTCCTCTACGAGAACTTCGCGGAGATCTGTGAGATCTGCCGCGCCTACGATGTGAGCTTCTCGCTCGGCGACGGCCTGCGCCCGGGCTCGATCGCCGATGCCAACGACGCGGCCCAGTTCGCCGAGCTCGAGACGCTCGGGGAGCTCACCCGTATCGCCTGGGCGCGCGACTGTCAGGTGATGATCGAGGGGCCGGGCCACGTCCCGATGCACAAGATCAAGGAGAACATGGACAAGCAGCTCGCCACCTGCGGCGAGGCGCCGTTCTACACACTCGGGCCGCTCACCACCGACATCGCACCCGGGTACGACCACATCACTTCGGCGATCGGCGCCGCCATGATCGGCTGGTTCGGCACCGCAATGCTTTGTTACGTCACGCCCAAGGAGCACCTGGGGCTTCCCGACCGCAACGACGTCAAGACCGGCGTCATCACCTACAAGATCGCCGCGCATGCCGCCGATCTCGCCAAGGGACACCCCGGAGCGCGCGCGCGGGACGATGCGCTCTCGCGGGCGCGCTTCGATTTCCGCTGGCAGGACCAGTTCAATCTGTCGCTCGACCCGGACACGGCATGTGCCTTCCACGACGCGACGCTGCCAAAGGAAGGGCACAAGGTGGCGCACTTCTGCTCGATGTGCGGACCGAAGTTCTGTTCGATGCGCATCTCACACGAGGTCCGCGCCGAGGCCCGCAGTGAGGGCATGGCCGAGATGTCGGCGCGCTTCCGCGCGGGCGGCGGCGAGCTGTACGTGCCGATGCCCGTGCTCCCGGCTCGCAGTGGCGAGGGCTGAGCGCGGTGCGTGTCACCGTCATCGGTGCCGGGGTTGCAGGCCTCACCTGCGCGCTCGAGCTGAGCGCACGTGGCGCGAGCGTCGAGGTGTTCGAGCGCGCACCGCAGCTCGGGCCCGCGGCCTGCTCGTGGTTTGCCGGTGGGATGCTCGCACCCTGGTGCGAGCGCGAGAGCTCCACGCCACTGATCGCCGAGCTCGGCGCGGAGGGTCTTACCTGGTGGCGCGAGCACTTCGCGGGCACGGTCTGGAATGGCACCCTGGTCGTGGCGCACGCCCGGGATACGGGCGAGCTGCTGCAGTTCGGCCGCCGCACTGCGCACTTCGAGAGCGTTGGGAGCCAAGCGGTCACGGCACTCGAGCCTGAGCTCGCGGGACGATTCAGCCAGGGACTTTACTTCCCGGAGGAAGGCCATCTCGACCCGCGCGCCGCACTCGCGGCGCTTGCGGCGCGCCTCGCCGAGCGCGGCGTGCCCATCCGCTTTGGCGTGGACGCCCCGCCGCGAGCCGGGCGTGCGGTGCTCGATTGCAGCGGGCTCGCCGCGCGCGCGCGGCTCGCTGATCTGCGCGGCGTGAAGGGCGAGATGCTGCTGCTGCGGCTGCCCGAGCTGCAGATCAGTCGGCCGGTGCGCCTGCTGCACCCGCGCATGCCGCTGTATGTCGTGCCCCGCGGGCAGGGACTCTTCATGGTCGGAGCCACCATGATCGAGAGCGACGAGGCGACGCGCATCAGTGCGCGCTCGATGCTCGAGCTCCTGTCTGCGGCCTACGCCCTGCACCCGGCGTTCGGTGAGGCGCAGATCATCGAGATCGGTACCGGGGTGCGTGCCGCATTCCCCGACAATCTGCCGCGACTGCGCCGTGCCGGTGGGTCGCTGCACGTCAACGGGCTCTACCGGCACGGCTTTCTGCTGGCACCCGCGCTCGCGCGCCGTGCGGCGGGCGTGCTGCTCGAGGGCCGCCGCTATCCCGAGGTGATGGATGAAGATCCTGGTGAACGGCGCCTGGCGTGAGACGCATTCATCCGAGCTCGCGCGTGCGCTCGAGGAGCTCGGCTACGGCGCAAGCGTGGTGAGCACCGCGGTGAACGGCGAATTCGTCGCCGCCTCGCAGCGTGCGCACACCGTGCTCGCCGATGGCGACCGGCTCGAGGTGCTCGCGCCGATGCAGGGGGGCTGATGCTGCAGGTCTATCAGACGCAGCTGCGCTCGCGGCTGATGCTCGGCACCGCGCGCTATCCCTCGCCGGCGATCGTGGCGGGGGCGGTGAGGGCGGCGCGCGCGGAGGTGGTGACGGTCGCGCTGCGGCGCGAGTCCGCCGGCGAGCGCGCCGGGCAGGCCTTCTGGTCGCTCATCCGTGAGCTCGGGGTGCGCGTGCTTCCCAACACGGCGGGCTGTCATTCGGTGAAGGAAGCGGTCACGACCGCGCACATGGCGCGCGAGGTGTTCGGCACGCCGTGGATCAAGCTCGAAGTGATCGGCGAGGACGACACGCTGCAGCCGGACGTGTTCGGCCTGGTGGAGGCGGCGCGCACCCTGTGTGCAGAAGGGTTCGAGGTATTTCCCTACACCACCGAGGACCTGGTGGTGGCGGAGCGGCTACTCGCCGCTGGCTGCAGGGTACTGATGCCCTGGGGTGCGCCGATAGGTTCCGGTCGTGGGCTGAACAATCTCTTTGGACTGAAGGCGCTGCGGGCGCATTTCCCGGAGGTGCCGCTGATCATCGATGCGGGACTCGGGCTT
>Ga0210409_10006776_pt1 | contig 11887 bp, 11 predicted proteins | sample IncBWH17MmetaG_FD_161649 | JGI IMG/M metagenome (GOLD analysis project Ga0210409, IMG submission 161649) | Forest soil microbial communities from Barre Woods Harvard Forest LTER site, Petersham, Massachusetts, United States - Inc-BW-H-17-M | ecosystem: Environmental > Terrestrial > Soil >...
TCATGCCGGAATACCGTGGCTGCGTTATCTCCGCAATCGGGTCGGCGATCGAACGCACTTCTGGCCGTTCGATGGCTGGATGGTGACGCCGGGCAAATCGGCTGTCGTCGAGGTTTATCCCGCGCTGTGGAGCCACAGCTTCCCGCGTGCTGGCCGCAATTCCGACCAGCAGGACGCCTATGCCGCCGCAGAATGGCTGCGCCAAAGCGACCGGGACGGCAACTTGCAACGATTTTTCGTTCCAAACCTGACGACACAGGAAAGACAAGTGGCCGAAATCGAGGGCTGGATTCTGGGCATAGCTTGAACGCTAGTTATGTCGTCTCAGTGACGCTGAATCAAAGCCAAGAACTCGGCTCGCCAGCGTTCTGTTTCGGACGGAGAGAGTTCAAAAACGATATGGCGGTGGGCACGCTGAGAATTCCTGATCCGCAGCGACCGCCTTCGGCCATTGGCTTGCGCTGCCACGTCCAGCGTCAATCGCCTCACAGCCTGGCTGAATTTGTCTTGATTCCATTCTTCCGCTGGCTGGCCTTTCGAATGCCAAGCTATTACTGGCGGTTTCGATAAGATGTGGGTCTCTGCTGCGTCACATGAGAACAGCACATAATTCCTGGCAACAATCACTGAGCGACCTCGGGCGATTGCGCCGGGTACCAGGCGATCAGTCTCCTGAAGCTTCTTGAAATCCTTCTTTCGGAATCCTTGGTGCTCAGCCATCCGCCACAACCAATCGTGATGCAGCCGTGAACCGTCGAGAGTTGGCTCGAAATGCTCCCACGCGCCCTGCCTTGATTTCGAGGGTCGAATCAGAAGATTGAAATATTTCCTGTAAGTGTTGAGACTGTTGTCCTGCCAAATGTCACTTTGACTCACTTTCCTCTCAACAGTCGCAAGAGCGCAGAGCCGATATTCGGAATCTCCGGTTTCCTTGAATTTGCGAAACGAGAAGAACACGACGATGTCGCCACGCCGAAGTTTGTTGCGTACGTCTTGGCGGCAGATTCCCCACGAAAGCTGGCCTCCAAATGTGCGTACGGCATAGAACGAAGGATCATCTCCATTGTCATAGGGCCAGTCTTGCCATTTCACAGCCTTTTTGAAAGCAGCGATTGTCGAGCCACAAGCAGACACCGATGAGTCATCTGATGTCGCGTGGAACGGAGCGAAGTAGATGCGCGTGGATGCCATGTCGCGCACCTCACGGCCCCGGAACGCGCGCCGCCGTATCGAGCCTACGATGCAGATACGAGACTAGGGACAGTAGGTCCAATGCGTCCTGCTCTTCAATCTTCCACGTTATCTTTGGTGCGTGGCCGGTCGGATTGCGAAATGTTCCGAACATGCCCTTGAGGAGGTTCGCGAATCCCTTTTGTTCGGATTGTTCTGTCTCTGTCCGAAGGGTGTTAATTGCGAGCATCGGGGTATTCATAACGAAGGCTTGGTCCACAATTTCTGCGCCATCTCCTGTGAGGCCAGTCTTGTCACGAATCTTTTGGGCAACGCTCTTTGTCGCCTCGAACACCGCGTGAAAGTAATTGTCCTGGAGAAGTTCGGCCCGGCAAAATCGGAGCACGTCGTGATGCACTCCTCGTTGTTGCAGCGCAGCGCGCAAGCGACCGGCCCTCGCCTGCGCCTCGGGCAACGTAGTTGCAGCGGTGACTCGCTTCGCCTTTCCATCCTCGGCGACGAACAGCCCCGCAAACGCCAGCACCTCATTTAATTGTCCCCGAAGCTCCTGAAATCCGGTGTTGTTACCCACAAAGCGAACTGGATTTATGACAGTCTGCACAAAGTTCAACACATTGTTCGCGCACCCGTCGGTTTCTTGTTTTGCTCGCAAGGCAAGAAAGAGACGATGCCGTTTAGTCATCGAGGGTTCGGGGTCTCGAATCCCGCACTGAGAGAGCAACCGTCCAATCTCGGAGCCCGTTAGCCCCTCCGAGGTATCACCGATGATGTCGCAAAGGGCTTGGAGGTGGGTCTCGTCGAACTTTGAGGTCGCAGCCATGCAGAATCAGAGCTCGCCACGCAGGGTAGGGGAGAGGATCGACGGCATCAGGGCGTCGATGTCGGCGCGAATGCTTTCCGAAGGATTGGTGAACAAGCGGTTGAGCTCCACGCTGATTTTGGCCTTACGTTGTGCGTCACGGCGCTTACGATAGGTGCGATATGCGCCAGCTATCCACAGGTAGCGGTCCAATTCACGGTTTGTCACATTCAACTCAGCTAACGTTCTCAGCGTCTTCAGGTTCTCAACAAAAGCAACATACGGTTTCTCCCGACTCTGATTGTAATTGGCGACTCCAAAATGGACCTTCACTATCGCTACTGCATAGCTGTCCATAATGGGAAACCGCCCAGCGTCGATGAAGAAATGTGCGAATTTAGAGGCAAAACTGTGATGGCGACGGTTAGCGGCTTCCCCATCTTCACGTGGAAGTCGCGCGATTCCTTCGACTAGTTCTGGACCAGCCGTACGCAGATCGCTTTTCTCAATGGTCGTCCTTACATGGATCGCCATGCGCGAGAGCGCCAGCACATTCGTTCCATAGAGTCCGTTGACGGCAACTGCTTTGAGGAGGACAGCTTCTTCAGAAAATCCGGGGACCCTCTCTGCAAGAGCATCGAGCGCTGCCTCCGACACTTGCCATTGTCGCAGCTGCGAATAAAGGCGTCCGGCTGCCTCGACCTGATCCGCCGTCAGTGCAATAGCGAGGGCACTCATAGTTCGCCGCGAAAAGCTTTGGAGAGGATCGAGGGCATCAGTGAATCGAGTTGTGCCGCAGATTCAGATTGGAGGGTTTTCAAATCATCGACCTTGGCCTCCAAGCCATCCAAATAAGTTGCGATTCGTTGTTGCTCACCTACTGCTGGCGCGGGGATCTCTAAAGCCTTTATGGCTCGAAGTGGTACGGTCGGTTGCGCAGTTCCGGTGGTATAACTCCATGCCTTTTCGAAGACGGTCCTAGACCGCAGCATGTGCCATGCGTAGCGGGGAACGAGCAACCTCAATTGTGGTCTGAGTATGGCAATGTGTCGCTGAAAGCAGAAGGGCTCGTTTGTCTCCACGACAGCAGGAACACCAAGCGTCGCTCCAACTGCACTATAGAGAATGTCACCTCGCTTTGGTACACGCTGCGGCGTCAACCTAGAGAAATACTCTGGACTCACGCATTTGCAATCTGCAAAATGCAAGTGTCCAGACGAAACATTACCTACGAAAATAAATCGGACGCCTTCATCTATGAAATGAGGCGTGTTGTGATCGCCATCTGTTATTGAGTCACACAGGTTGTCGAGCCTTTTCAGCCCGTGTTTCTCTGCCAGTTCCCGGTAAACTTCATTAGAGCTTGCCCTGGATAGCAGGTTTGTTTCTTCGGCGGCCTGCCCCTTAAGGATGCGGGCTTCGGCGATCTTCACAGCTAGCGTGTCGACTTGGGACGCAACCCGGCGTTGCTCGTCGACGGGAGGCAATCGCAGTTCCATGTTCAAGAACTGTTCTTCTTTCAACCTATTTCTGCTGGTCGGGGTGCTGCCGCTACTAAGACCGAGAGCCTCACTCCACGCGCTGGAACGAGAAAAATAGAACCAAAGAAATTTTGAATCAACAGTGTCCAGGGGAACAAAACACGGAAACTCGTTTGAGACAAAGCAGCCATCGACATCCTTCGTTGCCACCGCGAATGAACCCTTCCATGCAAAGAGTCTGTTATAAACGAAATCGCCTTCCTTAATTTGGAACAGGGTCCTAGCCTGAATGGCAGTACCGCTCTTTTGTTCCTTTACATAGAGGCCCTTGGCATACCAGTGAGCGCCAACCAAAATATACGTCTTCTCGGGACTGACGGGCGCGGGGCGTGACACGCTCCGGAGCACGTCTCCGAGTCTGGTCAATTTCCAGCTATGATTCACGCCGATACCTTCAAGGCGTTTCCTATCTCAAAGACGATGCTTCGAATTTTCTCTTCTTTTGCGAGGATATCCGCCACGAGTTTTTCCGGCGGCAGGTGCTCGAAATCGTCCGTGGCGCGGGGGTTCTTGATGTCGAGGTTTACGGAGACAAGATTGCCCTCGGCGTCGTACTTGAGAACGTCGGAAACTTTAACTCTCCATGCGAGATCACACTCTTCGCGTTTGTTCCACCACGCGAGGCAAGCATCAAAATCCTCGAAACGCATGGGCCGAGTCTTGGTGTAGGTCTTGCGGCCTTCCGGGAAGGGCTGCTCGTAATACCAAGTGTCTTTTGTCGGCCCGGAACGATCAAAGAAAAGCAGATTCGTTGGGATGCTGGTGTAGGGCGCGAACACTCCGTTTGGCAATCGGACGATAGTGTGAAGATTGAATTCCTTGAGCAGCTCTTCCTTGATGCGGGCGCATACCCCGTCGCCAAAGAGGGTGCCGTTCGGGACGACCATCCCGCACCGGCCCCGTTTTGCACCTGCGACCGGACGGCGAAGCTTGCGCATGATGAGCTGCAAGAATAGAAGGGCGGTTTCAGCGGTCTTCTTGTCCTCGGGAAAATTGGAGAGGATGCCGCGCTCTTCCTCGCCGCCGAAGGGTGGATTGGTCGTGATGATGTCCACGCGGTCCTTATCGCCGATTTCACGCAACGGAAACCGAAGCGCGTTTTCCGGGTCAATGTCGGGCGATTCGAGGCCGTGAAGCAGAAGGTTCATCTGGCACAACAAATAGGGCAACGGCTTTGGCTCAATGCCAAAGAGAGTGCCTCTTTGCAGGCGGTTGAAGTCTTCCGTCTTTTTGCATTGCTTCTGAAGATGGGTAAACGCTTCGACAAGGAAGCCGCCGGTGCCAGCGGCAGGGTCGAGAATCGTTTCGCCAAGGCGAGGATTCATGACGGAGACGATGAACTTGACGACCGGACGCGGCGTGTAAAATTCACCCGAATCGCCTGCCGAGTCTCGCATCTCCCGGAGCATGGACTCGTAAAGCAGGCCGAGGGTATGGATTTCATCCTTGGACGTGAAGTGGATTTCGTTAACCTTGTTGATGACATCGCGAAGCAGGTAGCCGTTCGTCATACGATTGAACGTGCCCTGAAAAACCTTGGCGATAACGTCGCGGCGGTCGCCGTTGGCGCTGCGAAGTGAGCGTAGATATGCGAATAGGCCCTCGCCGCGCTTGCCGTCTGGTCGAATGGCTTCGTCCTGATTGATGAAGGCAATTAACTCTGGGCCGGTAATGCCTTGCGGGTTCGCAGCCCAATCGCGCCAACGGTAAGGCGTTTCGATAGCGGGGCGAAACCGTTTGCCCGCGAGCTTGGCTTCCTCGGCTCGGATGCTCTCCATGTCGTCGAGGAACTTGAGGAACATAATCCAAGTGAGCATCGGCAAGCGGTCGAGGTCGCCATTGAGGCCCTTATCCTTGCGCATGATGTCGCGGCAGGACTTAACAATCGAAGCGAGTTGCTGGGCGCTGGATTGCGGGAGGTCTTTCTTAGCTGGTTTCTTTTTGGGCATAGTTTCCGGTCTAAGCTGCGTACAATCGCGCCTGCAATTCGTTAATCGCTGATCTCAGATTGTCCGCGCCGCCGAACATTTGAGAAATATCCATTACGCTGCCACGGTCCGAGATGGGCGGAACCTTCAGTATTTCCGGGATAGCGAATTGCGCCGTGCCATAGTCTACATATTTGTCGAGGATATCGTCCAAGACCTGGCGCGCCTTTTCAGAATATTTATCGAAAAAGGCTTTCTGTTCTTTGCGGAGCTTTTCTGCTCGCTCTCTGCGTGTACGAATCGGGGCACTGTAGGCAACCTGACAGAGGAGGTCGAACGGATCGGCATCGGGCTGATTTGACGCAGCTATGAGTTCTTCCAGGGTAATTCCGCGTTCTTCCAAAGCTTGAATAATTTCAGCACGCTGTTCGGCGTCAGACCATTTCGAACGGAGTTCCGCCGCAGAGGGCCACATTCCGCGTACTTTCTCTCCCGTGTAGTCGGTGAAGCGGACGACACGAAGCTGTTTGCCTTCGGCGTCCAGTTCGGACACGAAATGGGCCACGATTTCGATGGAGCCTTGGTCCACGTAATACTTGCGCGGCTCTTCTCTTTTCGTGCCTCCCGGTTCGAGGATTTGGGGCGGCAACGGATCAGTGATGATTTCCTCGGGCTTTTCGATGTCGGTTTTGACTTTCTCGCCTGCCGCGTTCATTTCCTCGACCGTCACCAGAGCAGGTTCCCCGTCGAAATCGGGATCGGAGAACAGGCGAGTAGCACTCCCGGTGTAATCAAGAATGTTGAAAAAGAGTTTTCCGTAATCGTCCTTGACGCGGGTGCCGCGACCGATGATTTGCTTGAATTCAGTCATGGAGTTAATGGTGCGGGCGATCACGATGTTTTTGCAGGTTTGAACGTCCACGCCAGTGGTCAGTAGTTGAGATGTTGTCACAATGGTTGGAGTGCTAGTCTCAAGCTCCATGAAGCGGTCCAAATGGCCTCGCCCCGTTTTGCCTTCGTCTGCCGTGACTCGGACAACATAATCCGGGTGCTGCTGCACCAAATCCGCGTTGAGATTGTTTAGCGCGAAGCGCATATCTTCGGCGTGTTCCTGGTCAACGCAAAAGACGATAGTTTTGTCGAATCTCCCGTTCGCTTTGAGGAAATCGGTGAGGTTGCGGGCGATAGTTTCGGTGCGAGGGAGAAGAGAGACCTTCCGCTCGAAATCCTTGGTGGTGTATTCGGCATCGGGAATCTCACGTCCCAGACGGTCAACTTGACCACGATTCGGACGCCAGCCCACGGAATCGGCGCTGGTGACGATGCGATGGACACGATAGGGCGCTAAGAAACCGTCTTCGATACCCTGACGCAAACTATACGTATAGAGCGGATTTCCGAAATAAAGGTATGTGTCGCGATTATCTTCGCGCTTCGGGGTGGCGGTCATACCGAGCTGAAAAGCTGGTTCGAAATACTTCAGGATATCCTTCCAGTTGGAATCGTCGGCGGCGCTGCCACGGTGGCACTCGTCCACGACTATCAGGTCAAAGAAATCCTTTGGGTAGTCGCGGTAAAGACCGGGGCGGTGCTCGTCTCTGGCGACAGCTTGGTAGGTCGCGAAGTACATCTCGCGGCTCTTGATGGCCTCGCCTTCGATCTTGTGCCGGGCGTCACCGAACGGAGCAAAGGTTTTGTCTTTTGGGTCGTCTACAAGGATGTTGCGGTCAGCAAGATAGAGCATCCGAGGACGGCGTCCGGGATCACCTGTACGATTCCATTTTGTGTTCCAGAGTTTGTAGCAAATCTGGAAAGCCACGACAGTCTTGCCGGTGCCTGTGGCAAGAGTAAGGAGAACGCGCTTCTGCCCTTGGAGAATGGCACGAATCGCGCTGTTAATCGCAATCTCCTGGTAGTAGCGCGGCGATTTCCCGGAAAGATGGTAGTACGGAGTGAGAAGGCGTTCGACAATCTGGCTGGGGATGTTTTCGCCCTGCTTGAGGCGCTGCCAGAGTTCATCGGGAGAGGGGAAGTCTTCCAGAGTGCGTTCGAGGCCGGTCGTGAAGTCGTGCTCGACGATCCCGTGGCCGTTGGTTGAATAGGCGAACTTCAACCCAAGGATTTGTGCGTACTCCATCGCTTGGCCTAGACCATCGGCAGGTTTCTTGTAATCGGCCTTCGCTTCGACGATGGCGATAGCAAAATCAGGCCGATAGCGGAGGAGATAGTCGGCTCGTTTCTGTTTGCGGCGGATCGTCCGGTTGCCGGCTACAACGATGCGGCCATCGGTGAAAGTCCGCTGCTCGTTGATGTGATCGTCCGTCCAGCCCGACGCGTAGAGCTTCGGGAGCACGTATTTTCGACAAGTATCGGCTTCGGTAAGTAAAGGCATGCCTCTTGGATGACCGCCTCTCGAATCGCAACGCGAAGCTATCCGCGCAGACCCCGCCAAATACTACCAACTGCTACTGTGACAAGCTCTGACAGCCGACTGTGACAGAACCTGGTTTGCAAGGGAGTTTGCAGGCACGCTTTTCCGGCAAGCCATCCATCAGATTCCTCCGTTACTTAACCGCTTCCTTGGCTGTCTTCGCAAAAAGCTCTTCAACTTTGCGAAGCCCTGTATTCCGAAGCCGTATCATACCCATCCCATTATCGTCGATGAACCCGGCGAGCCTCTGGACGGCTACGTCGGCGTTGGCCTTCTTAAATGGATGCCTGACGAGCGCCGCCGTTAACGCTTCTCGACTCATTCGCTTGGGGTAAATGTAGTACAGAATTACGAGAGCAACGTCCTTAGCACTCGTCCCAATATCCGCGTATACCCTACCGTCGATGCTCTCAGCAAACGGGAACCTGCGTTTCATCAATCCTTCAACGACAGTCTTTGGCAGTACAAGGTCGTGGCCTTTCTGAGAAAAACGAACCATCTCGGAAAGAATCCAAGCGCAAAGCGCGAGGACGGCACGAGCATCCATTTCGTTCGCGTCTATCTCGTCCGGGTCATGCCGCGCGCCGCGATTGCTCGCAATTTCGTACGCAAAACGGCAGGCGCGAGGAATCGTAAGGCGAACTGTATCCGGTTGCGCGACCTTCTTCTCTAAGTCAGTCATAATCGTACCGGCCTTAAAATGCCTGCCCGCCGGTACCACGCCTCCCGCGTGCACCCAAAGAGCCTTCAATGCGGCCTCGATAAACTTGCCGCCCTTTGCGGACGCATTGCCCCACTTGCTCAGCTCGAACTCTTCCACCATCTCTCGGAAATGCCGAACCGCCGAGTCAGCGTGCTTCGCCACGAATACGTCCTTCAAGAGGTCGTTGACACTTCTAACGTTTCCGGGCACGGGGCTTCCCATCTCTCACTTCGTCTTGTTGGGCCGCGACGGCGTACGGATACTTTTGGATGTACTCGTAGTTGCGGCGCTTGCCCTTGCGCGTGAGATGCTTGGCTCTTTTCAGGGCCATCCCTAATTCGGCGTCACTGAAGTGGTTGCCCCTCTTAGCGAGAACATCCTCAATCGGGCCTACCTTCTTCCAGCCAACAAAGAAGTTTTCTTCCCACAGAATCTTTAGCGCCTCAGTTGCGCTTGTCGCCGCTCTCGCCGTCTTACTTGCCATAGACCCACTTCCCTTCAAGTTTCTTTCGCCGCAGTTGCCTCTTCTTGAGCAAACCGAGCACGATGCCCGAGAGTGACGTTACAGGATATAGAAAGCCCCGCTCTTCGAGTGCCCCGCTTATGTCCCCGAGCGTCTTCGGCTTTTCAAAGAACCCTTCCTCTTTCAGACCGACGATTAAGTCTGACGCGCTTTCCTTTTTCTTCTCGGTTTTCTTCGTGGCCTTTACCCTCGCAATCGCTTCTTTCGCGTGTCCCACTACGCTCGTTCTCTCGTAAGAAGAAATGACGTTTGAAACCTCTTCCGGTGTGCCTTCCACCGTAATTGTCGCCCCGCTCTGGGATTTTATCGTCGCTTTTGCCATCGTGTTATCCTTTATTATGTGGTCGCACTATCGACTATTATTGTCCTGCTTAGAAACACCCAATGTCAAGTACCTCGACACACTCCAGCCAATAGCTCATGGATGCGCTGCTGACGCTATAGGGCCGGAATAAGAGCCTGAGACAGAAGACCGTGGGAGCGAGTTGCTCCATCGGCCAGGACTGAGATTTTGTTCGATTGTCCGCTGTCTCTCCTGAGTGAGAGAAGCGGGCGTCCCGGCGTTTTGTGCCCGCGCTGGCCCGACGGTGCGTGTCGGTTCCACAGCAGATTGATGCGAGACTTCGCGACTCAGAGTACCAGAAAGGTGGGTTTTGTCGTTGGTGTGGTTAGAGCTGCGCGTCGTAGCGCCCACGCAACACCATTCTGGCGTTCTGCAAGTTTATCCACGACCCCTTACCCATTTGCATGCACTGAGGCGAGGAGGTCGCTTATGAGGCTCGCGGATCATCGCCACCTTCCTCCAAGGTGTCGCTGCGATTTCTTTGACGGGCTGCTTCGGTCCTCACGGCCATCTGGCTGCTGACCTCGTCAAAATGCCAAGGGCGAAAATCGTGAGTGTCCACTCCAACATCCATCGAAAGTGAAGTAGCAATGTCCGGCAGTCTTCCGTGTGAATGCCCGTAAAGATGCCAGGCTCCACGGGAAGACTGATTCCAGACTCTCATCGCATAGTGACAAAGGACGATTCTTTGGCCGTTGAGCGAGACTTCTGCGAGGTCGTTGAGCCAGGAAAACTCCTGAATGAGTTTGCGGGTGTCTTTGTCGTGATTCCCAGGGACCCCAAATATCTTCTTGCAGCGAATTTGCTTCCGAAGCTCCGCAGCTCGCGCTTTGGGCCCGATACAAAAATCCCCAAGGAAATACAGAATGTCATTTGCTTTTACGCAAGCGTTCAGGCGTTCAAGAATCGTATGATTCATTTCCTCAACGGTTTCAAAAGGGCGATTGCAGTACCGAATAATGTTCTTGTGCCCCAGATGAAAATCAGCAGTGAACCAAATGTTTGACATGACCTTTCTCTCTTGGGCGCGGAAACTCAACCAAGATACCGTAGCGCCTTTGGCCGCCCGGCGCTCGCTGAATCGATGGAACTGCAGCAGTTCCTAATCTGTTTGAAGGTGCTCCGTGGCCGATCAGTGTTTGTCTATCGCATGCCGCAGCTTTGCTGATTCCTTGTCGAGCCCGGCTTTTTGCAGAGCGTACACCGCATCCCAAACCAGCCGCTCAAGTCTCTGAATTTCAGCTTCTCTTTGCGCAACGGCCGCGTCATGTCCTGCCCATTGCCTTATTAAGGCCCATGAAGCGCGGTACTCATTGAGCAGCGGAACCATGTGCTCTTCCCCTGGACGTCGAGCCTGTCGCGCCCAATCGCTCTCGGTTGTCTCCACCCCAATTAAGACTGCGGCTGGTTCTGCCCCACAAAACATACGAGCTAACTCAAACGCTTCATCAAACGGTAAGTGAAGTTTCCCTTGCCGATCTGTGTAGGCTAACGGAGACCGCTTGGTTGGGTCCATCGCTGCGCGTGTCTTGACCCGATCTACGGCTTCAGGTGAGCCACTCAGAGTTCCACGATAGAACGAAACGTCGTCACCTATGCTTTCGAACACTTGATACAAGGCTCGGGCGATTGGGGAATTCTCGTCATATCCGGTACGTTGATTGTGTGACCGAAGAGACTCGGCACTGGACTCCTCCTTCAGGAACGCCTTGTGCTCCTTCCACGGAACAACGAGTTGACCTGAATCAACGTAATCAACCAACCCCGGGCTCGGGTCGATCCATTCGGCTCTCCATTTTGTTCCGCGCGTATGCTGGATAATACGCACGCGCTGGAAAGGAGTTCCCGGTACGCGCTGTTCACGGAAAGCGTATTCCGTGCCTGGTTTGATCTGTGACTTCAACATCGGGCCTCCAGCATCGTGGTCAACATGTGACGGGCTGCTGGACAGAAAGATATAATAGCCCCTGCAATGGCGATTGACTCCCCCAAGAAGCCATTCTCGAAACGTTACGGCTATCGGTCTCAGCCGAAGGAAATCACGGTTTGGGAAGACGCGCCGGAGAATCTGCGTCATTTTGTTTTGGAGACGGCTGGCACGGTTGGTTACGGACCATTCGATGTCCGTAATTTGATTTGTTCGGTCCTTCACAGAAGGCCAGATCCCAATAACTGGAGCGAGTACCCGAATGTATGGGGTGAAGCGCAGGAATTAGCGTATGGATGCGAGTGGTTCAAATTCTACGATTTCGTTGAAGAAATCTGTCGGAGTTTGGCGAACTCCACCGCAGAGAACGCTCAGGAGAGAAGTGCGCAATTCCAGGATGCGCTGAATGAGTTCTTCGTGGACGAAGGAATCGGCTGGCAGATGGTCGATGGTGAGATCGTGACGCGTGGCACAGAAACATTCGAGTCGAGCGTTCATGGA
>Ga0210409_10006778_pt1 | contig 11884 bp, 11 predicted proteins | sample IncBWH17MmetaG_FD_161649 | JGI IMG/M metagenome (GOLD analysis project Ga0210409, IMG submission 161649) | Forest soil microbial communities from Barre Woods Harvard Forest LTER site, Petersham, Massachusetts, United States - Inc-BW-H-17-M | ecosystem: Environmental > Terrestrial > Soil >...
GCTTCCAACTGGTCGAGGCAGTCTAATCCCAATTCTTGCGTCATGCGATTCATCCTACGATGTTCTCCCCGCCGGCTAGATGCAGCGTATTACCGGTGAGCCAATAGGTGGCCCGTCGGATGTATCGGTCAGGGTTGAGCGGGCAGTGAAGCAACAGGAGTGTGCATATTCTGAAGCGCCTTCAGGATCGTGGCCTTGTCTCGGCCCGCTGCAAACAAACCGCCCACCTGCCCAAGGTAGGCGTAGTACGTGTCAATGTGCTTGAGCAGCTTGGGAGGGTAATCCTTGACCGAATCTGGGTACATCTGGCTACTCTTCCACGTCATGAGTGACTGAAATGAAGCATGGGCCGCGTTGTGAATCGTTTTCATCGGCGTAAAGTTCCCATACGTCAAGCCGCGTTGCGTGTCCTTCAACACGCCGCGTCCGGCGAAGATCGCATTATTCACCTTGACGTAGATGAAATCGAAACTGTTCGGCGTGTCGCCCGAGAAGATGTGTGGAACTTCGTCGTCAGGCGAAAGCAGCAGGACATAGACGCAACGCATGTAAAGTTCTTCTATCTGCCGGAGCCGGGTTATCCAGCCGAAGGTACGGCCCGCTACCATGTCAGCCGCCGCAGATTCGCGTATCTGCAGGAGAGCTTGCGATACGAGAGTTGTAAGTTCCTGCGGCTTCATCAGCATCATCACCTTGACCATTGGGTCGTCAGTGTGAGGGGTTGCTCCTGAGCAGCCGCCGACGGGACAATTAGGATTCTGTGGCATGGGCTGATTCTACGCCGGGCGGGTGCCGGGGTGGCCCCGCTCAAGCCGTCCTTTGGCTTGAGTGGTGCAGTCACGGACTGAGTCTGCCCGGATGCGGGGAGAGATCTTCGACGTATAATTTAATGAATATGGCCCGCAGAATGGATTATGCGGAGACAGCCGCGCAACTTATTCTTGAAGCAGTCTTGCCTGGCAAGATGAAGTACCAGTGCGAACAATCTCATGGAGAGTGTGATTTTGAGTTTCGCTACGACAACGGAAGCATTGCTGCCGTGGAGGTCACATCGTCCCAAGATCGCACATATGTGGAAACGGTGGCCGCTCTTCGGAAACGGGGAAACGTCGTCCCGGCAGTCAAATGCAAACAAAGCTGGATGGTCTTTCCGAACTCAGATGCCAATATCAATAAGATCCGAGCGAAGATCGATGGATGCCTTTTCGAGGTGGAGCAAATGGGAGCCTCGGAGTTTAAATGGCTGCGCGGACCTCAATGCGCTCTAGACCTCTGTTTTGACCTCAAGATAAACTCTGGTTCGGTTTTTTCTACCGAAGGTGCACCACAAATTTTCATTTCAGGCCCTGGCGGAGGCGGTGCGGTTGGTGCGAACCTCGCTATAGAGGCTGGCGAGAAAGAAGCATCGAAGGACGACAACCGCAAAAAGCTCGGTGCATCAGGTGCGGCTGAACACCATCTTGTCGTCTATATCGACGTGTCAAATGGCCTACCGTGGGTCGCGCTCACGGACTTTCAACCGCCGACCACCTTACCTAAGCTACCTGCGGAAATCACATTCCTATGGTTGGTAGGTCACGGAAGGGAGACAGACGAGTTTGTCATCTGGCACGCGGGCGTCAAAGAGCCTTGGTGCAGTCGAAGAGTAGTAATCCCTACCACGAAGACCGCTTAGGTTTTGACCTTTGATCCCTTGTGAGCGTGGCCCATCGCCTCCCCCGCCTAATTCACAGTATGAGAGGATCCACATACGCCCCTTTCTCAAAAAGATCAATTACAGCGCGCTTAAATTCGACCTTGTGTTTTCTCACTCCGCCAGCGTGGATCATCTCATGGAGTAGAGCAACTTTCGCTTCAGCCGGGAACTCTCGGAGTTTTTCGTTAATTCTTATCCCTCTCTTAACCCCGACCTTGGCCGCATCTTCATGCTAGGTACGAAATTCCAGAAATGTCGAAGGGCAATTTGCTGAATTTGACGATGAAACCTTCAGACAATTCCGGCACTAGAGCCCCGAAGTATTTGTTCCTGAAATCTAGATAGAGCGACGTGAGCTCAACATCGTTCTGCGCCTTCCCGCTTCTCTCCTCCATGATGGAACAGTACGTGTCCCAGTAGATCTCTTCGTCCTCGCTGAACTTTAGCCTACACTTGTCTGCCTCCGCTTGTAGTTCGAGCCAAGCCCGGTTGAGGGCTGCAAAGTAAGCCTCGGCATGCTGACGGTCGCGGAGATTTGGATTTACTACGTCGGCATACGATCCGATCACGCCCTCTTGCCTTTTGATCTCGTTGAGGAGCGCGCGGCGGCGATACCCAAACTCCAGATTTGGATCCTTGAACCATGCAATTTTGTTTTCGATAAAGCTGGACATGTCCGCTCCTTCTCCCTTGCATCTTATACGTTTCCTGCCGCATCTAAACCTTGACAACGATTCACTCAAGTCTTAGGATGGGTCGTTCGTAATCATACATCTACTGATTACACAGGACTTATCTAGTTTAGGAGGAGCCAGTTATGGCCAAGATTATAGGAATTGACTTGGGAACCACCAACTCTTGCGTCGCCGTGATGGAAGGCGGCGAGCCGAAGGTGATCCCCAATGAAGAAGGTGGGCGGACTACCCCGTCGGTGGTTGGATTTACCAAGACCGGGGAGCGGCTGGTCGGGCAGGTGGCCAAGCGGCAGGCCATCACCAATCCGGAGAATACGGTTTATTCGATCAAGCGGTTTATGGGACGCCGCTTCGACGAGGTGACCGAAGAGATCAAGATGGTGCCCTACAAGGTCGTGCAGTCGGGCGACCACGTTGCGGTGCTGGCGCAGGGGAAGGAGCATACGCCTCCGCAGATTTCCGCCATGATTTTGCAGAAGCTGAAGAAGGCGGCGGAAGACTATCTGGGCGAGAAGGTGAACGACGCGGTCATCACCGTGCCGGCTTACTTCAACGATGCCCAGCGGCAGGCCACGAAAGATGCGGGCAAGATTGCCGGACTGGATGTGAAGCGCATCATTAATGAGCCGACGGCGGCGGCGCTGGCTTATGGTCTCGATAAGAAGAAGGATGAGACCATCGCGGTTTATGACTTCGGCGGCGGAACGTTTGACATTTCGGTGCTCGAAGTCGGCGAAGGCGTGATTGAAGTGAAAGCCACCAACGGTGACACTCACCTGGGCGGCGACAACCTTGATCAGCGTATTGTCGATTGGTTGATTGACGAGTTTAAGAAAGATGAAGGTCTCGACCTGCGCGGCAAGGGAAACGAGATGGCGTTGCAGCGTCTGCGGGACGCGGCGGAACGGGCGAAGATTGAACTCTCCACTACGATGGAGCACGAGATCAATCTGCCGTTCATCACTGCCGATGCCGGCGGTCCGAAGCATCTGGTCAAGAAGTTGACCCGGGCGAAGCTCGAGTCGATGGTTGAGGACATCATTCAGCGGTCGGTTGGGCCTTGCAAGCAGTGCATGAAAGATGCGGGCGTGGATAACAGCAAGATTAATGAAGTCGTTCTGGTCGGCGGGCAGACTCGTATGCCTCGCATTCAGGCGCTGGTGAAAGAGTTGTTCGGCAAAGAACCGCACAAGGGCGTGAATCCGGATGAAGTAGTCGCGATCGGTGCGGCGATTCAGGGCGGCGTGCTTGGCGGCGAGGTCAAGGATCTGCTCTTGCTGGATGTGACTCCACTGACCCTGGCGATTGAAACGCTGGGCGGCGTGGCAACGCCGATGATTCCGCGCAACACCACGATTCCGACTCGCAAGACGGAAACGTTCTCGACCGCGGCCGATAGTCAGACTTCGGTCGAAGTTCATGTGTTGCAAGGAGAGCGTCCGATGGCGGCGCAGAACCGTACCTTGGGCAAGTTCCACTTGACGGGATTGCCGCCGGCTCCGCGTGGCGTGCCTCAGATTGAGGTGACGTTCGACATCGATGCCAACGGCATCCTGAACGTGACCGCGAAAGACATGGCCACCAGCAAAGACCAGAAGATCACGATTACGTCGTCGTCCGGCCTGAGCAAGGAAGAAGTAGAGCGCATGGCCAAAGAAGCCGACGCGCACTCGGCCGAAGATAAAGCTCAGCGCGAAGCCATCGACGCCAAGAACCAGCTCGACTCGATGGTCTACGGTGTAGAGAAAATGCTGCGCGAGCAAGGCGACAAAATCTCCGGCTCAGAACGCGGCGACGTGGAGAACGCAATCGCCGACGCGAAGAAAGCGCTAGAAAGCGGCGACAAGTCAGCCATGGACAAAGCCCGCGAGACCCTAACCCAGGCTTCGCACAAACTGGCTGAGCACATGTACAAAGCGGCACAGCCTCAGGGCGCGCCGGGAGCGGGTCCGGAAGCAGGACCCGGCGCTGGAGCGGGAGCCTCGTCCAATGGTAACGCCAAGAAGGACGAAGGCGTGATTGACGCCGAGTATGTAGACGTCGAAGACAAGAAATAAGAGTTAAAGGAGCTCGGCCACGGATTGACGCGGATCATCACGGATAGAAAGTCCAAGACATCTGTGAAAATCCGTGAAATCCGTGGCTTGTTTTTTCGTGGCTTGTTTTTTCGAACCAAGGGGAGATTGAAATTGCAATTTGAAGTGAACGGGGAGTCATATTTTCTTAATTTCGCCGAAGACGAAAGGCGCTGGTACGTATTCGCGCAGACGCTGACTGGAGTGAATCGCATTCCGGTTTATGTGGATGCGCCGAAGTACGAGCGCATTGGAGTACTGGAAGCGGGAAGACACAAAATCCAGAACTGATGATTTTGTAGGGAATAGTTTCAAACTACTTACGGAATCGATGGCAACACAAACCAAAGACTATTACGCCACGCTCGGCGTCAAGAAATCCGCCTCGGCTGAGGATATTCGCAAAGCGTTCCGCAAACTTGCGCGCAAGTACCATCCCGATGTCAATCCCGGGGACAAGGGCGCGGAGGAGAAGTTCAAGGCACTCTCCGAGGCCAACGATGTTCTGAGCGATCCCAAGAAGCGGAAGATTTACGACCAGCTTGGGTTTTACTCGGACAACATTGATCCGGCGACGGCGGATGCCTATGCCCGCGCGGGCGGCGGCGCCGGAGGGCCTTCGGCCGGATTCACCGGAGGGTTCCCGGGCGGACAGCCTCAGGGCGCCGGCGGTCAGGGCGCAAATTATGACTTCGGCGGCTTCGACTTCTCTGACCTGTTCGAAGGAACGGGAGGACGCAGCCGCAAATCCAGTAGCGGCGGAGGCTTCAAAGACATTTTTTCCGGTATGTTCGGAGGACGCGGCGGCGCGGCACACGAAGGGCCTGAGCCGGGGTCAGATCTGGAATATCAGGTCAACGTCCCCTTCTGGACGGCTATCCGGGGCGGCGTCATGAAGTTGAACATCACCCGGCGCGTTGTCTGCGGAACCTGCCACGGTAACGGCTATATCGAATCGCCGGGCACGTGTCCCGAATGCGGCGGCACTGGTCAAGTCACGCAGACCGGCGGACGCATGAAGTTCAATACGACCTGCCCGCGCTGCCATGGCACTGGGAAAAACATAACAACCTGTGGCACCTGCCATGGCGAAGGAACCATAGAGAAGACCGAACCGCTTGAAGTCCGTATCAAAGCTGGTACGCGCGATGGCCAGCGCATTCGCATTCCCGGCAAAGGCAACGCCGGATCCCATGGAGGACCGACCGGCGACCTCTATGTGATCATTCGCGCCGGAGATCATCCTATCTTTCATCGGGAGGGCGACGATATTCACCTGACCGTTCCGGTGAGCGTTAGCGAAGCGGCGCTCGGCGCCAAGGTCGAGGTTCCGACCATTGATGGCCGCGCGATGCTCAAGATTCCACCCGGAACCCAGTCCGGCCAGAAGCTTCGGCTGCGCGAGAAGGGCGTTCCATCGGCCACGAAGGAAGGCGCACGTGGAGATGAGATCGTTGAGATCAAGACGGCGGTCCCCATGCCTCGCGACGAGCGCTCGAAGGAAATTCTGCGGGAGTTGGCAAAGCTGAATCCCGAAGATCCGCGCGCGGAGCTTTGGAAGAATGTCTGATATCCTGAGCCTATAAACTTCTGTGCTACGGGGTTTGGATATGCCAGACGCACCAGACCAAAGCCTGCTTGAGGCTCTGCTGGACTCCTGGGACCGGAACAACACCATCCTAGTCAACCTGCTCAAGGCCCTCCCGGAAGGCGCGTTGGAGACCAGCGCGATGGACGGCCCATCCATCGCGCAACTATTCACACACATCCACTTTGTGCGGCTTGTGTTCGTCTTCGAGGACGCCCCCGAGTTCGCCAGAAAGCTGCCGGAGGAAGAGTGGGTGGCCGAGCGTGACCCTCGTCGCATCGAGCAGATGCTGAACGACAGCGCCAAGGCAGTGCGGGACGCTGTAAGAAGCAAGGTGGAGGCAGGCCGGGCCATGAACCTTCACTACGACCACCCGATCCTCTTGCTCCAGCACATGATCTGGCACGAAGGCTACCATCACGGTCAGATCAAACTGGCCCTCAAGGTGTCGGGCCGTCCAATGACGGATGATGAGGCCGGTCCGGTCACGTGGGGTGTCTGGATGCGCAAGAAGTGAGCGGCCCTGGTGCGTTCACAAGCGTTCAAAAACCGCTTCGCCTCGAAATACCAACTTCGTATAAGCGAACTGGTCTGCACAAAGGGAGAACAACGAGGCGAGGAAATCCTTCGCGAACTGGCAAGACTGAATCCCGAAGATCTGTGCCCGGAACTCTGGAAGAACATATAAGGTAGGGTCAGGCCGTGATGACCAAATCAAATAACGGCTATTTCGTAGCGGGAGTTTGTGTCCTCGCGTTCATTCTCGCACAGACGTTTCAGGAACTCGCCTACAGGTTGTGGATTCCCGCTTCCCATGGCTCTGCGGATGACCTTCAATCGTACTTGCTTACGGTGGATCAGGCGCGAGCGGCGATGGTGGGCGGTACGATCCTACTGCTCGTCGTGCCGTACGTTGTTATTGCGTTTCGATATATCGAAACGTCGCCCGTGACAGCGGTGCTTGGACTCATCTTCGGAGTTGCGTTCGTAGGGTTCGAGATCACACAGCGCAGCATCGACTTCTTTGTTATCGGCCACCAGTGGGCGCGGCAGTTCCAGAACGCCTCCGGAATGGAGCGTGAGATAATCATGGATCGCTTCGCACTTTGGAATGAAATGGTCGTGGGATGGACCTTTCCGCTGAGGTTATCGGGTTTCCTCGCGTCATGCTGTTTCCTGGCGGCGACTCTGACGGAGAGTGGCAAAGGACCGTGGCACCTGCTCGCTCCAGTTGCATTTGCGCTGAATGCGCTACGCTTGCTGGGACGGTTGCTGAGCACATTCGCGGGGCAGGCTTGGTTGGACGGACTCAATGGGAGATTCTATTTCCCAGCCGTTCTTGTCATTAACTCACTACTGGCCCTGTGGTTCTTCCATCACGCACGGCATGAGACACCCTAACACAACTCTGCCGGTTCGCCCTCGGGCAGAGCATCAACCACAAAGGACACGAAGGTTCACGAAGGAGAGCACGGGTTCATCTGTGGCCTTCGTGTCCTTAGTGGTTGATGCCTTTTGTCGCCGCACATTACCTCCGTCGCAGCCCCTCTGAGAAAAAAGTTTTGAAATTTTCATCATTTTTTTTCCACAAGGCATCTAATTTGCCGTATTCTCACGACTGCGAACTAACTTCAGCGCAGCTTCCGGAATCTTAGTGCACCGGAAGGCCCAGAGCGAATGTAGGCGCGACGGGGTGGCTGAGAGTGATTCGCCCAAGGGAGGAAGCCATAGAAATTGGCAACAGCTAGCGCGCCACGTCAAACATTCCAGCCACCCGCTATCGTCCCCCGCCGGAAGAAATCCGTTCGCCTCACTTTGTGGCCACTCGTCGCCGCCACCTTTTTCATGGTGTCGGGAGGAACCTATGGCACAGAAGACATCGTGCGCGGAGCCGGCTACGGCAAAGCCATCCTCATTCTGCTGCTGACTCCGATTCTCTGGAGTCTGCCTACCGCCTTCATGATTGGCGAACTCTCGAGTGCCCTGCCTTACGAAGGCGGATATTACGCCTGGGTGCGACGCGCCATGGGCAACTTCTGGGGATTCCAGGAAGCGTGGCTCTCGCTGGTTGCGTCGATTTTCGATATGGCGATCTACCCAACTCTGTTCGTGCTCTATCTCACGCGTTTGTTTCCCTGGTTCGCCGAGGGGTATCGCGGGTGGATGGTCGGACTCGGGGTCGTGGTCGTCTGCGCGCTGTTGAATGTTGCCGGTGTTCGTGTGGTTTCGACCACCTCCCTTTGGCTTCTAATTGTTCTCTCGGCGCCGTTCATTCTGATCGTGGCTATCGCGCCTTTCAAGATCGGAGCGCTGGCTCATGCTGTGACCAAACCGACTACGTCTTCCGTCGACATTCTTACCGGGCTGTTGATCTGCATGTGGAATTACATGGGCTGGGACAACGCCTCGACCATCGCTACCGAAGTTGAGCGTCCGCAGCGGACTTATCCTCGCGCCATGTTGGCTGCGGTTGTGATCGTGGCTTTGAGCTACATCGTCCCTGTTGCCGCCATGTGGATGACTGGGCTTTCCTCAAGCGCATGGGAAACCGGATTCTGGGCGGATATCGCAGGGCTGCTGGGTGGGCCACTGTTGCGCGTCGGACTTGCCCTCGGAGGCATGATCAGTGGCTTCGGCATGTTCAACGCCCTGGTGATGAGCTATTCGCGCCTGCCGCTAGCCATGGCTCAGGACGGCATGTTGCCTCGGGTCTTTGGCAAGCTTCATCCTCGCTCGCGGGCTCCGTGGGTCGCGATCGTGGTGTGCGCCGTTGGCTGGGCCTTGTGCCTTGGCCTGGGTTTCGAGCGCCTGGTGACCATCGACATTCTGCTCTACGGTGCCAGCCTTTCGCTGGAGTTTATCGCGCTCATCGTTCTGCGGGTGCGCGAACCCGAACTGCATCGTCCGTTCCGGGTTCCCGGAGGGATGTTCGGAGCCGTAGCCGTCGGCATCGCACCCATGCTCTTACTTGGATTCTCCGTCGTACGGAGCGAGACTGACCAGGTTCTCGGGATGAGTTCCTTCGCTTTCGGAATGCTGCTTATCGCCGCGGGCGTGCTGACCTACCTTCTGAATCACGCGCTAAAACCCGAGGGCTGGACTCCGGCTCCGCAGGAAAAGCCAGAAGCAGTAGCCTGAGGAAACTGGGCCACGGATTACACGGATATGCACGGATCAGCATAATCCACGGAATCCGTGGCCTCTTGCCTTTGTTGTAGACTTTGAGCAATGACCAAGCGGAAATCCAAGGGCGCCTACATGATTTCTTCTGTGGCTGAGATGTATGGCATCCATCCCCAGACCCTGCGCTTGTACGAACGGGAAGGCTTGCTGAAACCGTCCCGCACCGAGGGCAATACCCGGCTCTACACTGACGAGGATTTGCAGCGGCTGGAATTCATCCTGTCGCTGGCGCGCGACTTGGGGGTGAACATCAGCGGCATGGCGATCATTCTGCAAATGCGCGAGCGCATGGAAGAAATGCAGCGTCAGATTCAGGACTTCGTGAAGTACATCCAGGAAGAAGTGCTGGCGCGCGCCAGCGCCGCCGCCGACCCTTCGCGTGGCGCAATCGTTCCTGTGCGGCGGGCGATTGTGCCTACGCCTCAGCAACCTGGTCGTAAGAAGTAAGACGGTTCGTGGGTAGGGTAGGGATCCCTCATTTCGTTCGGGATGACAGTTTAGGATGACAGTGACAGGTCGGGATCAGGGTCGTCGGGAGAGCCACTCGACTATTGCCTTGTGGCTCTCCGCAACTCGCGACTGGAAACTCCTACGCAGCCTTTCCGTGTTTGCTTCCGAAACCCATCCCTACTTTCACTCGTGGATCGATTGCGTACTGGTAGATCGGTGAACCGACAGTGGGGTTGGTGCAAACTGAAGCGCCGGCGTTGAAACTGTAAGTGTTGTCCGATCCGTGGATCGTTCCCAGGCAGAATGTCCAGGCACCGTCGGAGGCCGGCGTCGACCAGTATGCCTGCTGCTGCTGCGGGTTGGCGAAGAACAACTGCAGACTGTCAACCACGCTGCGCGGCAAACCATTGACCTGCAGCGGAGACTGCACGCCAGCACCCGCCGGTTCCGAACTCGACCCCTGGCCAAAGACCGCGTTCAACATCAACTTGTACCCTGTCGAGGTCGGGGAGTCCGCCTGAAACACGCGAACCAGCACGTTGTAGCCATCATCTGCATATACCTGTAACGCGCTTGAGGCTTCCTGCATAAAGGTCCAATCGGTTTGAGTCAGCGGCGACAGGATCTGATAGAAGCCGTCTTGCAACGGAGGAAGCAGAGCGCCTCCTGAAAGCCATACAGCGGATCGAAGCAACGGGTCGGCATTAGAATTGTCCGCCTGAAAGTTTCCAGCACTCTTTGCGGCGAGGGAAAAACCCAGGTTGAGAAGGTAGTTCATAGTCATCTCCTTATATTTGCAAACGTTCCTATTTGCAGGGTCCTCGAGTTGCGGGGTCGAGTCTTATCCTCGATAGATGAAAAGTCAAGGAAAATCACCCTGCCACGTCTACGGGGGAGCTTTGGCCGGCACAGCATTCAGAATTTTCAAGTGGTAGCGCGGGTCGGCGCGAAGCGAAACAAATTCCGGTTCGTTCTTGATGTCGTTCAGATCCTGCCCAGCCTTGACGGCAGCCAGAAGCGCGTCGAGCGCTTGATCGCGCTTGCCGCAAAGCTCGTACACCAGGGCGAAAGTGTACAGATCAGCCGGGTTGTTGTCGTGGATCCCCTCCAGAGACTTCATTTCTTTGAGAGCTCTGTCTTTGTCGCCACTCTTGGCCAGATACATCGCTAAGTCCGCTCGCAGCTCGGGCTGATTCGGATTCTTAGTAATTTCTTCCGTCACCAACTGGATGGCATTCTGATAAGCCGGCTTGGCTTTGTCTTTCTTGTCGCTCGACCACCGGTAGGCATCCCCGAGGTTGCCCCAGCTATCGTAATTATTCGCGCCCAACTCCACCGACTTCTCAAATGCGGGTACAGCCTGATCGTATTTGCCTTGGTAGAACAGGATGGTTCCAAGGTTGGTATACACATCAGCGGCGGGCTTGATTTCGAGCGCATGCTGAAGCGCCGCGACCGCATCGTCATCGCGACCCATGGAGTGGTAAACCGCTCCCAGATTTCGCAGCGCCGGTACGTTGTCAGGCTCGAGTTTCAGAGCCATTTCCCAAGACGCGGCCGCTTCCTTGAACCGGCCCCCTTGATATGCGTTGAGACCCGTGGCGAGATAGGTCTTCCAGTCCTTGGGATCCAGTTGCAGTGCGCGCTGCAATTCCGCAGAGGCCTGATCGCCCTTGCCGGTCTTGTCATAAAGCAGGCCAAGATCACGGTGAGGGATTGCGCTCTTAGGATCGAGATCAGCGGCGGTTCGGAACTGCTTTTCTGCCTCGGTCGAGTCGCCGTCGCTCATCTTGACCATACCAAACGACACATGGCCGGCGGCGAGATAATTATCAAGACTAACGGCCTTGTTTGCGTATTCCGAGGCGAGCTTCATCCATTGGGGATCAGGGTTGGTGGTGTTCTTGTGGTCATAAGCTTCGCTCAGAGCGGCGTAACTCGCGGCGGACTGCGGATCGAGTTGGACGGCTCGGTCCAGGAGCTTGATCGCATGATCGACACTGCCATCGCGATCAGAGTGATTCAGGTCTTCCCGGGCGCGGCGATACAGGGCGTAGGCATTGTCTTCCACTGGCGCTTCTTGCCCTCTGGCCTGCTGGGCGGGCTTTGGTTTCCTGAGCCAACGCCAGCCCCCGATTGCCGCCAAAAGCAATAGCACGAGGAAGCCAGCGGCCATCCAAATTTGCAGTTTCGAGAA
>Ga0210409_10006779_pt1 | contig 11884 bp, 11 predicted proteins | sample IncBWH17MmetaG_FD_161649 | JGI IMG/M metagenome (GOLD analysis project Ga0210409, IMG submission 161649) | Forest soil microbial communities from Barre Woods Harvard Forest LTER site, Petersham, Massachusetts, United States - Inc-BW-H-17-M | ecosystem: Environmental > Terrestrial > Soil >...
TCATTGGCCAGTGCCCCGACTGCGGCTCTTCCCTGGAATTCGCCGAGGGATGCGCCAAGTGCCACGTGTGCGGATTCTCGGAGTGCGGCTAGCCCTTCACTGACCGCGAGGGAGCCGCGGTTTGCTGAGGATCCATTGGTCACGCGGGGTCCGCCGTCGCTCGCGCCGGCTGCCGAGGCGGGCGCGCATCGCGTAGGTGTACGGCTGGCCCTCCGCGTTGCGCTGATGCCAACCGGTACCCGAGCTGACGTCGAAGGTGCTCAGATACCCGCCCGGAAGAATGCCGAGCGGCTTGTCGATGTGGCCAACGTGGTCGAACCGCGCGCTCCGAGCGGCATGGAAAGTCTCGAACCACGCGGGATAGACGAAGTCCGATACGAGCACGCCGTCGATCCGGTAGCCGTACTCGTCCGCCTCACACGCGTCGGCGACCTCGTATGACAGGAGCACGCCGGTGCGTCCGGTCGCCTGCACGAACGCATTGAGATTGATGTCCGGGTCGGCCAACATCTCGACCAGCTCGTGGCTGGCGGTGACCGTCCAATGGTACCCGCCTTTCAGATCCGACCCGGCAAAAACCTTTCCCTGCGGCAACCCATCGGCTGTCAGGTCGTGATAGCCCAGATCGTCGGCCTGGTCCGAGTCGTCCAGCACCACGAGTGACCATGACCCCTTGGGTGGCAATCGCCCCGAGGGGACAAACGTGAGCTCGGCATCCGCGCCCCACACCGGCGCGAAATCGCGGCTCACCTGCTTTTGCAGCGCGCCGACCGCGGCCTCGATTTGGGCGTCGTCCAGCACGGTACTGGAGTTCGTGATCGAGATCTTCGCTCGGATGCCCGCGTTTTTCGGTGCGACGTGACGCGTCGAGCGAACGGAGATGCCGAGCGAAGGGAGCAGCGAAACCGATCGGTTTTTTCGTTTTTTCTTCATTGCCTAACTTAGGCGAGACCCAGGTACTCCAACACGCGGTCGATCTCCTCCTCGGCCGCGAGGTCGCGGGCCAAGAGCGCGTAGATCGGTCCCGCGAGGCAAGGGTCCCACTCAGGCGCCACTTCGAATGGCGGCAGCCCGTTCGCGTCGTCGTCCCAGGGTTCGGGGATCTGGGGATCGCGTCCCATCCCTCTCATACCCTGACGACGCGTCAACGGGCAGGGCGTCAAAATCGGTCGCTTCGAGTGGCTAAGCGAGCACCGCATTGATGAATTCCCGTGGCGGCAGGTACTGGTGCTCGGCCACGTAATGCCAGATCAGCGCCGGCGCGGCGTACACGACGCCCGATGCACCGCTCACTCGCACCTCGCCGGAGCCACGCCGCAGCGTCGACCAGACGTTGTAATACTCCGTACTCGGCGGCGTGCAGAGGTCACACACGTGAAAGCCGCGACAGAGATTGACCGGCGATTGCGCCAGACGGTGGAGCGCGGTCGCGAACTCGTACGGCACGGGTCCGCGTTCGTAGGCCTTGCCGGCCGCCAGCCAACCGACGTTGAGCATCGGCCCGTGCCCGGGCGTGTACGCGTAGGGCGACAGGTCGGCGTAGTAGGCCACCTTTCAACGCCAGCTAGAGATCGAGAGCGTCAGGAGACTACGCGCTAGGTCAGTTTCTCCACAGGAACACCGGAGGTCATGCTCGACCGCCACATCGCGGTGGCGGTGTAGAGGATCACGCCGACGACAAGCCAGCTCACGACGGCGAGCGACAGCCGCTTGACCAGGAAGGCGGCGATAAGCACGCCGGGAATGCCGCCGATCGCGAGTCCCAGTGCAGCGCGCGGGTCATAGGCCTTTGCTTGTATGAACCGGATGCTCGCCACCGGCATGAGTATGGCGCAGGAGCCCATCATGATGGGGAACGCGGCCGTCGGGGTCATGCCGAGCAAGTAGACCATCCCCATGCATGGGGCGTAGAGGCCAATGCCCAGGGTCATGAGGGCCCCGAGCACGGCGTTCCCCGCGATGCCGGCGCCCAGCAAGCCACCCGTCAGTCCCAGGGTATCTCCACCGCCGGGAAAGAAATGTAGCTGCCGCAGCGCGATGATCGCCGCGGTCATCAGCAGCGCGATCGCCATACCGCGCTGTACCCGGCGCCGCGGCCATTGGCTGACAATGCCCGCGCCCAGCCAGGCGCCGATCGTGGCGCTGGCAATGAGCGCGACGAGCGTGAATGTGTCGACCTTGATGATCGTGATGAAGATGAGTGCCTCCACGATCGTCGGCGCCGCGTGACCGACGTTCAGTGTACCGGGGATGCGCTCATCGGGGACGGTATGGCGTGCCTTGAACGCCGCGGTCGTGGTGGCGAACGACCCGATGCCTAGGGCATCGAAAAAGTTCGTGACGAAGCCAACGACGAGCTCATAGACTGACGGGAGTGTCAAGGACCTGTCCCATGAATTTGCGTGTCGCGAAGTTAATGCCTTGCGCGGTCGTGTGCCCCCCGTACGCGAGTCAGCTTATGCCATCGAGCCATGCGTCGATTACCGGGAAGGCGGCGGCCGAAAACGGTCGCGCGTCGCTCGCGCGGGCGTCCTTGATGCTCGCGGCCATGGACTCCTCGGCCGCGAGGTAATGATCCATGCCGGGCACGGTCGCGAAGGTCGCCTGACCAGGATGCATGGCGTTGATCGCCTCCACGAGATACCGGTGCTCTTGCTCGCTTGTGATGAAATCCGAGGTCGGATAGACGACGAGGACTCGCGAGTGGACACCGCGCCACAGTGCCGCGATGTCCTGCGCGGCTACCTGTTGCATGTACGTGTAATGCGCCGGGTACTGCACGTAGGGCCGGCACGTCGCGTCGGACGCGATGACCTGATCGAGCGTCTGGCGATCGACCAGCAGCGCGTGCATGCAGCGCTCCTTGACGCGCATGGCCCGATCGACCGAGTCCGGCGCGATGCCCTGCAGTACGAGCTGCCGTCGCAGGTTGGCCAACTCGTACTCGAACCACGCGATGCCGACGGTCGAAATCGCCACGATGCCGCGGATGGTCGTGTCGTGCGCGGCGATCATCGGTGCCTCGATCCCGCCGATACTGTGCCCGAGGAGGAAGACGCGGCTGGGGTCGACGTAGGCATATTGCTCCATCGCGTGGAGCGCGGCCGCGTACCCGTCGGCTTCGGTGCCGAGATCGACGGTCGCGCAGGGCGCGCCCTCACTGTCGCCCACGCCGCTCTTCTCCACCCGCACCGTGGCGAATCCACGGCGCGTGAAGTGATAGAGCATCTGCGTGTAGGCGCCAGGCGGGGCGCCCGCGGCGTCGAACGAGTAGCAGCCGATCCCGCCGACGAGGAGGATGGCCGGGTGGCGGCCAGCCGTGCGCGGCCGCGTAACGATTACCCGTCGTCGCGCGACCGAGGTATACAAGATGTCGAAATCAGGCGCGGTCTCCTCGGGCCGTTCGCGCGGCATGATCGCCAACGTCATCGCCTTCCCATGCCGCACGACGGTGACGGAGACTCGGTCGCGCGCGCGTAGCGCGCGCGCCGTTCCGACGAATTCATCGACGCCGGTGATGTCAACGGAGCCGAGCCGCGTGACGATATCGCCACTCTGGATGCCGGCTTGCTCGGCGGGCGACCCTGGTACGACGGATCGAATAAGAACCCCGGGCGCGTCGGGGCTTGGCGCGGCCGCCGCGCCAACGAACACGCGGCGCGGCAATGTATCCTGCGCGAGCGCCACACTGGCGCTCGACAGCGCTACGAGAAGCATTCGCATCCAGTGAACTTACTGCGCCAACTGGATGTTCACGACCCGCGAAGTTTGCGCTTGCGCGGAATACACCTGCAGGCTTACGACGCCGTTCGGGGCGCGCTGGACGGCCTCATGCAGCTGATCGATCGACCGGATCGGTCGCGGCGCCCCAGGGCCGAGCGCGGCGGTGATGATGTCGCCGGGCTGCAACAGTCCGGCGGCGGGTCCCGATGGGTCAACGTGTGCGATGACCAACCCCCCTTTGATGTTGTCCGACAGCTGCATCTGCTGGGCGATGTCCTGAGTCAGCGGCGCGACCCCGATGCCGAGTCGCGCGCCGCCAGTCTCGTCGCGGCCATTGGCGACGGTGTTCGACTCGCTGGGCGGCTCGCCGAGCTTGACCTGCATCGTGCGCTTGTTGCCGAATCGCTGGACCTCGACGGACACGGTCTGTCCGGGCTGAAAGTCCAGCAGCATGCGCTGCAACGTCGACACCCGATCGATCGAGCGCCCGTTGACGCTGATGATCACATCACCGGCCTTGATCCCAGCGCTCGCGGCGGGGCTGCCCCCGTCGGGGACGGCGGCGACGAACGCGCCGCGAATCGCCGGGAGCCCCGCGGCCCGCGCGTCGGCCGGCCCGACATCCTGCACGCTGACGCCGAGGATCGCGTGATGGGCGTGCCCGTCCTTGCGGAGCTCCTCCATGATGATGCGCGCGATGCTGACCGGCACGGCGAAGCTGTAGCCGGTGTACGTGCCGGTATTGCTGGCGATGGCCGTGTTGATCCCGATCACGCGGCCCGCCATGTCGACGAGCGGTCCACCCGAATTTCCGGGGTTGACGACAGCGTCGGTCTGGAGGAAGTCGACGACGGCATAGCGTGGTTGGAACAGATCGCGGAGCGACCCACTGCGTCCCTTGGCGCTGATGATGCCGGATGTCACGGTGAAGTTGAGGCCGAGGGGGTTGCCCACGGCCATGACGCCGTCGCCAACCTGGACCGTGCTGTCATCCCCGAGCGGCAGGGTGGGGAGGCCGGTCGCATCGATCTTGACCAGCGCTACCTCGGTCGAAGGATCGCGCCCAATCACCTTCGCCGTGAAGATGCGGCCGTCCGGCAGTCCGACGGTGACGCGCGTGGCGTTCTCGACTACGTGATTATTCGTCAGGATGTACCCGTCGGGCGACACGATGAATCCGGAGCCCAGTCCGCTCATTTCGGTGTTGCTATCCGGCTTGAACACCGATTGAATCGCCACCACCGCCGGCGTCACTTGCTTGGCCAGCGGCGCCAGCGTCGCGACGAGGCGCGGATTGCCGACCTCCGGCGCGGGTCGGCTCACGGGGTCGGCAACGCTGCCGGCGTTCGTTGTTGTCTGAACTTGGGGCGTCTGCTTGCACGCGACGCCGACCAAGAGGATTGGGAGAAGGGTGGTGGCCCGCATACGATAAGACCTCTGCTAGAGTCGGACTGCCGTGGCCGTTGACATCGTCCTGTCTCTCACATTAAAGCATCTCGGATATGTCGCTACTTTCACTCGAACGCGTGACAAAACGTTTCGACGGAATGGTCGCGGTCGATGACGTATCGTTTACGATCGACCGCGGCCAGGTCGTGGGGTTCCTGGGGCCGAACGGCGCGGGCAAGTCGACGACCATGCGCATGATCACCCAGTATTTCGAGCCCGACGGTGGCAGTATTCGATTCGATGGCACGCCGCTGGCCGAGGCCGGTATCGCCGCCAAGCGGCGGATCGGATTCCTGCCGGAGAACAATCCGCTGTACGGCGACATGCTCGTCGCCGAGTACCTCGATTTTGTCGCCCGACTTCGCGAGCTCGACGGGGTCGACCGGCGCCGGGCGCTCGATGAGGCGGTCGCGGCCACGGCGGTCGAGGCGGTCTACAACCGGCCGATCAGTGAGCTGTCGAAAGGATTTCGGCAACGTGTCGGCCTGGCGGCGGCGATCCTGCACCGCCCGGATCTCCTCGTGCTCGACGAGCCGACCGAAGGGCTCGACCCGAATCAACGCGTCGAGATCCGCCAGCTGATCAGCCATCTGGGTCGCGAGCGCACCGTGATCCTGTCCACGCACGTCCTCGGCGAAGTCCAGTACACCTGCTCGCGATTGCTGATCATCAACCGCGGCAAGATCGTCGCCGATGATTCCGTGGACACACTGCTGACGCGTGCGACCGCCGGCGTCCGCATCAGCGTCGAAGCCACGGGCTCGGGTCTCGATGATGGCCTCGGCACGCTCGATGGCATCCGCTCCGTCGAGCGCCATGCGGCCAATGAGGGACGCCAACGCTTTACCGTCGTCGCCGCCAGCGACATCCGTCCGAACATTTTCACGCTCGCGAAAGACCGCGGCTGGACACTGTTCGAGCTCCATCAAGAGTCGGGCAATCTCGAGGATCTCTTCCGTCTACTCACGGGAGTCGCACATGAGTAACCGTGTGTGGACCGTGGCGCGAAGAGAAATCCGAGCGCTGCTCGATCACCCGACGGGCTATGTCCTGCTCGTGGTCTTCATCGCCATCAACGCCTTCTTATTCTTCCGCCAAGCATATTTGATCGGCGCGGCCAGCCTCCGGCCGATGCTCGATCTGCTGCCCTGGGTGCTGCTCTTCATCGTGCCCGCGGTCACGATGCGCACGCTGGCCGAGGACCGCAAAAGCGGCGTGCTCGAAGTCGTGATGACGCAGCCGATCACCGAGCTCGAGCTCGTCCTCGGCAAGTACCTCGGCGCGGTGCTGTTCTTGTGGCTCGCGCTTGTGCTCACGATCGTGATTCCCATTGGCCTGTCGCTGGGCTCCTCGCTCCAATGGGGCACGCTGACCGCGCAATACGTCGGCGCCGCGCTCCTCATCGCGGGGCTCGCCGGCATCGGCGTGTGGGCGTCGAGTCTGACCGACAGCCAGATCACCGCCTACATCCTCGCGGTCGCCGTGATGTTCCTGGCGCTCCTCATTGGGCTCGACCCCGTAACGGGCGCGCTGCCGCCGACCCTGGGCGCCATCGCCGCGCGACTCGGCGTGCTCTCCCACTTCGAGAGCATTGGGCGCGGGGTCATCGACCTCCGGGATGCGATTTACTTTGCGTCGCTCACGGGGATCTTCCTCGCGCTCGCCTATGGCTCGGTCGTCGGTCGCAAGCTCGCGCGGGGCGGCGCCACCAGCCGGCAGCTGCGCCTGGGCGTCACGGTTCTCACGGCTACCCTCATCGTCGTCAATCTGCTCGGCAGCTATATCGGTGGGCGCCTGGACCTCACGCCAGGCCACGCGTATACGCTGTCACCGGCGACCAAGCGCATCGTCGGCTCCCTGGATGACATCGTCACCATCAAGGTGTTCGCGACCGACGAGCTGCCGACCAGCGTCTCGCTGCTCAAGCGCGACCTCGACGACCTCCTGCGCGACATCCATTCGGCCGGCCACGGCAAGGTGCGGATCGTCCGTCGCAATCCCAGCAAGGACGAGACGGCGAAGAAGGATGCCGAAAGCCTCGGCATCGAGCCAGTCGAATTCAATGTCATTGGACAATCAGAGCTTCAGGTCAAGCAGGGATATCTCGGACTCGCGATCCAGTACGGGAACGGATCGGAGACTATTCCGTTCGTCGGCCGGACCGATGATCTCGAGTACCGCCTCGCGTCCGATATTCGAACGCTCACGCGGCCGAAGAAACCGGCCATAGGTGTCGTGGCCGATGCCCATGACCAAACGCTCCGCATCGAAGCCCTGCGCGGCGAGCTCGCGAAATCATACGATGTGAGGCCGATATCGCTGACGGACACCGCACAACCGGCGCGCGACGTGTCGACGCTCGTGCTCGTCGGACCGGCCGAGTCACTCTCGACGGCGGCCACGCAACGGCTTCTGGGGTACTTCCATCGCGGCGGGAGCGCGCTGATACTGGCCGGCGCGATGGCGCTCTCGCCACAGATGCCGATGGCGATGCCGCGACCCATCGGCTGGAACGATGTGTTGCGCCCGTTCGGCGTGTCGGTCAGCGCCAACATGGTGTACGATCTCGTCGCCAACGAGGTCGTACCCGTCCGCGCGCAGGGTGGCCTCCAGGTCCTCGAGCGCTATCCGCTGTTCATTCGCGCGAAGAGCACCGGGTCGTCGGTCGTGAATGAAGGCGTCAACGACGTCCTGCTCGCGTGGGCCAGCAGCATCGACACCTCCGCGGCCGCGGGGTGGACCGTGACCCCGTTGCTCGCCTCGAGCCAGGGCGCGGGTCTGTCGACGGGCGAGACGATGATCGATCCGGCGAGCGCGACGTTCCCGCAAGCCAATCTCGCTCCGCGGTTGCTCGCCGTGCAGGTCGCGCCCCGATCGGCCAGCGACACCGCCAGACGCGGTCGCGTGATCGTGGTCGGCGACGCGATGTTCGCCACCGACCAGTTCACGCAGCACTCGCCCGACAATCTGGCGTTCGTCCTCAACGCGGTCGACTGGTTGGCACAGGACGAGACGCTGATCTCGATCCGTTCCAAGGATCGCAGCCCGCCGCCACTGAGCTTCTCCAGTCCAGTGCTCCGCGAAGGAGTCAAGTACGTGAACGTGATCGGTGTGCCGGCGCTCATCATCCTCGTCGGCATCACCCACCTCACCCGTCGCCGCCGGCGGACGCGCGAGGCCTACACGCCGGCGGCCGCATGAGCCGACAGCAGCTGATTCGCCTGATCGGCGCGCTCGGCGTCGCGCTCCTCTTGTGGGGCGTGCTCGCCATTGTGCGCCGGCCACCCAGCGATCGAAGCGAGCGCCTGGCCCTGCCCAAGGTCGACACGGGGGCCGTCGACACCATCGCCATCGGCACCACCGTACTCGCTCGCTCAGGTGGGTCGTGGCGTGTCAACGGCTATCCAACTGCGCCCGAGGCGGTCACCGAGGCGCTCAAGGGACTCGCTGACACGAGTGCGTCGACCGAGCTCGTGGCCGAGTCCAAGACGTCACACGATCGACTCGGCGTCGGCGCCGACAGCGGGAAGCACGTCCGAGTCATCGGCCATGGCAAGACGGTGCTCGATCTCATTGCCGGCAAGCGCACCCAGGATTTTGGTGGCGTGTACGTACGCCGGGCGAACGAAGACGCGGTGTACGCGTTGCATGGCGGGATCGCCTCGTCCGTGACGAAGAGCCTCGACGATTGGCGGGACAAGCGCATCGTATCGGTCGTGCCCGAGAGCGTCGCATCGGTGGCCGTGCAGCGTGGCGCGCACACGATCAGCTATCGCCGTGGGGTCGGCGACACGACGAGGCTGACTACGGTGCTCGGCTCGTATCGCGACCTCCGGGCGACGGGATTCGCCGACTCGATGAGCGCCCACCCGACGTTGCGGGCTCGCCTCGTCGGCAAATCCGGCGCCACCTTGGCGGATCTCGTCTTCGACTCCACCGCGAGCGGCGTGCGCGCGCGGGCCGACTCCGGCGGGACCATTTATCGCCTCGACACCTGGATGCTGGGCCAGTTGCTACCGGCCAAGTGATCGTCACGGCGGTCGTGGCATTCCAGGTCGCGACGTACACGCTGCCGCCGGTCGACCTCCCGCGCTACGTCAGAGAGGAGTCGGATATCGTCTGGTATCCGATCGCGGGTTCATCGATTCGCGATCTGCGCTCGCAGATGCGAGCGAACGGCCCGCACGATGACGCCGGCGCATATGCCGGATACACGCGGAACAACACCTACTGGCACATCTGGTGGCGCGAGGGCGGCGGCAGCTGCAGCGTCACCAACCTCGCGGTGACGACCTACGACACCGTCACGCTCCCGGCCTGGTCGCCGCCGCCGCATGCCGACTCGGCCCTGATGGCGGAGTGGGCGCGTTTCGTGACGATGCTGGGTCGCCACGAGGAGGGGCATCGCGACATCGCGATCGCCGGCGCCGGCGAGATTGCCCGAGCGTTGGCGATGCTATCGCCGCAGGCCTCCTGCTCCGACCTCTCCGCGTCCGCGAATGCGCGGGGCACGGCGATTCTGGCGGCGGTTCGCACGCGGCAACAGCAATACGACGCCGAGACGAGCCACGGCGTGCGACGCGGAACCGCGCTGGAGGACCCCGAGCCGCCGGCAAGGCCGGGACCATCAACTACCCTCGTCGTTGCGATACTCGCGGTGCTGTTGCTCGCCATTGCTTGGCTTGTCCGCTCTCGCGCCCGCTGAGCGAGGTCGACATATTGCGCGGCATGCTACGCTTCGTTTGGCTCGCGGCGCTTCCGCTCGCCGCCCTCGCGCAGTCGGCTCCGATCAGTGATGTTCACTACGATGTGACGGTCGACTCGACGACGGCCGCGCGGCGAGATATCGACGTCTCGATGGAGTTTCGCGCCGGGAGCGACGCGCCGATCGTCCTCTCGTTGCCCGCCTGGAGCCCGGGGCACTATGTGCTCCTGTGGTTCGCGCGACGCGTGTCGCACTTTGCGCCGAGCGTAGATGGGAAGCCCCTCGAGTGGCGCATGGTCGATTACCAGACGTGGCGCCTCGCGGGAGCACACACCGGCCAGCGCGTGACCGTCAAGTTCTCGTATCTGGCAGATACGATCGACCGGGCCGTCGCCTGGACCAAGCCGGACTTCGCGTTCTTCAATGGCACGAACCTCTTCTTGTATCCCAAAGGGCAGGGATTCGACTGGCCCGCGACGGTCACCGTGCACACGAGCCCCTCGTGGCGCATCGCGACCGGCATGGATCCCGCGCCGGCCGCGCCCACGTTCGGGGCGAAGAACTATCATGATCTCACGGACAGCCCGGTCTTTGTCGGGCACTTCGATATCGACAGCACGTTGGCCGCGCCGGGACACTATGTCCGCTTCGCGAACTACCCGGCCGGCGTCGTCGGCCCGGCGCGAATGACCAAGATCCTCGGCTGGTTGAGCAAGCTCGCTCCGGTCGAGGGCGCGGTCTTTCACGACATCCCGTGGCGCACGTACACGGTGCTGGAGATCGCCGACGCGCATCCCAACGGCGGTGGTCTCGAGCACCACGACTCCCAGGTCGATGAGATCGCGCCCGATTGGCTGGACCTGCCGTTCCTCGTCGGTCTCTATTCCCACGAGATGTTTCATGCATGGAACGTCAAGCGGCTCCGTCCCGCGGATCTCGTTCCGTATCGGTACGATGACGCACAGCCGACCCAATGGTTGTGGGTGTCCGAGGGGATTACCGACTACTACTCGTATCTCGCGAACATGCGGAGCGGCATCTCCGACACGGCTGCATTTCTGGATCGCATTGCCGGGAATATCGCGGGCACCAGCCAACAGCCGCCGACCGCGCTCGCCGACGCCTCGCTGCAACCGTGGATCGATCCGACCGATGGCTCGGCCGGCATCTACTATCCGAAAGGCGCGCTCGCCGGCTTCATGCTGGACCTGATGATCCGCGACGCGAGCGATGGCCAGCGTTCGCTCGACGACGTGATGCGCACGCTGTACGAGACGACGTACGAGAAAGGGAAGGGCTTCACCCCAGAGAATTGGTGGAGCGCCGTCAGTCAGGCCGCCGGTGGACGGTCGTTCGCCGCGGTGAACCGTCGGTTCATCGAAGGCCGCGATCCCTATCCCTGGGACTCGGTGCTCGCGCTGGCCGGGCTGCAACTCCAGTCGGATTCGACGCGAGACGTTGTCTTCGGCATCCAGTCCGCGCCCGACTCGGCCGGGGTCCGCGTCACCTACCTCGTCCCGGGTGGCCCCAGTGACCGCGCTGGCGTCAAGCAAGGCGATGTCATTGTCTCCTTGGGCGACGTCGTCTTCTCGAAGTTCTCGTCGTTCGAGGCCGCGCAAGCCGCCCTGCGCACGCGATTCTCGCCGAGCTCACAGGCGCCGTACACCGTGCGTCGCGCCGGGGAGACCGTGACCGGGACGTTCCCGATCGAGTTCCGGACCAATATCCGGAAAAGCATTGTGCCGGTGGCCGGCGCCTCGGAGAAGGCCGTCAAGATTCGTCACGCGTTGTTCACGGGTTGACTCACCGCCGCCGTCGGTCGTCCGCTAGTGATGCGAGCGCTCGCGGCGGCGGCGATAGTGGCCTGCATGGCATGCGGGCCAACCGACCGCCAGGTCGTCCTGGCCGCGGCCGCGCCGTGGCATGACCCCGTAGCCGTCGGGACGCGGCAGGGCATTGAGCTCGCGGTAGACGAGATCAACGCGGCCGGCGGCGCGGGCGGCCGTC
>Ga0210409_10006780_pt1 | contig 11883 bp, 13 predicted proteins | sample IncBWH17MmetaG_FD_161649 | JGI IMG/M metagenome (GOLD analysis project Ga0210409, IMG submission 161649) | Forest soil microbial communities from Barre Woods Harvard Forest LTER site, Petersham, Massachusetts, United States - Inc-BW-H-17-M | ecosystem: Environmental > Terrestrial > Soil >...
AGCGGTGCGCGACGGCCTCAATGTGGTCGCCGACGGCGAAGGGCTGAGCATTTCCAAGCGGCGGATCACGCTGTCGACGTCGGGCGTCGTGCCCAACATCGCGCGCGCCGGTGCGGAGATCGGCGTAATGCTCGCGGTCTCGCTGCATGCGGTCACGGGCGAGCTGCGCGACGAGCTCGTGCCGCTCAACCGCAAATATCCGCTGCGCGATCTGCTCGACGCCTGCCGGCTCTATCCGGGTGTCTCCAACGCGCGGCGCATCACTTTCGAGTACGTCATGCTCAAGGGCGTCAACGACTCGCTCGCCGACGCCCGGGCGCTGGTGCGCCTGGTCAAGGGCATACCCGCCAAGATCAACCTGATCCCGTTCAACCCCTGGCCGGGCAGCCAGTACGAATGCTCGGACTGGGAGCAGATCGAGAAATTCTCCGAAGTCGTCTTCAATGCCGGCTACGCCTCTCCCGTGCGTACGCCGCGCGGGCGCGACATCCTCGCCGCCTGCGGCCAGCTCAAGAGCGCGACGGAAAAGCTTTCCGCCCGCGAGCGGCTGGCACTGCGCGCCATGGCGATGACGGATTGACGCCGTTCGATGGGCATCATCGTCCGCATCCTGGGGATGATCGTCGCGTATTGGCTGGCGTGCATCGCCGCTTCGCTGGTGCTAACGATCGGCACGCTCACGCCGGTGTGGGACGACTTCAAGCCGTTCGACCTGCAGTCGGTCGTGCTCTGGTCGGTCGTCGGCGTCGGTGCCGTTTTCATCGGCGCAATCGCCATGCTGCCGGCGCTGCTCGTGATCGCGCTCGCCGAAGGCTTTGCATGGCGCTCCATCCTCGTCTATGCCGCGCTCGGCGGGGTGCTCGCGCTTGCACTCAGCTACGGCCTCGATTTTGGCGGCTATGTCGGGGCGCCCGGCAGCCATCTGGCGCGCGAGCGCGAGGTGCTGGCGGCGTCCGGCATCGCCGGCGGGCTGGTCTACTGGCTGATCGCCGGACGCAGGGCCGGCTTCTGGAAGGCATGAACCAGGCAAAAAATCCGTCGGACCGGCGCGCATGAACCGGACCGGCCTAGCCATCGCGCTCGCGATTGCCGTTGCGGTCGGCGTCATCTTCGCGGTGTGGCCGCGGCTCGACCTCGATCTCTCCGCGCTGTTCTACGACTCCCATCGGAAGATATTCATCATCAACGCCCAGCTCTGGGTGACCTCCCTGCGCCGGGCCGGCCGCGGGATCGTCGTGCTCGTCGTCGCGCCGGCTTTTCTCGCCGCGATCGGCAAGATGATCTGGCCGCGCCGGCCCATGCTGATCGAAGGCCGCGCCGCCTGGTTTCTCGTGGTGACTCTGGCGCTGGGTCCGGGCGTCATCACCAATCTGGTCTTGAAGGATCATTGGCACCGGCCGCGCCCGATCGATGTCACTGAGTTCGGCGGCAGCTTCCGCTTCACGCCATGGTGGGATCCGCGCGGGCCCTGCGCCGACAATTGTTCCTTCGTCTCCGGCGAGCCGTCGGGCGCCTTCTGGACGCTGTCGGCGGCGGCGCTGGCGCCGCCGCAATACCGGCCGCTCGCCTATGGCGCCGCGCTCGCCTTCGGCGCCGGCATCGGGTTCCTGCGCGTCGGCGGCGGCGCGCATTTCTTCACCGACGTGGTCTTTGCCGGCGTGTTCATGTTCCTCGTCGTGTGGACGCTGCATGGGATGATCTATCGCTGGCGGACGCGGGCCGAAGAGGGGGTGATCGAATGTGGGCTCGCGCAGATCGGCGAGGCGTTGCGCGGCGCGCTTGCCGGGCTCGCCGGATGGATCACCGGACGCGTCGGTCGAGGCTCCTGAGCGCCGCTCGCGATGCGCGGCAGGCCGAATTGGTTGCGCCGCCTCTGCGCGTGCCTATAGTCCGCGCGCACGCGGGCGGCCGTCGGCGCCGCCACAGGATTTCGCATGCCGAAGGATGATGGAAAACAGGATGGCGTCAGGAAAGTCGTGCTCGCCTATTCCGGCGGGCTCGACACCTCGATCATCCTCAAATGGCTGCAGACGACCTATGGCTGCGAGGTGGTCACGTTTACCGCCGACCTCGGCCAGGGTGAGGAGCTCGAGCCGGCCCGCGCCAAGGCGCTCACGCTCGGCATCAAGCCGGAAAACATCTTCATCGAAGATTTGCGCGAGGAATTCGTACGCGACTACGTCTTTCCGATGTTCCGCGCCAACGCGCTCTACGAAGGACAGTATCTCCTCGGCACCTCCATCGCGCGGCCGCTCATCGCCAAAAAGCAGATCGAGATCGCGGAGAGGGTCGGCGCCGACGCCGTCGCCCACGGCGCGACCGGCAAAGGCAACGACCAGGTCCGCTTCGAGCTTTCCTATTACGCGCTCAAGCCCGACGTGAAAGTCATCGCGCCGTGGCGCGAGTGGGAGTTCCGGTCGCGCGAGGCGCTCATCGCCTTCGCCGAGCAGAACCAGATACCCATCGCCAAGGACAAGCGCGGCGAGGCGCCGTTCTCGACCGACGCCAACCTTCTGCACACGTCCTCGGAAGGCAAGGTGCTGGAAAATCCGGGCGACGAGGTGCCGGATTACGTCTATTCGCGCACCGTCGATCCCGAAAAGGCGCCGGACCAGCCGGCCTACGTCACCGTCGATTTCGAACGCGGCGATCCGGTCGCCGTCAACGGCAAGGCGATGTCGCCCGCCGCTCTGCTCGCGCATCTCAACGCGCTCGGCCGCCAGCACGGGATCGGCCGGCTCGATCTGGTCGAAAACCGTTTCGTCGGCATGAAGTCGCGCGGGATGTACGAGACGCCCGGCGGCACGATTCTCCTCGCCGCCCATCGCGGCATCGAGCAGATCACGCTCGACCGCGGCGCCGCTCACCTCAAGGACGAGCTGATGCCGAAATACGCCGAGCTTATCTATTACGGCTTCTGGTTCGCGCCGGAGCGCGAGATGCTGCAGGCGGCGATCGACCGGAGCCAGGAATTCGTCAGCGGCCGCGTGCGGCTCAAGCTCTACAAGGGCAGCGTCGGCGTCGTCGGCCGCGAGAGCGGATATTCGCTGTACGACCAGGACCTGGTGACGTTCGAGGAGGGCAAGGTCGCTTACGACCAGCGCGACGCCGAAGGTTTCATTCGCCTCAACGCGCTGCGCCTGCGCACGCTCGGGCAGCGGAGGCGAAAGCTGAAGATTTGAGGCGGCGCGTCTCCCTCTTCCCGCGCGGCGGGGAGAGGTGGGAAGCTGACACTAAGCGGGCGAGTGGCAGACCGCTTCGATGTTGTGGCCGTCCGGATCGATCACGAAGGCGCCGTAGTAGTTCGGGTGGTAATGCGGACGCAGCCCGGGCGCGCCGTTGTCCTTCGCGCCGGCGGCGAGGGCCGCGCGATAAAAGGCGTCGACGCAGGCGCGGTCCTTGGCGGTGATCGCGATGTGAAGGCTGCGATTGAGACCGCCCTCGTCGCCGATCCAGAAATCGGGCTTGCCGTCGGCGCCGAACCCAGCAGCAAAATGTCCGCCGCCGGTCTGCGGAACCTCCACGACGAGCGAATAGCCGAGCGGCGCTAGTGCCTTCTCGTAGAAGGCTTTCGAGCGCTTGTAATCGGTAATGGGAAATCCGACGTGGTCGAGCATGTGCAGCCTCCCGTCGTCAGCATCACGATCTTTCACCGCGAGCTTAGGCGAAGAGTGTTGCGGACGAAAGCTGCATGCAGACCTTAATGTCCGCTACGCGCAGGCCGCGAACACCACTTCGACGCGGCGGTTCTCTTGACGGCCGGCCGGATCGTCAGCGTCTATCTTACGATGCACCTGCAGTGAGGGGAGCGAAGAGTCCTCTCTGCATTACACTTCTTTGCATACTCGAAGGCGGTACAAGCCCAAGGTGGCATCCACGGGTTCCACAGGGTGCCGGCCAGCGCGGGCGAAGCGACACATAGAACTCCGACAACGACCAGCAGCATTTTCATCTGAGTCATTTGCTCCTCCTTACAAATTTCCCGTAGGAAAGGAACAACCATTTGAAAATACAACATCATCATACGAATGTGGTTACGCGACCCCTGCCGTGGGAGGAGACTTGGGAAGGCGTTTCCGCTAGGCTCGGAATCGCGGCGGCGCTCCCTCACCCGGATTGCTCCGCAATCCGACCTCTCCCCGCGCGGCGGGAGAGGTGTGAAGCGCACGCTACGCAGTCCTCGCTCCCCGCGCGGCGGGGAGAGGGTGAGACAATCACACCTGCCGCTCGACCATCAGGCGCTTGATGTCGGCGATGGCCTTGGCCGGGTTGAGATGCTTAGGGCAGGCCTTGGTGCAGTTCATGATGGTGTGGCAGCGGTAGAGCCGGAACGGGTCCTCGAGGTCGTCGAGCCGCTCGCCGGTCGCCTCGTCGCGCGAGTCTGAGATCCAGCGGTACGCCTGCAAGAGCGCCGCCGGCCCGAGAAAGCGTTCCGGGTTCCACCAGTAGCTCGGGCACGCGGTCGAGCAGCACGCACACAGGATGCACTCGTAGAGGCCGTCGAGCTTCTGCCGGTCGTCGTGGCTCTGCTTCCATTCCTTGCGCGGCGTAGGCGAGATGGTGCGCAGCCACGGCTGGATGGCGGCGTGCTGGGCATAGAAGTTGGTGAGATCGGGCACGAGGTCCTTCACCACCGCCATGTGCGGCAGCGGATAGATGCGCACGGCGCCGCTGATCTCGCCCATCGCCTTGGTGCAGGCAAGCGTGTTGGTGCCGTCGATGTTCATCGAGCAGGAGCCGCAGATGCCTTCGCGGCAGGAGCGCCGGAAGGTCAGCGTCGCGTCGACGTTGTTCCTGATCCAGATGAGCGCGTCGAGGACCATGGGCCCGCAATCGGCTGTATCGACATAGTAGGTGTCGATGCGCGGATTGCGGTCGTCCTCGGGGTCCCAGCGATAGACGCGGTATTCGCGCTCGGCGCCCGCCTTCGCCCGATGCGGCCAGGTCTTGCCCTCGGTGACCTTGGAGTTTTTTGGAAGGGTGAGCTGGACCATGTCATTTGCCCTATGCTTCGATCAGATCGAGCCGGCGATGCGGCGCCGGATTTTCCGCTCGTCCGCCATAGCTGCCTCAATACACCCGCGCCTTCGGCTCGATATAGGCGACGTCGTTGGTCAGCGTGTAGGTGTGCACCGGCCGGTAGTCGATCGTGACCTTGCCGGTGGTCGTGTCGAGCCAGGCCAGCGTGTGCTTCATCCAGTTCTTGTCGTCGCGCTCGGGAAAATCCTCGCGCGCGTGCGCGCCGCGGCTTTCGGTGCGGTTGAGCGCCGAGTCCACGGTGACCACGGCCTGCTCGATCAGGTTGACGAATTCGAGCGTCTCGATCAGGTCCGAATTCCAGATGAGCGAGCGGTCGCTGACGCGGATGTCGTCGATGCCGTCGAAGACCTCGTGGATGAGCTTCGAGCCCTGCTCTAGCACATCGCTGTTGCGGAACACGGCGCAATTGGTCTGCATCACGTGCTGCATCTTGGCCCGCAACTGCGCCGTCGGCGTGCCGCCCGAGGCCTGGCGGAACTTGTCGAGCCGCGACAGCGGCCGCTCGGCGGAATCCTTCGGCAGCTCGGGCTGCCTGTCGTTGGGCGTGAGCATCTCGGCGCAGCGCAGCGCCGCCGCGCGGCCGAAGACCACGAGGTCGATCAGCGAGTTCGATCCCAGCCGATTGGCCCCATGGACGGAGACGCACGCCGCTTCGCCGAGCGCCATCATCCCGGGCACGACGTGATCGGGATTGCCGTTCTTCTTGATCAGCGCTTCGCCGTGGTAGTTCGTGGCGATGCCGCCCATGTTGTAGTGCACGGTCGGTACGATCGGCACCGGCTCGCGGGTGAGGTCGACGCCGGCGAAGATGCGCGCCGACTCGGTGATTCCGGGCAGCCGCTCGGCCAAGATCGTCGGGTCGAGATGGTCGAGATGGAGGAAGATGTGGTCCTTCTTCGGCCCGACGCCGCGGCCTTCGCGGATCTCGATGGTCATGGCGCGGGAGACGACGTCGCGCGAGGCGAGGTCCTTGGCCGAGGGCGCGTAGCGCTCCATGAAGCGCTCGCCTTCGGAATTGACCAGATAGGCGCCTTCGCCGCGCGCGCCCTCGGTGATGAGCACGCCGGCGCCGTAGACGCCGGTCGGGTGAAACTGCACGAACTCCATGTCCTCGAGCGGCAGGCCGGCCCTCAGCACCATGGCGTTGCCGTCGCCGGTCTGGGTGTGCGCGCCGGTGCATGACCAATAGGCGCGCCCGTAGCCGCCGGTGGCGAGCACGGTCATCTGCGCGCTGAAGCGATGGATCGAGCCGTCCTCGAGATTGAGGGCGACGACGCCGCGGCAGCGGCCGTCCTCGTCCATCATCAGGTCGATGGCGAAATATTCGATGAAGAACTCGGCCGAATGGCGCAGCGCCTGCCCGTACATGGTGTGCAGCATGGCATGGCCGGTGCGATCGGCGGCGGCGCAGGTGCGCTGCGCGATGCCCTTGCCGTAGTGCGTGGTCATGCCGCCGAACGGCCGCTGATAGATCTTGCCGTCTTCGCGGCGCGAGAACGGCAGACCCCAATGCTCGAGCTCGTAGACCGCTTCCGGCGCGTTGCGGCAGAGATATTCGATGGCGTCCTGGTCGCCCAGCCAGTCCGACCCCTTCACGGTGTCGTACATATGCCAGCGCCAGTCGTCCTCGCCCATGTTGCCGAGCGCGGCGGCGATGCCGCCCTGCGCCGCGACCGTATGCGAGCGCGTCGGAAACACCTTGGTGATGCAGGCGGTGCGCAATCCTGCTTCGCTGCAGCCGACGACGGCGCGCAAGCCGGCGCCGCCGGCGCCGATGATGACCACGTCGTAGACGTGATCTTCGATCGGGTAGGCGCGGCCGTTGGTGGCCGGAGCCGCGCCGCCTCCGTTGGCGCCGTTGGCGGCCATGGTCACACTCCGAACGAGAGCTTGAGGATGCCGAACGCCGAAGCCAGGGCGACGGCGATGGCAAAGAACGTATTGGCCATAATCAAGGTGAGCTTGGTGGATTCATCGTGCACGTAGTCCTCGATGATCACCTGCATGCCGATTCGCATATGCACGGTGACCGAGGCGACGAACAGCAGCATGATGATGGCGACGAGCGGCGCGCCGAGAATCTGCGCAACCGCCGCCTGGTTGCGGCCGAGCAGCATGATGATGATGATGATCGCGGCGATGGTCAGCGGGATGTTGGCGACGGCGGTGAGGCGCTGGCGCCAGAAATCGCGGGTGCCGGATCGGGCGGCGCCGCGGCCGCGGACCCGGGCGAGCGGGGTGCGGATATGCTTGACGTTGTCGCTCACCGCGGTCCTCCCATCGCCAAGAGGCCGACGATCCAGAGCACCACCGTGATCGCAATCGAGCCGACCAGATTGGCGGCGGCGAGCCACTCGCGCTCGCTCGGGCCGAAGCCGCGACCGGTGTCCCAGATCAGGTGGCGGATGCCGCCGAGCATGTGATGGATCACCGACCAGGTGTAGCCGAACAGGATGACGCGGCCGATGATCGAGCCGGCGAACCATTCGAACTTGGCGTAGGCGTTCGGCCCCGCGGAAGCGGCGATCAGCCACCACGCCAGGATGAGCGTGCCGAAATAGTTGCCGATGCCGGTGATGCGATGGACGATCGACATCATCATCGTCAGCATCGGCCGGTAGATTTGCAGGTGCGGCGACAGCGGTCGCTCGGCGGGGGCCTTGATTTCGGCCATCGTACTCGTCCGAATTCGCCCGGCCTTGGCGGCAAGCCGGGGACCGTTCCTATCCAATCCGCGCGCCTGCCGCAATGTCGCCAGACGTGTTGCCGGTGCGCTGCCGGGTTTGTGCTTCGCCATACACGAAATTATGGGATTGAAATCTCCGAGCACAATTGACATTTGGTAAAGCCTGGATTCGCCGAATGCGAAGGAAGGCCGTTCTGTGCGCTTCGACCTGGCCGATCTCAGCCTGTTTCGCCACGTGGTCGAGGCCGGCAGCATCACCCACGGCGCCGAGCGAGCGCACCTTGCGCTCGCCGCCGCCTCGACCCGCATCCGCAACATGGAGGTTGCGCTCGGCGTCGCGCTGCTCACGCGCGGACGGGCGGGCGTCGCGCCGACCCCGGCGGGCCGCACGCTGCTGCAGCATGCGCGGGCGATCCTGCGGCAGGCCGAGCGTCTGCACGAGGATCTCGGCGCTTATGGCAGCGGCGTCGCGGGACAGATCCGTGTCCTCTCGAACACCAACGCGCTGACCGAGTTCCTGCCGGAAGCACTGAGCTCGTTCCTGACCGCACACCCGAATGTCAGCGTCGATCTGGAAGAACGCCTGAGCGACGAGATCGTCGGCCTCATCGCCGAAGGCGTCGCCGACCTCGGCATCGTCGCCGGCACCGTCGACGCCGGTGCGCTCGCCACCTATCCGTTCCGCCGCGACCGCTTCGTGCTCGTGGTCGCGTGCGACCATCCGCTCGCGAGCCGCGCGAAAGTCGACTTCGATGAATTGCTCGACCACGATTTCGTCGGCCTCGATCGCGCCAGCGCCCTGCAGCGCTTCCTGACCAGCAAGGCGGTACGCATCGGCCGGCCGTTGCGGCTGCGCGTGCAATTGCGCAGCTTCGACGCCGTGTGCCGGCTGGTCGAATGCAAGGTCGGCATCGGCATCGTGCCGGAGACGACGGCGCGCCGCGCCGCGCGGACGATGGCGATTGCCAAGGTGCCGCTGGCGGATTCCTGGGCGGTCCGCGAGCTGACGATCTGCGTGCGCGACATCAACGAGCTGCCGCTCTATGCGCGGCAGCTCGTGGAGCATTTGCGGGCCCCGGATGTGCGGTCTGGAGATGCGGGAGAGGGGAAGGGGCGCACGGAAATCCAGGTCGGACAAGGTCACCGCGGCATCAGCACCCAATAGTCGAGATCGAGCAGGATCGCGGGATCGTAGTCCGCGCCGGACTTGAATGGAAAATCTGCGCAAGGCCGGTCACGCGCGGCGATGGTGCGCAGCCGCAGCGCGCCGACGTCCTGCCGGCCAGGCAATTCGGACTTGCCGAGCACTTCCGACCAGGCGAACACGGTGCCGCCGGCAAACAGCGGCGCCACGTGGCGGCCGCCGTTGATGTTGGCGACATGGAAGGCGTTGGCGAGCCCGTTGAAGGAGAGGGCGCGGGCGAGCGAGATCACGTGCCCGCCGTAGATCAGCCGCCGGCCGAAGCGGCCCTTGCCTTCGGTGTACTGGTTGAAATGAATGCGCGCCGTGTTCTGATAGAGCCGGGTCGCGATCTGGTGCTCGGCCTCCTCGACGGTGACGCCGTCGACGTGGTCGATGCGCTCGCCGACCTGATAATCGGCGAAGCGATGCGGGCTGCCGGCCAGCGCGGCGTCATAGGCCGAGAGCGCGATGGGCGGACAGGCTTCGCCCAGTACCTTGGGATCGAGCTCGGTCGGCAGGCGGGGCACATGATCGCCCGGCGCGGGCGCCGCCTCGTCGCGTTTGCGCACCATCACCCAGCGGACGTATTCGAGCACCGGCGTGTCGTCCTGCTTGTAGCCCGTCGTGCGCACGTAGACGATGCCGGTCTTGCGGCTCGAATTCTCCTTGAGCCCGATCACCTCGGAGAGCGCGCTCAGCGTATCGCCGGGAAAAACCGGGTTGCGGAAGTAGCAACCGGCATAGCCGAGATTGGCGACGGCGTTGAGCGAGACGTCAGGCACGGTTTTGCCGAACACGATGTGGAAGACGAGAAAATCGTCGACCGGCGCGCGCGGATAGCCGATCGCCCTGGCGAACGCGTCCGACGACTGCACCGCGAAGCGCGTCCCGTACAGCGACGTATAGAGCGCGATATCGCCGCTGGTGACCGTGCGCGGCGTCGCGTGCCGGATGATCTGGCCGATGCGGAAGTCCTCGAAGCAATTGCCGGGGTTCGTTTTTGACATTGGCTTTCCTGGTGTCGACGCCCGGCAGCGCTTTGGCGCGCCGCTTCATATCGCAGCGGCACTGCCGGGAAAAGCAGCAGATCGCCGGCGAGGCTCGTTCACGCGGGCGTGAGAGCGGGAATGAAACCACCGCGCGCGGCCGCCGTATCTCGCTGCGACGACGCTGACGCAGGCGATCGTTCCCTCGGCGGTTCGCCGCCCGACCCCGTTTTGCAACATGGAGTCCATCATGTCCAAGCGCTTCGCTTTGTTTGCAAGTGCCGCCTTTCTCGCATTCGCCGCAGTGACGTCCGCGGCGTTCGCGGCTGAAACGATGGCGGACAAGACGGTCAATGTCGGCGGCGCGCCGATGTATCCGTCCAAGAACATCATCCAGAACGCGGTGAATTCGAAGGACCACACGACGCTGGTTGCCGCAGTGAAGGCCGCCGGCCTCGTCGATACCCTGCAGGGTCCCGGCCCGTTTACCGTGTTCGCTCCAACCAACGCCGCATTCGGCAAGCTGCCGGTCGGCACCGTCGACAACCTGCTCAAGCCCGAGAACAAGGGCACGCTGACGAAGGTGCTGACCTATCACGTGGTGCCGGGACGCATGACCGCGGTCAACCTGATGAAGGCGGTGAAGGAGGGCGAGGGCGAAGCCAAGCTCAAGACCGTCGCCGGCGACTGGCTCATGGTCAAGCAGGCCGGTCCCGGCAAGCTCACCGTCACCGACGCCAAGGGCGACGTCGCCATGGTCACGATCGCCGACGTGCTGCAGTCGAACGGCGTGATCCATGTCATCGACACCGTGCTGCTGCCGATGTGATGGCGCGTTCGGCGCGGTGTCCTTGCTCCCTCTCCCCGCACGCGGGGAGAGGGATGGGGTGAGGGGGCGTTGCCGCCGGACTGAGATTCGCGGCGTGATGTGCAAGTCCGCGGTTCGATCGAATACGCTCAGAATCGCGGCGTGGCCCCGTCAGCCCGACCTTCTCCCCGTACGCGGGGAGAAGGAGCAGCGAGCGGCTCACGGCGCCGTGTTGTGGCTCTCGACCGGCCGTGACATGAATGTGAGACGCGCCGCCGCCGGCAAGTTGTTATAGCTATTTCGATCGCGGGCAGATGTCATGAGCAGCGAAGCGGCAACAAATGTGTCGATGACGCCTGACCGCGCGCCGCGCCCGCTCATCCACCCGGTCTGGGTGCGGGTGACGCACTGGATCAACGCGCTTGCCATGCTCATGATGATCGGCTCGGGCTGGCAGATCTACAATGCCTCGCCGCTGTTCGGGTTCACATTTCCGACCCAGATCGCGCTCGGCAACTGGCTCGCCGGCGCGCTGCTGTGGCACTTCGCGGCCATGTGGCTGCTCGTGATCAACGGCGTCGTCTATGTCGCACTCGGCATCTTGACCGGGCGTTTCCGCCGCAAGCTTTTCCCGATCAGCCCGGGCGAGGTGTGGCGCGATTTTCTTGCCGCGCTGCGCGGCCGCCTCGCCCACGACGATCTCACGGTCTACAACGCCGTGCAGCGGCTCCTTTATGTCGGCATTCTGCTCACCGGCGTGGTGATCGTGCTCTCTGGGTTGTCGATCTGGAAGCCGGTGCAGTTCCAGGCGCTCACCGCCTTCTTCGGCGGCTACAATACGGCCCGCTACGTCCACTTCGCGGCGATGACGGCGATCGTGGCGTTCCTGGTGGTGCATGTGACGCTCGCCATCCTGGTGCCGAAGAGCCTGCGCGCCATGATCATCGGCCGCTGAAACCGGAGAGAACGATGTCCCGGCGCAAAAAGGCGGTCGGCGTCGACGCCAGGCTCCTGCTCAAGGATGCAGCGAAGCTCCTGCCGGAACCGTCGCGGCGTCTCTTCCTTCGCGGCGCCGGAAGCCTCGGTGCGCTGGCCGTGCTCGGCGGCTGCGACATTATCGACGGCGATACTTCCGAGCACGCGTTGCGTGTCATTTCGCGCTTCAACGACCGGGTCCAGG
>Ga0210409_10006781_pt1 | contig 11883 bp, 6 predicted proteins | sample IncBWH17MmetaG_FD_161649 | JGI IMG/M metagenome (GOLD analysis project Ga0210409, IMG submission 161649) | Forest soil microbial communities from Barre Woods Harvard Forest LTER site, Petersham, Massachusetts, United States - Inc-BW-H-17-M | ecosystem: Environmental > Terrestrial > Soil >...
AGACCTCCTCCACGTACTACCGCAAGGGCTTCGGGCTCAAGTCCGAGGTGCAGGACTCGCTCACCGCGGACTACTCGGGGCGGCTGGTCGACCTCCTGCGAGCGCGCGAGTACGAGCTCAGCGCCGGTGGCGTGACGGTCCGCCTGGCGCGCGAGTTCGGGTTCTGTTATGGCGTCGAGCGCGCGGTCGAATACGCGTACCAGACGCGCACGAAATTTCCCGATCGCCGCATCTTCCTGGCCGGCGAGATCATTCACAACCCGCATGTGAACGCGAAGATGCGGGAGATGGGCATCGAGTCCCTGGCCTCCGACCACGCCGGGTTCGACTTCAGCGGCGTCGGAGCGACCGACGTCGTGATTCTCCCCGCGTTCGGCGTGACGATCCGCGACTTCGAGACGCTCCGCGAGAAAGGCGTCGTCGTCGTCGATACCACGTGCGGCTCGGTGCTCAACGTCTGGAAGCGCGTCGACTCCTACGCGCGCGATGGTTTCACCGCCCTGATCCACGGCAAGTACTACCACGAGGAGACGCGCGCGACGGCGTCGCAGGTCGAGAAATACCAGGATCGGCATTATCTCGTCGTGCGCGACATGGCCGAGGCGCGCTTGGTCTGCGAGTACATCGAGGGCCGTGGGGATCGCGCGACGTTTCTCACGCGGTTCACCAAGGCGGCCTCCCCGAACTTCGATCCGGATCGCGATCTGGCGCGCATCGGCGTCGCGAACCAGACGACCATGCTGGCGAGGGAGTCGCTCGCCATTGGGGAGGAAGTCGGGCAGGCCATGGCGCGGGCGCACGGGGAGGAATATCGGGCGGGGAATTTCCGAACGTTCGATACGATCTGCAGCGCGACGCAGGATCGACAGGATGCGGTCGAGGCGCTGCTCAAAGAGCCGCTCGACGTCATGCTCGTCGTCGGCGGATACAACTCGAGCAATACGCTGTCCCTCGCGGCGATCTGCGCCGCGACGGTCACGACGTATCATGTCGAGGACGCCAGCTGCCTCGATATCGCGTCCGGGACGATCCGGCACCGGCCCGCCGGAGCGCACGACGAGGTCGAGACGTCCGGGTGGCTGCCGCCCGAGCGACCGGTGCGCGTCGGGATCACGGCCGGGGCGAGCACGCCGAACAACAAGATCGGCGAAGCCGTCGCGCGCGTGTTCGCCACGCGGGGCGTAACGGTCGAAGAGGCGCGCTAGTGAACCTCGGGTTCGCCGAGCTACAAGGCGGCGCCTCGCGCGTCCGCATCGTTCCAGCGCTCGGCGGCAAGATCGACATCCTGGAAATCGGCGGACGCCAGTGGCTCTGGTCGAATCCCGCCATTCCGGCTGATCCGCCAGAGGACGGCGGTGGCGCGTATCCCGACTCGGGTGGATACGACGAGTGCTTCCCAACCATCGCGGCGTGCGCGCTGCCTGCGACCCTCAAGAAGTTCGGCGGAGTCCAGCTGCCGGATCACGGCGAGCTGTGGTCGCTGCGTCCGGACATTACCGTCGAAACGTTGCCGGACGGTCAAGCCGCGACCTGCGTCTGGGAAGGGAAGCGGCTGCCCTATCGATTCACGCGCGCGGTGCAAGTCACGGCCGGCGGAACGATCGTCATGCGCTACGCCGCGCAGAACCTCGGGGCGGATCCGCTGCCCTTTGTCTGGTCGTCGCACCCGTTGATCGCGCTCACGCCCGAGACCTGGCTCGACATGCCGGCGGGCGCGCTCGTGCGAGCCGATGGGCGCCACGCTGAGGTCATCGGGATGTCCGACGAGTTTCGGTGGCCGCGCGCGCGACTCGAGAAGAAGATCGCGGACATGTCGTGGCCCGACGACGTGAGCAAGAGTTACGCATGCAAGCTGTTTCTCACGATGCCCGCGGGGCCGGTTGTCGTCGGCATCGAGCAGGGGCCGGCGCGCTTGGAGGCGGTGTTCGACGCGGCCGAGATTCCGCACTGTGCGCTGTGGATCAATCGACGCGGCTGGAGTCCCAACCGGAAGATCAAGCCCTACGCGAGCGTGTCGCTCGCGCCGTGCATTGGCGCGCCGGACTCACTCACGAACGCGCTGCTACAGCCCTGGGACAGCGCGCACTGGCTCGCGCCCGGCGGCGAGCGTCGCTGGACGCTCACATGGCGCACCGCGCCGGCTCGGGCCCAGCAGTTCTCTCCACGCTGACGCCCGCGTAGTAGCCCTCGAGGCCCCAGTCGAGGATCTCGAGTATCATGGCGCCACCGTGGCGCCAGCCGACGCGCGCGAGCGCGCGGCACACGACCGCTTTGACGTCCGCCATCATCTCGTCGACCGTTACGCCACTGGCGCGCAATTGCGCGGCGTAGCGTCGCACTAGAGATGAGAGCTCCGTGCGTACGAACTGTCGCTCGCCGTCGATCCGCTTTTGCTCGGCGCCGACCGCCGAGTGATAGCGTCGCGCGAGCACATCGTACGCTCTCGCCGCTTTCTCGTAGCGCGCCAGCGCTTCCAGGCCATATTCGAGTGGTCCCATATATTCGCTATCTTTGGACGATGCTTCCTATCCGGTTCGTTAAGACGTTGGACGCCCAGGTACGCGGGCCGACCCAGGTCAGCACCACGCACGAACTGTGCGAAGGATTGTTACGCATCGACGGTGATGCGTTAGTGTTTCAGCTTTTGGTCACGCGCACGGTGACCAAGGTCGGGGGTACCAGCGTCAACACGGATCGTTTCACCGAGCCGGTGCGTGAGATGCGCGTGCCGATCGCCGCGCTTGCTTCGATCCGCATCCGCCGAACTGGCTGGCTGCGCCGCCGCGAAGTCGTGATCACCGCGCGGGATCTCAAGGCCTTTCTCGATCTGCCTGGCGCACGCGCGCAAGAGCTCAAGATCAGGGTGCTACGGGAGAACGCCGATGCTGCCGCCGAGCTCGTTGGAACCGTCGAGCTGGCTATGGCGGACTATGCGCTCAAGCTCGCCGAGTCGGGAGGGCTTCCCGAGCTCAGCGCCGGTCGCGACTAGTGAAAATCGTGGCGTTGGGCGTGCTCGGCGCCTACTGGCGCGTCGAGCGCCTTGAATCGCTCGGCGCGTAGGTTCACGACGCCGTCCTCGATCTGCAGGACACCGCGGACGAGGAGCAGCGGCGTGCGCGAGATGAGCAAGGCCTGGCGCTCGAAGCGCTTGGGTGTGACGACAATGTTCAGCGTGCCCGTTTCGTCTTCGAGCGTCAGGAACACGAATCCCTTGGCCGTGCCCGGGCGCTGGCGGCAGATCACGAGGCCGGCCGCCGCGATGGACTCGCCGTCCTTGCCGCGCACGATGATGTCGCGCGCGGTGCGCACGCCGTTGAGTCGGACGGTCTCGCGCAGATGGATCATGGGGTGGCCGTTGAGCGACAGACCGGTCGTGCGGTAGTCGGCCGCCGTCAGCTCGTAGGGCTCCATTGGCGGCAACACCATTGGCGCGTCGGCGGGTGGGTGCACGACCAGTGGACCGCCGGTGCCGCGCAGTGCTTCGAGTACGTGCCACAGGGCCTCGCGCCGCGTGCCGCCGACCATCGTGTCGAACACGCCCGCCTCGGCCAGTTGTCGCACGGCCCTTCTGTCCAGCCTCACACGGCGTACGAAGTCGTCGACGGACGCGAACGGACCTGTCGCCCTCGCACGCGCCAATTCGGCCTTCGCCGCGTTTCCGAGGCCGCGTACGCAACGCAATCCAAGACGTGTTGCGGGTGGGCCGTTGACGTTGAGCTCCAACGTGGAGTCCCAATCGGAGTGCTTCATGTCGATCGGGCGCACCTCGACCCCATGGTGTCGCGCATCCTCGACGAGCGTGCCAGCGGCGTAGAACCCCATTGGCTGGGCGTTCAAGATTGCCGCAAGAAATTCGGGCGCATAGTAGTAGCGGAGATACGCCGAGGCGTATACCAACAGGGCAAAACTCGCGGCGTGCGACTCGGGAAACCCATAGTCGGCGAACCCATTGATTTGTTTATAAATGCGCTCGGCGAGATCTGGCGCGATCCCATTGCGGATCATCCCGCCGACGAGCGTATCATGAATCGCCGCCATTTTTTCGCGCGAGCGCTTGTGCCCCATCGCCCGACGCAGGTTGTCGGCCTCGCTTGGACTAAACCCGGCGCACGAAATCGCGACCTGCATGCCTTGCTCCTGAAAGAGCGGCACGCCGAGCGTGCGCTCGAGAATCGGGCGGAGCTTGGGGTGCGGATACGTGACGTCCTCGACGCCGGCGCGGCGGCGGAGATAAGGGTGCACCATGTCACCCTGGATCGGCCCTGGCCGAATGATCGCGACCTCGATGACGAGATCGTAGAAGCAGCGCGGCTGCATCCGCGGCAGCGTCTGCATCTGCGCGCGGCTCTCGATCTGAAATACGCCAATCGTATCCGCTCGACTGATGCTCTCATAGACGCGCGTGTCGTACATGTCGAGGTGCGCGAGGTCGATCGCGATCCCGCGCGTTTCTCTGATGTACTTGATGCAATCTTGGAGCAGCGTCAGCATGCCGAGCCCGAGCAAGTCGATCTTGATCAGTCCCGCGCCGTCCAAGTCATCGCGCTCCCATTGGATGACGGTGCGCTCCGGCATCGAGGCGGGCTCGATCGGGACGACGGTCGACAATGGCTCCTCGGTCAAGACAAAACCGCCGACGTGGATCGACCGGTGTCGCGGCAGCTGGTCGAGGCCTTCGACGACATCGGCGAGGAGGCCGACCCGGCGATCGCTCGGATCGAGCCCGGCCTGGGTCAGCACATCCTCGGCCCCTTCCGCTCGTGGCCGGATCGACGTCGTCGGATCGCGGCCGGCGCCCTCGGTGGTCGGCGCGTCGGCGCCGCGGAGCGTGGCGGCCGTCTGCTTGGCCGAGAATCGGTCGCTGACGTCGGCGAGCGCGCCGGCCTGCTCGACGGAGAAGCCGAACACGCGCGCCGCGTCGCGGACGGCGGAGCGGCCGCGATACGTGATCTGCTCGCAGACCATCGCCGCATGCTCGCGGCCGTAGCGGGTATAGACATACTGAATGACCCGCTCGCGCTCGCGGTGCGCGAAGTCGAGATCGATGTCGGGTGGCTCCTTGCGGCCTTCGCTCAAGAAGCGCTCGAACAAGAGTCCCATCTTGATTGGATCAACCGCGGTAATCCCGAGGCAATAGCAGACGGCCGAGTTGGCGGCCGAGCCGCGGCCCTGGGCGAGGATGCCTTCCTCGCGCGCAAACCTCATAATGTCCCAGACGATGAGAAAGAAACCGGCGTAGCCGAGTTGCCGGATCATCGCCAGCTCGTGAGCGAGTTGTCGCCGGTGGGCATCGGTCCGCTCGGCCCCCCAGCGTTCGACCGCGCCGCGCTCGACCAGCTCGGCGAGATAGGCATCGGGCTCCGCGATCGGAAACTTGGGCAGCGTGGGCTTGAGATCGGCCAACTGCAATGCGCAGCGCTCGGCGATGGTGAGCGTCGCGCGGAGACCTGACGGATCGGTCCACTGGCGCCGCATCTCGGCCGCGCTCTTGAGGTACCACTCGGCGTTGGGCCGCAACCGCGTGCCCATCGCGTCGAGGGTCGTCGAGTGCCGGAGACTCGACAACACGTCGTGCACGAGCGCGAGACGCGACTCGACGTAATGCACGTCGTTCGTGACGACCCACGGCAGCCCAAGCGCGCGCGCGATCGGGATCAGGCCGCGCACGATCGCGCGCTCTTCGGGGAGTCCGTGATCCCAACACTCGATCGCGAGATGCTCGCGGCCGAATATCTCGAGCAGCGTAGCGGCCGCCGCTTTCGCGACGTGCGGCCCATCGGCCACGAACGCCGCTGGCACCCACCCGCGCGGACATCCGGTGAGCGCCGTGAGTCCGGCCGCGTGCCGCGCGACGAGGTCGAGCGATACGGACGGGTGGCCACGCGGAGAGTCCATCCGCCCTCGCGTGATGAGTGTCGAGAGGTTGCCGTACCCTTCGCGTGTCTCGGCAAGCAGCACGAGGTGATGCGCGCCGATCGTGAGCTCGGCGCCGATGATCGGCTTGAATACTCCCGCCACCTCGTTCGCGGCTTGCGCGAATCGCACGAATCCGCCCAGCTCATCGTGATCCGTCAGGGCCAGCGCCGTGTACCCAAGGGCGGCGGCCTGACTCACGAGGGTCTCGGGCGCTGCTGCGCCGTCGAGCAGGGAGAAGGCTGAGTGGCAGTGGAGCTCTACGTAGTCCGGTGGCATGTACCCGAAGATATGCCGAAACAGGCGAACCGGAAGTCCCAGTCGTGAACACAGACGCGGCTGCGCCGCGCACCGTAAACTGCTGTGAATACGTCAGTTATGACGTATGGCTTGGCGGCACACCGTTTCCTATAGGGGCGCCCATGGATGCTCTCCTACAAGATCTTCGGACCGCCGTCCGTGGTTTGCGGGCGACCCCATGGTTCACGGCCGCCGTCGCCGCCACGCTCGCGCTCGCGATCGGCGCCAACACGCTGATCTTCAGCGTCGTCAATGGTGTTTTGCTCAACCCGCTGCAATTCCGGTCGCCCGACGGCCTGGTAGCCGTAACCGCGGCCCGCCGCGGGAATGCCGCCGCGCCAAACGCCGTATCGCCTCCTGACTTCGTCGACTGGCGGGCGCAGATCCATCGGCTGAGCGCCATGGCCGCGTTCGACCCAGGCACTGTGAACCTGACAGGGATGGCGCAGCCAATTCGGCTCAAGGCCTCCGGCGTGAGCGCGAACTGGTTCTCGATGCTCGGTGTCTCGATGGAACGGGGGAGAGCATTCGCGCCGCAGGACGATTCCATCGATCCGCCGAAGGTGGTGATCATCAGCGACGCGCTCTGGCGGTCGCGATTCGGCGCCGACCCGTCGACCGTGGGACGCACGCTCGATCTCGACGGTAAGCCATATACGGTGGTCGGCATCGCGCCGCCGCAAATGCGATATCCCGACAATCCCGACCTCTGGAAACCGGAGACATTTTCGCCTGACGCGCTGACGGAAGACGCCCGCGGTGCGCATTTCCTCGGCATCGTCGGCCGGATCGCGTCCGGCTCGACGTTCGCCGGCGCTCAGCAGGAATTCGAGTTGGTCACCGAGCGACTCCGCACGCAACACATGGAGGCGGACGGCGGGTTCCACTACACGATCGCGCCGCTGCAGGAGCAGATGGTAGGCAGCTCGCGTCGCGCGCTCCTCATCCTCTTCGGCGCGGTCGGGTGTGTCCTGCTCATCGCCTGCGCGAACGTCGCCAACCTGCTCCTCGTCCGCTCGACCGGTCGTTCAGGCGAGATCGGGGTCCGCATCGCGCTGGGCGCGAGCCGCCCGCGCATCATCCGGCAGCTTCTCACCGAGAGCGTCGTGCTCTCGCTCCTTGGCGCCGTCGGGGGCGTGTTGATCGCCGAGGGTGGCATCCGATTCCTCGTTGCGGCCCATCCCGGCGACTTGCCGCGGCTCGACGAGGTGACGCTGAGTACGCGGGTGCTGCTGTTCACGCTCGTCACGGCGAGCGTCACCGGTCTGTTGTTCGGGATCATGCCTGCGCTGCAGACCGCGAGCGTCGAGTTGGTCGACTCGCTCAAGTCCGGCATGCGGGGCGCGAGCTCACAGCGTCGGTCCAATCGCGTGCGCAGCGGGCTCGTGGTCGCCGAGACGGCCCTCGCGGTATTGTTGCTCATCGGCGCGGGTCTCTTGACCAAGAGCTTCATCCGCACGATGGCGGTCGACCCCGGATTCGTGCCGGACCACGTCGTGCGCTTCGATGTGACGCTCCCGGATGCGCAGTACAGCACCTGGGCACGACTCCGTGGCTTCACGCACGGCGTCGTCGGGAATCTGGAGCGCTTGCCGGGGACGGTCGCCGCGGCGGGCGCGTTCGGTGTGCCCTTTGGCGAAGTCGGCGCGCGGAGCACATTTCACATCAACGGCACACCGCCCGATGCACCCGAGCATCGATCGGTCGCTTTCATCCAGATCGTCACGCCGCGGTACTTCGCGGCGATGGGCATCCCCGTCCACAAAGGCCGTACGTTCACTGACGTGGATCGGAACGGTGGCCATCAGGTTATCGTCGTCAACGAGACGTTGGCCAAGCAGTACTTTCCCGGCGGCGAGGATCCGATCGGCAAGAGCGTGACCGTCGGATGGACGTCCGACTCCGACGGACATAAGGACACGGTCACGATGGGCGGAGAGATCGTCGGCATCGTCGGCGACACGAAGGTCCGCGATCTCAAGGCGGACGCCATTCCCGTGCTGTACGCGGCGTACGATCAGATGTCGATCGGCTACGAGACGTTCGTCGTGCGGACGACGGCCGCGCCGTCGACCGTGTTGCGCGCTGTGCAGCAGGCCGTGGCGCAGGTCGACCCCACTATTCCCGTGTTCGCGGCGGGCACGTTCGTCGACGCCCTGCGCCACTCCGTCGCTGCGCCACGCCTCTATGCGACGGTGGTCGGCGCTTTCGCGATCGTCGCCCTGATCCTCGCCGTGATCGGCATCTACGGCGTGCTCGCCTACACCGTCCGCGAGCGCCGCCGCGAGCTCGGCATCCGCGTCGCGCTCGGCGCGCGCGAGGGGCAAGTGGTCGGCATGGTCGTCGGCCAAGGTGTGCGATTGGCCGCGGCCGGCCTCCTGCTCGGCTTCGCGGTCGCGCTTATGGGCGGGCGCGTGTTGGCGACGCTGCTCTATGGCGTGCGTCCCGACGATCCGCCGACCTACGAGGCGGTCTCCGTCGGACTCATTCTGGTCGCGGCGCTCGCGTCATGGCTTCCCGCGCGCCGCGCGGCGGTCATCGATCCTGTTATCGCTATGCGGCCGGAGTAAGCCCATGCGAGACGATCTCCGGACGGCCGTGCGTAGCCTTATCGCCACGCCTTGGTTTACCGCGGCAGTCGCCACCACGCTCGCCATCGCCATCGGCGCGAACACGTTGATCTTTAGTGTCGTCAACGGCGTCGTGCTCAATCCGCTGGCATTCCGCTCGCCTGACGGCCTGGTCGGCGTGGTTCAGCCTGGGGAGCCATCGGCATCGATCTCGGTGCCGGACTTCATGGATTGGCGGATGCAAATCCACGCCCTGGCTGAGCTGGCGGCATACGACCAGAACACCGTCAATGTGACGGGAACCACCGAGCCGGCACGATTGCAGGCCGCGCAGGTGAGCGCGAACTGGTTCGAGATACTCGGCGTGACCGTCGAGCACGGCCGCGCGTTCGCTGCCGGCGAGGATCGCCCGGGTGCACCCCATGTGGTTGTCCTTAGCGACGCGCTTTGGCGATCGCGTTTTGGAGCCGATCCAAACACCGTCGGACGCACGGTCGACCTCGATGGCGTACCCTACACAGTGATCGGCGTCGCGCCACCACACTTCGCTTTCCCGACGAATCCCGACATCTGGGTGCCCGATGCGTTCCCGCAGTGGGCGCTGTCGCCCGACGCCCGTGGCGGACACTTCCTCAAGGCGGTCGGGCGGCTCGCGCCCGGCACGACCTTCTCCGCTGCCCGGCAGGAATTCGCTTCGGTCACGGAGCGAATCCGCCAGCAGTATCTCGACGTGGACAACTTCCGCTACACGATCGTGCCGCTGCACGACCAGATCGTCGGCAGCGCGCGCGGTGCGTTGTTCGTGTTGCTCGGCGCCGTGGGCTGCGTACTCCTCATTGCCTGCGCGAATGTAGCGAATCTGTTGCTCGTCCGGGCGACGAGCCGCGCGAGCGAGATGGGCATCCGCATCGCGCTCGGGGCCGGGAGCGGGAGGCTCATCAGGCAGCTCTTAATCGAGAGCGTGCTGTTGGCGCTTATCGGCGCCGCAGCCGGGATCCTGCTGGCGTCGAGCGGTATTCGCATACTGGCCGCGGCGCACCCGGGCAATCTGCCTCGCCTGGACGAAGTCACGCTGAGTCCGCGCGTCCTGCTGTTCACCGTGGGATTGGCAGCATGCACGGGCATCCTGTTCGGTCTCGTTCCCGCACTCCAGGCCGTGAGTCCGAACATCATCGAATCGCTGAAAGCCGGATTGCGCAGCGCCAGCACGCAGCGGCAATCGACTCGTCTCCGTGGCGCGCTGGTCGTCGCTGAGACCTCGCTGGCAGTGCTCCTGCTCATTGGTGCCGGCCTGCTGTCGCGAAGCTTTCTCCGGCTCACGGCGATCGATCCGGGTTTCGTACCGGAGCAGGTCGTTCGATTCGAGGCCTCGCTCCCGGACGAACAGTACAAGACGTGGGGCAGGATTCGAGGCTTTACTCACAGCGTGCTGGGGCACATCTCGACGCTGCCTGGCACGGTCGCCGCTTCGGTGGGTTTCGGCGTGCCGTTCACCGACGCCCGAGCGAGAACGGTCTTTCATGTCGATGGGAATGCGCCCGACGTGCCCGGGCAGGCCACCGTCGCCGCGACCCAGATGGTGTCACCCCAGTACTTCACAGCCATGGGGATTCCGGTGCGCCGGGGTCGCGTCTTCGCGGAAGATGATCGGCCAGGCGGACACCAGGTGATCGTCGTCAACGAGGCGCTCGTCAAACGCTACTTCGCGGGTGTCGATCCGATCGGGCGTGGCATCACGGTGACCGGTTGGAGCGACGACTCTACGGGCAGCACGCCTGTCGTCTTCCGGGGGGAGATCGTCGGCGTGGTCGGCGACACGAAAGACGGCGACCTGACGAGCGCCGCGTTGCCGCGATTGTACGGGGCGTTCGATCAGATGTCGCAACGCCGCCTGACGTTCGTCGTGCGAACGACGGCGGATCCATCGACTGTGATGCGAGCGGCGCGGCAAGCGGTCGCCGGGGCGGATCCGACGATCCCCATTTTCCACGCCGGGCTGTTCTCCGATGCGCTCCGCGACTCGGAGTCCCTCTCGCGCCCACGTCTCTACGCTGCCGTCGTCGGCGCATTCGCGCTCACCGCGCTCGTGTTGGCCGTGATCGGGATTTACGGTGTCCTCGCCTATTCCGTCCGCGAGCGCCGTCGCGAGCTCGGCATCCGAGTCGCGCTCGGTGCCCGGTACAGCCAGGTAGTCGGCATGGTGGTCGGCCAGGGTATGCGGCTGGCGGCGGCCGGGCTCTGCATCGGATTCGCGATCGCGCTCATCGGCGGCCGCGTGCTGGGGTCACTCCTCTACGGGATCGCTCCCGATGATGCGCCGACGTACGAGGCGGTCTCCATCGCGCTCATGCTCATCGCGGCGCTCGCGTCATGGCTGCCGGCGCGCCGTGCGGCGGTCATCGATCCCGTCATCGCCATGCGGCCGGAGTGATGCCAGACTAGTCCTCCCAGCCTTGCATGTACCACTGCGCGCCGCGCGTGTAGTCGACGTAGAGCACGAACGTGGCGCCGCGGCTGGTGCAGCGCCAATAGTCGCGACAGTAGGCGTCGTCCCACCAGTCGCCTGAGAGACGCTCGGGGCCGATCGTGCGGTCGATGAGAATGCGTCGGGCGCGCCAGTGGAATGCGATCGGGCGGTCGGCGGCGCATTCGACGTCGATCGGCTCCGATGTCTCGAGGAATCGACGCGACGGTGCCAGCACATCGACCCGCGAGGACGTCGCGTCGGTATCTTCGACCCACGCGCCGCTGCGCTCGGGGGCGTGGCGATCGCGCGCGACTGGGCGGACGACGGTATTGGGGCCGAGCTCGGCGCGGAGGCGGTCGAAGGCGGCGTCGAGACCGGACGGGTCGCGCCAGCCGGTGTCGAAGAGGTTGCCCTGTTCGCCAGTCGTGGGCGCGGTCGCGGTGATCGCGACCGTGACGCCCAACACCGGCGCAGAGAGCGTGAACCGTTCGAGCAGCGCGCGACATCGCTCGAACATCGGCGCGACGCGCGCGAGCGGGCGCGCCATGCGGGCCTCGCGGGTCACGGTGCGATTGTCGTCCAGGAGCAGCGTGATGGCGACAATCGCGGCGGCGCGACCGTCGGCGGCGAGCT
>Ga0210409_10006782_pt1 | contig 11882 bp, 11 predicted proteins | sample IncBWH17MmetaG_FD_161649 | JGI IMG/M metagenome (GOLD analysis project Ga0210409, IMG submission 161649) | Forest soil microbial communities from Barre Woods Harvard Forest LTER site, Petersham, Massachusetts, United States - Inc-BW-H-17-M | ecosystem: Environmental > Terrestrial > Soil >...
TCGCCCACTTCGCCATCATGTTCGGAGACCGCTTGCCCGCCTGAGCAAGTTACACAGAGTTTCGGACACCTCCCCGTACACGTGCCCGTGCCCGTGAACGTGCCCGAAATCCCCGGAGAAAACGCCTCGGGCAAGGGCACGGGCACGGGCACGTTCACGGGGAGAGGCGACTTCTCGGACGAGAACTAGTTTAGTGATCGCTGACGGGTAGCTCCGGCCACCGCCAAATAGCCGAGAGTTCCAGGCCCTTTACGAAACGCGGCCGGCCTGCGCGAATCGCCGCCGGAGCCGAAGCGTCTGCACGGCCGCCCCCACTGCCACCCCCAGAAAGAACGCCCCTATGAGCAAACCGACGGCGATGCGCAGGGGGCTATGCGCCGTGTGTGCGCCCGCTGGACCAGGGGGCGAAGGGGCCGGGGAAACGACGACAAACCCCCGCGTCTTGCCGGACACGAAGTCATTGGTGCGCATCGCGCCAAAGAGCGCCGCGGCGTCGACCCACACCGGCGGGTACTTGTAGCGGGCCACGTCGAGCAGAAGGAACTTGTCCGCCTTTGCGTCATACGCGCCGAGAGGCGAGATGTGCCCCATCGTCTCCTGACCGACGCCCGCTCGGTCGTAGTTGACGACGAGGTAGTCGTTCGGAGTGGCGAGGTTCTTGGCTGCGAGCGCGCGGAAATCGGCGAGTGTCGTATCAGCCGCGTGGACCGCGTGGGCCACCGCCGGATGACACTGCAGGAGGTCGACGAGCTGGTCGATCGTCATGCCGGGCATCAGCTTTGGCGAGAGGACATGGCGCGCGCACCCATTGAAGAAGTTGTCCTCCGTAAAGTAGGGCGCGCCAACCTGCTCGTCGGTCGGGGCGACCACCTGCAGCGCATTGAGCACCATCGCGCCGCTCGCCACGCCGCAGAAGTTGCCGCTTCGTTGAGTGACGTACTGCTCGCTCAGGTTCCAGTAGTCGGCGCGTGCGTCGGCCTCTTCGAAGAGGCGTTGCCCTTCCGGAGACTCCAGCGCGATCAGGGTCGGCGGCAAGGACTGATGCTGCGCCGTGGCGGTCCGAGCAACGAGCCACGAGGCGGTTGCCAGGAGCACGACGAGGTGCCGTTTCTGTCCCAAAACAGCGCGAGAGGCCCCGACGTTCACGATGGGACGAATCTACAGCAGCTTGTCCAAGAGGCGGTCCAGCGAGTCCAAATCGCCGTAGGCGATGGCGATTTCCCCCTTGTTCCCGCGGTCGCGTACTTCGACGCGGGTCCCTAGCGCTCTCGTCAGGCGTGTCTCGAGGTCTCGGATGCCGGCGCCTTTGCCCTGGGGGGCCGGGCGACGCCCGGATCCCTTCTTGTCTGCCTTGCCCGCGCGCTGCCGAACCAGTGCTTCGGTGGCACGCACCGTCAGTTTCCCGCGCAGCACTCGTTCGGCGAGCTCCTCGATGGCTCCCGGGTTCCCTGCGCCGAGCAGCGCGCGGGCGTGCCCCTCGCTGAGCTCCCCGGCGACGACCTTGGCGCGAACGCGCGGGGGCAGCTTCAGCAGTCGAAGGGCGTTGGCAATCGTCGTCCGATCCTTGCCGAGGCGTTCCGCGAGGGCTTCGTGCGTGTATTCATGTTCGCGCACAAGCCGATCGAGCGCCTCCGCAAGCTCGATGGGATTGAGATCCTCCCGTTGCACGTTCTCGATGAGTGCGAGCTCGAAGGCTTCTCTGGCGCTGACGTCCTTGACGACCACCAGGGCTTCGCGCATCCCGGCTCGCTGCAGGGCGCGCCACCGTCGCTCGCCCGCCACGAGCTCGAAGTGATCGGCCTGCCCGGACGCCCTTCTCACGACGAGAGGCTCGATAAGCCCATGCTCGCGAATGCTCTCTGCGAGCTCGTCGAGCTTGTGGTTGTCGAAATGCTGCCGGGGTTGCCCGTTCTGCGGCGCAATGCGCTCCAGCGGGCACAAGAACACGCTGCCGACGCCGTAACCGGACGAGGTGGGGGGAGCGGGCAAGAGGGCATCGAGCCCGCGTCCTAGCGCACGCCGCTTCGTGTCGGCGACGCTCATCGCACCAGCCTCTGCGCTCGTGCCGTAGCAAGAGACGCTTCGCGCGCCAGGATCTCGTGCGCCAGCGATAGATACCCCTGCGCGCCCTTGGACTGAACGTCGTAAAGCAGCGCGGGCTTGCCATGCGACGGCGCCTCGCTCAGGCGAACGTTGCGAGGAATGACCGACTCGAACACGTGAAAGTGTCGCCGTACCTCTTCGGCGACTTGATGGGCGAGGTTGTTTCGCGGATCGAACATCGTGAGGACGATGCCCTCGAGTTCGAGGCGCGCGTTCATGCCGGCCCGGACGCGGTCAATCGTGGCCATCAACGATGTGAGCCCTTCGAGAGCGTAATATTCGCACTGCATCGGGACGAGAACCGTGTCGGCCGCCGCCAGTGCATTGACGGTCAGGATGCCCAGGGAGGGCGGGCAATCGACGATGATGTACTCGAACTCGTTCTCGTCGGCGTGCAATAGCTCGCGGAGCGCGTGGTGCAGCTTGTGCGCGCGATCGCGGTCGTCCACGAGCTCGACCTCCACGGCGACGAGGTCTTGCTTGCTAGGGACGAGCGTCAGCGTGGGGAGCTCCGTGCGCACCATCACGTCGCGCAGCGTCGCCCGTGCGATGAGAACGTCGTAAACGCTACGTTCGAGCGTCCGAGGCGAGACGCCCACGCCGCTGCTCGCGTTGGCCTGCGGATCCAGATCGACGAGCAATGTGCGGCGCTCGGCGGCGGCCATGCTCGCGGCCAGATTGACCGAGGTCGTCGTCTTGCCGACTCCTCCCTTTTGGTTGACGACGGCGATGATGTGCGCGTGGCCCGCGCCCGGTTCGCTGCCATCCCGCGGGCCGAGCTTGCTCATCTGCGGCAGGACTCTAGCGAGGGCCACGGAAGAAGCGAAGCGGAGGGCTACGAAGCGAAGCGCAGTGCCGCCGACGGAAATCGTCGCCGTTTTCTTCGAAGCAGCCACGTCGCGTAGTACGTTGTCGCACATGTGGGATAGCTCTCAATGCGCGTGACCGAGGCGAGCGCGGCGCACGCGGCGCGCGCGAGAAGTCGGCTCCTGCCGCGTCTCGCAAAACTGCTTCAAGAGCGCGATGCGGACCTCTTTGCGGAGAGCGCGCTGCGTCTCTTCTGGTGGTCGCGCCCGCACACGCGCGTGGTCGACCTGGCAACATGGGTGCGTGACCGAGGTTGGTCCAGGCGCATGTAGCCCCAAGCGTTATTTGTAGCGTTTCGAACGAACTGCTCCGACGCGGCCAGCCAGCCTCGCGGACTCGATGCCCGAGCAGCGGGACCTGCCTGGGAAAAGGAGACGACTATGTCGCAACCGAAGAGCTACCGGACGATCGAGGAATTTCAACGCGAGGAGCTCCGACCTCAGAACAAAGTCGGTTTCTCCTTCGACGACTTGATGCAAGAGACGATGCTTAACGGAAGCGATCTGCTCTTCGATGATCAAGTCGACGAGTACGATCCCGACGAAGACGACGACGACGAGTAACGATGCTTGCTTTCCGCCGGCGGAACACTACCCTCCGCCGTCTGTATGCAAGTTCACGTCGCTCGCATTTCGCCGGTCCTCGTCGAGGTCGCCGTCGAGGTTCCGGCCGACGCCGTGCGGGCGGAAGTCGATAAGGCGTACGCAAATCTCCAGAGGCGGGCGCGCGTCCGGGGATTCCGCCCTGGCAAGGCGCCTCGGCAGGTGCTGGTGCGACTTTATGGTCCTCAGGTTGCAAGCGATGTCGCCAGCGCCCTTGTGACCGACACTCTGCCCAAAGCCCTTTCGAACAACAATGTCCAGCCGGTGAACCAGCCGCAGGTGGAGGCGGGGAAACTCGAACAGGGACTGTCGTTCACATACAAGGCGCGATTCGAAGTCTCGCCGGAGATATCCGAGGTCGTCTACGAGGGTCTCGAGCTCGTACGCCCGTCGCTAGCTCCGACGGAAACCATGGTCGAGGAGCAAATGGAGCTCCTGCGCAAGGCTCACGCGCGCCTGGAGCCTCTGGACCCCATGCGCCCGGCGCAGAAGGGCGACGTCGTGACCGTCGACTTCACGCTCGCCGTCGAGGGCGTGCCGATGAAAGACGCCGGCGGCGAGGGCGTGCAGCTTGAACTCGGTTCGGGCCAGGTACTGCCGGAGCTCGATGCGGCGCTCATGGGCAAGGGCGTGGACGATGAGATGGACGTGACGGCGAACATGCCTCAGGGCCATCCGCGACCTGAATTGCGCGGCAAGGTGTCGACGTTCCACGTTAAGGTCAAGGACATCAAGCAGCGGGCCCTGCCGGCGCTGGACGACGAGTTTGCCAAGGACGTCGGCTCGTTCGAGACGCTCGTCGAATTGCGCGCGGACATACACACTCGCCTTCAGAAGATGCTCAAGGAGCGCGCGGAGGCCGTCCTCGCCGAGCAGATCATCGAGAAGCTCAGCGAAAAGAATACCGTCGACTTGCCGCCGTCGCTGGTCGAGCAGCAGTGCCGCTTGATGGAGCTGGAGCTCGTTCAGGCAGCCCGCCGCCTTGGAAGGCAACCGCCGAGCAAAGACGACCTCGCAAAGATGCACGGCGACATGCATGCGGGGGCGGAAAAGAAGGTGCGCGCGGGTCTTCTCATGGCAGCCATCGCGAAAAAACAGGGCATGCAAGTGACCGAGGAGGACATCCGAAAAGGGATCGAGGAGGTCGCCTCCGAAACCGGGAAGAATGTGGCCAAGGTGCGTGCGGAATACAGCGACCCCCAACGCAAGAACATTCTTGTCGGAATGATCCTCGAGGACAGGGTGCTTACCCTGATCGAGAGCAAGGCCGTAATTCGCGAAGGGGACAGCCCGTCCACGCAAGTACCCTGGGAGCAAGCGAAAGCGACGCCTCCGGAACCCGCGCAGCCCAGCGGATGAGTCGCTTGACGAGACGTCTCCGGGGGAGAAACTGGCTGCTAGGACTGCGAGCGCTGCCAGCAATGCAAGACTAGGAGAGGGACAAGGAATCAAGCGATGAGCAAGCATCCCGAAAGTCGCGCCCAGGCGATCGACATCATTGCGAGCGCCAAAGACTTCATCCCGTACCCGACGGTCGTAGAGACGACGCACCGTGGAGAGCGCAATTGGGACATCTTCAGCCGTTTGCTGAAGGACCGCATCGTGTTCTTGGGAACCGAGATCAACGACGATGTTGCCAACATCGTCATCGCGCAATTTCTCTTTCTGGAGAGCGAAGATCCCGACAAAGAGATCATGCTCTACATCAACAGCCCCGGCGGCGTCGTTACGAGCGGGCTCGCGATTTATGACACGATGCAGTACGTGCGCTCGACGGTGAGTACGACGTGTCTCGGTATGGCCGCGTCGATGGCGGCGGTCCTTCTGGCGGCCGGCACCAAAGGCCGCCGGATGGCGCTCCCGAACGCGCGCATCATGATCCATCAGCCGATGGGTGGGGCGCGTGGCCAGGCCACGGATATCGAGATTCAGGCGCGCGAGATCCGCCACTGGAAGGACGTCATCACCGACATTCTGTCGAGCGCCACGGGTAAGCCCAAGGATCTCATCCACAAGGACATCGACCGCGACTTCTACATGGGGCCTGCCCAGGCGAAGGAGTACGGCCTCATCGATGACGTGCTTCCCCCTCGCAAAAAAGGGGAGCCCGAGCGCGCGGGCCGCGAACGCTAAAGACGCGAGCTAAAGACCCCACAAGCTTGCGACGTGCGGGGGGCGGGTCTAAGCTTCTTCTTGACGCGAGACTGGGTCTTTTTCGTTCGCGCACGTGGCTCGGGAGACAACTCACAGAGGCCAAGCTTTGGAACGCAGACGAGACGACCATCAGAACGGCAATCTCAATTGCTCCTTCTGCGGCAAGTCCCAGAAGGAAGTAAAAAAGCTCATTGCCGGCCCGACCGTTTACATCTGCGACGAGTGCATCGGGCTCTGCAATGACATCATTGCGGAAGAGGTCGAGAAGGAAGAGCCGTATGCCGGCTCTACGCCGGTCCCCAAGCCCGCCGAGATCAAGTCCATCCTGGACGATTACGTCATCGGTCAGGAGCGCGCGAAGAAGATTCTAGCCGTCGCGGTGCACAACCATTACAAGCGGATCGATTCGCGGCTCAGCGCGGACGACGTCGAGCTTGCCAAGTCGAACATTTTGCTCCTGGGCCCGACGGGCACGGGAAAAACGCTGCTCGCGCAGACGCTCGCCAAGATCCTCAACGTTCCCTTCGCCATAGCCGACGCGACAACGCTGACCGAAGCGGGATACGTCGGCGAGGACGTCGAAAACATCATCGTTCAGCTCTTGCAGAACGCCGATCACGACGTCGAACGGGCGCAGCGCGGGATCGTGTACATCGACGAGATCGACAAGATCAGCCGCAAGGGAGACAACCCGAGCATCACGCGAGATGTCTCCGGCGAGGGCGTGCAGCAGGCGCTGCTCAAGATCATCGAAGGGACGATCGCCAACGTGCCGCCCAAAGGGGGCCGCAAACACCCGCAGCAGGACTTCCTGCAGGTCGACACCACGAACATCTTGTTCATCTGCGGCGGGGCATTCGTCGGTCTCGAGCAGATCGTCCAGCGGCGGATCGGGCAGCAGACGCTCGGCTTTGGCGCCGAGATCAAGAGTAAAAAAGACTACAAGCTTGGCGAATTGCTCGAACGAGTTCAGCCGGAGGACCTGCTCAAGTTTGGACTCATCCCCGAGTTCATCGGCCGGCTTCCCGTGCTCGCGACGCTTCACGAGCTGAACGAGGAAGCGCTGGTGGACATTTTGACGAAGCCCAAGAACGCGCTCGTCAAGCAATATCAAAAGCTCTTCGAGATGGACGGCGTGAAGCTCAAGTTCACCAAGGGCGCGCTTGTGGCGGTCGCCAAGGAGGCGCTCGTCCGCCAATCGGGCGCGCGGGGTCTGCGCGCCATCCTCGAGCATGCGATGCTCGACATCATGTACGACATCCCATCCCGAAGCGGCATCAAAGAAGTGGTGGTGAACGAGGACGTCATCATCAAGCGCGAGGCGCCGCTCATCGTGTACCAGAAAGAAGCTGAGCTCGCATAAGGGGGCTCGGCGGCGCGATGTTCTTCAACAAGGAAAACGAAGGCAAGGGGCCGATCCCCGTCAAGAGGCGCGCGGTTCCGCTCCTGCCGCTGCGCGACATCATCGTCTTCCCACATATGGTCTCGCAGCTCTTCGTCGGCCGCGAGCGGTCGATCAACGCGCTCGATGCGGCAATGTCGCGCGACAAGGACATCTTCCTCGCCGCGCAGAAAAACGCGAAGACCAACGAGCCGACGCCGGACGACATCTTCGGCGTCGGGACGCTCGGGACGGTGATGCAGCTTTTGCGCTTGCCGGACGGCACCGTGAAGGTGCTCGTCGAGGGCAAGCGTCGCGCGCGCATCAAGAAGTTTGCGCAGACCGACGAGTTCTTCGTGGTCGAGGTCGAAGAGATCCCCGAGGCGTGGGAAGGGAGCGTCGAAGTAGAAGCCCTGATGCGCAGCGTGCAGGCCGCGTTCGAGATGTACGTAAAGCTGAACAAGAAGGTTCAGCCCGAAGTGCTGATGAGCGTGCAGACCATCGACGACCCCGCGCGGCTCTCGGACACGATCGTCGCCAACTTACCGACGATCAAGCTCGTCGATCGCCAACAGCTCCTCGAGATGGAAGATGCGTCGAAGCGCCTGGAGCGTCTCCACGAATTGATGCAGGCCGAGATCGAGATTCTCCAAGTCGAGAAGAAAATCCGGTCGCGCGTCAAAAAGCAAATGGAGAAGACGCAAAAGGAATATTACCTGAACGAGCAGATGCAGGCCATCCAGAAGGAGCTGGGTGGCGGCGAACGCGACGAGTTCAAGAACGAGATTCAAGAAATCGAAGAGACGCTCAAGACCAAGCGAATGAGCAAGGAGGGCTCAGCGAAGGTCAAGAAGGAACTCAAGAAGCTCAAGATGATGCATCCGACGAGCGCGGAGGCGACGGTCGTCCGGAACTACATCGACTGGATCATCACGCTCCCCTGGTACGACAAGAGCGAGGAGACCTACGATCTCAAGAAGGCCGAGGAGATTCTCGAGGAGGACCACTACGGTCTCAAGAAGATCAAGGAGCGCATCCTCGAGTACCTCGCCGTCCAGGCGCTGACGAAAAAACTCAAAGGCCCGGTGCTTTGTTTCGTCGGGCCCCCCGGCGTCGGCAAGACGAGTCTCGCCAAGAGCATTGCCCGAGCCACCGGGCGCAAGTTCGTCCGACTATCGCTGGGCGGTGTGCGCGATGAGGCGGAAATTCGCGGCCACCGACGAACGTACATCGGCGCGATGCCCGGGAAGCTCATTCAGTCACTCCGCAAGGTGGGCACCAACAACCCGGTGTTCCTCCTGGACGAAGTGGACAAGATGTCGACCGACTTTCGGGGAGATCCGGCCGCGGCGCTGCTCGAGGTGCTCGACCCCGAGCAGAATCACGGCTTCAACGATCACTACCTGGACCTCGATTACGACCTGTCCGACGTCATGTTCATCACGACGGCGAATACGCTGGGCGGCATCCCGATCCCGCTGCAGGATCGAATGGAGATCATTCAGCTTAGCGGCTACACGGAGTTCGAGAAGCTCAACATCGCCGTCAAGTATCTCGTGCCGCGCCAGCGCAAGGAGTGCGGCCTCGACGAGGTGCCCTTCACCATCACCGAGAACGCCCTTCGCACCATCATCCACCACTACACGAAGGAAGCCGGCGTCCGGGCGCTCGAGCGCGAGATCGCGAGCATCTGCCGCAAAGTCGCCCGGCAGGTCGTGAACGACGGGCAAAAGACGATCGAGATCATCGCCAAAGAAGTTCCGAAGTACCTCGGCGTTCCAAAGTTCCGCGTCGGCAAGAAGGAGGAGCACGACGAGATTGGCTTGACCAACGGCCTCAGCGTCACGTCCAACGGCGGCGGCGAGCTTCTGGCGTGCGAAGTGGCGGTGGTGCCCGGCAAGGGCAAACTGGTCATCACGGGCCTTCTCGAGAAGGGCATGGAGGAGAGCGCGCAAGCCGCGATGAGCTACGTGCGGTCGCGGGCGGAAGTCCTCCGCCTCGAGGCGGATTTCTATCAGAAGGCCGATGTGCACGTTCACTTCCCGGAGTTCGTGCGCAAGGACGGCCCCAGTGCGGGCGTGACCATGGCGACAAGCCTGGCGAGCGCGCTCATCAAGATCCCGGTCAAACGCGACCTCGCGATGACGGGCGAAATCACGCTGCGCGGGCGAGTGATGCCCATTGGCGGCGTCAAAGAGAAGCTATTGGCCGCGCACCGCAGCGGCATCACGACGGTCATCATCCCGAAGGAGAACCGCAAAGACCTGCGCGAAGTGCCGCGCCGGGTGTTGCGTTCGACCCGCATCGTGCTTGTGGAGCACATGGATGACGTCCTGAGGGAAGCGCTTTGCCTGCCGACGGCGGACGCGCTCTTCGGCCCGGCGCGCGAGCGTTGGGAGTACAGGGAAGGGGAGCTGGTGACGATCCCGGGCAACGCGCCTGCGCCGAGCCCTCCCCGGCAGAGCGACCTTCCCGGCAAACCGCCGACGCCCACTCCTCCTCCTCAGGAGGCGCCGCCGTTGCCGGTCTGAGCCGGCGCCGTGTGGGCAGGGGACGTAGGGCGAAAACCTGGGCAACTTCGCGCTTGACCGAGTACAGCCGCCGCGTAAAGTGGCCGGCCCGGGTCACTCGCGCCAGGGACGAGTGGGGCGGGTAGCTCAGCGGTAGAGCGCTGGCCTTACAAGCCGGTTGTCGCAGGTTCAATCCCTGTCCCGCCCACGGATGCAGTCAGCAAGCACCACGGAGGCGCCTCAGAGAACGATCGCCGAGAAGAAAAGAGTTAGCTCGGGGTGGTAGTTAAGTTGGTTATAACGCCGGCCTGTCACGCCGGAGGCCGCGGGTTCGAGTCCCGTCCACCCCGCTCAAGAGCCCTTTTTTAAGGCTCGATCGAAGCGCCCGGTTCTGATCCGCACGAAACTGGATCAAAACCTCGGGAAGCACAGGGAAGACCTCGCCGAAGCCCTCGCGGACGGCCTCGGCCTCGCGGATGTAGATCTCCGTCGTCGCGAAGGTCGTGTGGCCGCAGCGCTGTTTGATCTTGAGCGGGTCGTCGCCGCGGACGGCCATCCAGGTCGCGCCGGTCGCGCGGAGGTCGTGCCAGGTGAGCGGCTTGCGGGTGGGGGAGCCCTCGTGGAGCTCGGGGCGGCGGACGCCCGCCTTCCAGAGCCAGCGGCGGAGGTTGCGCGCCATGGCGCGCTCGCTCGGGAGGGCGACCACGGGGCCTTCGCCGTCCTTCTCGTCGTGCATTGCGGTGAGCATCGGAAGGAGGTTCGGCTCGATGGCGAAACGGCGGGTGTGGCCGGTCTTCGTGCTCTTCACCTTCTTGGCGCGTCGGTCCCACGCCTTGGTGATGCTCAGCACCCCGTGCTCGAGGTCAATGTCGCCGCCCTCAAAGCGCAGTACGCGGAGCTCGCCGTCGCGCACGTACGTGTAGACCGCGAGGCCACCGCACGACGCCAGCGGAGGGGGACGTCGGCGCACGAGACGAACGTGAGGAACTCGCTCGGGTAGAGGTACTGCTTCGCCTTGTGGGCGCCGCGGTCAGGGGCGCGGACGTCCTTGCACGGGTTGTCGGAGCGGACGCGGAGCTCGCGCTTCTTGGCGTTCATGGCGTCGTCGAACATCGACGTGACGACCGTCCAGACGTTCGCGGCCGTCTTCCATGAGAAGGCACCGCCGGCGATCTTGCGATCGAGGTCGTCGCGGACGCGTTCGATCGCGTCCCGGCCGATCGTATGAACGTCGAGGGTGCCGATTAGATCGAGGACGTGGTGCGTGATGCGGGAGCGGTCGTCGCGGATGGAGACGACTCGGCCCGTGCGGTCCTTCAGCCAGCGGTCGGCGTACTCGCTCACGGTCTCGCCGGTGGATGCGGCGGTCGTGGGGTTCGCCCGGAACCACTCCGAGGTCTCCCGCGCACACTCCTTGGCGCGGGCGATGTCGTCGCGCGGGATGCTCGGGTCGAGCGGCGCGAGGGGCCGCTTGCCTCCGACCGTGATGAACGCGTGCCAGTGCCACGCGCCGGTCTCCTTGTTGCGGGCCCATTTGACCGACCCTGTCGGGGGTCGTCCGCCCTTGCCCTTGGGCGCGGCCGTCGGCCGGTCTGCTAGCTTTGAAGCCATCGGAAAGTCCTCCGATCATGCCCCCGGCCGTTGGCGCGGCGCGGGGGCTCGTTTCCCGCAGCTTACCGCGGCTCCAGGCGAGCGGCTCCACGCGAGACTACTCACGCCGTCACCGCGGAAACGGAAAGACCGGCGGGTACACGGGCTCCGGCCACGTGAAGGGCGCGATCATCGGCTGGTCCACGGACGCTAGCCGGCTCGGAACTCCGCCGACAAGGTCCGCGGCGTCCTCGTCGCTAGCCCAGTCCGCCGTCTCGACGAACCGTAGCGATCCGTCGCGCGAGCCGCGCTCGAATACCTCGGGCCATAGCTCGACATACGGAGGACCGATGACGAACGCGTGGCCGACCCTCGATGGGATCCCCTTCCACCACCACGACCGTGTCGGGTTTCGCTCGGTGTCACCATCGACCCCTACGCGCGCACCGGAGCTTCTGTACCCGCGGAGGGCGCGAACCTCCCCGTAGAACGGGAGGAGCTCGCCGGAAACGCGGCGCCACAGCCGTCGAAGTGCAGTGGGCCATCCGGGTTGCGTGAGGGCACACCGTTCGACGTCGATGTTCAGGCACTGGCATCGGTACTGGTCACCTTTGCCGAGGCGCTGCCACTGCGCGGGTGACCTCACGCTGCGGTGGACGTCGACGACCGGCCTGC
>Ga0210409_10006783_pt1 | contig 11881 bp, 9 predicted proteins | sample IncBWH17MmetaG_FD_161649 | JGI IMG/M metagenome (GOLD analysis project Ga0210409, IMG submission 161649) | Forest soil microbial communities from Barre Woods Harvard Forest LTER site, Petersham, Massachusetts, United States - Inc-BW-H-17-M | ecosystem: Environmental > Terrestrial > Soil >...
TGGACGAAGACGACAGCTTTGCGGCGGTTCAGCTCGTCGAACACCGGAGCGAAGGCCGGGTCGCCCGGCCATTTGTCATCGTAACTCGTCTGCAGGTAAGCGCCGTCCGCTCCCAGCGTGTCAAACGCGTATGAGATCTCCGCAAGACTGCCGTCCACGTCCGGCAAAGGGAGCGCGGCATACACTCCGAACCGACCCGGATAATCTTTGGATAATCGCGCACCATATTCATTCGCGATACGCGCGAGCTTGCGGGAATTTTCCTTGCCCTGGTACCACGCGCCCGGCACCGGCAGCGACAAAATGGACGATGCGACGCCGAACTGTTCCATCTGCTCCAGCGTGATTTCGGGAGTCCATTTGAGGACTGATGCCTCACCAGTCGTAATTTCCAGGATGCGGCCGCGCGTAATATTCGCATACTCGGGCGGCAGCATGTGGTGATGCACGTCGATCCGGCGCGGATTTGCGTTCGTGCCTTGGTTCGCATCCGCAAGCGGCGGATTGCTAGGGCCCATGAATAGACCTCCCCGCTAAACTTACAGGTGTCGCTTCGCTAACACAAGGGGATGAAAGATTCTCCGCGTTCCTCGCATTTCTCTGTGTCCTCTGTGTTGAGATTTGAAAAGCTCAACACAGAGGACACAGAGAAAACGTGGAGAACCACGGAGAACGGCCGCAGGAGCTTAATCCTTTGCGTCGACAAGGATAAAGACGACCTGGCACGGAGTATTTCCCCGATTGACCCACGCGTGGTTCGTGCCTCGTTGAACGACCACATCGCCCGGTTTTAAGTGAATCTCCGAATCGTCCATAAGCATGTCGATCTCGCCGGACAAAATGACGGCATAGTCGACGGTTTTTGTCCGGTGCATCGCAGGATGGCGCGGCTTCTCGCGGGATTCGCCTTCGGGAGCAAGGCCGAGGCCTTGAAAGATTCGGAGCCGAGTATCGTAGTCGGCGTTCACTTCCCTTTCGGGGGCGAACTCGATCACTCTGAAGATGGTGCCTCCGGGAGGCGGCACGATGCCGATCTTTCTGTTTGCTGTGTCTTCCGGACTCGAAAGGTCGGCCGGGATGGAATCCGTCACCCACAGGAGCGTGTTCGTGACGCCCATTTCTTCTCGCCGGTGGACAGCGGTGGCCTCGGCATCGATGTTCGCAATGGCCTTGCCGGTTGCGTCTTTCCCTGTAACTACACGACGGATGGGAGAAGACACGGTCACCTCCTGATGGACCAAGTAGCACAGGCACTCTTGCCTGTGCGGTTCTGTTAGTTGCTAGTATCGGCTACCAGCTGCAGATTCGATCGCAAAAACCGCACAGGCAAGAGTGCCTGTGCTACTAGAGCCCGAAAACCCGCTCCGCGTTGCCGTGGAAGACGCGTTCCTTGATTTCGTCGGTGTAGCCGAGTTCGTCCCATTCGCGCAGCAGGCGCTCGTAGGGAATGCTCGGGTAATCGCTGCCAAAAATAATCTTTTCTTTCAGGCGGCCACGAATATCTTTTTTCAGCTGCGGCGGAAAATATTGCGGCGCCCAGCCTGACAGCTCCCAGAACACGTTGCCTTTGTGCAGGGCCACGGCGGTCATTTCGTCCACCCAGGGCCAGCCAGGATGCGCGGCGAGGATCGTCAGGGCTGGAAAATCCGCGGCCAGTTCATCGATTGCCGATGGGTGCGCGTGGCGGATTTTGGCGCCCATGCCGCCGGGCATTCCAGCGCCCATGCCTGTGGTACCCACGTCAATCATGACGGGCACTTTCAATTCGTTGATGAGTTCGAACAGCGGGTAGAGGCGGCGATCATTGACGGCGAAATGGCCCATGATCGGGTGGAAGTGGAATCCCAGCATTGCAAGGTCTTGAATAGCGTGCCGCGCCTCGCGGAGGGCTGTCTCCCCTTTGAAAGGGTCCACCGCCGCCCAGGATTGGATGATTCGCTTGGGGTGGCGTTTTTGCATTGCTGAAACAAAGTCGTTCGAACAAGGGGGCGTGCCGATGGTGGTCTCAAGGTCCAGTGCGACGAGCAGTGCTTCTACACCTGCGGCCGTAAATTCCTGGACGACGTCTTCCTCTTGCTTGGGCACCCAGGGCCGGTTCCAGTAGGCGGCGAGTGCGTCGACGTAGGGCTGCTGGCAGGCTACCCACTCGCGCGTGTTGGGGTAGCAATGAACATCAATAATTCTCATGCGAGCATCCGTTTATCCGCCATTTCGTTCCTTTATAGCTTGCGAAAAAGCGTCGATTCTGCGGGGTTTTTGTAGCACAGGCACTCTTGCCTGTGCGGGTTTCGCAATTGCCGCCAGATCTATAGCCTCCGCGTTCGACCCACAAAACCGCACAGGCAAGAGTGCCTGTGCTACTTGCCTTCCACGAGTTGTTACGCCGATGCGCTGCCCTTGCCCTTTTGTTCCGCGATCATTTTTTTGGAAATCGTCTCCGTCAGCGTCTTTTTGGAAACCTTGCCGAATGGGGACAGAGGGAAATCCTGCATGATTTCCAATCGCTCGGGGAGTTTGTATTTGGCGATTTCCTTGGCGAGCAGAAAATTTTTCAGCTCATCGAAATTCAGGCGCGCGTTTTCACGCAGCAGGACACAGGCGCACATGCGCTCGCCCAGCACAGGATCCGGCACGGGAACGCAGGAAACATTCTTCACCGACGGATGCGAGAGGATCAGGTTCTCAATTTCCTCGGCGCTGATTTTTTCGCCGCCGCGGTTGATGAGGTCCTTCTTGCGTCCTTCCACGATATAGTTGCCGGATTTGTGACGACGCATCAAGTCGCCGGAACGGTAGAATCCGTCTGACGTGAAGGTGCGGGCGTTGTATTCCGGCACGCCGAAGTAACCTCGCAAGGTGTATGGCCCGCGGCAGCAGAGCTCGCCCACTTCACCACCAAGGATTTCGCGATCATCATCGTCGAGCAGCCGAACTTCGTCATCGGGGCATACGGGACGGCCAACGGTTTCCTGGCTCACGTCCAGCGGATCGTCCAGTCGCACAAACATCAGAAGGCCCTCGGACATTCCGAAATTTTCCTGCACGAACGCGCTCGGAATGAGCCTCTTGGAGAGCAAACGCACCTCGGGCAGCATGGACTGGCCGCCGCTTTGGATAATTTTCAAGGACGATAGGTCGTGGCGGCTGACGGCAGGGTCGTGCAATAGCCGGATCAGAAGAGCGGGAACGACTTTGATATGGGTGACGCGGTGCTTTTCGATTAAGGCGCAAACGTCCTCTGGCCGCGCGCTGGTGCTCAGCACAGCGCGGCCGCCGTGGAAAAGAAAACCTTGAATCCCGGGACAAGCGAGGGGAAGGTTGTGCGCGATGGGCAAAATAACGAGCAGTACGGAATTTTCGCCGACCGCGCAAACGCTGGAAGCCACTTTGGAGTTGTACGCGTAGTCGTTGTGTGTGCGAGGAATCAGTTTAGGGATTCCGGTTGTACCGCCGGAAAGCTGAAAAATGGCGGGGTCCACTGGATCGATAAGGATCTTGGAAAGCGCGGACGCGGGTAGGCTGGCCGGCTTAGCGATCATATCGGGAAGCGATAGAAAGCCGGGGCGCGCCGGTCCAAGGACTATGCCATGTCGCAGCTTGGGAAATTTTTGGCGAATGCGTTCGACCATGGCGCAGTAGTCAAAATCCCCCTGCTGGTCGGGAACGACGCAAGCTGCGGCGCCCGAAAGCTCCACAAACTGGCTGATTTCCGCAAAGCGGTGCGGCATGAGCGCTGCTATAGGGATGCAACCGATCTTCTGAAGCGCCAGGTAGAGAACAACAAATTCCGCAACGTTGGGCAATTGCACGACGACCCGGTCCAGCGGCTGGAGGCCGATTTCCAGCAAGTTCAGCGCCAGGTTGTCCGACATCCGATCAAGTTCGCCGTAGGTGATGGAGCGATCGCGGTCGAGCAGCGCGACACGCTTTTCATATTTATCAAAAGCAATTCTGTATTCCTGCGCCAGAGATTTGTCTATCCAATACCCCCTTTCGCGGTAGCGTTTTGCAAATTCTGGCGGAAATGGAACGACCCCTTCCAGCACGAGTGACCCTCCCTTAGGCCTTGTTTCTTGCCACGACCCATATTGATACAAACACAGGTTTTCGTGGCGCCAGCGTCTCGCCGGTGATTTTTCCGATCTCACCACGTTGCAAAACCGCCGGCGGGACGCCGGCGCCACAACACGGCGCTACGTTGTTGCGGAAAAGCCGCCGTCGATCACGATGATCTCGCCATTGACGAAGCGATTGCTGGTAATCAAATTCACGATGACCTCGGCGACGTCTTCGGAAGTCGCGCAGCGTCGCAAGGGCGTGCTCTTTGCGCGGCGCGCCATCAGATCATCATACCTTTCCCCCAGCATGCGTTTCATCCAGTCGCCCTCCATCCATCCCGGTGCAACTGCGTTCACGCGGACGTCCGGAGCGAGATTGAGCGCCAGCAGCTTCGTGAGGCTCACGACCGCGGCCTTGCTGGCCGCGTAGGGCAGCGGCTGCGGTCCCGGACGCAGGCCGACGATGCTGGCTGTGTTGACGATGCTGCCACGCGCGGCCTTGAGAAGCGGAGCGGCGGCGCGCGTTACTTGAAACATTCCCCGGACGTTTACGGCGAAGACGCGGTCCCACTCCTCGGCGGTCATGGCCTCGAAATCGCTGGGTTTGACGTTCGATGTTGTACCCGCGTTGTTCACCAAGGCATCGAGTCGTCCGAACTCCTGCGCGACCGCGGCGAGCATTTTACGCACTGAGTGGTCATCGCTGACGTCGCATTTGAAAAGGAGAGTCTTCGCGCCTTTAGCCTGGGCGAGGGCCGCGGTTTCACGGGCGGCGCCCTCACTGCGGCTGTAATTGATCGCCACGTCGTAGCCAGCTTCCGCCAAAGCTGCCGCGGCCGCGCGTCCGATGCCGGTGGCTGCGCCGGTAATCAATGCGACTGGCTTCGCCTGCGTCATTCTCTGCTCCCTCTCGAAACGGCTCTGATGATTGCAGCAACGCTAGAATCTATCGCGCATCATCACAAAAAATCCCTGTCCGCCGCAGCAGACGGACTACAACAATTCTCCGTCGTTCGCGCGAATGCTGTAGCCCAGGTCTACAGACCCGGGGGTTTTCTGTTGCGTCCGCGGAAACTTTTCCCGATGCTCCCAGCCTATGTTTTATCACGCCCCAATAGGATCAGGCGTCGGCACGAGCTCCCGCGACTGACGAGGGCTCGCAAATAAAATTGCGCTGCCGCCGATCAATGACGCTACGCCGATTGCCACGAACAGGCCGGCGGTGCCGGGCGTATGTTGCTGGAGCAGGCCGGTGATGAAGGGGCCGAGAATTCCTCCGGCGCGCCCCACTCCAAGCATCATGCCAACGGCAGTGCCGCGCACTTCCGTATCATAAGATGCCGCGGTGAAATTGTTCAGAACGTTTTGCCCGCCCAGAATGCAAAAGCCGGCCGCGCCTATGCAGATGATATTCAGCAAATGTACATTCACCAAAACGAGTATGCCTACCGAAATGGCGCCGCCGAGCCACCACACGGCCATTGCCTCGCGGTCCTTGCCGCCTCGGTCCGCGATGTAGCCGCACAGGAGCGAACCGACGAAGGCCATGGCCTGAATCAAAGCGCCGAAACTGAAACTCGTGGCGAACCCTTCGCCGCGCTGCATCATCGCGGTAGGAACCCAACCCGAGAGACCCCAAATGCCGAACAAAATAAAAAATGCCGAAACCCAGACAGACAGAGTCGTTCTCCGATAGCGGGGCGACAGCAACAGCGTCACGGAGGCTGGACGATCGCTCGGCTCCGGGAACATGAACTTCTGGCCGACGGCGGTGTAGCGCGCAGTTTGGGACGGATTCAGGCGGCTCAGAACGTGGGCGATGCCCTGCCAATTACCGCGCATCGCTGAAAATTGCAGCGATTCCGGGAGGGCCACATGGCAAACCAGGACCAGCACGATCGACAGCGACGCAGCGTAGTAAAGAGCCTGCCAGCCGAACACGGGAGTGAGATAAATCCCAATCGCTGCGGCGACAATGCCGCCGGAGGCCCAGCCTAGCGCCCAGCCCCACATGGAAAACGTGTTGGCCAGGCGGCGCGGCGCGTATTCGTTGACGTAGGTCACTCCAAGAGGCAAGAGCGCGCCCATGCCAAATCCGGTGAGCACTCGTAAGATGCAAAAGGACCAGAGGGAACGGCCCAGAGCCGCGGTTGCGAAGCTGAAAATCGTCACGATCCACAGCGACGTAAGGAGCGTCGCGCGCCGACCAAATCGATCGGAGAACATCCCATGAAGAAGCGAACCGATCATGAAGCCGATCAGACCGCTGGACACAAGCCAACTTGCCAAGCCTGGGGACAAATGCCACGGCTTCATCACATAGTGAATAACGTAGGCGGGATTGAATGTGTCGTAGCCGTCAAAAAACACAACCATGCCGATGAGCAGCGCGAGAAAACGATGATATCCGCCGATCGGGGCGCTGGCAATTTCCTCACGCACGTCGATCATGAAAGGCGCACTCGCACGCTGCGATCAAAGTGTGTTGCGAATGGTTTCCTAAGTCGCATCTTCGGCAGTTGGCAATATTAAGCGCGAACGTACATCGTTTGGAACCCGCTCAGTGTAAACGGCTTCGTCACGTTGTCAAGCAAAGGCAAACGCAGGCATTGAGTTTGGTTGAACAGCTATTCGTAGTTTTGGTAGCACAGGCACTCTTGCCTGTGCGGGTTTCGCAATTGTCCATGGATTGGTGGCTTCCGCTCGCAGCTTACAAAACCGCACAGCCAAGAGACGCTGTGCTACCAATCAACGAGTGCGGACGGCCCGCTCCTCTTCCGTTTGCCCCATGCGGGGCCAAAGGAGGCCGAACACGAGCCAGACCAGGCCTGCGGCGATCACGATGAGCATCAGCAAGCGCAACGCTTTTGCCAAGGGAGCGGCATCCAACGCCGGCCAGCGAATTTGATACTGGCGCAGCACCTGGTAGCGGTCGATCATCCAGTGCCATGCTGTATGGGCCACAAGTGCCGATAGAATAATCGTGCCCATCCGTTCGGCCACCACGTAACGGAAAAGAAGCTCCAAAGCAGGGATCATCAGCGCAAGCACGAGGAGCTGTCCAAGCTCGACGCCGATGTTGAATGAAAGGAGCGAGGCCAAGAGGTGAGAACCCGCGAACTGCATCGTCTGCCGCAACGCAAATGAAAATCCGAATCCATGAACCAGGCCGAATCCGAACGTGATCATCCACCGGCGTTGGACGGTAGCGCCCCCGACGATGTTCTCGAGCGCCATGTACACGATGGACATCGCGATCAGCGTTTCGATGAGCGGCGGAAACCACAGCGCGTCCGGCGCAAGATTGTAGGCCGAGGCGATCAGCGTGATCGAATGCGCGACGGTGAATGCGGTGACGACTGGGATCAGCGCGCGGAAGCGTCGGAACGGGATCACCAGGCAGAATAGGAACAACAGATGGTCGGTCCCGTCCAGGATGTGAAAGAAGCCCAGCTTCACGAACTGCCCCGCGGCCTGGAACCATCGCGGATCGAGGCGAACGGGGCCGGGATCGCCGAGAAATTCAAACGCGCGGACCGCTCCTCCCGGCGGCAAAAAACGAAGCGCGATGACGACGCGATTCGCAAGGCGGTCGAGGCCGGGATGAATCGAGAAGCGGGACTGGTCGGATTGAATGGGATACTCGAAGAGCACGTCCAGCATCAACTGGTCCCAGAAAATTGATGTGCCATTCGAGAGCTTCGGACCGGCGATGTGCGCGAGCGCCTGGTCATAAGACGCAAACGAAGGATCGGACTCGAGCGAAAGGCGCGTCCCTACGATGCGCGGCTTCGGCAAGCGCTGATTTCCTTCATAGACATCTATGAAATCGGAAACCCACAAACTTGCGGCTTCACTGAGCGTAGGATCCACACGGTCGAAATCCAGATAGCCCTGCCCTCGTTCGGGGAATTCCACGTCGCGCATGGTTTTGAGCGGCACGCGCACCAGAATATTCAGGCGATTCCCCGCCGGCTTGAAAAACATCTGAACCGTCGCGTCGCTGGGAATGTCGTGAGCCGCCAGCGGATGCACCGCTGCAACAAACAGGAGCGCCAAGAGCGCGGCGACGGAACGAGACGCAATGAGATTGCGGAGCATGGACCGAAAGCGTAATCGTTGCGCATGGCTGCTGACAAGCAAAATTCGGCGCCGCATGAAACCGAATTGTGTATACTTCGGGGCGCTATCTGCGCCGCAATCTCAGGTCACACAATTGCAAACCATCGCCTGGGTTGCCGCAATCAAAAATTGGCACCTCGCACGAGAGGATGGCATTTATGAAGAGAAATTTGTGCATTGGCGCGGTTTTTCTCGCGCTCATCGCGGCCCTCGGATTCGGAGCCAGAGCGCTGGAAAAGAAGGCCGCCGTTGAGGCCGCCACGGTACAGGCGCCCATGTTTGAAGTGGATCCGATGTGGCCGAAGCCGTTGCCGAATCATTGGGTGATCGGAATGACGATTGGTGTATCGGTGGATGCCCAGGACAATGTTTGGATCATTCATCGAGGCGGCTCGCTCGAAGCGAAGGAAACATATGGCAACACGAATCCGCCCGGAGCGGATTGCTGCGTAACTGCGCCTCCCGTTCTCGAATTCGATAAGGCAGGTAACCTCATTGGACATTGGGGCGGACCCGGCAAGGGCTACAATTGGCCCAACTCCAACCACGGAATTACGGTCGACTACAAGGGCAATGTGTGGATTGGCGGGAACGGCCGGACTGTGGATCCCAAACTGCAAGATACCGGGGCCAGCACGGCTCCGGAAGCAAGTCAACCGGGGGCCTATGCGGACAATCAAATCCTAAAGTTTACTCAGGACGGAAAATTCCTGATGCAAATCGGGCATCCGTTCAAAAGCAAAGGCAGCAACGACACCGAAAACCTGAAAGGACCGGCGAAAATGTTCGTCGATCCGAAGACGAATGAACTGTACGTCGCCGATGGGTATGGCAACAAACGCGTCATCGTGTTCGACGCCGATACCGGGCAGTACAAACGGCATTGGGGCGCCTATGGACACAAACCCGACGACACCGACCCCGGCAATTACAACCCGGACGCGCCAATCGATCAGCAGTTCCGCAGTCCGGTGCACTGCGCGCAACTCGCGAACGATGGCCTGCTGTATGTATGCGACCGGGTGAATGATCGTATCCAAGTTTTCAAGCCGGACGGCACGTTCATCAAAGAACAGATCATCGAGAAAAGGACGTTGGGTGACGGATCCGTTTGGGACATTGCCTTCTCGAAAGATCCCGAACAGAAGTACATCTATCTCGCAGACGGGGCCAACGAGAAAGTGCACATTCTGCTGCGCGATACGCTCCAGACTCTGACCAGCTTCGGCGACGGCGGGCGGCAGCCGGGCCAGTTTTATGCCGTGCACAGCATCGCCACAGATTCCAAGGGCAACATTTACACTACGGAAACCTATCGCGGGCAGCGCGTGCAGAAATTCTTCTACAAGGGTATGGGGCCAGTGACGAAGGAAGATCAAGGCGTCCTGTGGCCAAAATCATCTAAGTAGAAGACGGCGGATTGTGGCGCGTTGTTCGGCCGGTTCAACCCTGCTTCTGAAACGACCGCTGCGTCACCCTTCCGCGTATAGTTGAGTCCATCGGAGGAATCATGCGCAAGAGGGTTTTACTTGCCATCGCTGTAGCAATCGGCTTGGTGTCGCCAATGCTGTGGGCGCAGCAAAAGAAAGCGCTGGAAGTTTATTTCGTCGATGTGGAAGGCGGGCAATCGACCCTTTTTGTATCGCCCAGCGGCCAATCCCTGCTGGTTGATACTGGGTGGGCAGGACCGCGCGACGCCGGCCGCATTGCTAGCGTCGCGAAACTGGCGGGGGTCAGCCAAATCGATTACCTGGTGCTGACCCACTATCACGCCGATCACGCCGGAGGCGTGGTCGATCTGGCCGGCCTCATCCCGATTAAGAACTTTGTAGATCATGGACCGAGCGCGGAAGAAGTTCGCAACGTCCCGGAAAATTATGCTGCCTACCTGAAGGTTCGCGCAGAAGGTAAGCACATCCTGGCCAAGCCCGGCGACAAGCTTCCGATTCCGGGGATCGACGTGCAAGTGATTTCCGCAGCCGCGGAAACCATTACGAAACCACTGCCCGGCGCGGGCGCGGCAAACCCACTATGTGCCAATTTCGTCCCGAAGGATGAAACGCTCGATCCGCTCGTCGGCGGTGAAAACAAGCAGTCGGTAGGGATTGTGATCTCGCTTGGCAAATTCCGCTTGGGAGATTTCGGCGACCTGACCTGGAACAAAGAACACGATCTCGCATGCCCGAATAATCTCATCGGTGCGCTCGACGTGTACATCGTCTCGCATCACGGCCAGGATATCTCCAGCCTGCCGATGCTGGTGCAGGCCGAGAAACCCCGCGTGGCGATCATGGACAACGGAGCGAAAAAAGGCGGGGCGGTGGCCACCTTCGAAACCCTCAAGAAATCACCTGGACTCGAAGACCTATGGCAATTGCATTACGCTGTCGATGCCGGGGACCACAACATGCCGGAGAAATTCATCGCCAATCTCGGAACCGGCGGCACGGCTGCGACCGGTGTCCCCGACGAGGGAGCTGTGAATTACATTCAGTTGACGGCGCGGGCTGACGGCGGCTTTACTGTAAAGAACAGCCGGAATGGATACCAGAAAGATTACCCGGCAAAGCGCTAGCCCAAGCGATTAGGCAATGTGTAACGGTGGCCTAACCTGAAGAAACAAAGGAGGATAGGATGCAGTGAAGAGGCCGGCACCCCATCACCTGGAACTTAGTGGATTCCCGGCATTGGTCAGCGGAGCTGCGAAGTGTTATCATGGGGCATGAGTAAAGCGTACAGAATAGTTTTTGCGTGCCCGAAAGATGGGCATAACATCAATTTGCAGCGCAAGTGCTCGAAGCCGGCGCTATCGGAAAACGAGGCGATGAAGATTTTTGGTCACGAGGAAATTGCCTGCGAGAACCCGCGCTGCGGCTGGCACGGGAAAGTATCGAAAACGAGGCTCCTGCGAATTTTGCCATTTGACTGGATTTTTTCTCCAGTAAAATTGACCTGACCGTTCGCTTTTTTGATAGGTAAGTCACGGCGTAACTCACTGTCCTGTCCCGGCTATTCTCAACCCCAATTCTGGCCAAGCCCGCCCGCGCCTCTCTGCCCTCGTTGAGTACACTACTAAGCGTCCCAGCTGGCTCAGTAGCGCAGGCTTCGGCCTGCGGGTTTATTACTTCCAAGGACTAACTCCCCGCAGTGCCAGCCCGGCGGGACTACCTGCAAACACCGCGAATCTAGCGGACCGATATCGTTAGGGTGGGGGGAGGCAGCGTGTTAGAATGACACTGAGATTGTTGCTCTTGTAAACCTTTAGTTTTCTTGGAGGCCTGCAAGTCCACACTTGCAGGCCATTTTTTTGGGCTTGATTCAGCGGAATTGTGCCCACCGCCCGGGCGCGCCAAGCGCGTTCCACGCAAGGAGGGGCCTTGAAAGCTCTCGAAGAAGGCGCATACATCAAGCACTTCCAGTACGGACTTGGCGTGGTCACCGAATCCAATTCGGACCGCACGTCGATCGATTTTGATCTTCACGGCATGAAGAAATTTGTTACCAGCATAATGGTCGTGGACGCCGCAGAAGGAACGCCGCCCAAACGGCGACGGGCCAAGAGAATCAAGAAGGTAGTCGCAGCAGTCCCTGTTCCCGGGCTGGTTGCAGGCCCAAAGTGAGTCACGAAATTATTGTACAGTTTGTCGGCTACGAGGTGAAGGCGCTTGTCCGCGAGTACACCTTTACGGTACGGGAAGTTT
>Ga0210409_10006785_pt1 | contig 11880 bp, 12 predicted proteins | sample IncBWH17MmetaG_FD_161649 | JGI IMG/M metagenome (GOLD analysis project Ga0210409, IMG submission 161649) | Forest soil microbial communities from Barre Woods Harvard Forest LTER site, Petersham, Massachusetts, United States - Inc-BW-H-17-M | ecosystem: Environmental > Terrestrial > Soil >...
ACGCGCATGTGGCGCGCCAACTAGCCGCCACGCAACTCGAATTTCGTAGCACCATGCTTAGGAAACAGTCATAGGCTCATACTCAGAGCGCAAAATCGAATCAGTGTCGAGTCTTCACACAGACTCTGAAGCCTGTGCTACTAAAACCTTTGCCGAAACTGCGGTAGTCTAATATATTGGGAATGAAACAGTTAGGGCATTTTGTGACTGGGAATTATACCGAAACGGCTGCTCACCTTTTCGAGCGCTGGTGCGTCTAATTACAATGTAGCGGTCCGAGCATTTCATGCGAGTTCGCCACGATGACTGCAGAAGAAATGACCATGGCCTGGTCCGTTAACGCCTCGGGAGATCCCGTCGGTAGCACCCCTGCCCTGGGGGTCGTCCGGCGCAGCCTGGCTCCGTCCGATGAACGCGCCTTGATCGAGCGCGCGCAGGGGGGCGACCGCGAAGCGTTTGAAGAGTTGGTGCACTGCTACGACCGCGATGTGCTGCGAATTGCCCTGAATATCCTTCACAAGACGGAAGATGCCCGCGACGTCTATCAGGAATCGTTCCTCAAGATTTACAAAAATCTGCCGCGTTTCCGCTTCGAGTGCAGCTTTTATACCTGGACGTACCGCATCGTGACCAATGTCTGCCTCGATCACCTGCGCCGCCGAAGCAGCAGGCCGGAAGACCAAGCGCCGGAGCTTGCGTCTAACCGGAATGGTGAGACAACGCCAGGCGATTTCTTCGACCGGCAACAGGATCAAGGAGCGCTGTCCGATCCCGAGCGGCGCATGAGGGGGCTCGAAATCGGCCGCCGGATTTCCACTGCTCTCGATCAACTGACGCCTCGCGAGCGCATGGTCTTTGAGATGAAGCATTACCAGGGGCTGAAACTGCGCGCCATCGGAGACGCCCTGGGCACGACGGAAGAAACCGTGAAGAATTCACTATTTCGCGCCACGCGCAAACTGCGGGCGCAATTGGAAGGACTGCTGTGAGCAATACGCCACAAGGCACGTCTCAAAACGACCGGGGTATTCGCTGCGAAGAGATCGAATCTCTGGCGATTCTCCACGCCTGCGATGAACTGGACGCCGGGGCGCGCGCGCAGCTCGATGCGCACCTCGCGCAATGCCCCGCTTGCGCCGCCGTCGTCTTGCGCGAAGGCCGCCTGCAACAGGCCATCGCGGCGGTCGACCAGCCGGCCGATTTGCTGGACCGCTCCGGCCTGCTGCTCGCGCAATGCCGCAGCGAGCTGGCGGAATCGCTGGATGACAGGAAGACACGCGCGGATGGCTCGGCATGGCCTTCGATACTGTCGCCCGTGGCGTGGTGGGGCGCGTTGCGCCATACGCTCATCTACCATCCGGCGATGAGCATGACCGTGCTGGTGGTGGCCGGATTCCTCGCCGGCGTCGCGGGACAAAGGCTGCGCGTCGTTTCGCCGCAGGTGGTTCCACCTGGCCTGCCCACATTCTCCGCCCCTACGAGGCTGTCGGCTTCGGGTGCTGCGTCGAGCGCGTCCAATTCCTCCAATACATCCGCGCCGTCCCGAGTGACTGACGAGCAACTTCGCCGCGTGGACAGCGCCCACGTGGCTTGGGTGACGCCGTCGGGCTCGCAAACTCCCACCGTGCAGGTTGAACTGATGTCTCCCACGCCGATGCATATCGTCGGCGCGCCCGATGACGCGGACGTGCAGCGCGCGCTCACTTTTTTGCTGGAGAATGGCCAGCGGTTTGATCCCGACGTGCGGCTCGATTCGCTGGATGTGCTGCGCAGGAACGCCGCGGACCCGGACGTGCGCCGCACGCTCTGCGCCGCTGCGCGGCTGGATCCCAATCCCGGCGTGCGCAGAAAGGCGCTCGAAGCGCTGCAGGGATTCGAGCAGGACCCCGCGGTGCGTGACGCGCTCCTGGACGCGCTCGAAAGCGACGCCAGTTCCGGAGTGCGCGTTGACGCCATCCATCTTCTTCTGACCGCGCTGCAATCCGAGGCTGAGTCCGGTGCATCGGGCGGGCAAGACCCGCAAACCGTGGCCGTGCTGCGCGATCGCCTGCACAATGACCCCAGCCCCATCGTTCGCCAGCAAAGCGCCGCGGCCCTGCGCCAGCTGGGCGAGCAGTAGATCAACAAAATAAAAAATAGGCGACGAATTTCTTGGAAGAGAGCTAGTCGAGAGGTAAGATTTAGCTTCTGTCTCCCAGCCGATTCTTGGCGCGTCCACCGGCTATGGCGCAATTGACAGTCTCCCCAGGAACGGCATGAATGCAATCGAGGGCAACACATGCGAAAGCCTCGTCCCAAACACGCATCCAAGAGGGAACGCAAACCTGAGTTGCGATCCCCCGTCGCAGCGGACGACCCCGTGGAGGAAGCTTCCCAGGAATCATTCCCCGCGAGTGATTCCCCCGCCTGGAACGCAGGCCATGAAAATCCCCCACCTGGATTGCCAAAGAAGCCGGGCGCCGCATGATCTCTTTGCATCGAACCGCGCAAAATACCAGACCCGGTGGAGAGCACCCGGAACACTCAGGTTACCGTTTAACCGTCGTATGTCTTCTTGAAGGAAGTTCCTTGATTAAATCACGGGAGAATTTCACATAACCGGATTTCTCGTGATGACGCTCATCCGGCTTAGGACCATCACTTTTTGTCCGAACTTGCCGAGAGTCGCGGCAACCGGAATGTGTCGGATTGCTTCCACGTGCCTTTCTCCGCGTCTAACTTGAACATATCGAAGACCAGACCTTTGTCGTCAAAACTGATCTTGCAATAATGATACGTAGGTCCGCTGTCGTGATACGCGTCGGTTGGATCGCGCTTTACCGGATAAGGCGTAGCCCCGCCACCGCCAGTTACAATATAAGTTATGTGCTCGTCCTCATACCTTTCGTAGTTATGATTGTGCCCCGAAAATACCAGCAACCTGGCTAACGGGTGGGATTGGGAAAAATCCTCCAAGATTAATTTCAACTTCTTCTCGTTCTCTTCGACCCCGTGGGGAGCGACAAGGACCCTCTTCCGCCCATTGCAAACGGCAACTCTGCTGATCTCTTGCGATGCGTGCGTTACCACGGGATGGTGCAAGACAATAAACAAAAAATCCAGATCCTCGGGAACTCCCTTCAAGGTATTACGCAGCCAGGTTCCTTGCGGAGAGTCCGCTCGATAATCGCCCTGACTATCCAGCATCAGAAGGACGGAATTCCCATAGCTTATCGAGTACCAGGCTTGGTTTTCTAGTTGCGCAAAACTCTTCAGATCGGCGAAGTGCTTAAAGAAATCGGGCCGTCCGGCTCCTCCATCCACATCATGGTTCCCCAGGACCGGGAACAGCTTGATTTTCGCGTCTCTCAGGGGTTTGGTTTGTTTTTCATAGACTTCCCAATCCTGACTGTTATGCCCGTGATATACCACGTCGCCTGTCAGGACCGCGAAATCAGGCGGCGGAACAATGCCCGCAATTTCCTGTACGATCGCTTGCCTCACGGAGGAGTCGCTCTTATCACATTGCGCTGGGTCGGTAAATCGAATATCTCCCCAAGCCACGAAGGTCCGGGTAACCGGTGACACGACGATCGCGGGTGGAGTTGCCGGCGGCCGGGATTGGGAATGAACGGAATGGCCTGCCAACATCGTACCGGCGAGTACAGCCGCGAGAAGCAGCAGGCATCGGGACATAGTCCAGGAAGGTATTTGCGGCGCTCCCCTTGATGACATTCTTACCTGTTCTCCGCCTGATTCGTCATGCGGTGGCGAGGATCGCACTGTTTGTGAACGGCCGCCGCCCCTTATTTTCATTGCGCCGGCTGCCTCTGATTTGCAAGTTGAAGCTTTTCAAATTCCGGTCTCGTGGCAAACCGGTTTGGGAAATCCTTTTCATAGCTTTCCAGTCGAAGACAAATCAAGTGCCGATGAAGGAAATTAAATCCGAAATCAATCATTTCGTTTTCTGCTTTTTCCGCGCTCCATCCCTGTTCGGCCATGCGATACGCTGCCACCATCATACCCGTCCGGTCATCCCCTACACGGCAATGGACGAAAATCTTCTTCCGCGGATTTGCCCGGATCAGAGTGATAAACGCGGCAAAAATTTTATCCTTCGGAAAGGAGCATTGCCAATGCATGGGGACATATTGCATGCCAAGCCGCGTCACTTCTTCGCGTTCACTTTCCCGGTCGCCGCGCAAGTCCACCACGATCTGAATGCCCAGCTTTGCCAGCGTCTCAAACCCCTGCTTTTTCGGCTGCGCTCCACGATAAAGTGTGGGAGTAACTTCGCCGAAATCAGGTATCAGCTTGTTGTCGACATGCTTTCCGGAGTTGGCGGGGTCAGATACCTTTCTGTCAGATGCATCCTGGGCCGGCAACGATCGAGGGGCCGGGTCGTGAACGCGCCGCGCATTCGCGGAAAGAACGCAGGCGGCGGCCATGAAAAAAGCTACGTTGAGTCGGGCAGCTATTCGTCGCCTCATGGTCAGCATGAGTGCGGATTATAACAAACCGTATGTAAGCGAGAGCGGTTGTTCGGAATATGAAGTTATGGCGCATGACTTGCGAAAAATAGAACGATGACCAGAGCCGCGTTCGGCCCGCAAGGCTCAGCTCTCAAAAACCTGGTTCGAGCATCGCCCACTTGGGTGTATGTTATCGGCGGGGCGGGAATTCAAAAAGGAAATTCTGATCTTTACTTTGCATTTCGGAAACGAGAGGGCATTGTGCCCGTTTCGGCCAATTTCGCGAAACTTAGCATAAACAGCCTGAAAGTCGAAACAGAGGAGGAACCCCAATGAAAGTGGCTGGTCGAGCGATTCTTGTCGGAGCGATGATCTGCGCCGTGGTCGGCGCCATGACGTTGGTAACCCTCTTCAGGACAGAAAAGGTGAGCGCGGCGCGGCAACAGGCGAAGGCGGGCCAGTTCAACGATCCTGAAAATCCAAGTGACGAAATGGTGGATGGCCCTTATCGAGTCGACCCGAACTGGCCGAAACCCCTAGCCTCGTTGTTTCCCGAGGAGAAGGGCTGGACGTGGGGGGCGGTGCAGGGCGTGTTCGCGCAAAATCCGGAACGCATCTTTGTGGCCATGCGCGGCGAATTGCCGGATTTAACCAACGCCAAGAAAAAATACGTCGAGTATGAGACCGCTTTCGGAATCACGACGCACGTGGAGATCCCCGGCCGCGGAATGTACGGACGGAACGCGTCCGTGGGTCCCTACGCCAGTCCGGGCGAGGCATCCGACGATTATATGGGCGTCGAAGGCATGGACTACCGCTGGAAGCACATTATTACGGTCTACGACAGCGAAGGGAATGTGAAAGAGGCGTGGACGCAGTGGGATTCGCTGTTCAAGCCGGACAACCCGAATGTGCTGTCCCAGGGCCGTGTTCACAAGATTCTAATTAATCCCTACGATCCGGAAAAGCGCGTTTGGGCCATTGACGACGGCCACGAGGTCATCCGCATCTTCAGCAACGACGGTAAAAAACTGCTCCAGACAATCGGCACGTTGAACACCACGACCGAGCGGAACGCAAAGATGACCGGCAATACCGCGCGCCCGTCCTACATCCAGAAGACCGGCCCGCCCAGCGAGACCTTCGGCCGTCAGACTGACATCGCCTGGCTGCCCGACGGCACTTTCTTTGTCACCGACGGCTACGAGGAAACGCGTGTCGTGAAATTCGACAAGGACGGCAAGTTCCTGATGGCCTGGGGCGAGAGGGGCGATGCCGGCGGCAAGGAGAAACGGCCAGGCTATTTCAATACCGTGCATGGGATTGCCATCGACAACCAGCGCCGGCTGTACATCAATGACCGCAGCAACCGGCGCATCCAGATCTTCGATGAAAACGGCAAGTTCATCACACAGTGGTACCTCGGCGACGGGCCCACCGCGACCTACCACATCTACATGACCGCGGACCAGCACCTCTGGGCGTCCGACGGCCACGGCAACTTCAAGTTTTACAAATTCGACTTGAACGGGAAGCTGCTTTATTCATGGGGCACCATGACTCCCGAGGCGGGCGGATTGTGGGGAACGCACCAGTTCGGCGTGGACCAGGACGGCAACCTGTACACGGCCGAAGTGTGGGGCGGCCGCCCACAGAAGTTCGTCCCGCGGAAGGGCATCAACCCGGAGTTGCTGATCGGCCAGCCGGTTCGCGCGGCCTGGACCAAGTAAAGATGCAGAGAACATTTTGCGAGAGATGGAATCTCATCGCTCCTAAATTTTGGAGTAACGCACGGCGCGCGCGAAATTAGGTGTATATTCGGTCGCAGCTTCAAGGCCGGACAACACGTTTCCGCTCGATCAAGGAGAAACCTTATGCGACGACTTTGCACGCCGCTTGTTTTGGCAGTAGGCCTGGCGATGTTGGCGTCCCTGGGATTGGCCCAGCAGACTCCCACCGCGGGCCCGTATAAAGTGCTGAAGACCGTCAAAGTTGGCGGCGATGGCGGCTTTGATTATGTCAACGCAGATGTGGTTGGCCGCCGGTTGTACGTTCCGCGCAGCGGCCCCACGGCTCGAATCACGGTCTTCGATCTGGATACTCTGGAGCCGGCCGGCGAAATCCCGGGCGTCAGCGGACATGGCGCGGTGGTCGACCCCAAGACCAATCACGGCTTCGTCACCAGCAATCCCGTGGTGATGTTCGATTCAAAAACTCTGGCGGTCATCAAGACCATCGCTGTGCAGGGCAATCCGGACGGCATTCTGTTCGACGCGTTCAATGAGCACGTGTACGATCTCAGCCACTCCGCGCCACACGCCACGGTGATTGATGCCAAAGATGGTTCCATCGTCGGCACCATCGATCTGGGCGGAGCTCCAGAACAGGCCGTCACCGACGGCAAGGGACACGTATACATCGATGTAGAAGACAAAGGCAATGTCGCGGTGGTCGATGCCAAGACGCTTGCCGTGACCGCACATTACGATGTTTCCGGGAAAGCCGGCACGTGCGCCGGGCTGGGCATGGATATCAAGAATCGCGTTCTCTTTGTTTCCTGCCGCGCTCCGCATGTGATGGTGATCCTCAACGCCGACGACGGCAACATTATCACCACCCTGCCGCTCAGCGGAGTCACCGACGGGACCGTGTTCGACCCCGCCACGATGGAAGCATTCAGCTCGCACGCCGAAGGCACGCTGGACGTGATTAAGGAAAATAGCCCCACCAGCTTCGTGGTGGAACAAGTCGTGACCACCATGCCCAGCGCCAAGACCCTCACGCTCGACACGAAGACCAACCGCATCCTGGTGATCGCCGCAATGTTTGATCCGCCTCCGCCGGGGACGCCGCCGCCCTCAAACGGGCGCGTGGCTCGCGGCCCCATGGTGCCGGGTTCGTTCTCCATCCTGATGGTGTCGAAATAGACGCCCAAGGGAACATCCATCGTCGGCAGTGACAGCAGCGCTCTCCAGCAATCCTGGGGAAACTCTGTCACTGCCGTGCGCTGCCAAATAAGTCGCTGCATGGGTTTGCCCGAGGAATCGGTTTTTTCTTGAGTTTAGCGAAGAAAAGCAGATCCCTCGCTTTGCTCGGGATGACAAAAAAACGCTTTTTCCGCAGCCTGTTACGCCGTTTGGCGTGTGGCGGTGAAGTGCGCTATCAGGCTGCGCACGCTTTTGGCAAGCTCCACAACTTCGCCTGTTCCTTGCAGTTCAAATTCGACTTGATATTTTCCCGAAACGGCGTGATCCACTGCCTCCTTGAGGACTAGCAGAGGCTTCACAACCTGGCGCGGCAGAACGAAACTCATCCAGACGCTCAGGAAGATGGTCAAAGCCGAAACGATGCTCAATACCCACTCCGCGCGATGCAGAAGGTTCTGTGCGCTCAGGTGGTCGTCCTGAACGCGCTGCCAGTTCTTCGCTTCCAGGGTAGACGTCAGGCTGAAAACCTCATGGCTTGATGTATCCAGATCGCCGGCAACTTGGCGCAGCTTCGGGTCGCTGGCCTGAAGAGTGGACATGATCTGAGCATCGAACGAGTCCACTTGTGCGCGAAGCTCCTGGACGAGCTTGGCCCTGCTCTTGCCGCTATCCTGCCGCACCAGACCGTTCAAATCCGTTTCGTAATTCCGCACCACGGCTGTAACGCGGTCGCGCTGGGCGTCACCCGGCTGCGAAAGGTACGAAACCGCGTCCGCAAAGCGCTGCTGATACAGGTTGACCGCATTCAAGGCATTCTGAATGGTAGTCTGCTCCTCCGGCTGTAGGCTGCGAATCTGGGTCAGGATGCTCGTGACGGCGGTGAGCGAATCTTCGTTTTCTTTTACGTCCGCGTCGTCGTACAGCAGGAAGAAGTTGCGCTCGGCGCGGCGCGCTTCGAGCATCTGTATCGAAGCCTGCTGCGCCAGCGTGGCCGCAGGCGCATCCACGCTCACAATGCGGTCAACAATCCAGCCCATCTCAAAAAGATAGTAGACTCCCACCAGAATGACCGGTGCGAGTATCAGCCTTACAATGGCCAGGCTCAAAGCGACCCTCCGGCGCAACGACACGCCGGGTGCGAAAATCGAGAAAGTCCTTCGCATGATTGGTTGCATTTGCCCTCCCCGGTGGGCACACCCCCCATATTAACCGCAAATCCCGGTTTCGACTTCTGGCTAATGCACCGTGCGCTTCCCCCCACCTCCGTCGGCAACATTTCGAAAGATGGGCATAGGGTAACCTCTCGGCGGACGATGCAGAAGGCCCGCCAAGCATAGCTTTAGAGCCGTCGACAGGTCACCACCAATCTTGCACTGCGGGCCCTATCGCTCCAAAGCATGCAGATCCTCCCCGAAACGCCATATCCCGAGTATATTGTGGAGAGCGAAACGGCGGAGAGCCGCCTGAAGAAACTGTGCGTCGTGCATATCAAGGCGGGCGCTACATAAATCAATAACGGGTTACCACACAGCCTCTAAGGGGTGGAAACCCGGAAGAGTCGCAAGTAAATCGAGCGCTCAGACGAAAACGTGGGGGCAACTCAAATGGAAACAATGTGGAAGGCTGGCTGGTCATTGGCGAGAGCAATGTGCGTCGCGATTCTGTTGGCGATCGTGTGCGGCACGGGTGCCGCGCTGTGGCCGCAGTCGCCTGCCATTACGGTCACGGTGGTGGGGCAGTCGATGATCCGCTCGGACATCCGTGAGACCACGCCGGCAGAGGTGCCGGTGATCCAGGGGCTATTGAAGGGCGATGTGATGTTCACCAACCTGGAAGCCGCGATCGCCGAAAAAGGCGAGACGGTCCACGAGGGCAGGGGATTTCTCACTCCGCCGGAAGCGCTCGACGCGCTGACGACTTTCGGTTTTAACTTGTTGTCCCTCTCCGGCAACCATGCCTTCGATCTGAATGTAACCGGCATTCACAACACCATCCGCGAGGCGGACAGCCGGAAGATCGTTCACGCCGGAACTGGAAACACCGTGGCCGAAGCGGTAGCGCCGGGTTACCTGCGCACGCCGAAGGGCACGATCGCTCTGATCGCCAGCGCGTCGGGACTGATTACGCCGGGAGGAAGCGCCACGGCGGACCGGCCGGGCGTGAATGAACTTCGCATCGAAGCCGGCGGCATAGAAAATGAGGCCACGCAAGATCTGCCCGGCGCGCCCGCGAACACGCCGAATCCGGAGGATTCGCAACGCATCCTTCAAAGCATTCGTGAGGCCCGCCAGCACGCCGACCTGGTGATCGTGTACCAGCATAACCACGTCTTCAGCAATCACTCGTTCACGAATGTTTTCACGGAAGGCTTGCCGGAGCGGCTGGCCCCGAACGAATGGCTGGTGAAGTGGACGCATGCGGAGGTGGACGCGGGCGCGGACATCATCGTGATGCACGGCGCGCCTCTGTTGCACGGCGTGGAGATTTATCACGGCCGACCCATTTTCTACGATCTGGGCAACTTCATTTACAATTTGCCGCCGACGCTCACGTACATCGACGAACCCATGAATTGGGAGAGCGCGGTCGCCTACGTTCAATTTCAAGGGAAGAACCTGAAATCGGTTTCGTTGCGGCCGATCGCCTTGAACAACGTGGGCGAGGGCCAGCCCGATATTCACAACCAGTACGCCAAGAATCAGTTCCTTGAAACTCGCGGCTTGCCCTCGCCGGCAACGGGCGCGCGAGCGGGTTACATCCTCGACCGTCTGGCCGACATGTCAAAGCCCTTTGGCACGACGATTGAAGTGAAGGGCGATGTGGGGGAAATTATGTTGAAAACCGGAAATTAACGGAAAATCCTTGCGTCGCTTCACTTCCCCTGGCCCGGGAGGCCGAGCTGTATTCCGATATGAGTACGAATCGAGGCTAGCTTGCAGGCAAGTTCGTGACAGGCGTAACGCGAACCGAGAGTAAAAACGCGCCGGTGTCGCGACGACTACCCTTTCTTTTTACTTCGCTTGCCAACCCCATCGGCCCGCTTGACGGGTTCGCTACGCGCTGTCTTTCCTGCTTCGCTGAAGGAGCTTCCTGATTTCTGATGAGCTTCTTGTGCGTACTGGTAAGCCTTGGCCGAATATTCCATCGCCCGTTTCGAAAATTCGTGTCCGGTCTGGTGATCTTCCTGTCCATGACGCGCTGCGGCGACGCGGTGGGCGTGCGCAGCAAGATCATGGAACTCGGCGGCTCTTTGGTGCCAGTCGTTTCGGCCAAGCCTGCTATGGTCGCCCCGGTTGCCTCGGTTGCGCATGAGTCGCTCCTTTTCGAAATCAAGCTGAATAGTACCATGCCGATATCTCTGTCCCCGTATCCCACATTCCGACGAGAGAACTTATCGAGACTTGCCTCTGGAGTCGCCTATTTTGGTACGATGATGGCACCAGGTTCCCGGATTGAGTGGAAGCGAATATGCCGGACGAAGAATGGGTCAAAGCGCTGCAAGATGGCAGAAAAGTGAAATTCATCTACCAAGAATTGGCGGAAGATGGGGCATTTCTCTCTGCGCAGGTTGCAGGCAATGAAATCGTCTATTCGATCATATTGAGCCATGTGAAAAACCCGCTCAGTCGTCAGGATATTGAACGCCGTTTCAAGGGCGAGCTTTCAAAGAAGTAGTGGCACGCAATAGGTGGCGTTAGGAAGGCGATCGCGTGTTCAAGAAATGTACGATCTAAGAAGAAAGATCCCCTCAACGCCCAGGCTTTTCTCGCTTCAGCAGGCTTGGCGGGAATAGTCATGAAATATCGTACATCAGAGAAGATCTAATCTCAGGGAGAGTCTACTGAAAATGGCAATGGCCTGAAAAGACCAGGCTCCGCCAGGTAACTCCGCAGGTTGACACCATCGGTTGGATAGTGCGGGTTCTTTTCATCGGGAGATTGCAGTGTCCATCCCGGTGCGGCAGGTCCGAGGACAGTCAGGTTCAGAGAAGGCCGTTATCCCACCGGATCTTTCTGACGCGTTGTCTTTACACCCTTCAGAATCCCGACGCCCAAAAGCACCACCACGCCCACCACAATCCAGTGTGCGGGCAGGTGTAGCAAGTACGCCGCATAAGTCAGGCCGCCGATAATCATCGCCAAACCAATTGAGTAAATGCCGAATGACATGGGCTCTCCTCCATGAGTCAGCCGTGGCAGATTTCGCTAGGAAAGTCAGTTGCTTGCCAGAGAGACCCGGAACGAGCCAGCTCTCAATCATCTAGCATGGCTGCAAGCTCTACTTTTTTCGCTGAACGTTTACTCGAAGCCCCTCGTGCAAAGGACTTCGACTGAAGCGCAAAACACGCAAATATATGAATCAACTCCGCGACTCCTACTGTGATGAACTGGCTTTCTGGTCCTTAATCTGCAAATTGTTCACCACTTGCTGAACGTTTGGCACTCTTATCGCCACTTGCTCGGCGCGCGCACGCTTATTCTGCGAGTTCACTTCTCCCGTTA
>Ga0210409_10006786_pt1 | contig 11880 bp, 8 predicted proteins | sample IncBWH17MmetaG_FD_161649 | JGI IMG/M metagenome (GOLD analysis project Ga0210409, IMG submission 161649) | Forest soil microbial communities from Barre Woods Harvard Forest LTER site, Petersham, Massachusetts, United States - Inc-BW-H-17-M | ecosystem: Environmental > Terrestrial > Soil >...
CTGCCGCGAGTCCTCCCTGACGCCCTGGGCCGTGTTGCGGCAGCCGGGCGCCATGGCCAGGGCCGTCGCGGCCAGTGTCCCTAACAGTGCCCGATAGGCTTTCATGATGCCGACCTCCTTCGCTAGCCGGGGCTCCCCGTGGAGCCCACTACCCTAACCGTACGTCCCGCCGCGAGATGGCGCAGTGATTCCGAACACGAGCGCGGTGGTCGCGGGAAGCCGCCGCCCCCGCCCCGGGGTGGTCGACCAGGCGTCTCCGCGAAGGGCCGCCTTGACCGCGCCCTTCATCGCGTACCCGGACGGTCGGGGGGTGGTTCGGGGAGCGCCGGGCTCACCCGCACACCCCCCGGATGGCGCCGGTGCAGAGCGGCTTGGGCGCCGAGCCAGAAAAGGGCCATCGCCGCCACCACCACGAGATTCGTGGGCTGGTACATGCTCATCCCGATCTCCGCGAACCGTTGCTGGGAGAAGAACAGCCCCTGCAGGGCCACCGCCAAGGCGAGGACGGGAACGGTCGGGAGGCGCGCCTCCGCCACCAGGTCACCCAGGTTGCGAAGCGCGGCGGGGAGGACCACGGGTAGCGTGTAGGCGAGCTCCCGCTCGGTGTTGTTGGCGAGGAGGAGCAAGGCATAAAAGAAGGCCACTACCGCGAGCTGGTCGTAGTGCCGACGAGCCACCTGGAGCAGCCGGCCCGGGAAGAGGAACAGGAGGGGAAAGAACACCCCCAGGGAGCCGACCGTGAGCATGTACGGCTGGTTGTCGCTCAGGTGCCGCAGCCGGAAGGCCGTCGTCTCGACCATGTCGGCCAGGAAGTTGTCGGGCTGGTTGGGCACGATGAGGATCCGCAGGCCCACGAAGATGGCGAAGGGCAAGGCGGCCAACGCCAACACCCGCGCGGCCGCCCGCGTGGGCGACGCCCCGCGCTTCAACAGGTGGAGGAAATAGTAGGGATAGACCGCGACATAGTTCTCGCGCACGAATGCGGCGACCACGCTCGGCACGTAGAGGGCACGGGAGCGTCCCTGCCGGATCCAAAGGAAAGCGAGGGCCATCAGGAAGAGGCAGGCGGGATCGGTCATCCAGTACTGGTACTCGTACCACCGGACCGCACCTTGGGTGAGGCCCACCAGGCTTAGCCCCGTCACCCGATAGGGGAGCGAGAAGCCCAGCGCGCCTAGGTAGGCCCAGAGAGCGAGGAGGAAGCCGAAGAGCGAAGCGTTCGTGATCAGGAAGAACGCGAGATTGAGGTCGAGCCCGGCGCGGTTGAGGAAGCGGGCGAGCCCGGGAACGAGGATCCGCCAGCAATAGGTCGACTCCTGGGCCAGCTGGGGTCGCCCCTCCGGACCGCGCGCCATCTCGATATAGCGGAGGTGGTCTAACTCTTTGACCTGCTTAGGTTTGTGGAGGAAGCCCAGCCGTGACGAGACCGAGAGTACGTTAACGACCAGGATGAGCAGGCAGAGGAGCACGCCGACACAGACCCCGAAGGCTCGGGTGCGGGTCACGGCCGCCAATCATGACCGATCAGCCGCGCAAGGGGCAAGTTCGGAGCCTCGAATAACCTCCGGGGGTGCGCGGCGCGGGTCTGAATTCGTGGGCACCGGCCTTACTCTCGGGGCCGGTGCCGGTTGGCCAGGCGGGTGAGCGCCTTTAAACCTCAGCGCCGCTCGGATTCCAGCTGTGCGAGAAGCCGCCGCGGCCGGGGGTCCAGGGGGGACAGCGCCGCGAGCTCCTTCGCGTAGCCGATCGCCGCCGAGATCGAGCCCTTATCGCGGCTCATGGTGACGAGGGCAAGCAAGACCTCGGCGTCGCGGGGGTGAGCCCGGTGTGTCTTCCTGAGCACCTCCAGGGCGCGATCGACTTGACCCGCGGACTGGAGGGCCACGGCATAGACGTAGCCGAAGTTAGGTTGGTCGGGACCGAGCTCCGCCGAGCGCGCCAGGAACGCCAGGGCCTCGGGGAGGCGCTTCTGCCTGACGAACCAGAGCCCAAGCGCCTGGTGGAGGCCGGGATCGGTGGGCGCCGCCGCCAATCCTCTGCGGAGCAGTCGCTCCCCCTCGAGGTCTCGCCCCTGGCGTCGGTAGAGGTCGGCGAGGTTGGCGTAGATGGGCGGGAACCGCGGGTTGAGGCGCAGCGCGGTCAGGTACTCCTGCTCCGCCCGGGCGAGCTCCCCCCGCTCGAGGTCCAGAGCGCCAAGGTTGAGGTGGGCCTCGGCCCGGTCGGCGTTGGCTAGCTGGGCCGCGCGGTACTCGGCCAGGGCCGCTGCAAACGCCTTGCCCTGTTCGGGGCTCAGGGGCTCGCGGGGCACCGAAGCGAGCGCCCGGGCGGCGTCGATGCGCACGGTCCGGAGGGGGTCGGTGAGAAGGGGAGCCACGGTGCGCAAGCGGACGTCCGGCGGAAGGGCCTCCGCCGGCCCCAGCGCCGCCATGCGCACCAGGGGATCGGGGTCCCGGAGGGCCCGCTCGACGGCCTCGGTGGCCGCCCCCGGGTATCCCTCCAAGAGGCCGACGGAGGTGGCGCGGGCGATCCCGGGTTGCCCCGCGTCGCCGGCAAGATCGGTCAGGAGCCGCTCCGCCCCCGGCAGACCCGCCCGCCCCGCGTGGAGCGCTTCGCCGTAATGGAGCGGGCGGGGTGCCCCGCGTGGCCACCATCGGGCGTGGGCCTCCGCCGCCCAGGCGGACGAGCGGTCCTGGTGGCAGTCATTGCACGCGTTGGGAGTGCCGATGCTCAGCGAGAGGTCGGGTCGGGGGACGCGAAAGCTGTGGTCACGGCGGGGGTCGACGACCATGTACTTCCGGGAAGGCATGTGGCACGCGACGCAGCTGGCCCCCGCGGAGGCGGGTCGGTGAAAGTGATGGGAGGGGGTGTTGAACCTCTCCTCCCGATGGCAGCGGGCGCAGACCGCATCGGGGGAGACGGGTATTTTGAGGCTGTGCGGGTCGTGGCAGTCGCTGCAAGCAACCCCCTCGCGGAACATCTTGCTCTGTAGGAAGGAGCCGTACTCGTAGACCTCGTCCTTGATCTGGCCGTCCGCGTGGTAAAGGGCCTCCTCGAGAAGGGCCGGGCGGTGGGTGTCCAGGAGGGGCCGGCCATAGGCGTATTCCGCGCTCACCACGGAGCGGCGGGCGTGGCAGCGGGCGCATGTCTCGAGCTCGGTGTGCGACGTCCGTGGCCGGCTGCGCCTCGCGATGCCCCCCGCGAGGTCGAACTCCCAGGTAGCGGGAAGGGGTTCCTTCAGCCTCACGACCAGGCCATTGCGGGGGTCGTCCTTCTTGACCCGGCCGGACCTGACCGCCTCCCCCCAGTCGAGGTGAGCGGAGCCGGGGCCATGGCAGGCTTCGCACGACACGTTGATCTCGGACCAGGTCGTCTGGTAGGTGTCCGTTGCCAGCTGGTAGCCCTTCCTCACGTTGGTCGAGTGACACTCGGCGCACATGAAGTTCCAGTTCTGGTAGGGGCCCGTCCAATGAAGAATGTCGCCGTGCGGGATCTCTTCTTCCGGGTGGAGGTGGAACCAGCGCTGGCCGCCCTCCTTGAGGGACCTCGCGTCCCAGCAGATGGTCAGGGCCTGGTAGCGGCCGCCGGGAAACGCGATCAAGTACTGCTGCAGGGGGTACACCCCGAAGGTGTAGGCGATCTCGTACTCATGCAGAGCACCGTCGGGTCCGTCTGTCCGCACGAGGAACTTGTCGTTCTTCCGGTAGAAGGTGGAGGTCACGCCGTGGGACGTGAATCGGCGGCCCCCAAAGTCACCGAGCACGGTCGTCGCGTCCGCCACCTGCATGGCGAGCTCGTGGTGCGAGCCCCGCCACCGAGCCTCCTCCCTGGGATGGCACCTTGCGCAGGCCGGACCGCCCACGAAGCGGGCGGGGCTCGCCTGGGATTGGCCCACGGCCGATACTCCGACCTGCGGGCCGGCCCCGTGCGTCATCCACCAAGCCACGAGCCCGATCGCCGCCGCCCCTCCCACGACGGCGGCACCAAGGGCCTTCTTGCTCATCGGCGCCATCATAGCTGGGCGGGCTGGCCCCGGCGTAGAATCGAGGGGTCGCGCCCGGTCCCAGGAGGCATCAGATGCCCTGCCCATCCCGCCGCGCCGGAATCACTCTTTCTCTGGGTCTGATCGTCTCGGTCCTGGCCTTCGCGGAGGCGGGGGGGCTCAGGTACCCCGAGGCGCGGAAGGCCGCGATCGTGGACGACTACCACGGCACGAAGGTGGCCGATCCCTACCGGTGGCTGGAAAAAGCGGACGACCCGGAGACGCAACGCTGGGCGGAAGCCGAGAACGCCCTCACCCACTCCCTTCTGGAGGGCCCCCCCCGGGAGGCGATCAAGAAGCGGCTCCAAGAGCTCTACGACTACCCGCGCGTCGGCCTGCCCGAAGCGCTGAACGGCCGATATTTCTACACCCGCAACTCGGGGCTACAAAACCAGTCCGTTCTCTTCGTGCGCGAGGGCATCGCGGGGCCCGAGCGCGTTCTCCTCGACCCCAATACCCTCAGCCCGGACGGAACCGTGGCCCTGACCATGACCTCCGTCACCCGGGATGGCAGCCTCATGGCCTACACCCTCTCCCGGAGCGGCAGCGACCGGCAGGAGATCTTCGTGCGTGAGGTCGCCACCGCGCGGGACCGTCCCGATCATCTCCTCTGGGCCAAGTTCACGAGCCTTGCCTGGACACCGAACAACGACGGCTTCTACTACACCCGCCACCCCGTCCCGGGAACCGTGCCCGCGGGGGACGAGAACTACTATGCCAAGCTCTACTACCACCGGCTGGGGGAGCCCCAGGAGAAGGACGCCCTCGCCTTCGAGAGGACGGAAGCCAAGGACATCGGGCTGGGCGCGGATGTCACCCGCGACGGCCGCTTCCTGATCCTCACTTCTTACAGAGGCTCGAGCGGCAACAGCGAGATCCACATCCTCGACCGCCGAGTGGCGGGGTCGAAACCCTTCCTTCTCTTCTCGGGGTTCGAGCACCGGCGGATCTACATTGCGGCGCTGGAGGGCCGCCTGTACTTCCGGACCGACGAAGGGGCGCCCTTGGGCCGCGTGGTCTCTGTGGACCTGGGCAAAGGGGAGAGGGAAGCCCGCGAGGTCCTGCCAGAAGGCGCCGATTCCCTTTCCGAGGTGGCCCTGGTCAATCGGCGGCTCGCGGTTGTGCGCCTCCACAACGCGAGCCATCGCGTGCTCTTGCACTCCCTCGACGGGAAGCTCGAGCGAGAGATCGAGCTGCCGGATCTGGGCTCGGTCGGCGGCCTCAGCGGCGAGCCCGAGGACCACGAGCTCTTCCTGGGCTTCGGCTCCTACACCCACCCCGGAACGCCCTATCGCTACGACTTCGCGCGAGAGCGGCTGACCGAGTTCGAGCCCGTTCGCGGGAAGGCGGACGGCGGGGCCTACCAGACGAGCCAGGTCTTCTTCCCCTCCAAGGACGGCACCCGGGTCTCCATGTTCCTGGTGCACAAGAAGGGCCTGGCCAAGGACGGCCATCGACCCACCCTGCTCTACGGCTACGGTGGCTTCAACATCAGCGAGACTCCCGTCTACAGCCCGTCGCGCTTCGTCTGGCTCGAGCGGGGGGGCGTGCTGGCCGTCGCCAACCTACGCGGGGGCGGGGAGTACGGCGAGGCTTGGCATCAGGCGGGAATGCAGGAACGCAAGCAAAACGTCTTCGACGACTTCATCGCGGCCGCGGAGTGGTTGATCGCGAACGGCTATACGCGGCCGTCCAGCCTGGCCATCCAAGGGGGCAGCAATGGCGGCCTCCTCGTCGGGGCGGCCATGGTGCAGCGACCGGAGCTGTTCGGGGCGGTGGTCTGCCAAGTGCCGGTGGCGGACATGCTGCGCTACCACCTCTTCACGGTGGGGCGCTTCTGGATCCCGGAGTACGGCTCCTCGGAGGACCCGCAGCAGTTCGCGTTTCTCTACCGCTACTCGCCGTACCATAACGTCAAGGAGGGCGTGGCTTACCCCGCTACCCTCGTCACCACCGCGGACACGGACGACCGAGTGGCTCCCGGCCTGGCCAAGAAGTTCGCGGCCCGGTTGCAGTCCGCGGCCGGGGGCCAGCGGCCGATCCTGATCCGCATTGAAACCAAGGCGGGTCACGGCGGGGGCAAGCCCGTCTCCAAGCAGATCGACGAGCAGGCGGATGTCTACCGCTTCTTGCTCTGGCAGGTCGGCGAAAGCTGACGATCGGGGGCGGCCGCCGCCCGCGAGTCGACTGTCCTGCGAAGCCGGCCGGTCTCCCGCGATGCGGGGAGGCGGGAGCGCGCGCTGGAGGTTGTCCTAGCCCCCGCCCACCTTGCGAGTGGCGTTCACCCGTTGGAAGCCGCGGGTGTTTGCGGACGCTCTCTTCCACGGCTGCGTCGTGGTGTGCCTTGGGGGCGCCGTCGGCGCCGGGGTGGCCGCCCCCGCCTCCGGGGCGGGCGCTTCCTCCGCGGCCTTGGCCCGGGCCAGGCGCTCTGCGGCCTCGTCCTTGGCCAGACAGCATTGCTTGTACTTGCGCCCCGAGCCGCAGTGGCAGGGATCATTGCGGCCGAGGGAGCGTGCGGTTGCGGGTTCCAAGGAAGCCTCCTTCACTCCCCCACTTTACTACGGGTCGAAGGCCCCGTGCCATCCTCGCCCGGGCAGAAGCCCGCTCTGACCCCTGGCCCTGTTTCGTGGGAACGTGGCGGGAAAGGCCGGGACTCCTGCGGGAGGCAGGCCCCGAGCCGGCTACCGGCGCCCGTAAGGCCAGAGTTGGCGGCTCAGGCCCCGGCGCTTGCGGCCAGGGCGGGCCGCCCCGTCTGCAGAAACCAACGGTCGAGCAGCACATGCCGCGTGAGCCAGCGGGTGGATAGCAGCCGGTCCAAGAGCAGGGCTAGAAGTCCAGGGGGCAGGGCCGCGGTCAAGCTCCGGACTGGCCCCCGGCGGCCGAAGCGCGCCTCGATGGCCGACCGATAGGGCTGCAGATCCTCGCGTCGATAACGGCCTCCCGCCGCCAGCACCGCCCGCGCCCCCAACAAGCCGGACTCGACGGCCGGCCGGATGCCTTCGCCACTCAAGGTGTGAGCAAGCCCCGCCGCGTCGCCCAGGAGCATGACGCCATCATCGATGAGCGGGCGGGGGGCGGTGGGATACAGCAGGTAGGCATGCCCCCGCCACCGGTCGGGGAGGTCGGCCACCCGGCCCTGAGCGGTCAGGTCGCGCACGAACGCGCTCACCTGGGCGGCCAACCGCTGGCGGTCTAGACGGCCAAAGCCAACGTTGAGAAAGTCTCCCTTCCGGAAGCACCACCCATAGCCCTTCCCGTCCGGGCAGAAGTAAAGCTCGGGCACCTCGGCCTCCACCCGGCAGCGCGAGAGCTGCCCCGAATCCATGCGGAACTCGACCTCCTGGGCCACCACCACGGGCTCGGCCTCGGGGCCGCTCCCCAGCATGCGCGCCACCGGACAGAAATGGCCCCCCGCTCCCACCAGTAGGGGGGCGCGGACCTCGTCGTTCACTTCCCACATCCCCGCAGAGTGCCTCAGGCGGGTCACCGCGAACTCGCTCATCACCGTCGCCTGGGAGCGCTGCAGCAAGTAATGGTCAAACTCGCACCGCCGGATGCCGAAGCTCACCGGCTTCCCGTAGAGGGTCTCCAGCGCGGGACGCCCGATCCGGCCCGTCCGGAGCCCGGTGATGGGCTGGAACACGCGCCCTTTCTGGTAGTCCTCGGTGTCCAGGCGCAAGTCATCCAGGACCGCGGGCGTGATCCAGCCCCCGCAGGGCTTGTCCCTGGGCAAGGTCGCGCGCTCGAGCACGACCACCTCCAGGCCGGCCTCCCGGAGCTTCCACGCGCAGGTGGAGCCAGCGGGGCCCCCGCCGACGATCACAGCGTCGTAGGCGCGCATGCGTCGCTCAGGGGATGGGTTCGGTATAGAGGTGGGCGCGGGTCCAAGGGATCTCGTTCGTCACCCCGCGCGCGAAGGCGATCTGGAAGAGCTGCATCGAGCCGCTCCGGAACGCGGCCTCCGAGCCTGCGAGGTACAACCGCCAAGCGCGCAAGAAAGGGACGCCGAAGTGGGCGGCTACCGTCTCCGCGGCTGCCTCCAGCCGGCGACGCCAGTGCTCGAGCGTCCGCGCGTAGTGCAGCCGCAGGTTCTCGACGTCGAGGACCGAGAAGTCGAAGGGAGAAAGCACGCCGTCCACCACCTCGGTCAAGGAGGGAGGGTAGGCGCCCGGAAAAATGCGCCGTTCTATCCAGGCGTTCAGGGGAGCGGGACGGTTGCGGCCGATGAAATGTAGGAGTCCCCGGCCCCTCTCCGGCTCCAGTGACCGATCGATCACCTCCCCGAGCGTCCGGTAGTTCTCGAGGCCGACGTGCTCGACCATGCCGACGGAAACGAAGGCGTCGAATCGCCCCCGGATGGCCCGGTAGTCATCCTCACGGAACTCCACGCGGTGGCTTAGGCCATCCTCTTCGGCCCGCCGCCGGGCGTGCTGTATCTGCTCGCGGGAGATGTTGAAGGCGGTCACGGTGGCGCCGTAGGCGCGGGCCATGTGCAGAGCCAGGGCACCCCAGCCGCATCCCGCCTCCACCACCCGGTCCCCCGGCTTCAGGCCGAGCTTGCGACAGACGTGGTCCATCTTGGCCCGTTGCGCCACTTCCAAGCTGTCGTCGGGGCTGGGGAAATAGGCGCAGGTGTAGAGCATCTCCTCGTCCAGCCAGAGCCGGTAGAAGTCGTTCCCGAGGTTGTAGTGATGGTGCACGTTCTCCCGCGCCGCACCCAGGCCGTGGTTCCGCGGACGCGGGCGACGCCGCCCTCCCCGGCGCGGCGCGTCCACTACCCGGTCGATGCCGACCAGGGCCGCCACGAGGTCCCCTTCCACCGCGAGGTTCCCGGAGGCATAAGCCTCACCGAACGCGAACTCCGGGTCGCGCAGAACGGAGAAGAGAGCCCGGCGGTTGCGAAAGCGGACGCGGGCGACCGGCGGCTCGGGGGCCGCGAGGCGCTCCGTCCCATCCCAGAGTGCGAGGCGGATGGGCACGCCCGCCAGCGCTTTGGCCAGCCGGGCAAGCAGCCAACGATCGAGGGCGCCCGCCCGCCCCTCCGCCTCCCAGCCCTTCTCTTGGCCCGCCCCGCGCAAGCCTGGGAAGCCCTCGCCCAGCGCAGCTCTCATGAAGCGCTCCTCATGCGCTCAGCCTCCACTCTACCCCCGCGGACGTTTCCTCGCGGAGGCGGCCTGCTCTCGCAGCTCCTTCTCAGCGCGGAGCCAATCTTCCTGCTCGTGCCCAGGCTCGCCACCGCGGGCGAGGTATATCTCGTACGCCCGGCGAGCGACCTCGTCCGCGGGCGGGGCCCCGGTCGGTGGGGGCGGAGAGGCTTTCTTCTGCGGATTCTCTTTCATGGCCGACCTCCTCATTCTATCTGCCCCCGGTCCCGTCCAGTGGAACTCCCAACCGGGGCCCGGCCAACACGCTCGACTGCCACCCTAGGCGATGCCGACAGCCTCTCCGTTCCTTTGGACTTGGAAGAATACCCCCTTCCGCGGAAAACAGTCGTCAAAATCTTTGCCGCACCATTGATCACGCGAATGTCGAACGCGGGCGGCGGGACTCGGTCCCCCGCGCACCCCTGGGCGGGCGCGGACGGGATGGCGGTTCTCAGACGATCGGCGACCCCGCGTCGGGCGAGCCCTCGAGGGTGGCCGCCACCAAGCGCAGGCCCTTCTCCAACTCGGCCCGGTCGCGGGCCGCACCCAGGCAGAGACGGACCGCGTGGGGAACGCTGCTGCGCCCCACCACGAAGGCCTCCGCGGGCGTGACGGCCACTCCGCGGAGGCGGGCCTGGGCCACGAAACTGTCGCTCCGCCAGGGCTCCGGGAGAGACAGCCAGAGATGGTAGGCGTACGGGTGGGCCCGGTACTCGCTCCCCCCCAGGATCGCGCGGGCCAGGGTCTGACGGGCCGCGGCCTCCCGCCTGCGGGCTTCCAGGATCGTGTCCGCCGTGCCCTCCCGGATCCAGGCGGAGCAGATCGCGGCCATGAGGGGCGCGGACGCCCAAGTGGTGGCGCGCAGGTTCGCCGCCAGCCGACCCACCATCGCGGGGGGGGCGAGCACGTAGCCAATGCGCAAGCCAGGGGCCAACGTCTTGGACATGCTCGTGACGTAGTAGCTGATCTCGGGGGCCAGGGCGGCGACGGGGAGCGGACGCTCCCGCGGCAGCAGGGCGTGCAGGTCGTCCTCCACTATGGCCACGCCGTGGGCCTCGGCGATGGAGGCGATCTCCCGACGCCGCTCCGCCGGCATCACGGCTCCGGTGGGATTCTGAATGGTGGGCACACAATAGAGGGCCTTCGCACCCGTGCTTTGGCAAGCGGCCGCGAAGGCGTCGGCGCGCAGACCGTAGTCATCCAGGGGCAGGCCCTGCAAGCGCAGGTGCAGCAAGTTGGCCGCCGCCTTCAGCCCCGGGAAGGTCAGAACCTCCGTCAATACGAGGTCTCCCGGCTTGAGGAGCGTGGCCAGAACCGTGGTCAGACCGTGCTGGCCCCCTCCGCAGACCAGCACTTGCTCCGGCCGTGCGGGAAGGCCGGTGCGGGCGATCCAGGCCGCGCCCGCCTCGCGGTCCGGGGAGTTGCCCGCTTCGGCCGGATAGTCGAGCAGGGCGGCGAGGTCCGCCCGGCTCGCGAGGGAGCGGAGCGTGTCCTGTAGGCTCCGCAGGTGGGGCTCGTCCATGGCCGGGGGCGGGAGGTTCTGGCTCAGGTCCACGGGCCTGGGCCGGCCGAGGTCCCCGCGCGTGGGGGGGGTCATCTCGGTCCCGCGATAGCGGACGAACGTGCCCCGGCCCACCTCGCCCGAGAGCAGGCCCCGGCGCGCGGCCTCGACGTAACCCCGGCTCACCGTTCCCACCGTGACACCCAGCCGGTCAGCTAGGTCGCGGTGGGTCGGTAGCCGGCTGCCCGGCTTGAGCTGGCCCGAGGCCACGTCGTCGGCGATCGCGTCCGCGATCGCGAGGTAGCGGGGTCCCCGCCGCTTGTCCAGGTGCGGCAACCAAATTGTCATGGTGACAATCTAGCTATTGACACCCAATAAAGTCAAGACTACATTGAGAATGGTTGGAAACCTAGTCAAGTCTGCCGTTATTGTATCGATACAATGGAGCGCTGAGCATGGAGGAGAGAAAGACGGGAACGCCGACCTTGAAAACCGGGCTCGCGGAGATGCTCAAGGGTGGCGTGATCATGGACGTCACCAATGACGTCCAGGCCCGGATCGCCGAGGACGCCGGGGCGGTGGCCGTCATGGCCCTGGAGCGCGTCCCCGCCGACATCCGTCGGGACGGGGGCGTGGCCCGAATGGCGGACCCCGCGATCATCGCGCGGATCATGGAAGCGGTCACGACCCCGGTCATGGCCAAATGCCGAATCGGGCACTTCGCGGAGGCCCGGGTCCTGGAAGCGCTCGGCGTGGACTTCATCGATGAGAGCGAGGTATTGACCCCCGCCGACGAGGCGCACCACGTGGACAAGTTCGCATTCAAGGTCCCTTTCGTCTGCGGTTGCCGGGATCTAGGCGAGGCCCTGCGGCGGATCGGGGAAGGGGCCGCCCTCATCCGGACCAAGGGCGAGGCGGGTACGGGGAACGTGGTGGAGGCGGTGCGCCACATGCGCGCGGTGATGTCGGGAATTCGGCGCCTCACGGTTCTGGGGCCCGAAGAGCTGATGGCCGAGGCTAAGGCTCTGGGCGCGCCCTACGAGCTTGTGCGTCTGGTGGCGGCCGAGGGTCGGCTCCCGGTCCCGAACTTTGCGGCCGGCGGCATCGCCACGCCTGCCGACGCTGCCCTCATGATGTCGCTCGGCGCGGAGTCGGTCTTCGTCGGCTCCGGCATCTTCAAATCCTCGGACCCCGCC
>Ga0210409_10006787_pt1 | contig 11879 bp, 10 predicted proteins | sample IncBWH17MmetaG_FD_161649 | JGI IMG/M metagenome (GOLD analysis project Ga0210409, IMG submission 161649) | Forest soil microbial communities from Barre Woods Harvard Forest LTER site, Petersham, Massachusetts, United States - Inc-BW-H-17-M | ecosystem: Environmental > Terrestrial > Soil >...
GCATGAACCGATCGCGGAAATCGCGGTCACCAGTCAGCGTCGCTGACAAGACTTTCAACGCGTTCCAATGCGGTAGCCGCGGATGCTGCGCGAGGTAGAGATCACCCATCTCGTCGCTGCTCAACGGGCGCTGGACGGTGTATCCGACGAAGGTCGTGCCACTGGCGAACGACATGCGCAGATTGTGAGCATGCTCGGCGGGTCCCGAACAAAACCCCTGCTGACGCCGTGTAGCCGGGCCCTGCGGGCGTTATCCGCGGTCAGATTTTTTCGCCTCACCGGAGTGCCGCGTCGTCCACGGCTCCGCGACGTGCGGCAGCGCCGATAAAGACGCGGAGACCAACGCCCGACCGAGACCAACGCATTTGAGCACTTCAGGAACCCTTTCGAGCTGCTGACCGGCGCGAGCGGAGCTGCGCCGGTTACTCAGCTGTTACCGCAGATGAACAGTTGTTGCGGCCGGGTGAACAGTTGCGAACACCAGGCTTGAGCCGCAGCACACAGCGATACGCGCGTCTATTCTCATACACGCGCAGATGGTTCGGAACCTAGGGAGGAAGCCAAATGTCGTTTGTAACCACGCAGCCAGAAGCGTTGACTTCGGCGGCCAGCACTTTGCAGGGGATCGGCTCGGGGGTGAGCGCTCAGAACGCCGCCGCGGCGGCTCCGACGACCGGAGTGGTTCCCGCTGCGGCCGATGAGGTGTCGGCTCTGACGGCGGCGCAGTTTGTCGCGCACGCTCAGCTGTACCAGGCGGTCAGCGCCCAAGCCGCGGCGATTCACGAGATGTTCGTGAACACGCTGGGCACCAGCGCCGGGTCGTATGCGGCCACCGAGGCCGCCAACGCAGCCGCGGCAGGTTGAGCGCGGTCGATGATGTCCGTCCCACGCTGGTGCCACGCACGATGCCAGCCGGGTAAGGGGAAAGGGGGGATCAGTCGTGTGTCTAAGGTCGGCGGTTACCTCGGGTAACCGGTCCGACTTTCACATCCAATGCAGTCGATCACTACTCAATCAAGGAGAAAAGTAAGTGCCTACGCGTTTTATGACTGACCCGCATGAGATGCGGTCGATGGCGGGCCGTTTCGATATGCACGCTCAGACGGTGGAGGACGAGGCCCGCAAGATGTGGGCGTCGAGCCAGAACATCGCCGGTGCGGGCTGGAGTGGGACGGCTCAGATGACGTCCTACGACACCATGGGCCAGATGAATCAGGCCTTCCGCAACATTGTCAACATGCTGCACGGTGTGCGCGACGGACTGATCCGCGACGCCAACAACTACGAGCAGCAAGAGCAGGCTTCCCAGCAGATCCTGTCCAGCTAACCCGCTACAAGCGTAAGCTTCCACACACCAGGAGGAAAGCAATGTCGATTAGTTACCAGTTCGGCGACGTGGATTCCCACGGCGCTTTGATTCGCGCCCAGGCCGCGTCCCTGGAGCAGGAGCACCAGTCCATCGTGCGCGATGTGCTGGCCGCCGGCGACTTCTGGGGCGGCTCGGGTTCGGTGGCCTGCCAGGAGTTCATCACCCAATTGGGCCGCAACTTCCAGGTCATCTACCAGCAGGCCAACCAGCACGGCCAAAGTGTGCAAAACGCCGGCAACAACATGAGCTCCACCGACAGCGCCGTCGGCTCCAGCTGGGCCTAACAGTCAGCACCCGGCGCGGCAGCACACCGATCCGGGTGTGCTGCCGCGTCGTGCTGTAGCCGAGCACGCCGAGATACGAGAGATACGAGAGTAGTGATGGATCAAACCACCCGGACCGACATCACCGTCAACGTCGAAGGCTTCTGGATGTTGCAGGCGCTGTTGGACATTCGCCACGTCGCGCCCGAATTACGTTGCCGGCCATTCGTTTCCACTGATTCGATGGACTGGCTGAACGAGCATCCCGGCATGGCGGTGATGCGCGAACAGGGCATCGTGACGGGCGAGACGGTCAACGAGTCGGTGGCCGCCCGCATGCGGGTGTTGGCCGCGCCCGATCTCGAGGTCGTCGCGCTGCTGTCTCGGGGCAAGCTGCTCTACGGCGTCAGGGAAAAAGAAGAAGGCGGCGTCGACGAGCCGGTGGGATCTCGCGATATCCCCGACAACGAGTTCCGGGTGCTACTGGCCCGCCGTGACCAGCACTGGGTCTCGGCGGTACGGGTCGGCGACGAGATCACCGTCGACGACGTCTCGATCGCGGATACCACTTCGATCGCATCGCTGGTCTTCGACGCGCTGGAGTCCATCCACCACGCCGATCCCGCGGCGATCAACGCGGTCAACGTGCCGCTGGAGGAAATGCTCGAGATCACGAAGGCTTGGCAGAGCTCCGGGTTTAACGTCTTCTCCGGTGGCGATCTGCGGCGGCTCGGCATCAGTGCGGCGACGGTGGCCGCGCTCGGGCAGGCGCTGTCAGATCCGTCGGCTGAAGCCGCGGTCTACGCCAGGCAATACCGAGACGACGCCAAGGCGCCCAGCGCCTCGGTGCTGTCGCTGAAGGACGGGTCCGGCGGGCGCATCGCGATGTACCAGCAAGCGCGTACCGCTGGGTCGAACGAGGCCTGGCTGGCCATCTGCCCGGCCACCCCGCAATTGGTCCAGGTCGGGGTAAAGACCGTTTTGGAGACCCTTCCCTACGGCGAGTGGAAAACGCATCGCAGAGTTTAACTAATCGTTACGGAAATACCCAGCATGCCAAGGTTTTTCGGTGCAGCATTCACTCATGGTGCGGATCCCGCGAAATATTCTAGAATCATATTCTAGAATCTGCTCAACAATTGGGACGCGACGTCACAATTAGAAATAGCGAGGCAAGACACATGGACCCAGAATTCGTCGAGAGGGGTGGCACAATGACCGCAGTAGCTGAGCAGCCACAGCCTGGCACAGAGGCAATCTCATCGCCTCAGTCAGTCGTGGTTGGCATCATCGCCGGCGACGGCGCGCAAATCGGCGTGCTGCTGGACGCCAACGCCCCGGTCTCGGTGATGGTCGACCCGTTGCTCAAGGTCATCAACGTCCGACTGCGGGAGCTGGGTCTGCCGGCACTGGAAGCCAAGCAGCGCGGCAGGTGGGCGCTGTGTCTGGTTGACGGCACACCGCTGCGGGCCGCCCAGTCGCTGACCGAGCAAGACATCTTCGACGGAGACCGGCTGTGGCTGCGGTACGTCGAGGACACCGAACACCGATCCCAGGTCATCGAGCACATCTCGACGGCCGTGTCGGTGAACCTGAGCAAGCGGTTCAGCGCAATCAACCCGACGGTTGCCATCCAGGTCGGTGCGACAATGGTCGCGGCCGGGGTGCTGTTGGGTTCGGGGCTTCTGGGCTGGTTCCGCTACCAACACGACTCGTGGGTCCCGGCGCCCTACGCCGCGGTCATCGCGGTGATGGTGATCTCGGCGGCGCTGATGATCCTGGGACGCGCCAAGACCGTCCAGGACCGCCGCGCGGGCGACGTCTTGATGTGGAGCGGGCTGGCGCCACTTGGCGTGGCGGCGGCTGCGGCACCCCCCGGCCCAGTCGGCGCGCCGCACGCGGTGATGGGTTTCGCGGTCGTCGGTGTGGCCGCCATGCTGGCGTTGCGGTTCACCGGCCGTCGGTTGGCTACCGGCACTGCGATCGTCACCATCACCCTGGCGGCGACGCTCGCGAGCCTGGCGCGGATGGCATTTGGTACCGGCGCGGTGACACTGTTGACCACCATCCTGCTGGCCTGCGTATTCGGCTATCACGGCGCGCCGGCGCTGGCCCGCTGGTTGTCCGGTATCCGGCTGCCGGTGTTCCCGTCCGCCACCAGCCGCTGGGTATTTGAGGCCCGGCCTGATCTGCCGACCACCGTGGTGGTCAACGGCGGCGGCCGTCCCACCTTGGAAGGCCCTGCGTCCATCCAAGATGTCGTGCTGCGGGCCGAGCGGGCCCGGTCGTTCTTGACCGGATTGCTGGTTGGTCTCGGTGTACTGACGATTGTGTCCCTGGCGGGTGTATCCGATCCGCGCACCGGCGACCGGTGGCTGCCCCTACTGCTGGCCGCTTGCACCGCCGGCTTCTTGATGCTGCGTGGTCGCTCCTATGTCGACCGTTGGCAGGCGATCATCCTGGCCGTGACGTCGGTCCTTATCGTCGCCGCGATTGTGGTGCGGTATTCGCTGGTGTTGTCATCGGCGGCAGCGGTGTCGGCGGGAGTGGCCATCGTGGTGCTGCTGCCCGCGGCCGGAATGATCGCTGCAGCGGTGGTTCCCAACACCATCTACAGCCCGCTGTTCCGCAAACTGGTGGAATGGGTTGAATACCTCTGCCTGATGCCGATTTTCCCGCTGGCATTGTGGTTGATGAATGTCTATGCAGCGATCCGCTACCGGTAGCCGTAAGCTGCGGCCGCTCCGCGCGGCGGCGGTGGCTGCCACGACGCTCATCGTCGCCTCGGTAGCGCTTTCCGGGTCGCCCGCGTACGCGATCAACCCTCCGGGGATCGATCCGGCCGCGGTGCCGCCGGACAGCCCGCCCGGGCCTTCGGCGCCCATGAAGCAGAGTTCCTACTGCACCGAGGTTGGGGTGTTGCCGGGCACCGACTTTCGGGTGCAGCCGAAGTACATGGACATGCTCAACCTGCCCGAGGCCTGGCGCTTCGGGCGTGGTGGTGGGGTGAGGATCGCGGTCATCGACACCGGGGTGACCCCGCACCCGAGGTTGCCGCATCTGGTTCCGGGCGGCGACTACGTGATGGGCGGCGGCGACGGTCTGTCCGACTGCGACGCGCACGGCACGCTCGTGGCGTCGATGATCGGCGGCGCACCGGCGCCCTCTGAGGGCCCGGCGGCGCCGGGGCCGCGGCGACCGCCGCCAGTTCCGACCCGGGAGCCACCGCCACCGGCGCCGCCTCCGCAGACGATCAGCATGGCGCCGCCGCCTCCGCAGCCTCCGCAGACGATCACGCTGGTCCCGGCTCCGCCACCGTCGCAGCAGGATCAGGGTCCGCCACCGCCGTTCGGCGCTCCGCCAGCGCCGCCAGCGCCGCCACCGCCGTTCGGCGCGCCGCCAGGGCCGCCAGCGGCGCCAGCGCCGCCAGCGGCGCCAGCGCCCAAGCAACCGGGGGCCGCCAACCGTGGCCACGGCAAGATGGTGCTCCCCGGCTATTCCCGTGGTGGGCAGATTGTCTCGGTCGATTACCCGCGACCCGCGACGCCACCGCCGCTTGACCCGCCGTCGACAGGGCCGGCTGACGCGTTCACCGGGATTGCCCCCGACGCCGAGTTGATCTCGATCCGCCAGTCCAGCCAGGCGTTCACTCTCAAGGACGCATACACCGGCGACGAGGATCCGCAAACGCGGCAGAAGTCGGACGAAATCCGGACGATGGCTAGGGCGATCGTGCACGCGGCCAACATGGGCGCCCGGGTGATCAACATCTCCCATGTGTTGTGCATGAGCGCGCGCAGCCTGATCGACCAGCCCGACCTGGGGGCTGCGGTCCGTTACGCCGCCGTCGACAAAGACGCCGTCATCGTCGCCGCCGCGGGCGACACCAGTCAACGGGACTGCAAAGAGAATCCACTCAACGACCCGTTGCACCCCAGTGATTCCCGCGACTGGAATGGTGTGACCACGGTGGTGACGCCGTCATGGTTCAGCGACTACGTCTTGACCGTCGGCGCAGTGGATCCCTCCGGTACGCCGATGGACAAGTTGAGTGTGGCCGGGCCCTGGGTGTCGATCGCTGCACCCGGTACCGATGTCGTCGGTCTCTCGCCGCGAGATGACAGTCTTGTCAACGCGATTGACGGTCCGGACAACTCGCTGCTGGTGCCAGCCGGCACCAGCTTCTCCACCGCGATCGTCTCCGGTGTGGCTGCTCTGGTGCGGGCGAAATATCCCCAACTGTCGGCGCATCAGATCGTCAACCGGTTGATTCGCACCGCCAGGGCACCCGGTCGCGGAGTGGACAACCAGATCGGCTACGGAGTCGTCGACCCGGTCGCGGCACTGACGTGGGATGTACCCGACGGGTCTGTCCTGCCGAAAGAATCGGGTTCACCGCTGAAAGTGCCCCCGGCACCTACCCCGCGCAACATGACGCCGGTGTGGGTAGCCGCCGGTGGATTGGGTGGTGCGTTACTAATAGCCGGCTTGGTGTTCGGCGCAGCGATGCTGATGCGAAAGACAGGGAGACAGGAATGAAGGCACAACGCGAATACGGGCTAGCCCTGTCGTGGCCGCGGATCACCGTGGTGTTCCTCATTGATGTTGCGTTACTGGTCATTGCGAGTCATCTCCCCGATGCTTGGCAGAAGGATCACGTGGCGTTTTGGGTGGGCGTCGGTCTCGCGGTGCTGGTGACGATCGTTGCCCTGGTCACCAATGGGGGAGTTCCCATTGCGTCGGCACCGATTGCGCGGGTGCGCAATTGGTATGCCGATCCCGAGGCACTGACCGTCGGCTGCACCCCTGCCATCGACCACCGTCGTCGCTTCAGCCGCGAAACGGTCGGCGTGCGCGAGTACGACGGCCAGCTGATCGCGGTGATCGCGGTCGAGGGGGTGGCTGACGCATCGTCGGGACGGCATCGCCATCGGGATGCGGTAGCGCCGTCTATGCCCCTGGAAGCGGTCATCGAGGCGCTGCGCCAGTTCGATGTCCGGCTGGACAGCGTCGACATCGTCTCGGTGGGAACACGCCCGGGCGGCAAAGGCGTCAAATCGGCGGTGCGAGATGATTTCGGCGCCACCGGCGGTCGACGCCCGATCGAGGAGCGCAACACCTGGGTGATACTGCGGATGGATCCGCTGCGCAACGCCCTGGCCGTCGCCGCCCGCGATTCCGTCGCCTGCACACTGGCCGCGGCTGCCGAGCGGCTGGCTAATGATGTCGACGGGCGAGGCTGCGCGGCGCGGCCGCTAACCGCCGACGAGATCGTCGACGTGGACGACGCCGTGCTGGCGGGGCTCCAGCCGGCTCACATCAGGCCGTTTTGGCGCTACCTCAAGACACCGGACGGGTACGTCACCAGCTTCTGGGTCTCACCTTCCGACATCAGCACCGAGACGCTCGAGGAGCTGTGGCTCACCGATGCCGACGTCACCGTGATGACGATCCGGCTGATCGCGGACGGTCGTGAAGCCGATGTGGCGGTGTGGGTGCGGTACCACAGTCACCAGCGGCTGCGCAAAGAGACGTTCAACGGACTGAACCGGCTCACCGGTCGCCAGTTGGGCGCGGTAGCCTCAAGCATTCCGGCGCCGACTTCGCGTCGGCCGCTGCCCATGCCGAGTCGCATACTCGACGACGGCGAGGGCATCCTAGTTCCGGTCGGCGTGGTAGCCCTACAACAGAGTAGTCACGCCGAAGCGTTGCGATGACCCGGCCGCAGGCCGGCGCGGCAGATGCCCGCAACGCGATGGTTGCGGGCCTTCTGGCGTCCGGCATTTCGGTCAACGGGCTACAGCCCAGCCACAATCCGCAGGTGGCCTTGCAGATGTTCACGACGGCCACCCGGCTCGATCCCGACATGTGCGACGCCTGGCTGGCCCGGGTGATGGCCGGGGATCAGAGCATTGAGGTGCTCAGTGGCGCGTGGCACGCCATCAAGACATTCGGCTGGGAGATCCGCCGGCTGAGCCTGTCCGAGTTGGAGTTTCGCCCCGAGGTCTCCGACGGGATGTTCCTGAAGCTGGCGGTCACCAGTGTGGAATCGTTTTCCGCCGCCTACGCGGCCGCCCTCACCGAAGCGAAACGGTTCGAGGAAGCGGCGGAACTGCTGGATTCGACGGAGCCACGGCATCCGTTCGACGAAGAGCTGCTCAAGTATGTGCGAGGGCTGCTCTATTTCCGCACCGGCCGGTGGCCGGACGTGCTGGCACAATTCCCGCCGGGAACGACGTGGCGTCAACCCGAGTTGAAGGCCGCCGGATCGGCGATGGCCACCACCGCACTGGCTTCGCTGGGGGTGTTCGAGGAAGCCTGCAGGCGCGCGCAGGAGGCCATCGAAATCGACCGGGTGCCCAGCGCGGCCAATGTCGCCTTGTACACCAAGGGAATGTGTTTGCGGCATCTAGGCCGTGAAGAAGAGGCCACCGAGTGTCTACGCCAGGTGTATTCACGCGATGCCAAGTTCACCCCGGCGCGCGATGCATTAGACAATCCCAGCTACCGGCTGGTGCTGACCGACCCGGAAACCATTGAGGCCAGGACGGATCCGTGGGATCCGGACAGCGCACCCACCCGCGAGCAGGCCGAGGCCGCCCGTCACGCCGAGATGGCCAAGAAGTACTTGGACGAAGGCGAGGCCGAGCTCAACGCGATGCTCGGGATGGAACAGGCCAAGCGGGAAATCAAACTGATCAAGTCGACGACCAAGGTGAACCTGGCCCGCGCCAAAATGGGCCTGCCGGTGCCAGTGACGTCGCGGCACACCTTGTTGTTGGGACCTCCCGGCACCGGGAAGACGTCGGTGGCGCGTGCGTTCAGCAAGCAACTGTGCGGTTTGACCGTGCTGCGCAAGCCGTTGGTGGTGGAGACCAGCCGCTCGAAGTTGCTGGGCCGCTACATGGCCGACGCGGAGAAGAACACCGAGGAGATGCTCGAGGAGGCGCGAGGCGGGGCCGTCTTCTTCGACGAGATGCACAACCTGCACGAGAGCGGCTACTCCACGGGCGACGCCTACGGCAACGCGATCATCAACACCTTGCTGCTGTACATGGAGAATCACCGCGATGAGCTGGTGGTGTTCGGGGCGGGCTATGCCAAGGCGATGGACAAGATGCTGGAGGTCAATCAGGGTCTGCGGCGGCGGTTTTCGACGGTGATCGAGTTCTACAGCTATAACCCGAAGGAACTGATCGCGCTGACGCAGTTGATGGGCCGGGAAAACGAGGACGTGATCACCGATGAGGCGGTCGACGTGTTGCTGCCGGCCTACACCAGGTTCTACGACGACGAGAACATCTCGCAAGACGGCGATCTGATCCGCGGTATCGACGTGCTGGGAAATGCGGGGTTTGTGCGCAACGTGGTGGAAAAGGCCCGCGATCACCGCAGCTTCCGTCTCGACGACGAGGACCTCGACGCGGTGTTGTCCAGTGAGATCGACGAGTTCAGCGAGGACCAGCTGCGCCGCTTCAAGGAACTGACGCGCGACGACCTCGCCGAGGGCCTCGGTGCGGCAGTGGCGGAGAAGAAACCCGACTAGCCGTTCGCGGGCCGCCGGCGCGACCCCTGACGGCACTGTCAGTTAACGCCCGCGGCCCAGGAACGGCGTGGCCCGCCGCATCTGTAACGATCTCCAGCAATTTACCGATAATCCGCCGCGCGTTACATTGACGGGCGTCGGTGCTGCTGCCACGATGAAGTTACAAACAGGTTACATGCACCTCGCTAGGTGAGGCGTCTGCACGGATATAGGCCACTGACCTCGAACGTCGAAAGACGCCCAGGGTCAGGACAGCTCTTCCCGGGTTAAGGGTTGAGCCCAAGTGGCTTCCGGCTCAGCCGGATACGCCGTGTGGTGCCAAAGCTCCGGCGAGAGGGGTGCCACCCGACGGTTTCCGTCGGGCGTCTCACCTCTCTTGGCGGCACGGCGGGGTCCTGACCGTCAGGAGGTGGGGCCGAGACCGAATTCCACCGATAGTTCTTCGCCGAACTATCCGAGATCGATGACCGTTTCTTTCCGATCCGGTCACGGCGACTCCGCCAACTGAATCGGTTTGCACTCAACCCTTACAGCGGCCGAGGCCCGTTCCGGGTCGGACTTTTCCGAAGGGGAAGTCCATGTCATTCGTCACTACACAGCCGGAAGCGCTGTCCGCAGCAGCCGGCAACCTACAGGGGATCGGCGCGAACGTGGCCGCCCACAACGCGGCCGCAGCCAGCCCCACGACGGCGCTGGTTCCTGCGGCGGCCGACGAGGTGTCGGCGCTGACCGCGGCCCAGTTCACCGCCCACGCTCAGGTCTATCAAGCGGTCAGTGCTCAAGCCGCGGCGATTCACGAGATGTTCGTGTCCACCCTGAGCACCAGTGCCGGGTCCTATGCGGCCACCGAAGCCGCCAACGCGGTCGCTGCGGGCTAAGGGGGTTGTTGCAATGGATTTCGGGGCATTACCACCAGAGATCAACTCCGCTCGCATGTATGCCGGTCCCGGTTCGGGGCCGATGCTGGCAGCCGCGTCAGCGTGGGACGCACTGGCCGCCGAGTTAGGTTCGGCGGGGTCCACCTATTCCTCCGTGGTCTCCAGCCTGGCCGAACAATCCTGGCTGGGGCCGGCGTCGGCATCGATGGCGACCGCGGCCGCGCCGTACGTGGAATGGATGGGCGCGACCGCCACCGAGGCTGAGCAAACGGGCTACCAGGCCAAGGCTGCGGCAGCCGCGTACGAGGCTGCGTTCACCATGACGGTGCCGCCCGCGGAAGTCGCGGCCAACCGCACTCAGCTAGCGGCGCTGGTCGCCACGAATCTCCTGGGTCAGAACACTGCGGCGATCGCGGCCACCGAAGCCCTCTACGGCGAAATGTGGGCTCAAGACGCCGCGGCGATGTATGGCTACGCCGGCTCCTCGGCGGCCGCCGCGACGGTGACACCGTTCAGTTCGCCGCCGCAAACCACCAACGCGGGCGGAGCGGCCAGCCAAGCCGGCGCGGTTGCCCACGCCGCCGGCACGTCGTCGAGCGCGGGCGTGCAGTCGACGCTCTCGCAGGTGGTGTCTTCACTTCCGAACGCACTCCAGAGCATGGCAGCACCGGTGGCCGGGACGAATCCGTTTGCACCAGGGTCGAATACGGCCACCACGGGCATCTCCGGATTGCTGAACCTCCTGAGCGGACAGACTGGATCGGCTTTCGGGAGCTTCTTGAACTCCACGATGGCTAACGGGTTCCTCTCGGGTAACTGGGTGAACCCGGCCAGCATCATGCCGGCTATCACAAGCTCGTTCGGTGATATCGGGTTCCTGGCAGTAGCCGGTCAGAGCTTTGGCGGCATTGGCGGCATGAATCCGGCCCTGTTTACCGGGGCGGCTGCTGCCCCGTCCGCGATGAGCACAGTGGGCCACGTCGGTTCGGCGATGGGTGCGCTCGGGTCACCCGGCCTGGGCGGATCGGCGGTGTCGGCCGGTATGGGCCGCGCGACGTTGGTCGGGACGATGTCGGTGCCGCACAGTTGGGCCTCAGCCGCGCCCGCGGCGAGTCCCACGGCCACGGCGTCGCCGGCAGAGGGCTGGTATATGCCGCCGGGGGTGGAGGAGGCGTCCGCGACGCCAGGAATGCCAGGTATGCCTGGAATGCCGATGGCAGGCGGCACCGCACGCGGGTGGGGCTTTGCCGCTCCTCGGTATGGGTTCAAGCCCACCGTCGTGGCGCATCCGCCGGCTGCCGGATAGCGGAAGGGAGTCACGCCGTGAGCGTCAAGCCCACGACGACAGGCATGAGGCGCCGAAGTTGGCGCCGAACCCAGCGTGGACGTCCACCTTGCCCCGGACCGAGTCCGCGCAGACTCTGGGACACCGATATATACGCGTGCAACCGGGCAAGCGTACCGGCCCCTTACGTGTATGTGAACTACGAACAGCCACAACAGATCTCGACCGCCGGTGTGGCTCCGACGTGCAAATGTGGTGAGCCTGCGCCATGGCCGCTGTCGACCACCATGCCGCGCGTTGGGTTGACTCCTGCGAATCTTGATGGAACTATTGGGGATGCAAGCACCTCGCTAGGTGAGGCGTCTGCATGGATACAGGCCACTGACCTCGAACGTCGAGAGACGCCCAGGGTCAGGACAGCTCTTCCCGGGCTAAGGGTTGAGCCCAAGTGGCTTCCGGCTCAGCCGGATACGCCGTGCAGTGCCAAAGCTCTGACGAGAGGGGTGCGAGTCGGTTGATGTACCGGCTCCCAAACATC
>Ga0210409_10006789_pt1 | contig 11875 bp, 10 predicted proteins | sample IncBWH17MmetaG_FD_161649 | JGI IMG/M metagenome (GOLD analysis project Ga0210409, IMG submission 161649) | Forest soil microbial communities from Barre Woods Harvard Forest LTER site, Petersham, Massachusetts, United States - Inc-BW-H-17-M | ecosystem: Environmental > Terrestrial > Soil >...
AGTTGCTTCGGTCTAGTACTTGGGCCAAACTGACTCCCGTTATGAGAGCCAGCCTGACTGCATTCCTGCACAGGGGACTTTCACCCCATCAGTTCACGCCCATGTCAGGCGCACACCACAGCATGCAGCGGGTGCGAGCCAACCGCTTACGCGAGTCGCAATGCCAGCGTCCTTGGCGGCTGGCTCGCACCGCTGATGCTGCCCGTTCGGTGTAGCGGCGAAATGAAGCATTTGAACAAAATCCTTTGCGTTACCACCGCCATCGCGGCCGGTTCGTCCTATGCGATTGCGTACGTTGGAGGGCGACAGGGAATGCCCCTATCTCTTGGGGGCTTTCCAGCCGAGGTTGCGCCTACTCTCATAAGCTTGCTCTGTCTGGCTTCACTGGTTGTTATGCTGGTCATCGCGCTCATCAAGCGCAGACCTGCTGGCAAAACATCAGTTTTACTGGTCGTTGCGTTCCTCATTTTCGCACTCGGTTTCGCACTCGCCCCGGCGACGGTATTCCAAGCGGGCTTTCGCCACAAAATCAAGTCAACGGTGTCTCCTGACGAACTTCGACAGATTGCGCGGTCGTGTCACGCAACTTTGCCACCTCGCGGACGTTTGCCAGGTCCACGGAAATGGTCGCTCTGGAATGAATCGGAGCACAGACCACAATGGAACGCTTTGGTCGGGTCAAGCTCGTTGGGCAAGCTGGATCCATCGCTGACTATCTTCAACAACACCGACATGGTCGAGATCGCCTGGGGAGGCGCATTGGTTGGCCATTGGGGTTTGATTATCCAAACGGACGGCAAGACGCAGACCGGTGACATTGCTGAGGGCATCAAGACATTCATTAGTTCAGAATGAGGCGGATACCGAACCAGAGCATTCAGCGGATGAGAGCCAGCCGTCCAGATCACCTGCAATTCTCACGCCGTCGGCGGCTGGCTCTCGCCGCTGATGCTCGTCGTTATGCTGTAAGGCCGTGAGCACATCCAGCCCATCGCGAATTTTGCTCAAAGTCACGGGGAGTCTAATAGCGGCCCTCGTCGGAGCCTTGGCGGGTGTGATTGCCATGCTGTTATTCGGCTGGGGGGATTGGCCCACTTGTTTGATGCTGATTGGTTTTTTCGCTGTTCCGGTTTGGGCGCTAGTTCTCCTGCCGCTGCATGTTCTGTTGCCGCGCTCGTCGCCCTTTTGGTATCCGAGTGCCTCTGCCGGAGTTGGTGGGGCTGTCGGTGCCGTCCTTCTTACAGCGTATTTTATTCTCTCGGGCGTAGGTTTGCTCTGGCTCTTTCTTCCGATCGGGGTTCTCGTCGGAATTGTTGCAGGTTTGGTCGGGTCAGTTTTTTCCCGCCTCTATGAAACACGAACAGCATAACATCTGCGTACAGGCGACGCCGGGTTGCGCCTTGCTGTTTATCCTGGCTCAGGTGTCCGGCGCGCCTGAGAAGGTGTGAAAAAATGTCTTGCATATAACTAGCTGTAGAGCTAGTTTAGAATCATGGCTTACCTTTCCAAACTGCAAGTGATTCAACGGGGCGGTCAAAACCGCCAATACTATCTAATCTGCCCGGCGCCTTTGGCGGCGGCGCTGGAGATGGAAAAGAGCGAGGAACTTGAATGGGTAATCAAAGACCGGAATACGTTTGAGATCCGGCGAGTCAGCGCCAGCGCCAGCGCGCGCGCCAAAGGGAGCCGCTGATGAATAAGCCCGAAGCTGGCGCCGCAGTGTTGCCGGGTCTGGACAGCGTTTCACTCGCGCCAATGTTGCCTGCGGCGTCGGCCCTTCCAGCTCGGCCGCGAGTCAAACCGGTCGACCGTTCCCAACTGAGCTGGCAGATGCTCGATGTGGAACGGCTCATCGAGCAGGACCACCCGGCCCGAGCCATCTGGGAAGCTGTGAAAAAAATGGCAGAGAGGTCAAAGACGCAAAATGCACCCGTTGATAATCAGTGACTTGCAACTGCGAATTTTTACGGTTTTCAATTTTTTCACAGCTTCTGACTTCTTTCGTTAGGTGGAAATGCACATCATGAAGCTCTACGAGGTTCTGTTTTTGGACAGGCGGGATCGAGACGGCGACAGGGACTCTATTTTCCTGGTTCGCGCGCCTGATCTAGAAAAGGCAGTTGAGCTGGCGAGGAGGCATGCGCGAGAGAACGAATCCTTCCGACCGCATAAGGTATTTGAGATTGGCACTGAGTTGGCAACGCGGGAGCATGATGATCCAAAGGTCCTCCGGGGTCCCTATTACGAATGTGGGTTTAACTTTGGCTGGCGGGAATGGAGGCGGAAAGGTGAGCCATACGACACTGACAACAAGCCAGATGTTTGGGAGGAGGTCATTCACGGCGCCTAACTTTTGCTGGAGCGGACGCGCCGACTGCGTCTCTGTTCCACTTCCTGAATCATTGGCGGCGCGCCGCTCAGCGTCACGTTAAACGTGTTAGCAAAACGTAGGAGAGTTGCGCATGTGAGAAACAAGAAACCGCAGCGGGGGATTCCGGCGTTGCTTGCGGTCATCTCGCTGCTTTTGGCGACGTTCGTTCTGCCGCCTCTGCCCAAACCAAAGGCACGGGCATCTCGCATCCAGACAGTGAACCACGTCGAGAGCGTCTCATGGACGATACCCAGCACGAACGCGCCGCCCACCGCCACAGGGAACAAATGAGCGTCCGCACGCTTAATCTGGTCGCCCGGAGGGTTGCCCTCCGGGCTCCCACCCCAGCGTACATGCGGGTCCGCGTACGGCGGTTCCTGGAAGTCTCTGCGGATTGAGCAGCACTCTTTCTCTGGCACGAGATCGCTGCCCGGAAGGTCAGCCAGTCGGTTTCATCGCTCCAGGGCAAGATCACCGATGGTCGTGTCTGCCTGGCAAGTTCAGCCCTTCGCGCCCTCCTCACCGCCCGCACCGAAGATTGGCACTTCCTCGGTGCCGCTCTCTTCTGCTTCCTGGGAGATGTCCCCTCGATTCGCGGCGCCGGCGACGAGTCCGGCCTCGGCCGCCAAAACTGTTGGGAAGCTGCCAGCCAGTTCGGCGGCCGTTTCCTGCAGGTCAATTTGGCCTCCAAAAACAAGACCTGGGCTTTCCTGCGACCCAACTTGCACGACTGGCCCATCGACTTTACTGTGCCGGTGCAATGTCGAAGTCGTCCGCGCGGTCCGTCATTCGCCTTCGAGGCGTCCGCCATAACAACCTGAAGAATTTCGATCTCGACCTGCCGCTCAACCAACTGATTGTCATCACCGGCTTGAGCGGTTCAGGGAAGAGTTCGCTCGCCTTTGATACCCTCTTTGCCGAGGGGCAGCGCCGCTACATCGAAACCTTCTCACCCTACGCGCGCCAGTTCCTCGACCGCATGGACAAGCCGCAGGTGGACAGCATCGAAGGCATTCCGCCCGCCATCGCCATCGAACAGCGCAACTCGGTCCGGACCACCCGCTCCACCGTCGGTACCATGACCGAGATCTGCGACTACATGAAAATGCTGTGGCCCCAGGTCGCCCAACTGCATTGCCGGCAATGTGGCCAGCCCGTGCGCAAAGAGCCCCCGCAATGGATTTGGGAAGCCCTCACCCGCGAAGCCCGGACCGCCCCGCGTGCCGTGAAAGGAAACGGCGCGGGCTCGGAGGTCCTGCTCACCTTTGACCTGCCGCTGACGGAAAAGCTCTCCCTGGACGAAAGCCTCGCCCTGGTTGCCAAACAAGGCTACCAACGGCTTCTGGTCGGCGGCCAAATCCTAAGGCTGGAGGAAGCCGCCTCTCACCTCACGCTCCACGCTCCACGCTCCACGCCTCCCGCTCGCCTCCCCCCGCACCTCACCGTCATCCAGGACCGCCTGCCCCTGACCTCCGCCACCCGCGCCCGGTTCGTCGAAGCCTGTGAGCAAGCCTACCATTTCGGCAAAGGCAAACTCACCGTCTGGGAATTCCATCCTCCATCCTCTATTCGCAATCCTCGCCGCTTCTCCGCCGGCCTGCATTGCGCCACCTGCGACCTCGAGTACCACGAACCGACCCCCGCGCTGTTCAGCTTCAATCACCCGGTCGGCGCGTGCCCGGCCTGCCGCGGCTTCGGACGTATCATCAGCATCGATTACGATCTCGCCTTGCCCGACCACTCGAAGACGCTCGCGGAGGGTGTGGTCAAACCGTGGCTGAGCGGCATGAGCGCCGAATGCCAAACCGATCTCCTGCGCACGTGCCGCCGATCCGGCATCCCCACCGATGTCCCTTTCGCGAAGCTGCCCAAAAAGTGGCAAAAGCTGGTGGTCGAGGGCGATCCCAATTACGGCAAGGACGAAGCGCACAAATGGCCGCGCGCCTGGTACGGCGTCAAGGGCTACTTCCGCTGGCTCGAGTCGAAATCCTACAAAATGCACGTGCGGGTGCTGCTCTCGCGGTACCGCGCCTACACCCCCTGCCCCGCTTGCCAGGGCAAACGCTTCCAGCCTGAATCGCTCTTGTATCACGCTCCAGGCCCTGCCGCGCCGAAGCGCAGCGAAGGCCGGTCCACGCTCCACGCTCCCAACGGGCTCACTCTGGCTGATTTCTATCAACTGCCCATACGTGATGCCGTGCCATTCATCGAGGCTCTCGCCGGCCGGCACCGGGTGGGGCCCAATGACCCGCTCGCGCTGGCGTTGCATGAGGTCCGCTCCCGGCTCGGTTACCTCAACGAGGTGGGCCTCGGTTACCTGACCCTCGACCGGCCCACCCGCTCGCTCTCCGGCGGGGAAACCGAGCGCGTCAGTCTCACCACCTGTTTGGGCACGCGCCTCGTAAACACTCTGTTTGTGCTGGATGAGCCGAGTGTTGGCCTCCACCCGCGCGACACCGAACGCCTGGTGCGCATCCTGGAACAACTCCGCGACGCCGGCAACACCGTCGTGGTCGTTGAACACGAAGCCAGCGTCATGCGCTCCGCCAACCAACTCCTCGATCTCGGCCCCGGCCACGGCGCCACCGGAGGCCAAATCGTGTTCCAGGGAACTTACCCCGACCTGCTCGAATGCGGCGACTCGCTTACAGGCCAGTACCTCAGCGGCCAAATGCAGATCGAAGTGCCCCAAAGAAGGGCGGTTACAACAGGTTCGGCTTCTCGCCGGTCCGGCATGTCGAGCGTGCAAAGCTCCCGTCTGAATACCCTGGCGCTAAACGAAGCGGAGGTGCCCTACCGGGTCACCCTCGCCGCCTGTCCCACTCTGAAAATCGCCCACGCCACGAAACACAACCTGAACGATCTGGCCGTCGAAATTCCGCTCGGACGCTTTGTCTGCGTCACCGGTGTCAGCGGCTCAGGCAAATCCACGCTCGTTCGCGACGTCTTGCTGCCGGCCCTTACCGCCCGGCTCAAATCCGATTCCAGTTCGACCAAGGCCTCGGATCGCTTGGACACCGAGGCGGGCGATGAAGGCCCCGACAACGATTCGGCTTCCGCCCCGCAGCCCTCGACCCTCCTCACCGGCTCGGAGAGTGTCGGCCAGGTGGTCCTGGTCGATCAATCCATTCTCGCCAAAACACCGCGCTCCAATCCCGCCGTCTATATCGGCGCTTTCGAAGACATCCGCGAGTTCTTTGCCCAGTCCGACCTGGCCAAACAGCGCGGGCTCAACGCCAGCGCCTTCAGCTTCAACTCCACCCAGGGCCAATGCGAACGCTGCCGAGGCGCCGGATTCGAGAAAATCGAAATGCAATTCCTAAGCGACGTCTTCATCCGCTGCCCTGACTGCAACGGCCGCCGCTACCGCTCCCACATCCTTGACGTCAAAGTTAGTCCCAAGTTTCAAGTTTCAAGTCTCAAGCCCCAAGTCCAAGGGCCCGGAGAGACAGAGGTTGACGTTCACGCTCCACGCTCCACGCTCCACGCTCCACTGTCTCTCTCCATCGCCGATCTCCTGGAATCCACCGTCGAGGAAGCGATCGCCTTCCTGACCTCTTTCCCCGATTCCCGCCCGGCGCAACGTGCCGCACAGAGCCTCACGCTGCTGGAAGAGGTCGGCCTCGGCTACCTGAAACTCGGCCAGCCCATCAACACCCTCTCCGGCGGCGAAAGCCAGCGCCTCAAACTGGTCCGCCACCTCGCGGAGGCCACTGACGTCACGAGGCCCAACTCAACCCACCCCATTGTAGCCGCCGACGTGAGGAGGCGGAATCTTGAATTCCGGGAAGGGGAGCAACAGAGCCTTCTCACTCCGGCCACTACATTATTCCTGTTTGATGAGCCTACCACCGGCCTCCACTTCGATGATGTCCGTGTATTGTTGAAAGTCTTTCAACGACTCGTAAACGCCGGCCATTCCGTATTGGTGATTGAGCACAACCTCGACGTCATCAAATCCGCCGACTGGATAATCGATCTGGGCCCGGACGCCGGAGACCAAGGCGGCCAGGTCGTTGCCCACGGCACCCCGGAACGAGTCATGCAATGTGCTCAAAGCCACACCGGCCGAGCCCTGCGCCAGGTGCTAACCCCTCAGGCCGCAACCAGGGAGGCAGAATGCAAAAACGGATAACCACCTCATTGTACGAGCCCATATTTGCGCCGACAGAATCTCGAGTCCCTGTCCCGAAGGGACAATCGAAAATAGCCCAACATTTTAACGCTTGTCATGACCCACAACTCTTACAGGGTTTTGTAAGCTATGCTTATGATATAAACTATTCATCGTCAATGATTTGCAGGTTTGCTCAGGCGTCGCTACGCGACGCTGGAGCGTGCGGACGCCTCCCCCGTGGACTGAAGTCCACGGCTACCATCGTTGCATCGCTACGCGATGCATGCAGGTGTTGGCTACCATCAAGCTGCCGCTCCGCGGCGCAGCGATGGCAGCGAATTCCGGGCATTTTCCTGTGGGTTTGGGCGGCCAAGAAGGCAAACGCATCCCAAGCTCAGGAAGTTGCGGGTAATGACAAGCATTTTAAAGTTGGGGTCGAATGCCGGTCATTGCCTAAGTCCCGAAAAACGTGTGAAGAAATTGAAAATCATGAAAATTAACTCTCGCAACTAGTTGATTATCAAAAGCGGCATTTTGCGATTTCGAGCCTTTTGCCAATTTTTTCACAGCTTCGAAGAGACGGCTGAAATCATACCCCTGCAACTCTGACGCAATCTGACGCAATCCTTTTGTCACCAACCGTGCTTAAAGAAACCGATCTACTCTCCGAACCCGATCAGGCCATCGTCATCCATGGCGCGCGGGAGCATAACCTCAAGAATCTGTCGCTGCGCATCCCCCGCGGACGGTTCGTCGTGGTCACGGGTGTCAGCGGCTCGGGCAAGAGTACGCTTGCGTTCGATCTGCTCTTCGCCGAGGGCCAGCGTCGATTCCTCGATTCGATGAACGTCTATGCCCGGCAATTCGTCGAGCAACTCTCCCAGCCGGACGTCGATCGAATCACCGGCATACCGCCGACCGTCAGCATCGAGCAACGCACCAGCCGCGGCGGCGGCAAAAGCACCGTCGCGACCGTCACCGAGGTCTATCACTTCATCCGACTGCTCTTCGCGCGCCTGGCAACACAATACTGCCCCGATTGCCAGGTCGCCGTCGAGGCCCAGACCCGCGACGAGCTTGGCCGGCGCCTGCGAACCGAACTTCGCAAGCGGGGCGAACTCACTCTGTTGGCTCCGGTGGTAAAGAATCGCAAGGGCTTTCACACCGACGTCGGGGAATGGGCCGCCACTCATGGCTATGCCCAGGTGCGCGCGGATGGCAAGCTCCACCCCACGAGCGAGCGCTTGCGCCTGGACCGTTTCCGCGAACACGATGTCGAAATCGTCACCGGCAAGGTAGGGCGCGCTGTCCTCAGCGCCCATCAAGCTCTCATCGACGAAACTCTGAAGCTCGGAAACGGCCTGCTCTACGCCCTCGATACCCACGGCCAGCTCTCCGTCCATTCCACCGAACGTTCCTGCCCCAAATGTGGCCGCTCGTTCGCGCCGCTCGATCCGAAAAACTTCAGCTACAACTCGCCCCAGGGCTGGTGCACCCGCTGTCGCGGCTTCGGCGAACTCTTCTATTTGCCCGACGTGGACCGCGGCGCTCGCGCCGAGGCCATCGAAGAATCCTGGTTCGAGTGGCAGGAAGGTGAGCGCGAGATGTGCCCGGACTGCGAAGGAGCCAGGTTGAACCCAATCGCGCGCGCCGTCAGGCTCCAAACTGACGATTTACGATTTTCGGTGCACGACTCGGACTCGCCGCCAACGATCGACACGTTTTCCAAAATGTCAGTCGCTAGCGCCTCCAAACTCTTCCAGGGCGTCAGGTTGAAAGGGCGGGCCGCCATCATCGCCCGGGATATTCTGCCGGAGATTCGCGAGCGCCTGAAGTTCTTGTGTGAAGTCGGTCTCGGGTACCTCCAGCTCGGCCGCGCCATGCCCACGCTGTCCGGGGGAGAAAGCCAGCGGATCCGCCTCGCCGCCCAGCTCGGCTCGAACTTGAGCGGTGTTCTCTATATCCTCGATGAGCCCACTATTGGCCTCCATGCGCGCGATAACGAGCAGTTGCTGGCCGCCTTGGAAAAACTCCGCGGCCGTGGCAACTCTGTTCTCGTCGTCGAACACGATGAGGAAACGATGCGCCGCGCCGATTACATTATCGACCTTGGCCCGGGCGCGGGAGTCCACGGCGGTGAAGTGGTCGCCGCCGGCACCCTCAGCGAACTGCTCCGGCACCCGGAATCGATTACCGGCCAGTGCCTGCGAACCCACAAAACCTATCCCACCCGCGGCCGCCGCCGCCCCGTCCTTGTTGGAGCCGACGCAAGGAGGCTCGATTCAAAATCCCAGGCGGATCCGAGCACGCCCGATTCGACTCCTGCAACCGGACCCACCCACACCTGGCTGACACTTCGCCACGCCAACAAGAATAACCTGAAAGACCTGACCGTCCGGTTCCCCCTGGGCCGCCTGGTTCTCATCACCGGCGTCAGCGGCTCCGGCAAGAGCACCCTCATCCGCGAATGCCTTCTCCCCCAATTGACCGAGGCACTTAAGTCTCGAAAAACCGGTCGCGCCCTTGTCCACCGAAGCCTTGGCAAAGGCGGATCACGCTCCACGCTCCACGCTCCACCCGCCACCGGTTCCACCTCCCCGCTCATCGGCTTCGACCCCATCCACGCCGTTTACGAAGTCGATCAATCCCCCATCGGCCGCACGCCCCGCTCCATCCCCGCGACCTATGTCGGCTTTCTCGACGACATCCGTCAATTGTTCGCACAGGTGCCCGAGGCCCGGCTGCGCGGCTACGGGCCAGGGCGGTTTTCGTTCAACAGCGCCCAGGGCCGCTGCCCCGAGTGTGAAGGCGCCGGCACGATCAAGCTCGAAATGAATTTTCTCCCGCCCGCCTTTGTCCGCTGCGAAGTCTGCGCCGGCACGCGGTTCAATCGCGAAACGCTCGACGTGGAATACGCCGGCAAAAACATCGCCCAGGTCCTCGATTTATCCGTGAACGAAGCGTTGGATTTCTTCTCCAGCCTGCCCAGGCTCAAACGCGCACTGCAAGCGTTGCACGACACGGGCCTGGGGTATTTGAAACTCGGCCAGACCAGCCCGACCCTGAGCGGCGGCGAGGCCCAACGCGTCAAACTCGTCACCCATTTGCTCACCGGCTTGAAGGAGCCCGACCTGCTGGACCGGTTCCCCAGGCGCAACTTCTTCATCCTCGAGGAACCCACGATTGGCCTGCATATGGCCGACGTCAAACGCCTGGTCGAGGTGCTCCAACGCCTCGTCGATGCCGGCCATTCCGTTCTCGTCATCGAACATAACTTGGACTTAATCGCCGAAGCAGATTGGGTTATCGACCTCGGCCCGGAAGGAGGCGACGCCGGCGGCCGGGTCGTCGCCGAGGGCACCCCCGAAGCCATCTCGCGCAACAAAGTCTCGCACACCGGTCGCTACCTGCGTACTGTGTTGACGAACCAATGACCCATCCGTACGAAGAGACTTTAAACGGCGAACCAATGCTCCGCCTGGCGCCCAGCGAGCGGCACGAACAGATTTGCGCGCGGTTGCATCAGTGTGTCCACGCCAGCGTCGCCAACCTTACCAGCACCCGCCTGCTGGCCCCGCGCTCGAGCGTCCGCCTTTCCAACGAAACCGTCGTCCGGCCCGATCTGTCCCTGCTGACCGTCGCAACCGGAAAACTCTGGCTCGCCGCCGAGATCGTCAGCTCCGACGATCATGCGCCGGACACGGTCCTCAAGAAGCAGATTTATGAAGAACTAAAACTGCCTCGCCTATGGATGATCGACCCCCGTTACGACAACGTCGAAGTCTATCACGCCACTCAATACGGCCTCATGCTCAAATGCATTTTGGCGGGAAGCGAAATCCTGAGCGATAAACTCCTGCCTGAGTTTCAGATCACGATGACCGAACTCTTCAAGGCCTCTGCGCCTCGCGGACAAGAGCACGACAAGTAAGGAGAGATCTTCCCCTGCTTCAATCTGTAAGTTCATCCAGTGCGATGGAATAGATCTCGTACGCCTGCTTGCCAAAACAGACCAACAGCACACTCTCTACCACGCTGGCTTTCTCCAAAAACTTCTTCGTCTCCGTCACCGCAATTCGCGCCGCCCGCTCTATCGGAAACCCGTACGCCCCGGTGCTGATGGACGGGAAGGCAATCGTCTTAATCCCATGTTGCTCAGCCAACGCAAAGCAGTTCCGGTAGCAGCTCGCCAACAACTCATCCTCGCCATGGTTTCCGTCACGCCAGACCGGCCCCACCGTGTGAATGACCCATTTCGCCGGCAGCTTGTAACCCTTGGTAATCTTTGCCTGGCCGGTGGCGCACCCGCCGAGCTTCCGGCATTCCTCCAGCAGTTCGCGCCCAGCCGCGCGATGGATCGCCCCATCGACACCGCCCCCGCCAAGCAGCGTCGTGTTCGCCGCGTTCACAATCGCGTCCACCGCCTGCTTCGTGATGTCTCCCTCGATCACTTTGATTCGATTCCTAATCGCTTCGTTTCTCATAGATGTCCTGCGCACTTGTTACCATACGCGCCCGGTCGGCTGCGGGGGGAAATATATTGCGTACGTTGGGGTGCTGCCTCACACTGGAGCCTGTTGGCGGGAGAGATGGCAGAGTGGTTTAACGCACACGCCTGGAAAGCGTGAGTGGGCTTATACCCCACCGGGGGTTCGAATCCCCCTCTCTCCGCCACTTCACTCCCGCTCATTCCGCTGGAATTTCCAACTCGCCCCGGCAATACACCACCGCCCGCCCGCCGATGACGACGCGCTCACCCGCGTTCCGGCAAAACAGCTCGCCGCCACGCTTGGAGATTTGCTTCGCGAACAATTCGGGCTTCCCGAGTCGTTCGGCCCAGTAAGGAATCAACGTGCAGTGCGCTGAACCGGTGACCAGATCCTCCGGCACACCCACTCGTGGCGCAAAGAACCGGGAAACGAAGTCAGCACCGCCGCCAGGCGCCGTAACGATCACTCCGAGCGAGTCGAGTTGACTCAACGCTTGCGTATCGGGTTCGAGCGCCGCCACCTCCGCGACGGTGTTGAACACGGCGAGGTAATCACGGGATTTCAAAACCTCGGCCGGCTTGCTCCCAAGGCCTCGCAACAGGTTCTCCGGCGTTGAACAGGGCGTCGCCGGGCGCGATGGAAAGTCCAGCTCAATGACGTCGCCGCGCGCCGTGGCACTCAGAGTGCCGCTCAGCGTCTCGAACCTCACAGTTTGACCCCTGTGCGCCAGTTCCTTGAAAAGAACGAAAGCAGAAGCCAACGTAGCATGTCCGCAAAGATCTACCTCCAGAGCCGGCGTAAACCAGCGCAAACGAAACTCGTCCTTCGCTCTCGTGAAGAACGCGGTCTCAGAAAGGTTGTTCTCGGCGGCGATACGTTGCAGGACTTCATCGGGCA
>Ga0210409_10006790_pt1 | contig 11875 bp, 11 predicted proteins | sample IncBWH17MmetaG_FD_161649 | JGI IMG/M metagenome (GOLD analysis project Ga0210409, IMG submission 161649) | Forest soil microbial communities from Barre Woods Harvard Forest LTER site, Petersham, Massachusetts, United States - Inc-BW-H-17-M | ecosystem: Environmental > Terrestrial > Soil >...
GAAAGTCCCCACCGGAGCCGGGACTGACCCGGAACCGTTCGGGACCAGTGCAACCCGGAACAAACTCGGCAGGAAACGATGAAGACGTGGAAGAAAGTTGCAATCGGAGTCGGTGCCGTCCTTCTCTTGGTGATCTTGGTGGCGGTTGGTATCCACCAAAGCAACAAGGGCGTCGTGACCATTCAGACCGGAAAGGCCCAGAAGCAAGACCTTTCCTCGATCGTGAGCGCCTCGGGCGAGATTAAGCCGAAGACGTATGTGAATATCGGCGCCAACGCGTTCGGGAAGATCACGCACCTTTACGTAAAAGAAGGGGACCGGGTCAAGAAAGGCCAGATGCTGGCGCAATTGGAAAACGTTCAGTCGGCCGCCGACGTCGCCGCCACGAAGGCTTCCCTGGCTGCCTCGCGCACCGATGCCGTGGCCGCCGAAGCCAACCTGAACACCGCCAAAGCGGACTTGAACCGCGCCAAGGCCGATGCGGAAAAAAACCGCTTGGACTGGACTCGCGCCGAGGGCCTCTTCAAGGACGCATTAATTTCTCGCGCCGACTACGAGACCCGCAAAATGAGCTGGCAGTCATCAGAAGCCGGACTCGCCCAGGCTGAGGCACGTGTCGCGCAGGCCAAAGCGCAAGTCGATTCAGCCGAGGGACACATCGCACAGACCGACGCCACCCTCACCCGCGCTTCCGACGTGCTTCAGAAAACCGTGTACGCCGCGCCGTATGCAGGCGTGATTACCAACCTTCCGGTACGCGAAGGCGAGACCGTCGTCATCGGCATCCAGAACGCGCCCGGAAGCACGCTGATGACTCTGGCGGATATGTCGGTGATCACGGCCGAAGTGAAGGTGGATGAAACCGATATCGTGAATGTGCAATTAGGGCAGCCGGCGGAAGTGACGATCGACGCCATCCCCAAGAAAGTTTTTCATGCGGTTGTGAGCGAGATTGGCGACAACGCCATCGTTCGATCCACTGGTGTCGCCACATCGCAATCGACCTCAGCCAGCCAGGAGGCGAAGGACTTCAAGGTGGTAGTCACGCTTACCGATCCGCCCGAAGACCTGCGGCCGGGGTTGTCGACCACCGCCAAGATCACGACCGCGACCAGAAGTAATGTGGTGACGATTCCGATTCAGGCATTAACTGTTCGTAGACAGGAAGACTTGGAAACTTCGGAAAAAGGATCGGTGCAGGCAGCCGCTCCGCCGAAAGAAGCAACCAAGGACAAGAAGAACGACGAAGTGCAAGGCGTGTTCGTGATTCGCAACAAAAAGGCCGAGTTCGTTCCCGTTCAGACCGGGGTGGCCGGCACAACCGATATCGAAGTCCTCAGTGGTCTCAAGGATGCCGACGAGATTGTGACGGGCAGCTATAAAGTGCTGCGCACCATGAAGCCCGGAACCAGTGTCAAGATCGACAACTCAGCTCCGAAAAAGGAAGACAGCGGTTCATGATTTCGGATTTTGAGGTTGTTTCAGGGCTCACTACGAATGGGGTGGCTCGTCCAAGTGGAAGCCGTCCAGACGGGAGAGGGTAAGTGTCCCCAGAGGACCAGGAGAGAAAGAAAATGGCAACTGCTGAAGTGGTGAATTTCGCGCAGCCCGCGGTGTTGGCGCCTCCCGATCAGTGCATGATCGCAACCGAGGACCTGTGGAAGACCTACGACATGGGCTCGGAACAGCAGGTGCACGCCTTGCGCGGGGTCAATCTGCGCATTCAGCGGAGTGAATACGTCGCCATCATGGGGCCATCAGGGTCTGGCAAGTCCACCCTGATGAACCTGATCGGCTGCCTCGACTCTCCCTCCAAGGGGAACTACTGGCTGAACAATCAACTGGTCAGCGAACTGGACGATGACGAACTCGCGCGCATCCGCAACAAGGAAATCGGATTTGTTTTTCAGACCTTCAATCTTCTGGCCCGCGCCACGGCGCTGCACAACGTCGAACTGCCGCTGATCTATGCCGGCATCGCCGCCGAAGAGCGCATCGCGCGCGCCGAAGGCGCGCTCGCCGCTGTGGGCATGGAAAAGCGCATGTCCCACAAGCCCAATGAGCTTTCCGGTGGCCAACGCCAGCGCGTTGCCATCGCGCGGGCCTTGGTGAACAAGCCCTCCATCATTCTGGCCGACGAGCCCACCGGCAATCTTGATTCGCAGACCGGCAACGAGATCATGGCGTTGTTCGACAGACTGCAAGCCGAAGGAAACACCATCGTCCTGGTCACCCACGAACACGACATCGCCGAGTACGCGCACCGCGTCATCTACATCAAGGATGGCGTGATTGCGGGAGACGAGCGAAAAGTCCGGTCTTAAAAGCCGGTGTCAGGTTTCAGGTGTCCGGGGTCCGGTTTTCGGCAACCCCGTTGCCTAACGCGCCCCCAGGCTGAATGAGAAATTTCCACCACCCACAGAACAGTCGGAATCCGAACTCAACACCGATTTTTCCGTAGAATAATATCATTAGCTATTAGATAATAATTTGCCACAACGGACTCTGAGGCTCGCTTGAGTGGCGACTCGACCCCCCAACCATCACCCGCCCCCCGAATCGCTGCCAGAAGGCTTCTAAACGCGATTACAGGGCATTCTACGCAATTCAGCTTACGCAATTTTCAATCACTTACCAGCCCTTATGAACTTTCAATAACTTAGCTGGAAGAGAATCAATTTGAGACGAAGAATCGTCGACTCCCGTGGTCGGTGTTTGGTGTTTGGCTTTCGGCGGTGTTCGGAGTCCTGGCGTTCGAAGTGCGGTGGAAATTCCTCGTTCAGCCGTGGGCGCGTTTTAGCGGCAAGAGATCGTTCGACTGCGCTTGGCTGCGCCGCGCTCCCGTCACGATGACAGACCTACTGATGCAAAGACCAAATCCCGGACTCCGAAAGCACTTAGTGCCGAAGACCAAAGACCTGGGACCCGAAGACCAAACACCCAAGACCAAAGACCGAGACCCAAGGCCGAAGATCGAATATGCCAAGACCCAAGACCTGCCGCCTAAGACCTGACACCTGACACCCCCGGGGTTATCAATCCGGAATCGTGAAATCGTAGATCCGTCCCGAAGCGCTTCCGCCGGAGGTGCTCGCTACCGTGGCGCTCGACATCATCGACTGCTGGCCCGTTCCCATGAAAAACGCGTACTCGCCCGGTTTGAGATCTTCGGCGAGCGTGATGCGGTAGGTGCGGATCGCAACATGGTCGGCTTTGTAGGGGACTTCCTTGTCGCGCTTCACGCCGGACTTGCCTCCGGTTACTCCGCCGAACGAGCCGATCTGAAACTCTCTCCGGTTTCCTTTCTTCTCCAGCTTGATCAAGATGAAATCGGAAGCACTCGCGCCGTCGGGAACATAGAAGAAAAACAGCGGCCGACGCTCTTTAACTCGGTTCTTGGAGGTGGGGCCGTTGATGTACGCATCCCAATGCTGCGACCGCATGCCGTACGTGAAGTAGCTTCCGGCGCGCCCGCCGACTTTGGCCTGGCTCACGATCTCGCCCTCGACACGCTCAAACGAATAGCCATTCCTCCAATACACGCCGACTTCCTGTGGAGGCAAGTTGGGATCGGCGACAGGAGTGATTCCCGAAGCAGCGCCGGCGGCGGCAGGAACTGGAGCAGGAGCAGGCGCAGGGCTGATCATCACCTTCAGCACCGGGTCGGAGACCTTGCCTGCCTTCAGCGCTTTCAACCCTTCCGTGCTGGTGTCGAAGGCGAGATCCTCCGGCTTGGTGGCCGCGTGAATCTTGGCAATGATCACATCATCGGAGAGGCCCAACGCCACCATGTCGATGACGTCCTGATTGGTGAGTCGGTGAGACATCTGCTGGGTCCATGTGACACACGACACCAGCACCACACCCAGGATGAGAAGTTTTCGCAAAGGCGACCTCCGCGGCGGGGAAGCTTTGTCCGGTCGCAATGCACCGAACTATAGCTAGGATGCGTCGAGCAACGCAAGCGTTGATTCAGGCCAGGGATGCTGCCTGTCGGAGCATGCAATGCACTTACGATAGAATCAGCGCTCCTCTTGAGAGTGCTTTCGCATGCGTGTTCGTTTCCTCGTGGCTGTCTTCCTTGTGCTCTCAACTAGGCTCTTCGCCGCAGAAATCAAGGGGAAAGTCACAAGCATTGTGGGCGGCGAAGCTCTGGGCCGAATCAATGTTTCAGTTTTAGAACTCAAGCTGGAAACAGCCACCGCATCGGACGGAAGTTTTCAGATCAAAAATGTGGCCCCCGGGAACTACACGCTGCGCGTCAGCGCCGTGGGATTTCGCCTTCTCACGGAGCCATTCATAATTAACGCGCCCGGCGACATTCGGGAATTTTCGATCGTCATGGTTCCCGATAACTTTCGGCGCACCGACACGGTTGCGGTCACCGCGGATATCTTCCAGGCGGGCGATTCTCCCGCGGTAGTCGAGCAGAACCTGAGCAGTTCCGAAATTCGCGAAGCCTCCACCGTTCTGGCTGACGATCCCTTCCGTGCGATTCAGGCCCTGCCTGGCGTCTCGGCTTCTGGCAACAACGAACTGCTGGCGGACTTCACAGTCATGGGCGCGCCCTTCAGCCAGGTCGGGATCTATCTCGATGATGTGTTGATCCCGCCCCCGTTTCACAACGGCGCGAATGTCACGAACGGAGCCTCGTTGAGTCTGCTGACCAGCGAGATCGTGGATGACATGCGACTCCTGCCGCTGGCGTACCCGGAACAATACGGCGATCAGATCGGCGCCGCGCTCGACGTGCATACTCGCGATGGCAGTGTCAGCAAGCCTTTGTTCCGCGCGGCAGTGGGGTTGGGCGACACCGACATCACCGGAGAAGGACGTCTTGGCGACAAGCGCGGGTCGTGGCTGGGTGCCTTCCGACGCAGTTATCTCGGCTATCTCACACGGAATCTGATCAGGTCTGACTTTGCCGACATCTCCTTCTACGATGGCAGCCTCAAACTAAGCTACGATCTCACCCCTCACCACACGTTCACTTTCTTCGGGATCGGCGGCGACACGCTAGTCGACGACCCGACCGCAACGTCGGATACAGACGTGCGACGCGCAACCAGCGATTTCATCTTCTTGCGCACCGGCTGGCGCTGGAGCGTCACCCCGCATCTGCTGCTGGACAGCCGGGCCGCCTACATCCGCCAACCGGCGAGTGAGAGCAATCCTTCGGGGCAACTCCTGGGACAGAGTTCTTATGGGGAATGGGTCGGGGGCAGCAACGTCGTGTGGGCGTGGAACTCGAAATCCACGCTTGAAGGAGGATGGACGCTGCGACGGTTGAGCGCCCACATTTCTGATTTCTCGCCCGGCCTGTCACAGCCAGTCTCAATCTCCGTCACCGACCAAGTCGCCCTACGAGCGAACGGTTTTCTACAGCAAAGCTCCAGCTTGTTCGGCGATCGTGTTCATCTTTTGGGCAGCATTCGCGTGGACGGGCGCGAAGACCTGGGGGTACATCCATTCTCGGCGCAAGGCTCGGTCGCCTGGAAATTCGCGCGCGCTACACAGTTGCAGGGAAGCGTCGGTCGCTATTCGCAACTGGGGTTCCCGGATTTTCGGTTCAGCAATGTCTCACTCTGCTCATTTGTAGAGCGGCAATATGATCGATCGAATCACGTCTCACTCGGCCTCGAACAGCGAGTTGGAGAGAGCACTCAGATCCGCGTGCAGTTTTTCGATCGTCAGAGTTCGTTCTTCGTATCGACCAGTGGGGGCGCTCAGTGCGCGATCCCGGTGCAGCAGGGCACGACGGAGTTCGGGCGCTCGTATTCGCGAGGAATGCAGATCGTGCTGCAGAGAAGAAGCGCGAACCGTCTCTCAGGCTGGATCGGCTACACCTTCGTCCGCGCCCAGCAGAACACACTCCTCATTTCACCGCCCCAGCCTGCGTTTTACAGTCCCTATTTCGACAGTGTGACCGACCAGCCCGCATCGTTAAATGCGTTCGCCACCTACCGCTTCCGGCCGAGCATTAATTTTGGAGCAAAGATCATCTACGGCAGCGGCGTTCCCAGCATCAGTGGTCTTGAACGCACTGCAAGCGGCGGCCTCCAGCCTCTGTCCGATCAGCGATTGCCGGCCTACTTCCGGGCAGACTTTCGGGTCGACAAATCCTGGGCCTTGCGCCACTGGAAGATGACTCTGTACGGCGAGGTCCTGAATCTTACGGACCACGACAATCGCATTCTCAGCTTTATCGACGTCACTCCCGGGGGCCAGCAGACTGTTCACACCCAGCGCGCATTGCCGATCACACCGACGGCTGGTCTGGTTCTTGAATTCTAGGAAGCCGGCTGAAGCGAGGTCATCCTGAGCCCTGTTTTAGCGTGGGCAAAAGCAGGTCCTTCGCTTCGCTCAGGATGACAATCATGATTTTGTTGAAGACCACCATATTCAGTAGACTGCACGAAAGTCGAATTGCCCCGAACTTCATCCTGAAGACTTAAGCCATGAGAAAGTAGTGACCATCGCGGCGGGCAATCTGCACCTTCGCTTCGAACACGTTGGAGAGCCGTTCGGCTTCGAGAATCTGTTCCTTGGGACCATCGGCAACAATTCGCCCGCGGCTCATCAAAAGCACTCGCGTCACCTCTGGAACGATGTCGGAAAGATCGTGGGTCACAAGAATCAACCCGATTCCAGATCTCGCCAGCATGCTCATCGTCTCGCGAAGCACTTGATGCGCGGCGAAATCAAGCGAATTGCTGGGCTCATCAAACAACAGCGCTCGCGGCGCGTGGACGAGGGCCCGCGCGATAAGGATGCGCTTTGCTTCGCCCGAGGACATCTCGCAGACTGGGCGCTCGGCAAGGTGGGCGACCCCAAGCTGCTCTAAGGCTGAGCGGGCTGCTTCTTCCTGAGCTCTCTCAATATGGTGATTGAAGTAGATGTTGGCGCTACTGAAGAAACCGGAGAGGACGACGTCTATTCCAGTGGCATCCGCCGCAAGAAATGCCAGCAAATCATTGGAAACGATTCCCAGCAGATTCCGGAGTTCAAATACGTTCCAGCTCTCCTGCCCAAGAATCGCCATGCGGGAACCTTCCCGACTGACGGGATAACACTCCCGCGTGATGGTCTTGATCAAAGTGGATTTCCCGCAGCCGTTCGGTCCAACGATCGCGACGTGTTCATCGCCATGAATCGAAAGGTTGAGATCCTCGAGAACGGTTCGCGATCCGCGCATGACGAAGACGCTTTGCAGCTCGAGAAGCGGGGGCCGGACAGTTTGGTGCGGAAGTGACACGGGAATAGGGGACATGGTAACAGCAGGGACGCGCCCTGCGGCCGCAGGGTGAGCCCGACGGAGAGCAGACCGCGAGGACGGCGCGCATCGGGATAGCTAGGTTTTGCCAGTCGCGGTCGCCCTAATCTTTTTACGAATTCTGCCGATACTTCACCACAGGGGACAACTGTCGTGAAGATTCTGCTCGTCGAAGACAGCCGCGTCATCCGGTTAGAAAACGAACGCGCTCTTGGCCGGGCCGGATATGAAGTGATCAGCGCTGAGGATGGTGAACAGGCGTTGGGGCGCGCGCGAGCAGCAACCAGACTTAGTCTTGCTCGACCTTATGTTGCCCAGAATGTCGGGCGTGGAAGTTTTGGCGCGTCTTAAGAAAGAACCGACCACGGCCCGGATCCCGGTCGTGGTAGTCAGCGGCCTGTCGGAGAAAAACCGAGAGAAGCTGATGGAAGCGGGCGCTGACGACTATCTGGAGAACTCGACGCTGATGCCGAATAAAGGGGTCAACTTACTTCCAGAAATCTTGACCGAGGTAGTCTGCCGCATCAATCGAAGGCGTGAACCGGACATTCCGCTCGTTTCATCGTCGAGCAAGAAGTAGATGGTCGCAGCCAGCGAGCAGATCACGAATGCGCGTGCGCACCAACGACCAGTTCAACACCCTCAAAGAACATTCTGGAGAGTAAGGCCTTGCCGGAATCGTCGATTCGCTTCACGTCGCACACGTCCACGTGTACCGAGCCGGCGCAGCGGGTGCGGCGCCAGTGCTGCTCGAGTTCGTGTACACCTTCGTCGGTCAATTCGCCACTAAGAATTAAGCTTGTATGTTGGCCATCAGAAATTGCTTCTATCTTCAACATGATGGAGCCAGTGTAAAAGCAGGGGTCACAGCCAGTCGGTGATCTGGATCACTCCTCCGCCATACCAATGATTTTGGCTTCCCAGTCCTGGATGTGCGCAAGAAAGTTCATTCTTGCCGCAATTCCGTTCGTCCACTTTGACAGATGCCTTGTTGGTAAAGGGTTTTCCAGAAAAACCGTTGTATACTTCCTTCCCCGCGCCGCTTCTACTCTGGGCTACGGGAGGGACAGTCTATGAAACGCGCCATCCTCATCGGTCTGCTGCTGGTCAGCCCCGCGTTCGCCGCCACCATGAATACCTACGCGTCACAACTCGGCGGCAATCAATTCATCCAGCTGAATCCCGGCGACTTGCCTCCGTTGACTGATACTTTTGCGGGGACGGCGTTTCAAAGCACGTACCCGAATGCGCTGATTTTTGTGACCAGCCTACTGCCCACCGGTTCCTTTACGATCTCTTTCTCGCTGACCATCGGAGGCCAGCAGTTCAACATTTCGGGAACCCCCTGCACCACCCCCGGCGTATGCAACGTTTATGCCGATTTCACCATGCCGACGTTCTATCAGCCGACCAAAGGAACATTGGTTGTCGACGTGAATGGCGCGTCGACGAGTTTTGATTTCATGTTTCGCAGCGCAGTACCCGAACCCACAAGCTTGATTCTGCTGGGAACCGGCCTGGGCGCGATCGCGTGGCGGCGATCGAGACGCACGCGGCCCAACGACATTACTCTCTGACGTCCAATCAATAGACGCATGCCGGAGCTAGCGCGATGGTGTGTTTCTGCGCGCCGGGATCATCGGGGCATGTAAAAAGTCGGCCGCGGGACTCAGCGCGCCAAACCCAACAGGGCAAGCTGTTCGTCCGTCAGTTCAAGGTCCTGCGCAAATATGATCTGAGTCCAAGAATCGGACGAAGCAAGGCTTCGGGCGTCAATGCCTGGAATCGCCTTTCGCAGTCTAGTCAGCAGTTCTTCACGGGAAGAAAACTCAGCCGGTTCTTCGCGCATGCCCGGGCGGCGAGGATAGGCGAGCACTCGAAACGTGGCGGCACGAGCATCCGCGTCGTGTATCTCCTGAATGACAAGCCGAATCCTGTGGTCCGGGTGGGTGCCCATGGTGGGCTACTATGGTCGCCGTTGAATCACACTGGTGCTGTGATGTAGATCACACCATTTTGGGAGCTGAATTCGCGGGCTGACGGCCCGCCTCCGCATTGATAATGCTCATATTCACGCCTAGAATTCCGGTGCTCCTGGTATCGGGCGGATGGGGGACGAATGAACCGCTTCTATTTCTGGCTGACAGCAGCCGCAATGGTTATGGCTCTCGGGATGACCGCATGCGTCAAGCGCGCTCCTGAGGACTTTCAAAAGAATCTCCAAGAGAAACTGATTGCGGCGAAGCCAGGCGAGGTCATCGACCTGCCGGAAGGAAAATTCCACCTCGATCGAAGCATATCCTTGACCGTCAACGGCGTCACGATTCGGGGGAAAGGCATGGACAAGACGGTTCTTTCGTTTGCCGGGCAAAAGACCGGGGCACAAGGTGTGCTGGTGAAGGCAAACGACTTTGTGATCGAAGACGTCGGGATCGAAGATACGGCCGGCGACGCCCTCACGATTCAGGGAGGCACCAACATCACCGTTCGGCGCGTGCGCACCGAGTGGACTCGCGGACCAAACGAAGCAAACGGGCCCTATGGAATCTATCCGGTGGAGGTCAAGAATCTGTTGCTCGAAGACTCGGTCGCAAAGGGAGCCGCCGACGCGGGCATCTACGTGGGGCAATCGGAAAATGTCGTCATCCGTCGCAACCGCTCGGAATTCAACGTGGATGGTTACGAGATCGAGAATTCCGAAAATGTAGACGCCTATGACAACGTGGCCACGCATAACGCTGGGGGCATCGGCGTATTCAACCTGCCCAACCTTCCCCGCCAGGGTGGCAAGCACGTGCGGGTTTTTCACAATCAGATGGTCGATAACAATACGCCGAACTTCGCGCCCACAAGTCTCGGGCCAATTCACTATCTGCCGACGGGCACGGGCATGTACGTGATGGCGATCCGCGACGTGGAGGTCTTCAACAACAGGATCCAGAACAACAACACCGTCAATATCTACATCATCAACTACAAGACGGGCGTGGACGAGGATTCTCTCCGCGACACTGCGGCCTCCCCGATCACACAGCAGATTTTCGCGCCCGATGACAAACGCTTCTATCCGTTTGTACAGAACGTCTACCTGCATGACAACGAGATTTCCGGCGGAGGCCACTCCCCGGACGGTCGGATTAAAGGCGTCAAGATGCTGGCCGATGCTGTGGGCGGGAAACTGCCCGATGTCCTTTACGATGGAGTGGTTGATCCGGCGTGGGGCCGTAAGGGCAAGAACTCCGGACAAGTGTGCTTGCAACGCAATGGCGCCGCTGGATTTTTGAATTTCGACGTGGCGGGAGAGATGAAGCATCCGGTAAAGGACATTAAGCAGTACGACTGCGCATTGTCCGCTCTCGAAGCCGTTGCGATCCCGCAATTGCCTGCCAGTGCAACCGCTGGAGCGAACTGATGCGGTGGTTGGGCCGAGCTCGCGCGTGGTGGTTGTTGCTTGCCGTGCTGCTGGCCGATCTCGTGAGCATTGGTTGTTCGCGCCATACTGTGCAAGCTCACCTCGAAGCGCCTTTTCCGAAGCGGCTTTCGGAATGGCAGTTGTTCACGGCGACCTCGCCCAGGCTGACTCCCAACGATCGTGTAGTTCCCTACGATCTCAATACGCCGCTGTTCTCTGATTACGCCAGCAAGTACCGATTCGTCTGGATGCCAGCCGGGACCAGCGCTGACTATCGCGTCGATGGACCCTTCGAATTCCCTCTGGGGACGGTGCTCGCGAAGACCTTCACCTTCCGGAAAGATGGTTCCACCGATGAACGATTGATTGAAACGCGGTTACTCGTGCACGCAAAATCAGGATGGGTGGCGCTTCCTTACATTTGGGACGATGCGCAACGAGAGGCGACGCTGCAGCTTGTGCCCGATCCTGTGGCCATCAAGTTCACAGATGAGGCGGGAAAAATTCACGCTTTCAATTACGTGATCCCGAACGCCAACGAATGTCACGAGTGTCATGACAATCAGAAAGTGCTGCTCCCGATCGGCCCAAAGGCGCGCAATCTGAACAAAGCGTACGCATATTCGAGCGGATCGGAGAACCAGTTGGAACACTGGGCGCGAGTCGGATACTTGCGGGGCTTGCCCGAGCCGGAATCGCGTCCGCGGATCGCGGAATGGACGGATCTCAACGCATCGGTCGCGGAGAGAGCGCGCGCTTACCTCGACAACAACTGCGCGCATTGTCATCAGCCGGGCGGGCAAGCTGGATACACCGGAGTCGACTTCCGCTGGACGCAGACGGACCTGGCGCACATGGGTCTGTGCAAGTCACCCAATTCGGCCGGCGAGGTCGGAGCTCTGCGTTATGACGTGGTGCCGGGCCATCCGGAACAATCCATTTTGATCTACCGGCTTGAATCGACCGCGCCGAAGGTCTCCATGCCTGCGCTCGGGCGCGACGTCGTGCATGTGGAAGGAGTGCGATTGCTGCGCGAGTGGATTAGTTCGATGTCGGGCAGTTGCGGAGCCAATTCACTTTGAGCAGGTCCGCGATCGGTAACAAAATCGGGGTGAGCTCGCTTTCGCCAAAAAGCCACCGCGTGATATCCGGCCTGACCAATACAGGATTGGCGGCTGTTACGGGTTTGT